>Ga0068859_100000180_pt1 | contig 61976 bp, 47 predicted proteins | sample KBSSwiS22_FD_66585 | JGI IMG/M metagenome (GOLD analysis project Ga0068859, IMG submission 66585) | Switchgrass rhizosphere microbial communities from Kellogg Biological Station, Michigan, USA - KBS Switchgrass S2-2 | ecosystem: Host-associated > Plants > Roots > Rhizosphere > Soil ...
CAGCCGGCGTCCTACCCGGGCTGCCCTTCTCTTTGGTTACTTTCTCTTGGGCAAGCAAGAGAAAGTGACCCGCTCGCAGGATGCGAGTGGAAAACACAGGGACGTGAGTCGGTTATCGCGCAGCGCGGAAGATCCAGAGCAACAGCAAATGGATCCCGGCTTTCGCCGGGATGACGGGTGGGAGTGGATTCCGGCCTTCGCCGGAATGACGCCAATGAGCGGCCTTCGCCGGAATGACAACGGTGAGCAGCCTTCGCCGGAATGACGATCGTAAATGGCGAGCTTCCGCCTAACCCTCGCCCCGCATACACTCGAATCAAACCGGAGCACCCTCATGAGCTCGATCTACGACTTCACCGCGAAGACCATCGACGGCGACGAGCAGAAGCTCGGCGCGTATCGCGGCAAGACGATGTTGATCGTCAATGTCGCATCGAAGTGCGGATTCACGCCGCAGTACACGGGGCTCGAGGCGCTGTATCGGAAATTCAAAGGGCAGGGGCTGGTGGTGCTCGGGTTTCCGTGCGATCAGTTCGGTCATCAGGAACCGGGTGACGAAAACGAAATCAAAAACTTCTGCTCGCTTAACTACGACGTCACGTTTCCGATGTTCGCGAAGATCGATGTGAACGGATCGAACACCCATCCGCTCTACAAATATCTCAAACACGAAGCGAAAGGATTGCTCGGCAGCGAGGCGATCAAGTGGAATTTCACGAAATTCCTGGTCGGCAAGGACGGCGAAGTCGTCCAGCGCTATGCGCCGAACGATTCGCCCGAGAGCATCGGCAAGGATCTCGCGGGCGCGCTCTAGCGCACAATTCCTTAATTGCCAACGCGGGATGATCCGGCTTTGTCGTAAAGCTGGAGTCCCGCTGATGTTATCCACCGTACTGCGCCGCGGCGCTGTTTTCGTTTTCGTTCTCACCGCCTCAGCCGCGCAAGCTACGACGTATTACGTCGCGACGAGCGGCAACGACGGCAATCCCGGCACGTTGAGCCAACCGTGGAAGACGCTGCAGCATGCAGCCGATCGCATCGTTGCGGGCGACACGGTCCGCGTACGCGCCGGCAACTATGCGGGCGCGAATTTCGAAACGCCGGGCACCGCCGCGCGTCCGATCGTGCTCGAAGCGTACACCGGCGAATCGCCGGCGATCACCGCCGACAATCCGGTGACGCCGGACGGCATCAATCTCGAAGGTGCTTCGTATATGACGGTGCAGGGATTCACCGTGAACGGCCGCACGCGCGCGGGCATCCGCGCGGTCACGTGCAATCACGTGACGATCCGCAACAACCGCATGGATGCAAACGGCTACTGGGGCATCCTGACCGGTTTCTGCGACGATCTCCTGATCGATCACAACGTAACCTCGCGCAGCGTGCGCCAGCACGGCATCTATGTCGGCAACAGCGGCGATCGGCCGGTGATCCGCCGCAATTTCGTCTGGGGCAACACCGGCAGCGGCATCCACATGAACGGCGACGAGTCGCAAGGCGGCGACGGCATCATCAGCGGCGCGATCGTCGAGGCGAACACGATCAACGGGAACGGCACGAGCGGATCGGGCATCAACATGGACGGCGTGCAGAATTCGGTGATCCGCAACAATCTTCTCTACAACAATCACGCGAGCGGCATCTCGCTGTACCAGATCGACGGCGGCGGACCGTCGACCGGCAATCGCGTTTTGAACAACACCGTGATCGTCGCCTCGAACGGCCGCTGGGCGCTAAACATCCAGGATGGCGCTAGCAACACCACGTTGCGCAACAACATCCTGTACAACTTGGGCTCGTACCGCGGCGTCATCGACATCAGCGCGGACTCGTTGTCGGGTACCACGAGCGACTATAACGCCGTCATGAATCGCTTCACGACGGACGACGGTGACTCGATCCTGACGCTCGCGCAATGGCGCACGCAGACCGGACAGGACGCGCATTCGTTCGTCGCGACGCCGGCACAGCTGTTCGTGAACGTAAGCGGCAACGACTACCATCTTTCGCCGTCGAGCCCGGCCGTCGATCACGGCGTGACGCTCGCCGACGTGCCGACCGATCTCGCCGGCACGACGCGCCCGCAAGGCGCGGCCTACGACGTCGGCGCGTACGAGCTCACCGGCAATCCGGTCTTCTCGCACGGTTTCGAGTCGGAATGATCGTCGCGTAGGGTGGGCTTCAGCCCACCGTCGCATTGCCGGGTAAAAGCGATCCTCTCGCAGAGGCGCAGAGATCGCAGAGAGAGCAATCATCGAGCTTTCTCTGCGATCTCTGCGCCTCTGCGAGAGAAACGCTCTTCTTTCAGGCGAACCGCGGTGAGCTAAGGCCCACCCTATGGATCTTGACGCCTCGCGGATCGCGGTTCATAAGGCTGCGTCACTTCAGAACGTCTGAGGCAGCATTGAACATTTCGGCCGCAACGGGTGCGCGCGCGCTGACGCGAGCGGATGCGCGCACGCTCACCCTCGCTGCGCTCGGCGGCGCGCTCGAGTTCTACGACTTCATCATCTTCGTGTTCTTCACGGCCGCGATCGGGCAGCTGTTCTTCCCGCCCGAGACGCCGGACTGGCTGCGCCAGCTGCAGACATTCGGCTTGTTCGCCGCGGGCTATCTCGCGCGTCCGCTCGGCGGCATCGTCATGGCGCATTTCGGCGATCGCAGCGGACGCAAGCGCATGTTCACGCTGAGCGTTTTCCTGATGGCGATCCCGACGCTTCTGATCGGCCTTTTGCCGACGTACGCGAACATCGGTTACGCCGCGCCGCTTGCGCTCTTGATCTTGCGCATGCTGCAAGGCGCCGCGGTCGGCGGCGAAGTGCCGGGCGCATGGACATTCGTCGCCGAGCACGTGCCCGAGCGTCGCATCGGCTTCGCCTGCGGCACGCTGACCGCCGGGCTCACGGTCGGCATCCTGCTCGGATCGCTGGTCGCGACGTCGATCAATCGCACATGGTCGCCGGCCGAAGTGCAGGCGTTCGCGTGGCGCATTCCGTTTCTCGTCGGCGGCGTGTTCGGGTTTCTCGCCGTTTTCCTGCGCCGCCTCCTGGCCGAAACGCCGGTGTTCGAGGAGATGCGTCGCCGCCAGGCGCTCGTCGAAGGATTGCCGCTGCGCGTCGTGCTCGCGGGTCACGGCCGCGCGGTCGTGCTCTCGATGCTGCTGACCTGGGTGCTGACCGCGGCGATCGTCGTCGTGATCCTGATGACGCCGACGCTGATCCCGAAGCTCTTCTCGATCGCGCCGGCCGACGCGTTGGCAGCGAACAGCGCCGCGACGCTGGCGCTCTCGATCGGTTGCGTCGTGTTCGGGCTTCTGGCCGATCGCTTCGGCGCGGCGCGCACGTTCGGTGTCGGCTGTGTCGCGCTCATCGCTGCAACGTATGGCCTTTATCTCGGCCTCGCCCGCGTGCCGGAGCACCTCGTGTTCCTCTACGCCATCGCCGGATTCTGCGTCGGCGTCGTCGGCGTAATCCCGACGATCCTGGTCGCCGCGTTCCCGCCGCCGGTGCGCTTCTCGGGCATTTCGTTCGCGTACAACGTCGCCTATGCGATCTTCGGCGGGCTCACACCCCCGTTCGTGGCCCTCTTGATGGCCAAGCAGCCGCTGGCGCCGGCGCACTATGTCGCGGCGGTTGCGGCGCTCGGCGTCGTCGTCGCCGCGGTCGTCGCAGCGCGTGGTGCCCGTGCGGCCGAGGCGCACTGACGGCCGGTACATCGCGGCGGCGCCCCGCTGACGCGGCGCGAACGGCGAACAAACGAAACCGAAACACTTCGGCCGCGCCAGCGTGTACGTTAGCGCGGCTCCGTCCACCGCCGCGAGCGTCCATTTCATCACGAGGAAATGCCATGACCCAGCGTACGGCCGACGGTGCCCGATGGTTGCGTATCGTATTGATTCTTCTTGCCTCATCGACTGCCACAGCCGCGGTTGCCGGCGACGATGAGATCTTCGTCGATGGCTTCGACGGAACTCCGCCCGAGCCGATCGTCAGCACCTACGACGATCTCGTCGAAGGCTTCCTCGGAACCGCGTTCGACTACAACGGCATCGCCTACCATGGAGCCAACGGTATCGGCGGCGTGTTTCCCGACGGCAGCACGTTTACCGCAGACGACGTCGGCGACAATTTCATCATCGAGCAGGCTGATGTCTTCTTCGAAATCCATCCGGATTTCGGCAGCTCGCCGAACGTGCTGACCTTCGGCACGGCCTACGTGAACGGTCCGAACCTCTCGATCGGACCGCTGGTGCAGGCGACGCTCGATCTCGCAGTGGCAGCGAACGCGGCCACGGTGCAGCTCGGCTACTACGAGAACGGCCCGTGGGGCGGCATCGAGATTCATCTCGACGCGCTCGACGGCGACACCGTCGTCGCCAGCGACATGCTGACGATCGCGAACGGCGGCGGTCGCGACAACGATACGGTCGGCACTTTGAGCGTCGGCGGCGCGCCCTTCGATCGGCTGAGATTTTATTCGACGTACGACGGCCAGCCATCCGCGCCGCGCGTCTTGATCGACAATCTCGAAATTACGCCGGCAGCGTCGGCACCGCGCTGAGAACTACGGCCTCTTCGAGGCTTGCGAGCGCACCATGCGATCGAGCAGATGCTCGATCGCAGCGCGCGGATCGGTGCAGCGGCCCGCGTGCACGGGCGAGGTCTGGATCATCGTCGAGCGCGGCGCGGTCAGCCAGTCGAAGCGCTCGCGACGCGAGAGCTTGCCGATCGGTCCCGCGCCGTCGCCGCCGGCGCAGATCGCTGGAATCGTCGCGAGATGCGCGCGCACGGCGGCGATGTCGAGATCGGGCGCAAGCGCGAGCAGCCGACCCTCGTCGAGCTCGATGCGCGCTTCGAGAAACGTTTCGTCCTGGCACCACAGGATGATGCCGACGTTGACGAACTCCGCGCGCTCGACGCGCGGCACCACGCGGATCACCGCGTAGTCATACGTGGCGTGATCGCGCACGGATCGCCTCCTCCGCGAAAGCGCGCGGCGCCTCGAGCCGCCGCTTGAGCCATTGCGCATACGCTGCGCGGTGTTGCGCGGCATCGGCGAACGGCGAATCGCCGCCGAGCCACGCATCCGGAATCAGCGCGACGATATCGTCGATGACGTTCGCATCGAGTCGCGCGCTAAGCATCGCGTCGACATCGGCGATTCCGGTCGCGAACGGCAGCAGCACATGATCGCCGATCAAAGCGAACGCGCTCGTGCTCCGTTCGAGATAGCCGTCCCACGAATGATGGAAATACAAAGCCGCGCCGTGATCGATCAGCCACAATCGTCGATGCCACATCAGCATGTTCGTATTGCGCGGCGTGCGATCGACGTTGGTGACGTACGCATCGAACCAGACGATCTTCGAGGAAAGCTCGGCATCCGGATGCTCGGCGACCGGATCGAACGTCACCGCGCCGGGAAGATAATCGAGCGCGAGATTGAGCCCGACGCTTTCCTTGATGAGGTACTGGATCTCGGGATCGGGCTCCGTGCGCGCGAGCTCCGCGTCGAGCTCGACGAAAACGATCTCCGGCACCGGCAACCCGAGTGCACGCGCGATCTCGCCGGCGACGAGCTCGGCGATCAGCGCTTTTTTTCCTTGGCCGGCGCCGCGGAATTTCAGCACGTACATGCCTTGATCGTCGGCCTCGACGATCGCCGGCAGCGATCCGCCTTCGCGGAGCGGCGTGACATAGCGCGTGGCGACGACGGTTCTCAAGCAGCGGAGCTCATCGTGCGAAGAGCAGGAGACCGAGCGCGGCCAACGCCGGCACCGCCTGCACCCAGAGGATCTTGCGGCTGACCGTCGCCGCGCCAAACATGCCGGCGACGGCGACGCAGGCGAGGAAGAAAATCTTGATCGCGAATCCGGCATCGCCAAGCGAAAGGCCCCAGATCAAACCGGCCGCGAGGAAACCGTTGTACAGGCCCTGGTTCGCGGCGAGTCGTTTGGAGGCTTCGGCGAATTCCGCGCTGAGGCCGAACGCGCGGCGACCGAGCGGGCGGGTCCAGAAGAACATTTCGAGCGTCATGAAATAAAGGTGCAGGAGCGCGACGAGGACGGTGACGGCATTCGCAAAGTTCTTCATCACGTCCACCCTCCGTCGTCCCGGCGAAAGCCGGGACCCATTTTGCTTGAGACCCGCAAAAGCGCAATGGATCCCGGCTTTACTCGCGCTACGCGCTCGCCCTTCGGGCCGGCTTCGCCGTTCGCTCGCTGCGCTCGCAGTCGCCGGGATGACGGTCGGAGAAGGCGACGCGCGTCCGCACCGTTTCGTGCCGCATAATCGACCCATGACCACAAAAAAATACGACGCGATCCTGATCGGCGGGGGCCATAACGGCCTGGTCTGTGCCGCGTATCTCGCCAAGGCCGGCCTCAAGGTGGCTGTGCTCGAACGCCGCGGCGTCGTCGGCGGCGCCGCGGTCACCGAGGAATTCCATCCGGGATTTCGAAATTCGGTCGCGGCCTACACGGTATCGCTGCTGCAACCCAAGGTGATCCGCGATCTCGATCTCGAAGCGCACGGCCTCAAGATCGTGCAGCGCAAGCTCAACAACTTCCTGCCGCTGCCGGACGGCCGATACCTTGCGACCGGCGCCGGCCGCACCAAGGCCGAAGTCGCGAAATTCTCGCCGCGCGATGCCGAGCGTCTCGACGAATACGAGCGCCGCCTCGACGTCATCGCCGACGTGCTCCGCGCGCTCGCGCTCGAAGCGCCGCCGAACGTCACCGACGGCGGCTGGATGAAAGCGCTGCCGGAGCTCTTGCGCGCAGGTCGTCTCGGCAAGCGCCTGAAGGCGTTGGACGCAACCTTGCGCACCGACCTGCTGGATCTCTTCGCGATCTCGGCCGCCGAATATCTCGACCGCTATTTCGAGAGCGAGCCGATCAAGGCCGTGCTCGGCTTCGACGGCGTCGTCGGCAACTACGCGAGCCCATACACGCCGGGATCGGCGTACGTGCTGCTGCATCACGTCTTCGGCGAGGTCAACGGCGTCAAGGGCGCGTGGGGCCACGCGATCGGCGGCATGGGCGCGATCACGCAGGCGATGGCGAAGTCGGCCGCGGCCGCGGGCGCGGAAATCTTCACCGGCAATGGCGTGCGCGAAGTCATGGTCGAGAACGGAAGAGTCGTCGGCGTTGTTTCCGAATCGAGCGACGTCATGACCGCACGCGCGATCGTCGCCAACGTCAATCCGAAACTTCTCTACGAGAAACTCATTGCGCAGGCGCTCGTGCCCGAACCCGTGCGCGAGCGCATGCAGAACTGGCGCTGCGGCTCGGGCACATTCCGCATGAACGTCGCGCTCTCGGAACTGCCGCGATTCACCGCGCTGCCCGAGCCTGGCGATCACCTCACGGCCGGCATCATCATGGCGCCGAGCCTCGACTACATGGATCGCGCATACCTCGATGCGCGCGCTCACGGATGGTCGCGCGAGCCCATCGTCGAGATGCTGATTCCCTCGACGCTCGACGACAGCCTCGCGCCGAAAGGCCAACACGTCGCGAGCCTCTTCTGCCAGCACGTCGCGCCGACGCTGCCCGACGGACGCTCGTGGGACGATCATCGCGAGGAAGTCGCCGATCTCATGATCGCGACGGTCGACCGTTTCGCGCCGGGTTTCAAAGCCTCGGTGCTCGGCCGCCAGATCAAGAGCCCGCTCGATCTCGAACGCGATTTCGGTCTGATCGGCGGCGATATCTTCCACGGCGCGCTATCGCTCAATCAGCTCTTCAGCGCGCGGCCGATGATCGGCTACGCGGATTATCGCGGCGCGTTGCCGGGCTTGTATCTGTGCGGCGCCGGAACGCATCCCGGCGGCGGCGTGACTGGCGCGCCGGGGCACAATGCGGCGCGCGTGATCATCGCGGATCTCAGATAGCGCCTCGAGACCGTCATCCCGGCGAAAGCCGGGATTTGTTCTTTGCCGGGTGCGCCAGCAAAATGGATCCCGGCTTTCGCCGGGATGACGATACATGCAGGGCAACACCACGCGCCGCGTCCTCTTCGCCAGCCTCGCCGGCACCACGATCGAATTCTTCGATTTCTACATCTACGCGACCGCCGCGGTTCTCGTCTTCCCGAAACTCTTCTTCCCAGCCGGCGACCCGGCATCGGCGACGCTGCAATCGTTGGCGACGTTCGCGCTCGCCTTCTTCGCCCGACCGATCGGTTCGGCCGTATTCGGTCATTTCGGCGATCGCATCGGCCGCAAGGCGACGCTGGTCGCGGCGCTCCTGACGATGGGCATCTCGACCGTCGTGATCGGGCTTCTGCCGACGTACGCGTCGATCGGCGTCTTCGCGCCGCTGTTGCTTGCGCTGTGCCGCTTCGGCCAGGGCCTCGGCCTCGGTGGCGAGTGGGGCGGCGCCGTGCTGCTTGCGATCGAGAACGCGCCGCCGGGCAAGCGCGCGTGGTACGGCATGTTCCCGCAACTCGGCGCCCCGATCGGATTTCTGTGCTCGAGCGGCGTGTTCCTCGTGCTGACCGAGTGGCTCGACGACGCGCAGTTCTTCGCGTTCGGTTGGCGGATCCCGTTCCTGCTCAGCGCGCTGCTCGTCGCCGTCGGGCTTTACGTGCGCCTGAAACTCACCGAGACGCCCGCGTTCCTGCGCGCGATCGAAAACGACGAACGCGTGCGCGTGCCGATGTTCTCGGTGTTCGCGCGGCATGCGCGCGTGCTGGTGCTCGGCATGTTCGCGGCGCTCGCGACGTTCGTGCTCTTCTACCTGATGACGGTGTTTTCGCTCAGCTGGGGAACGTCCGCGCTCGGCTATGCGCGCAAGGATTTTCTGGAGCTGCAGATGATCGGCGTGCTGCTGTTCGCAGTCGGCATTCCGCTGTCGGCCGTCGCCGCGGATCGCCGCGGCGCTCGCGCCGTGCTGATCGCGGCGACGATCGCGATCCTCGCGTTTGGCGTTCTCTTCGAGCCGTTGTTCGCGGCCGGCAACGTCACGCGCGTGCTCGTTTTCCTCGCGCTCGGTTTGTTCCTGATGGGCCTGACCTACGGACCGCTCGGCACGGCGCTCGCCGAATTGTTCCCGACTGCCGTGCGCTACACCGGCGCGTCGCTCGCGTTCAATCTCGCCGGCATCGTCGGCGCGTCGCTGGCGCCGTATATCGCGATGTGGCTCGCGACGCATTACGGCTTGCGCTATGTCGGCTATTACTTGTCGGTTGCGGCCATATTGACGCTGATGGCACTGCTTGGCATCCGACGCACTTGATGCTCACTTCTCCCGCTTGCGGGAGAAGTCGGCGCGCAGCGCCGGATGAGGGAATTCGGAGTGGAGCGTTTCGCGAGCTTCCCTCACCCGCGCCTTCGGCGCGGCCTCTCCCGCGAGCGGGAGAGGCGAAAACCGTCACTTACCTTTCTTGTCGAGATGCGCGCGCCGCGCCGCGACTTCGGCCAGCGCCGACCAATCGAGATCGCCGTCGCCGTGTGCGATCGCGTCGAGGAATCCATCACGCAAGAGACTCGCGATCGGCATCGGCACGTTCGCATCGGCGGACGCAGCGAGCGTAAGACCAGCGTCCTTGTAGCCGAGCTTGAGTCCGAATCCGGCCGGCGAATAACGCTTTTCCGAGATCAGGCCGCCGTAGGTCTTGAACACCGGTGCTGCGAACAGCGTGCCGGTCATGACTTCGATGAAATCTTTAGCCGCGATGCCTTCGGCGCGCGTCAGCGCCGTCGCTTCGGCCATCGTTTCGATCGCGGACGCGATCATGAAATTGCCGGCGATCTTGACGACGTTGGCGCGTTCGGGTGCATCGCCGAGCGGCCATACGCTCTGGCCGATCGCTTCGAGCAGCGGACGGACGCGCGCGACTGCGTCGGCGTCGCCGGCGGCGAGCATGTGCAGCTTGCCGGCGGCCGCGGCGTCGGGCCGGCCGAACACGGGCGATGCGACGTACGAGACTCCGCGTGCGCGATGGCGCGCGGCGAGATCGCGTGCGAGCGCGACCGAGATCGTCGCGTGGTTAACGTGCACGCTGCCGCGCGGCAGCGCGTCGAGGACGCCCGAGTCGAAGAGCACGGCGCGTAGTGCGTTGTCGTCGGCGAGCATCGTGTGCAGCACATCGACGTTCGCGGCCTCGGCCGCTGTCGCGGCCGCGTGGGCTCCGCGCGCAGCGAGCTCGTCGACGGCCGCGCGCGAGCGGTTCCAGACGATCAGATTGTGACCCGCTTCGAGCAGGCGCGAGGCCATGCCTTTGCCCATCGAGCCGAGACCGATGAATCCGATTTTCATGCAAGTTCTCCTGATGCGCGAGCCGCGATCGGCATACTTTGGCATCGCGTGCCACGGATTCAACTGCCGCCTTCGAACGCGCCCGGCGGACGCGGCGAAGCGCTGAAATACGACGCCCATCGTTGACGCTGCAACGACCCCGCACTAGCATGCTTAAGGGTCCGAGCAACGGCGGGGCAGGATGAAGACGATATTCGCGATTGCGATGGTGTTCGCTTTCGCCGCGTCGCACGCGGCGGAAAAGTCCAAGGACGTCGTCAAGGCCGAGACCAAGAATTCGTTCGAAGCCGTCGCCGCCGACGTGCGCAAGGAAATGGGTGCGGACGGCCGCTACGGCTACGTCAAGGCCGAGGAGCGCGAGAAGGTCGAGGCGAGCCTTGCCGAAATGAGCGCGATCTTCGATGCGAACGGCTCGGTCGACAAAATGGACAAAGCGACCAAGGTGAAGCTCTTCAACGCGCAGGAAAACGTCAACGCGATCCTGACGCTGCGCGATCGCGACCGGCTCATCTGCGAGCGCGGCATGCAGACCGGATCGCGCATCGTCACGACGAGCTGCCGCACCTACGGCGATATCGAAGCCGCGCGCCTAGCCAGCGAGAAATTCATGAACGAGCGCGCGGTGACGCCGTGCAACGCGCCGTCGTGCCTCGGTAAATAACTGCGCTTCGCGCGGTTTCAGGCGTAACGAAAAGCGTTTTTCTCGCAGAGACGCAGAGATCGCCAAGAAGCGGCAATGCAAAAATCAGGAAGCTCTTCTCTGCGATCTCCGCGCCTCTGCGAGAAAATAGCTTTTCGCTGGATCCGAAGGCGAAGGCCTACGCGGACGCCTTGCTAAGTATCGTCTTGAGATCGCGCAGTTCGTTCTTCTCGATATCGGTCAGGTTCTCGATGCCGGCATCGCGAATCTTCGCTTCGATCTCGCCGCGACGCTGCAATTGCGTCTGCCGTTCGAGCTGACGCAACGCATCGAGGAATTCCGCACGCGCTTCGTCCTCGCCGCCGGGGAAATCGTCCAAGACTGCGAGCTTCTGCAGCGAGCGCGATTCCTCGCGTTCGGAAAAATGTTCGAGCAGCGAGCCGGTCGTCATCTCGGGTCGCGCACGGCAAACACCGATCAGCTCGACCAGCAGCGGGACGCCCGGCTGACGCAGTTCGGCGAACGTCCACGGCGGTTCGATCGCGGTCGCGAGGTTCGGCATCTGCACCAGCAATGCGACGGCCGAGCGCACCAGCGATCGCTGCTGCGGACGCGCCGCGGCGGGCTTCGGCGTCGTTTCGGGAGCGGCCACCTGCACGTGCACGCCGCTCATCTTGTCGAGCTCGGCCAGCATCAGGTCGCGGAACGCACCGTCGGGAATCTGCGCGAGCAGCGGCCGCGCGCGCTCGGCGAGCCGCGCCTTGCCGTCGAGGCTCGTCAGATTCACATCCTTGCCGATCTCGGCGAAGAAGAATTCGCTGAGCGGCGTCGCGTTCTTCAGGCGCTGCTCGAAACCTTCGTTGCCTTCCTTGCGGACCACGCTGTCGGGATCCTCGCCGTCGGGCAGGAACAGGAACAGCGCCTGCCGACCGTCGCGCATGCGCGGCAGCACCGATTCGACCGCGCGCCATGCGGCTTGCCGTCCCGCGCGATCGCCGTCGAAGCAGAAATAGACGTCTGCGCATTGACGGAACAGAATCTCGGCGTGATCGCGCGTCGTGGCCGTGCCGAGCGTCGCGACGGCTTGCGGCACGCCGAACTGATGCAGGCTGATCGCGTCCATGTAGCCTTCGACGACGATCAGGCGCGGAATCTTCGTGTGCGCCTCGCGCACCTGCCACAAGCCGAACAGCTCGCGGCCTTTGTGGAACAGCGGCGTTTCCGGCGAGTTCAAATACTTCGGCGAATCTTCCTTCGACAGCACGCGTCCGCCGAACGCGATCGTGCGACCCCGGCGATCGAGGATCGGAAACATTACGCGGTGACGGAAGCGATCGTATTTCGATCCGCGCTCGCCGCTGGTCAGCATGCCGGATTTTTCGAGCAGCGCGATGCGCTGCGCGCTGGTGCCGAGCGCGTTCTTGAGCGCATCCCACTGGTTCGGCGCGTAACCTAAGTCGAAGCGCGCGAGCGTCGATTCGTCGAGCCCGCGCGATGCGAAATAGTCGCGCGCGATCTCGCTCTCGCCGAGCTGGCGCCGATAGAACGCCGCCGCCGCATCGAGCACGTTGTAGAGATCGCTCGCATCCTCGCGCGGCGCTTCGCGCCCGCCTTCGTACGGGACTTTCAGTCCCGCGCGGCTCGCCAGCTCCTCGACCGCGTCGGGGAATTCGAGGCGGTCGTAATTCATCAGGAAGCCGATCGCGCTGCCGTGCGCGCCGCAGCCGAAGCAGTGATAGAACTGCTTGGCCGGGCTCACCGTGAACGACGGCGATCGCTCGTCGTGGAACGGACAGCGCGCCGACCAGTCGCGGCCGGATTTCTTCAGCGGCACGCGTTCCTGGATCACGTCGACGATGTCGACGCGAGCGAGGAGGTCGTCGATGAATTTTTCGGAGATGCGGCCGCGCATGTCGTTAGCATGCCATGTCCGATCGTCGTCCCCGCGAAAGCGGGGACCCGGTGCCTCGCCGCTACACGTCGCGAGGTTTCGCTTCGCGAAGACGACCGGACAGGCGGTCAATCGCTCAGCCGAGCGTGGCGAGCTTCTGCTTCACGCTTTCGGAAATCTTGCCCATATCGGCCCGCCCGGCCACCTGCGGGCGAACCAGGCCAATCACCTTGCCCATGTCCTTCGCGCTCGCAGCGCCGGAATCGGCGATCGCTTTGGCGATGATCGCGTCGACTTCGTCGGCGGAGAGCTGCGCCGGCATGTAGGCCTGGATCACGCCGACCTCGTATTCCTCCTTGGAGGCGAGATCCTCGCGCGCGGCGGCCCTGAACTGCGTGATCGAGTCGCGGCGCTGCTTGATCATCTTCTCGATGACGGAGAGCACCTGGGTGTCGTCGAGCACGATGCGCTCGTCGACTTCGCGCTGCTTGATCGCCGCGAGGATGAGGCGGATCACGCCCAGGCGGTCCTTTTCGCCGCCTTTCATCGCGGCCTTCATGTCGTCGGTGATCTGTTGCTTGAGGGGCATGGCAGGCCTCGCGGATGGCGGGATTCAAAGGCTGCAAACACAAACGGCCGACATCGCTTGCGCAATGCCGGCCGACGAATCAGCCCCGAAGACGTGGGCCGAAGCCCACGGCTGGATCAATACAGGCGCTGGCGCTTGGTGACGTCGCGCGAAACGCGGCGCAAGTGACGCTTGACCGCAGCCGCGCGCTTGCGCTTGCGCTCCTGGGTCGGCTTTTCGTAGAACTCGCGCTTGCGGACTTCGGCGAGGACGCCGGCTTTCTCGCAGGTACGCTTGAAACGACGCAGAGCGAACTCAAAAGGCTCGTTCTCGCGGACTTTTACGCTGGGCATACGGTCTCCGGTAAAATCGCCTCGGGGCCGCCGGGCGAGCCGCATATTCTATCGTGACGAATCAGCCATTTGCAAAACCCCAAGGCTACGAGGCCGGGCCGGTGCTCGGCATCGAGACTTCGTGCGATGAGACAGGGGTTGCGGTCTTCGATCCCGACCGCGGCCTGCTGGCGCACACCCTTTATAGCCAGATCCGGATGCACGCCGACTACGGCGGGGTCGTGCCGGAGCTGGCCTCGCGCGATCACGTACGCAAGCTGATGCCGCTGGTGCGCGAAACTTTGGCCCAGGCCGGCCTTGGGGTCGGTGATTTGCGCGGCGTCGGCTATACGGCGGGTCCGGGCCTCGTTGGGGCGCTCCTGGTCGGCGCCACTGCGGCGCGGGCGCTGGCCTGGGCGCTGGATCTGCCGGCGATCGGCGTGCACCACATGGAAGGCCACCTGCTGGCGCCGCTGCTCGAGGCCGATCGGCCCGAGCCGCCATTCGTGGCCTTGCTGGTGTCGGGCGGTCATTCGATGCTGATCGAGGTCGAGGCGATCGGCCGCTACGTCCTTCTCGGCGACACGCTGGACGATGCCGCCGGCGAGGCCTTCGACAAGACCGCCAAGCTGATGGACCTCCCTTATCCGGGCGGTCCGGCGCTGGCGCGCCTCGCCGAGAGCGGCCGGGCGGGCGCTTTCCGCTTTTCGCGGCCGATGACCGATCGGCCGGGGCTCGACTTCAGTTTCTCGGGGCTGAAGACCCAGGTCCTCCTGGCCTGGCAAGCCAGCGACCGCAGCGAGGCGACCAAGGCCGATGTAGCGCGTGCGTTCGAGGAAGCGATCGTCGACACGCTCACGATCAAATGCCGCCGCGCGCTGGCCGCGACCGGAGCGCGCTCACTGGTCGTCGCCGGCGGCGTCGGCGCGAACCGGCGACTTCGCGCGCAGCTCGCCGAGGCCGGCACGAAAGAAGGTTTCCGTACGTATTTCCCGCGCCCCGAGTTCTGCACCGACAACGGCGCGATGATCGCGCTCGCCGGTGCGCTGCGGCTTCGCGCAGGTCAGCTCGAGACGCCGTCGATCGCCGTGCATCCGCGCTGGGATTTGTCGAGCCTGCCGGCGATCGCTTGAGCGTTGCCGAAAATCTCCCGTCATGCCGATCCGGAAACAGCGGAATGTGCTGGCTCGTTGAGGTGCGCGCCACCGAAGGCCGAATGAAGCGTCCGGTACAATCGCGCCGATTCGAGCTTCCGCCGGCGTGATTCATGGACCTCGTTTTCATCGAAGACCTGCGCATCGAGACCGTCATCGGCATCTACGACTGGGAACGTCGTACGAAGCAGACGATCGCGCTCGATGTCGAGATGGCGTTCGACAACAGGAAACCGGCCGCTTCCGATGCGATCGCCGACACGCTCGATTACAAGGCGGTGTCCAAGCGTCTCATTGCGTTCGTCGAGGCGTCGAGTTTTCAGCTCGTCGAGACCTTGGCCGAGCGTTGCGCGGCGATTCTTCGCGAGGAATTCGGCGTCGCTTGGCTGCGCCTCAAACTTTCCAAGCCCGGAGCCGTGCGTGGCGCGCGCGCGGTCGGCGTCGTGATCGAGCGCGGCGAGCGTCGTTAGCGCGATTCGATCAGGCGTGTCCTTCGCGATAGCGATCGAGCCTTCTCTGCCAGTCGTCGCCGCGCAGCAGCGGCGGAACGATGACATCCATCGGCGTCGCCACGATGCCGAGCGAAGCCAGCCCATCGACGCTGCCGACCGAATCGAGCTTGAGCGAACGGAAGTTGTCGCGCGAGATGGGCTTGCCGGGTAACCACTCGCCGACGCAGGCCTGCGCGAATCCGAGCGCGTCCGGCAGCGGCACGATCCAACGCCGCTTGCCGATGAGCTCCGCGGTCCAGTGCACGAGATCGATCAGCGTGATCGTGCGCGGTCCGAACAATTCGTAGGTGTGCGCTGCGCTGTGCGGATGCGCGATCGCGCGCGCGAACGCCTTGGCGACATCGCCGACATAGACCGGCGTGAACGTCGCGCCCGGCCGCGCGAGCGGCAGGATCGGAGCCATGCGCAGCAGCGCTGCGAAACGGAAGAAAAGTCCATCGCCTGGCCCGAAGATCACCGACGGGCGAAAAATCGTCCACGCGAGTCGCGAGGTTTTCACCAGCGCTTCGGCTTCGCCGCGAGTCTTGAGGTAATGGCTCTCACCTTCGCCGGCGCGGAGCGCGCTCATCTGGACCAACCGTGGAACGCCGGCGGATTCGCAGGCGGCGATCAGCGTCTTGGTCAATTCGACGTGCGCTTTGCGAAAGCCGCTGCCGTCGCTGCCGCGCTCGTTGAGGATGCCGACGAGATTGATCGCCGTCTGCGCGCCGGCGAGATGGCGTCGTAATACGTCGCCGTCGTAGACATTGGCGGTGACGATGCGCACGCGCGGCAGCACGCCGAGCTCGCGATGTTTCTCGCGATTGCGCGAGAGCACCGTGATCGAATGTCCGTCTGCATGCAGCCGCGGAACCAGATGCTGTCCGACGAAGCCGGTGCCGCCGAGGATCACGATCTCTTGGGGCTTCATCGCAAGGCTCCGTGCGCTGCTGTTGGTGGATCCGGGGGCGAGTTGCTGAGCGAAAAGACTGTCTCTGCGCCTCTGCGAGAAAAAACCTCTTTGCTACCCCTCTTTAATGCGTCGCCGCAGGTGTCGGCGCGGCGGCGCTCGCTTCCGCGGCCGCCGACGTCTCGGCCGGACAGACTACGCCTTTGCGCGGCGTGTCGTCGGCCGGCGGCTGATACGCCTGTCCGATGCGCGGCATGCGCGCCGAGAGCGCGAGCGCCTTGCCGTTCATACGCCAGTCGTAGATCACGCTGAAGGCGAGCACGCGCGCGACGTATTCGCGCGTTTCCTTGTACGGAATCGTCTCGATGAAGAAATCCGGATCGAGCGCGCTGCGCGCATCGAGCCAGCGTCCGACCGGCGCTTCGCCGGCGTTGTACGCCGCGCTCGCGAGCCACGGGCTGCCGTCGAATTTGTCGGCCATGCGGCCGAGATAGCGCGTGCCGAGCTGCACGTTGAGCGCAGGATCGAACAGATCCGACGGCTGGCTGTACGGCAATTTTTCCGAATGCGCGAGCTGCTTGGCGACGCCGGGCAGGAGCTGCATCAGACCGTAGGCATCGGCGTGCGAACGCGCGTCGGTCATCCACGCGCTTTCGGCGCGGATGATCGCGTACGCCCACGCGGGATCGATGTCGGCGGTGTGCGCTTCGCGACGGACGCGGCTTTCGAGCGCGAGCGGAAAGCGCTGCTCGTAGAGTCGCTGCGTTTCCGGATCGGCCGAGAACGCGAACACCGCGCGGTCGTACCAGCCGCGCTTGTAGGCAAGATCGGCGGCGAGACGGCGCTGCGGCTCGTCGAGCTTCTTCATCGCGAAATCCCATTCGCGGCGCGCTTCGCGCAGCATGCCGAGCGTCTGGAATTCGAAGGCGCGATCGAGATCGGCCTGTTTCGCGATCGCGGTTTCCGCGACGGGATCGCCGGCCAGCGTGCGCGCGCAGATCGCGTACGGCTCGTCGATCCAGTCGGCGGCGAGGAAGCCGTGGAAGCTCGCTTCGCGCGCGACGTCGGTAAAGATCGGTTGCGCTTCGGTCTTGCGATCGAGCTTGGTCAAGACGCGTGCGCGCAAGTAGCGCCAGCGCGAATCGGCTTTCTGCGCCGGCGAGAGATCATCGAGCGCGGCCAAGGTCTCGTTCCAGTCGGCCATCGAGAGCGCGATGCGCACGTGCCATTCGCGGCTTGCATCGTCGGCGGCTTCGGGTGGCAACGCTTTCAATCGCGCCAGCGCATCGGGCGAATAGCTGGTCGAGCGAAACACGGCGAGCGCGTTGAGCACGCGGTTCTTCTGCTCGCCGTCCCATTTGAAATTCGATCCGAGCTTGGCCCACAGCGTCTCGCTGGCCGCGCTATCGCGTCGCGCATAGCGCGAAAGCCCGAGCGAGATCGCGTCGCGCGTGCGCGCTTGGTCGGGCCATTGATCGGCTTTGGCAAGCGTCGCCGCAGGATCGCGCACCGCGGCGACGATGCGATCGGCCGCGGCGCGATCCGCGCCGTCGAGCATGCCGGCCGTCGCGGCGGCGGTGTCGGCGTTGCCGAGCGCGGCGGCGCCGATGAGACGATTCCAGACGCCGGCGTCGGTCAGCGATCCGTTTGCGCGCGAGTTGGCGAACACGCTGTCGCAGGCGGGCGGCGCGGCGCGCGGATTCGTCCACAAGGGTTCGATGTCGGCCGCGAAATCGATCTTGTCGCCGGCCGCGATGCGAGCGCGCAAGTCGTCGCACTGGAGCTCGCGATCTCGGCTGCCTTTCCAGAACACGCGGAACGTCGTCCAGTCGCCGCGTCGCGCGAGCTCGCGCAGATACGCGTCGCGCACGTCGCTCGCCGGCAGCGTGTCGGGCCAGCGCGCGAGGAAACGCTCGATGTCGGCGCGCGGCGTCTTCGCGATGTTGCGGCGCAGCGTCGCGGCTTCGAGGTAGGGGTAAAGAGGGTATTCGCCGAGGTTCGCGGCGAGCTTGCGCCAGTCGCGCGGGGGATTGCCGGTGGCGGCCGCGTAGGCACTGCGAAACGCGTCGCGCTCGGCGTCGCGGTTTTCGGCCGCCGCAGGCAGCGCTAAGAATCCGGCGACGAGGCCGGCCAGCAGAATCCGCGCTCCGCGCGGCAAACCTTCAATCCTCATGCGAACGGGCTTCGAAGCGGGACGTGCGGCGGCAGTGTAGCGGATAGATAGCCCCCTCTCATGTTTGCGGAGAGGGTTGGCGGCCTCTCCGCGAGCGGGAGAGGCGAGGGCGCTGTGTCAATCGAAAAATTGACGGAGTCCGTCCCACATATTGCGCTAGCTAATTTGAAACGGTTGTTTTACATTTTCTTGACATTGCCCGCGAAGGAGGTTCGCGCGGCAGGCCGGTCGGGAGGCCGGGGGTCGATTTTCGAACCATCAAAACCATGCGGGGAGTGAAATCATGAAGTCACCCACTCAGAGTCTGCGCGTCTCGATGTCGCTGATGGCGAGCGCGGTGTTGTTGGGTCTCTACGCCGCGCCCGTGTTCGCACAGGACAGGGCAGGCGAAGACGTTCAGAAACTGCAGGCGATCGAAGTGACCGGCTCGCGCATCAAGAAGGCCGAAGTCGAAGGCCAGACGCCGGTGCTGACGATCACCTCGAAGGACATCGAGGCGACCGGCCTCGGCTCGATCGGCGACGTGATCCAGCGGCTCTCCGTGTCGGGCTCCTCGCTCAACACCAAATTCAATTCGGCCGGCAACTTCGGTTTCCCACCGGACGGCGGCGGTGTCGGCTCGGGCTCGACGACGATCTCGCTGCGCAACCTCGGCGCCAAGCGCACGCTGATCCTCGTCGACGGCTTGCGCTGGGTGAACGAATCTTCGGCGTCGGGCGTTTCGGCCGCGGTCGATCTCAACACGATTCCGGCGAGCATCGTCGATCGCATCGAGATCCTGAAGGACGGCGCTTCCTCGCTGTACGGTTCGGATGCGATCGCGGGCGTCATCAACATCATCACCAAGAAGAAGCAGGAAGGTCTCGGCCTGCACGTTTACGCCGGCGACTACTCGGTCGGCGACGGCAAGACGTATTCGGGCAACGTGTCGCTCGGCGGCAGCACCGATCGTCTCGACTTCTTCATGGACATCAGCCGCTTCAAGCAGAACGAAATCAGCTCGGGCGACTGGTCGCAGTCGCGCTTTCCGGTTCCGGGCACGGGCCTCTCGAACGGAAGCTCGGCGACGCCGTACACGCGCTATCTGTTCGACACGCCGAACGGCGAGGATTTCGGCGGCTTGTGCGCCGATGCGTTCTGCAACATCACGGCCAACGGCATCGCGCCTCCGGGCGGCGTGCAGCAGTTCCCCGGCGGCTTCCACGGATTCACGACGGCGGATCGCTTCAACTTCGCGCCGTATAACCTCTTGCTGACACCGTCGGATCGCACCGGCATCTTCGCGCAGGGCACGTACAAGATCACCGACAACGTCAACTTCTATTTGAAGGGCTTGTACAACACGCGCGACTCGACCAACCAGGCCGCGCCCGAGCCGATCTTCCTCGGCCAGCAGTTCTGCCAGGCGATCGATCTTTGCTATCGCGTCGGCGTCGATGCGACCAATCCGTACAACCCGTTCGGATTCACGCTCGACGGCAATAGCCCCGACTTCGGCCTCGGCCGCCGTCCGATCGAAGGTGGTCCGCGCATCTTCAACCAGACCGTCGACACCAAGTACTACGCGACCGGCGTCAACGGCAATCTCAGCTTCGGCGATCACCAGTTCTTCTGGGACGTCAACTACGTCGACGCCAGCAACGAGGCTTCGCAGCGCGTCACCGGTACGTACAACATCCGGCACATCATGAATGCGCTGGGTCCGGTCGACCAATGCACGGCGCCTTGCGTGCCGCTGAATCTCTTCGGCGGACCCGGCACGATCACACCGGAAATGCTGAACTACATCCTGTTCACCGAGAACGATCACAGCGGACAGGATCTGCGCGTGTGGACGGCGAACATCTCCGGCAATCTGTTCCAGCTGCCGGCAGGATCGCTCGACGGCGCGGCCGGTTTCGAGCATCGCAACCTGCACGGCTTCTACACGCCCGATTCGATCGTCACCGCCGGCGATTCCAACGGCGTGCCGTCGGGCCCGACGCGCGGCGGCTATTCGGTCGACGAGTTCTACGTCGAGCTCAACGCGCCGATCCTCGCCGATCAGCCGTTCGCCAAGCACCTCGATATCTCGGTTGCGTCGCGCTATTCGGATTACTCGAACTTCGGCAATACGACCAACAACAAGTTCGGCGTGCGTTGGCAGCCGGTCGATGACCTGACCCTGCGCGGCACGTATGCGGAAGGCTTCCGAGCGCCGTCGATCGGCGAGTTGTTCGGCACGTTCGCGCGCTTCGACGCGACGCTGGTCGATCCTTGCGCCGGCAACGTCACGCCGAACTGCGCGCAGCTCGGCGTTCCGCCCGGCTTCACGCAGAACAATCCGCAGATCTCGATCATCACCGGCGGCAACCAAGGCCTGAAGCCCGAAGAGTCCAAGAGCCTGACGCTAGGCACGGTGTACAGCCCGTCGTTCGCCGAGAACACGGCGTGGTCGCAGAAGATGGACTTCGAGCTGACCTACTACCGCCATCGCATCTCGGACGCGATCCAGGCGCCGAACGCGCAGGTGCAGTTGAACCGTTGCGTCGAGACGCTCGATCCGCTGTTCTGCGCCGGCATCTCGCGCGCGGGCAACGGCTCGATCAACGGCTTCAACAACACCCTGCGCAACCTCGGCAACATCGACACGTCGGGCTACGACCTGGTCACGAACTGGTCCGGGCCGGATTGGGAATTCGGCCACTTCGGCATCAACTGGCAGATCACCTACACGCGCAAGTACACCGCGACGGCGACGGACACCGGTGCGCAGGAACCGCAGACGGTCGGCATCGAAGTCGCCGACAGCGCGATTCCGCGCATCCGCTCATCGTTCTCGACGACCTGGGCACTGGCCGACTGGAGCGCGAGCTGGACGATGCGTTATATCTCGCGGCTCAAGGAAGATTGCGGCGGCGGTGCGGGCTTCGACGTCTGCCAGGATCCGGACAACACGTACGGCGGCCGCGCCAACGGCACCAACTTCCTCGGCGCGACGACGTATCACGACATCCGCGTCAGCTGGAAGCTGCCGGTGCGCTACGACATGAGCATCTCGGGCGGCGTCAACAACCTGTTCGACAAGGACGCGCCGATTTGCTTGAGCTGCTCGCTCAACGGCTATGACGCGTCGACGTACGATATTCCCGGTCGCTTCACGTATCTCGAAGCGAGCGTGAAGTTCTGACGCGGGGGAATCATCGAACGATCTTTTCGGGCCGCTTCGTGCGGCCCGAATTTTTTATGGCCCTCTTCGCGCCTCTGTGTCTTGCGAGAGAGAGGGCTTTTCTCGCTGAGGCGCAAAGGCGCAGGAAGATCCCGGCTTTCGCCGGGGTCACAAGCGCTGACGTTTCTAAGCAGTCGCGACTTTCGCGACGGTCTGCGGCAAGCGGATGGTGGCGGCGACCGGAAGGTGATCGGACACCAGATGCGGCAGCGCCCAGCGGCGCTCGACTTCGATCGAACGCGAAACGAGGATGTGATCGATCGCGCGCGTCGGTCGCCAGCTCGGGAACGTCGCCGGCGATTCGTGCGGCGGTTCCAACGCGGTGCGCATGTAGAGCATCTTGAGCTCGGCGCTCATCGGAGAAGTGTTGAGATCGCCCATCAGCACGACGTTCGGATGCTGTCCGACGAGCTCGGCGATGAACCCGAGCTGGCGCATGCGCGCGGCGGGACCCAGCGAGAGATGCGCGATCATCACGATCAGCGCTTCGGCGCCTTCGCCGAAGCGCGCCCACAGCGCGCCGCGTCCGGGAATGCGGCCGGGCAGCGGATAGTCGAGCACTTCGTCGGGCTGCATGCGCGCAAGGAGACCGTTGCTCGATGTCGCCAGGCGTGACACGCGCCGGTTCGGTTGGTGGCTCCAGAACGGAAACTCGGCGGCCTCGGCGAGATACTGCGTCTGATTGAGAAAGCCCGAGCGCAAGCTGCCGGCATCGGCTTCCTGTAGCCCGACCAGATCGAATTCGCCGATGACGCGTGCGAGCACGTCGAGATTCGCGCGCTTGCCGGTCGGCAGCACGTGTTTCCAGCTATGGGTGACGTAGTCGCGATAGCGGCGGACGCTGCCGCCGGCGAGGATGTTGCAGCTGAGGAGTTGCAGGCGCTTGGCTTCGCCCGCCGGGCGCGCGGCAGCGACCGGCGTGGTTTGCTTCATGGCGCCGAGGCTAGCGGTCCCCTCGGGCAGCCGCAAGCGCCTTTCGTCGTGCGGCGCCTGCGGCTCGTCGTACGCGAAAACTACTTTTTCTTCTTGGCCGGTTTCGATGATGCGAGCTCTTTGTTGACCAGCCAGTCGACCAGCTCGATCAGCTGCGGATAACCGCCGGCCGATGCCCCGGTGACGCGGTACTTGCCGTTGACGACGATGCTCGGCGTGCCGTCGACGCCGTAGTTCTTCACCATCTCCTTGGCGCGCGACATCTTGCTTTCGACTTCGAACGAGCTCGACGTTGCGAGGAATTTGGCTTTGTCGACGCCGTGCTGCGCGTAGAACGAAGCGAGCTCGTCGATCGTGCGCATCGGCAGGTGATCGCGGTGCAGCGCGTCGAAGAGCTCCTGATGCGTCTTGTCGACGACGCCGAGCGATTCGGCCGTGTAGTAGGCGCGTGCGTACGGCTCCCAAGTCGGATTGAAGATCGCCGGCATGTAGGCGAACACGGCGCCGGCAGGCAGGCTTTGCTTCAGCTGGTCAGCGTACGGCTGGAAATGCGCGCAATGCGGGCAGGCGTACGAGAACACCTCGAGCACCTCGACCTTGTCGCCGGTCGCGGTCGGCTGCGCGGGCATGACCGGGAAGTAGTGCTTGCCCGCTTCCCAGTTCGTCGTCGGGGCCGCGGGTTCGGCGGCGAAAGCAGCGCCGGCGAAGATGAGACCTGCCAGCAGGATGCCGAAGCGTTTCAACATGGTGTTCTCCTGGACCCCGATGTGCCGATGATCAGCCAAGACCGCGCGTTCCCGGCGAAGGTTCCGCTGCGGCGCCGCTCTGCTTATTTTGCGTGTTCTTGCTGCACGAGATATTTCACCAGCGCCGGAACCTTGTCCCAGCCGCCGGCCGATTGCGCCGTGATGCGGTACTTGCCGTTGACGATGACGGTCGGCGTCGAGTCGACACCGTACGCCTTGATCTGCGCGTCGGCGCGTTTCATCTTCGTGTTGACCGTGAACGAATTGGCGGTGCCGACGAATTCGTCGGCCTTGACGCCGTAGCCTGCGTAGAACTTGGCGACGTCGTCGATCGACGGCAAGGGCTTGACGATCTTGTGCGTGGCGGGATCGGTCGTCTTCAACGAGCCTTCCTTCCAGATCGCATCGAACATCGCGTTGTGCGTCTTGTCGACGAGGCCGAGCGCTTGCGCCGCGAAGAACGCGCGCTGGAACACCGGCCAGTCCTCGTCGCTGCGGAACGACGCTGGGAGGTACGACATCTGCGCGTAGTCCGGCAGGTCCTTCTTGATCTGATCGGCGATCGAGCGGAACTGATTGCAGGCCGGGCAGGCGTACGAGAACACCTCGAGCACCTCGACCTTGTCGCCGGTCGTCGTTGCCTGCGGCGGCTCGACCGCGAAATAGTGCTTGCCGAGCTCCCAGGTTTCCTGGGCCTCGACCATCGGCAGCCAGGCGAGTGCGAGCAACACGAGGACGATGCGCTTCAACATGAAAATCTCCGAATGACGGTCGGCTGAGTTGATCCGCGCGCAGTCTCGACGCGCCGGGCTTAACCGGACTCGACTATTTCGCGGCGGTGGTAGTTCCCGCCGTCGCCGTGTGCAGGCCTTCGACGTACGAGGCCAGCGCGGCGATGTCGGTGTCGGAGAGCTTCTTGGCGATGGCGGGCATGATCTTGGCGTTCGTGTCGTCGTTCCAGGTAGTGCCGCCCTTCCAGTCCTTGAGCTTGGCCGTCACGTAGTCGGCCCATTGTCCGGCGAGCTGCGGGAAACCGGCTCCGGCCATGCCGCGTCCGTCGGGACCGTGGCAGGCCATGCAGGCCGGCACGCCAAGATCGGCGTCGCCGCCGCGATACAGCGCCTGGCCGCGATCGAGCAGTTTTTCGTCGGCGACGCCCGCCAGCGAACGCTTGGCCGCGAAATACGCGCCGATGTCGTGCATGTCCTGCTGCGAAAGACTCGCCGCGAAGCCCATCATGATCGGGTTCTGGCGCTTCTGCGTCTTGAACAAGGTGATTTGCCGCGCGATGTAAGCCTCGTTCTGGCCGGCGAGCTTGGGATACTGCTTGTCGCTCGAATTGCCGTCCATGCCGTGGCAGGCACCGCACGCCGCGGCCTTGCCTTCGCCGGCCTTGGCGTCGCCGAGAACGAGCCCCGCAGCTTCCGGCGCGGCCGCCGGAGCCTCGGCGGGCGCAGGGGTGTTCTGCGCGGCCGGCTGCGTATCGTTGGCCGGTTGCGCAGGCGTCTGCGCCTCGGCCGTCGCAACGGCAATCAGCAGCGACAGCGCAAAAACTCGCCGAAAGCTCATACACTTAACTCCACAAACCCAAGGGGAAAAAGACCGGCCCGCCACCGCGCAAGCTGCGGCATCGAAGGCGGACGGATAACCTTGGAATTATCCCCTGCGCGCCGGAAGGCGGTCAAACCGCTGCCGAAAGCCGGAACCGGTTCCGATTGCCATCCTCCGGTTGCCATCCAATGCGTCGCGCCCCGCGACGATGAATAGTCGAGTCCGACGAAAACCAGCGGCCACGTCATCCCATGAAGAACAATCCATTTCGCGTCGCGCACTATCTGACCAACGCGCACCGTCTCGACCAGCTGCCGCCCGACGCCGGCGCCGAGATCGCGTTTGCCGGCCGATCGAATGCGGGCAAGTCGAGCGCGCTGAATGTGATCTGCGATCAGCAGGGACTCGCGCGCACGTCGAAGACACCCGGCCGCACGCAGCAGCTCGTCGTGTTTCCGCTCGACGATACGCATCGCCTGATCGATCTCCCCGGCTACGGCTACGCCAAAGTGCCGGACAAGCTGCGCGAACACTGGCGCGGCACGATCGACGCGTACCTTCGCACGCGAAACGCGTTGCGCGGCGTCGTGCTGGTCATGGACGCGCGTCATCCCCTGAGGGAATTCGATCGGCTGATGCTCGGCTTCGCCGCCGCGACCGGACGCAATTGTCTTTGCCTTCTGACCAAGTCGGACAAGCTATCGCGCGGCGAGAGCCTGCGCGTGCTCGCCGCCGTGCGCAAGGAAATTGTCCAGCTCGCTCCGTCCGCGCAAGCGCAGCTCTTCTCTTCGCTGAGCAAGAGCGGCGTCGACGAAGCGCGCGCCACCCTTGCGGAATGGCTTTTCGCAGCCGACGCGTGAGCTAGTCCGCGCGCGTGGCACGCCGCATTCGCGCGTGCTATAACCGGTGCGGGGCTGTGCGGCGAAATGGGGATTTCGAGCGCACGCAAGTTGCGTCACTCTTGATCATCGAGATTCGTCCGTACGTCCGCATTCGCGGCACGGCCCACTTCGCGTCGGCCTTGGGAGGACTCGGCATGATTTCGAAACTGTCGTTCGCAGGCGGCCTCGCGGCCGCGATCGCTTTGATTGCACTCATCGCAGAACCCGCGCAGGCGCGCACAAGCGCGCAAGCGTTGCGTTATGTCGGCGCCATCGCGCAGTTGCCATCCGCAGCAGCACCGGAAGGCGTCGACTTCACCGAAAACTTCGACAGCTACACCGCCGGCGACAACGTGCACGGGCAGGGCGGCTGGAAAGGCTGGGCGAACGATCCGAACGCGGGCGCGCTCGTCGACGACACGCATAGCGTCAGTCCATCGAACGCGATCGCGATCGAAGGCCCGAGCGATCTGATCCACGAATTCTCGGGTTATACGAGTGGTGCCTGGGTCGTAACCGCGAAGATGTTCATCCCGTCCGATTTCGCGGGCGAAACGTATTTCATTTTCGAGAACGTCTATTCCGACGTCGACCAAAGCATCATCAGCTGGTCGACCCAGGTCGTGTTCCGGAGCGCGAGCGGCACGGTCGAGAATTTCGACGGCTCGGCCGATCCCGGCAGCATGCCGTACGTCACCGACGAGTGGGCCGATCTTCGGCTCGAGATCGATCTCGACGCCGACCTGCAGACGTTCTATTACAACGGGGTCGTGCTGTATTCGGGATCGTGGACGCAGCAGTTCCCGGGTCAGACCGTGCCCGGGAGCCTCAATATCGGCTCGATCGATCTTTTCGCCTCAGGTTCAACGACCGTCTATTACGACGACATCGCGCTAGTGCCTCTCGCCGCGTACGCCTTCACGCTCGATGCCGCCACGACCGAAGGATCGGGACCGCCCGGAAGCACGGTCACGTACACGCTGACGATCTCCAACACCGGCACGCAGCAGGATACCTACGACATCAGCGCAATCGGCATGAACTGGACGGCGACGCCGTCGGCGACCACCGTCACGGTCGACGCCGGCCAGAGCGCGACGTTCGATGTCGCCGTCGACGTCCCGGATACCGTAGCCATCGGCAGCCTCGATACCGCCGCAGTGACCGTCACCTCCGAGGGCGATCCCGGCACAACGGCAGATCTCACGCTGACGACCACCGCGGCGCTGCCCGACGAGATCTTCTCGGACGGTTTCGAGAACCCGCTCTAACCATCGAGCCTGAAAGCGAGCCGCCGGCCACCACCGGCCGCGCGGCTCGCACGCTTGGCAAGTTTCGGTCGCCGGCAGCCCTTTCAACGACGCCTCGATGGCCCCATAGTCCGGGACCCCAAGTCGAGGCAGCCTCGTGTCCGGACCGTCCGCCGTCAGCGAAACACCGATCACCGATCGCGCCCAGCTGGTCGAATACATGGTGTCCGGCGGCAAGCCCGCCGGCGATTGGCGCATCGGTACCGAGCACGAGAAGTTCGGCTTTCGTCTCGATGATCTGAGGCCGCCGACCTGGGAAGGCGAGCGCGGCATCGGTCGGCTGCTCGAAGGCATGACGCGTTTCGGATGGCAGCGCGTGGAGGAGAACGGCAAGCTCATCGCGCTGTTGCGCGACAACGCCTCGGTGACGCTGGAGCCTGCCGGCCAGCTCGAGCTTTCCGGCGCGCCGCTGGCGACGATCCACGACACCTGCTGCGAAGTCACGCGGCATCTCAAAGAAGTGAAGACGGTCGCCGACGAGCTCGGCGTCGGTTTCCTCGGCATGGGATTCCAGCCGAAGTGGCGCCGCGAGGATATGCCGTGGATGCCCAAAGGCCGCTACGCGATCATGCATCGCTACATGCCGAAGGTCGGCTCGCTTGGCCTGGACATGATGACGCGCACCTGCACCGTGCAGGTCAATCTCGATTTCGCCGACGAAGCCGACATGGTGAAGAAATTCCGCGTCGGCCTCGCGCTGCAGCCGATCGCGACCGCGCTCTTCGCCGACTCGCCGTTCACCGAAGGCAAGCCGAACGGCTATCAGAGCTACCGCTCGCACATCTGGACCGATACCGATCCCGATCGCACCGGCATGCTCGACTTCGTCTTCGAAGACGGCTTCGGTTTCGAGCGCTACGTCGACTATCTTCTCGACGTGCCGATGTATTTCAGCTATCGCGACGGCCGCTACATCGACCTTGCCGGAAAATCGTTCCGCGATTTCCTCGCCGGAAAACTGCCCCAGCTTCCCGGCGCGACGCCGACGCTCAAGGACTGGGCCGATCACATGACGACCGCGTTTCCCGAAGTGCGGCTCAAGAAATATCTCGAGATGCGCGGAGCCGACGGCGGACCCTGGAATCGTCTTTGCGCGCTGCCGGCGTTTTGGGTCGGGCTTCTCTACGACACGACCGCGCTCGATGCGGCGTGGGATCTGGTCAAGGATTTCACGCGCGAAGAACGCCATGCGCTGCGCGATGGCGTGCCGAAATACGCGCTGAAGCTTCCATTCCGCAAAGGACGCGCGCGCCACCTTGCGGTCGAAGCGCTGCGAATCGCCACCCAGGGCCTGAAGCGCCGCGCGCAGCTCAACAAGAACGGCGCGGACGAAAGCATCTATCTCGATCCGCTGATCGAGATCGTCGATGCCGACCAGACGCCGGCGGAGCGCAAGCTCGAGTTGTTCCACGGCGAGTGGCGCGGCGACATCGATCGGGTATTCAGCGAATTCGCCTATTGATTGCGTCTCCCGCAACGAACGCGGGAGACAGCGATTGCACGCGAACCTACGCCGCGGTTGCGCGACTCAGCAGCCGCGCCTGTTTGAGGCGCGTCATGTCCTTGTCGAACGTCGCCGTGTAGTCGCAACCCGCGTGCTCGCCGACGAGCGCGATCAGCGCGTCGGCAAAGTCGGCACCGCGGCGATACGCCTCCAGCGCGCGCCAGGCGAGCGATGGCGCCTCGAGGCGAAAGCGCGCGACTTCGAACAATCGTTCCAGCGTCGTCGCAATCGGGTTTCGCGCATAGCCGTACGCGGCCTCGAGCACCCACACGAACTCGCACAGCACGATCGATGCGATCCAGCCGGGCTCGTCTTCGCTCAACGTCGACTCGATGAAGTGATTGGCCGTCGCAGCCTGTCGCGCGTCGTCCTGCACGACGTAGCGGACCAGCACATTGGTATCGATGCCGACCATGCGTCAGCGCCTCGCGCGCTTGCGGACGGCAGCATTCATCGCTTCGATCGTCACAGGTTTCGGCGGCTTGGGCAGCATGCCCTTCAGGTCGGTCACGGCACGCGTTGCGGGTTTCAAAAGCACGGTCTTGTCCTCCGTCAGCACGAATTCGATGCGGTCGCCCGGCTCAAGGCCAAGATGACGGCGCACGTCCTTGGGAATCGTGGTTTGTCCCTTGCTGGTCAGCACGGCGGTGCTCATCGTTTTTCTTACCGCGGAGGCGTTTCCTTACTTTAAGGTAAGGCGTCATATTTTTCCAGTCGAGGCGCTCGGCATGACTTTCGGCGCACGCCGCCGAGGACGCACTGTGCAACAACCTCTTTTCGACTTCTGCCGGGAGGCGCCATGCGTTTGCGTCCGTTGCCGCTTGCGTTCGTTGTAGGAGTTTTGATCGCCGGACCGTCGGCGTTCGCATCCACCAAGCTCCTGCGCTTTCCCGATGTGTGTGGCGACCATGTCGTCTTTACTTACGCAGGCGATCTCTGGACCGCATCGACGCAGGGCGGCGTCGCCGCGCGGCTGACCGCGGGACCGGGGCTCGAACAATCGGCGCGTTTTTCGCCCGATTGCAGTCGCATCGCGTTCACCGGCGAATACGGCGGCGACGATCAGGTCTACGTCATCGCGGCCGGCGGCGGCGAGCCGAAGCAGCTGACGTTCTATCCCGCGCAAGGTCCGCTGCCGCAGCGCTGGGGTTTCGACAATCAGGTGTACGGCTGGACGCCGGACGGCAAGTCGATCCTGTTCCGCGGCTGGCGCGATTCGACGAGCATCTCGCAACCGCACCTCTACACGGTCTCCGTCGAAGGCGGCCTGCCGGACACGCTGCCGATGCCGGTCGCCGGCGTCGGCCGTTATTCGCCGGACGGTAGCCAGATCGTGTATTCGCCGAAGTATCGTGATTTCCGTACCTGGGATCGCTACGTCGGCGGTTGGGCGCAGGATCTTTACATCTACGATTTCGCGTCGAAGTCGGCCAAGAACATCACCAACGATCCGAACACCGATCGCGATCCGGTCTGGATCGGCAATGCCATCTATTTCCTCGCCGATCGCGGCGAGCATCTGAATCTCTACCGCTACGACACCGGCAGCGCCGAGACCAAGCAGCTGACCGACTACAAGAACGCCGACGCGCGCTGGGCGAGCGGCGATTCCAAGGGGCAGATCGCGTTCGAAGTCGATGGCGTGCTGCACGTCTACGACACCAACGCGAATCAGGATCGCGCGCTCGACATCACGGTGCCGAGCGATCTCGTGCGCACGCGCGCCGAGGAGCGCAGCGTCAAGGACAAGATCGAAGATTTCGCGTTGAGCGCGAACGGCAAGCGTGCCTTGTTCACCGCGCGCGGCGATGTCTTCAGCGCACCGCTGAAAGACGGCATCACGCTCGATCTCACCCACACGCCGGGTGCGCACGAGCGCGAGGCGCAGTTCTCGCCGGACGGCATGCGCGTCGCTTACGTTTCCGACCAGAGCGGCGAAGAAGAAATCTGGGTGCGCGATGCGGACGGCAACAACGCGCATCAGCTGACGAACGAAATGTTCGGCCGTCTCTACGCGCCGCGCTGGTCGCCGGACGGTGCACGCATCGCGTTCGTCGACAGCGAAAGCCGCATCCGTATCGTCGCTGCGACCGGCGGTCCCGCGCCGGTGATCGCCGACGATCCCAACGGATCCCGGCGCGACTATGCCTGGTCGCCGGGCGGCCACTATCTGGCGTATTCGATCACCGACAAAGACACGGTCACCTCGCAGCTCTACGTGCGCGATCTCGTCGCCGGCAAGAGCGTGCACATCGGCAACACGCGCTTCGATGCGTTTTCGCCGGCATTTTCGCCGGACGGAAAATATCTCTATTTCCTCGGCAACAGGGAATGGACGCCGCAGCTGTCGAACATCGAATGGAACTTCGCCGCGAATCGCGACACCGGCATCCTCGCGGTGACGCTGCGCAAAGGCCTCGACAATCCGTTCGCACCGCCGAACGACAGCGCATCGAAAGACGACAAGAAAGCCGACAAGGCCGACAAGTCGAAAGACGGCGACGACAAGAAGGACAAACCGAAATCCGCGAGCGAGATCGACGATCGCATCGATTTCGACGGTATCGAAAATCGTCTCGTGCGCGGGCCGGTCGACCCCGACAACATCCAGTGGATCGCGGTCACCGCCAAATCGCTGCTCTACGTCGTCAGCGACGGGCAATACTACGGCCGCGACGGCGCGTTCAAGCCCAAGCTCAAGGCGTGGTCGTTCGAGGATCGCAAGAGCGAAGACGTGTTCGAAGGCGTCGACGACATCTCGCTCGCCGCCGACGGCAACACGGTCATGATCCGCAACGACAAGGCCTACAAGCGCATCGACCTCACGGCGAGCAAACCCGAGGCCAAGGATGTTTCGACCGACGGTCTCTACGCGCTGGTCGATCCGAAAGCCGAATACGCCGAAGTGTTCCGCGAAACGTGGCGGCGCTATCGCGATCACTTCTACGTGACCAACATGCATGGTTACGACTGGACTGCGTTGCGCGCGAAATACGAACCGCTGCTGGCCTGGGTCGGCGATCGAAGCGACTTGAATTACGTGCTCGGGCAGATGGTGGCCGAGCTCTCGGTCGGCCACGCGTACGTCAGCGGCGGCGATCTCGGGCTTCCGGCGAAGCCTCACGTGGCGCTGATCGGCGCACGCTTCGAGCTCGATGCGGCGAGTGGCCGCTATCGCATCGGACACATTCTGCCCGGTCAGAACGACGAGGAACGCTACCGCTCGCCGCTGACGGAAGTCGGCGTCGACGTGCACGAAGGCGATTACGTGCTCGCGATCAACGGCCAGCCGCTCGATGCGAAGGACAATCCGTATCGTCTGCTGCGCACGGCGCCGGGTCAGCTCTTGCAGCTCACCGTCAACACTCGACCGTCGACCGACGGCGCGCGCACGGTGCTGGTCAAGCCGATCGACAGCGAGGAGCCCCTCGTCTATTTCGCGTGGGTCAAGCACAACCGCGAATACGTCGAGAAGGCGACCAACGGCGAAATCGGCTATCTGCACATCCCCGACATGGGCAGCGACGGTATCCGCGAATTCATCAAGTGGTTCTATCCGCAGCTGCGCAAGCAAGGCCTCGTCGTCGACGTGCGCGACAACGGCGGCGGCAACGTCTCGGCGATGATCATCGAGCGGCTGTCACGCAAATTGCTCGGTCTGGACTACGGCCGCGGCTACGAGATCACCGGCACGTATCCACAGCAGACGTTCCTCGGCCATCTCGCCGCGCTCTGCAACGGCACGACCGCGTCCGACGGTGACATTTTCTCGTACATGTTCAAGCAGGCGAAGCTCGGTCCGCTGATCGGCACGCGCACCTGGGGCGGTGTCGTCGGCATCAACAGTTGGGGTCCCGCGATCGACGGCGGCGAGATCTTCGTGCCGCAATTCGCGACCGCGAATACCGAAGGCCAATACGTGATCGAAGGCCACGGCGTCGATCCCGACATCGTGGTCGAGCAGGATGTCGCAACGCAGCTCGCCGGCAAGGATCCGCAGCTCGACCGCGCGATCGACGAGCTCAAGAAAGCGATCCAGGCCGCACCCGTCAAGCTGCCGCCGCACCCCGAGAACCCGGTCAAGGCGCCGGCCGACATGCGCGCAGCGGGCGTTACCGCACCAGCCGCCGGTTGAGTAATGCATCGCGACCGGCGCAAACCGCGCCGGTCGCGATCATCGAAGGTTACTTCGCTTTCGAATAGCTCGCGCCGCTCGCCAGGATCGACCACTCGATCGTCACGATCGCCTGCGCCTCGGTCGGCTTGCCGTCGCGCATCGCGGCCTTGAAGAGATAACGCTTGATCGCGTCGACCGCCGCCTGATCGAGCGACGGCGTTCCGCTCGATTGATAAACGTGCGCTTCCTTGACGGACGCGTCGGCGGCGACGGTCACCATGACGTCGACGACGCCTTCCTTGCGTGCCTGGAACGCATCGAGCGGATAGTCCGGACGCCAGCGCCGGCGCACTTCGGGCGCGCGGAACCGGATGTGCGGACGTACGCCGCCGCCGCCGGTCAACGCTTCGGGTCCGGACGTCGAGCCCGCGCCGTTGCCATCGTTCGCGGTGACGGGACTGGCAGGCTGCCGCGCGAAGTCGGAGCTGCCCGGCGCCTCTACGCCATTCGGCGTCACGATTCTCGCTTCGCGATCGAGCTCGGGTTCCGGACGGCGATGCTGCGCGGGCGCGGATTGCGTGCGGCTCGCGCTCGGCATCGTTTCGGCTTTCGGTGAGATCAGCCCGTTTCTGCCACGCGCCGTGATCGAAGGATTCGGCGCATCCTTGATCTCGACCAACACCATCTGCGAGACCGCGGCGCGAATCGGCTCGCCCCAGCGCGAGGCGAGCAGCCACAAGAGAAACACGGCGTGCAGCAGCAGCACGAAGAACACCGCAAACCACGTCGAACCATCACGAACCCGCGAAACGCCCAACGTCACTGCGTGACCCATGGCTTTCCCCGATCGAGGGTGGCCGGATCATGCTAGGACGATACTTTTCCACTCGCAAGCGCGCCGCCGGAGGCGCTGGCGCCGATGCGCAATTTTTGCTAAGCCGCCTTGACGTCGCGCAAGGTCCAGTGCTTCCCGATCAATAGATCGAGGCGGTGCTTCAAGATCACGTGCGGCAGCGACGTGACGACCTCGACATCGCAATGCAGATCGTGCTGCTCGGCATCCACGGTCGCGGCCGGATCGTTGAGCCCGAGCGCCGGATCGATCGCATCGGGATCGGGCTGCATGCTTCTCCAGCGCTGCCACAGCGACGGCGTGCGCAGTGCTTCCTGCAGGAGGCTCGCGAAACTCTGCGGCGAGCCGCCGTGAAACGAAAGCTCGTGCGATTCGCCGCGTGCGCGCGGCAGGTCGGCGATCGAAATGAAATAGCGCTGCGAGGTCATCCGCGTATCCCTGATGGCGTATGCCCTAGTTTATCAGGCGCGTTTGCAGGCGCGAGCCAAGCGCTCGCGGCCGCAGCGACGCTCGCAAGACAGCTCCAGCCTAGATAGCGTAGCTCGGCCGGAACCAGCACGAGCAGCGGCGCGAGATAAAGCCACGCGCTCGCGAGCAACGCCAATGCGCTCGCGCCGGCGAGCTCATCACGCCTTCGCCACGCGGCCGGCACCGCGATGAGACCGATCGCAAGATACGGCCAACCCGCGAGCACCGGACTCGTTGCGAGTGCCGCGGCGCCTCGCATCAGCGCCTTGTGCAGCGCCGAGGTGTTGCGCGCGACCGGCGGGTTGTCGCGATACTGGAATTCATCGTCGACATAGATCAGCTCGCGCGGCCACGTTTCATCGTGCACGCCGAGCAAGGCGCGCGCCTGTCGCCAGTGATGCGCGAGCCATGCGCCCGGATGATCGGCGATCGCGTCGAACCACGCGCGGCGCAGCGCCGCGAGCTGCTCCGGCGTGAAATCCTCCATGAACGGATCGCGCATGCCGTGCTGCGTGTTCTGCAGCATGGGCGTGATGCTCCAGTCGCGGAACGCCGCGGCAAGCTCGGGAACGTCGAGGCCGGGCCCGATCATGAACGGTGGCAACAGCATTTCGCCGCTCGCGATCGAGATCGCGGCGAGATCCCATTCGGCGGTCGCAGGCCACAGCGTCACACGGCGATCGACTTGCGCGTTCACGATCGCCGTTCCTGCCGCGAAGACCGCGCAGAGCGCGATCGTGGCGCCCGCGATGCGAGCGCGTCTCGGTGCGCGCTCGGGGCCGCCATCGGCGAGCCATGCGAACCAGATCGCGAACGGCAGCACGGCCGGCAGAGCGTTGTGGCGCACCGCGCTCGCGTAGAACAGCACCGGCAACGCACCGATCAGCCACAAGCGCCGACCGCCTGCGTGCACGCGCGCAAGCGCACCGGCAACGAAAAGCAAAGAAGACAGCAGCGCGACATCGGTCCAGACATGGCCGCGCAGCAGCCACGGCACTGGTGCAAATCCGACAATGATCATCAACGTGAACATGCGCAGCGCGCCGATCCGGAATGCGCCGGCGAAGAGCGCGAGCCCGCTCCAGATCAGCGCGAGGTGCAACAAGAACACGAGACCCGGACCTTCGTGCACCGCATCGAGCGCGCGCCACACGAAGATCAACATCGGCGGCGCGATATCGGTCGTCGCGCCACCGCGCGCCTGCCACCATGTGTACGCGGAATCGAACGACATCTGTCCCGGCCACCATGCGGCGCAATCGAGCGCGAAGCCGACCGCGGCGATGAGCCAGGGTAGCCATCGCGTCGCGCCGTCGGTCTTCATCGTCCGCGAATTCACAAGCGTGCGATGGCAGGCAACAACGCGTGTGCGTATTGCGCGGGCTTAGCGTCAGGCGCGTGCTCGAGCACGCCGATGAGCGGCGCGTCGATGCGCGCCTTCAACGTTTCGAGATTGGCGTCGGCCGCTGCCATCTTAGGATCGATGCGATTGGCGATCCATCCGATGAGATCGCAGCCGTCTTCGCGAATCGCGTGCATGGTGAGAAGCGCATGATTGAGACAACCCAGGCGAAGCCCGACGACGAGAATCACCGGCAGCCGCAGCGCGCGCACGAGATCGGCCTGCATCATCGATTCCGACAACGGCACGGCCCAGCCGCCGACACCCTCGACGACGATGCGATCGGTGCTTGCCGCGAGGCGCTCGTACGCCTCAAGAATCGGCGCCGCGACGATCTCGACGCCCGCTGCTTTTGCCGCAAGATGCGGTGCGATCGCGTCGGGCAGCGCGAACGGATTGCACAGCGCGTAGTCGGGTCGCGGATCGCTCGATGCGATCAGCGCCAGCGCATCGTCGTTGCGAAGGCCTTCCGGCGTCGCGTCGCATCCGCTCGCGACCGGCTTCATGCCCGTCGCGCGAAGGCCGCGTGCGCGCAGCGCTTCGAGCAGCGCGCAGCTCGCGCGCGTCTTGCCGACGCCGGTGTCGGTACCGCTGACGAAAAGGCCGCTAGCCACGGCGGCAGGCTGGTTCGATGGAGGCGGTCATCCGGGTCGTCTTCGCAAGCCCGTTCAGGCGCGCCGGAGTATGCCAGCGCCTATAGCCGCGCGCGCAAGGCGTACAATGGCGGCCCGTCCGTGGGAATGCGCAATGTTCGCCGCCGCGAAGATCGAGGCCGAAAGCAAGACCGAGCTGTACGACGGCCTCGCCGACCAGGCGCGCGGGCTTCTTGCCGGCGAGCGCGATCGCATCGCCAACGCGGCGAACTTCGCAGCCCTGGTCTGGCACGCGCTGCCGGACATCAACTGGTGCGGATTCTATTTCTTCGACGGCACCGAGCTCGTAGTCGGTCCGTTCCAGGGCAAACCTGCCTGCGTGCGCATCGCGCTCGGCAAAGGCGTATGCGGAACGGCGGCGGCAAAGCGCCAGACCCAGGTCGTCGAGGACGTATTCGCGTTTCCCGGTCATATCGCCTGCGACGCCGATTCGCGTTCCGAGATCGTCGTGCCGCTCTTCGACGGCGAGAGCTTGATCGGCGTGTGGGACGTCGACAGTCCGAAACCCGCGCGCTTCGACAGCGAGGATCGCGTCGGCATGGAGAGGTTGTGTTCGATATTCGTGGAGTCGCTGCGCGGGTGACGCGGCGCTGGGGGATGCGATGAGCAACGAAAAGATCCGCAACGTGGGTCCCAAGTCTGCCGCATGGCTGCGCCAGGTCGGCGTGCGCACGACGGAGGATCTCTCGCGCGTCGGCCCGGTCGAAGCGTTCATGAAGGTCAAGCGCGCCGGTTTCCGGCCAAGCTTGAATCTCCTCTACGCGATGGCCGGCGCGATGGCGGACTGCCATTGGGCGGAGCTTCCCGAAGAGCGCAAGCAGGAGCTCCTGCTCGAGCTCGATGCCGCGCAATCAGCCAATCCGATCCGTACACGCTGGGAAAAAGCCGCAGCTGCGAGCGAGCGCTCGACGCGAAATGGCACCGACGACGCGCCGGCCGAAGCGCAATCATCGGGTTTGTTCGACGATCCCGACGCCGAGCCTGCGGAAAGCGGTGGCGACACGGACACCGGCGTCAGCCGCTTCGACTGACGCGACGCTAACTACTCACGCACCACCGCGTAACTGCGCGCATCGTCGCGCCAGCGCGGCGCATCTCTTATCGCAGTCAGCACGTCCGTCGGCGAATCGACCAGCGACCACATCTCCAGGTGCTGCGGATTCATGAAGCGCTGCTCGATCATCTGCACGAGGAATTTCTGCAGCGGATCGTAGAAGCGCAACGTGTTGACCAGCACGATCGGATTGAAATAGAGGCCGAGACGTTTCAGCGTCAGCGCCTCGAACAATTCTTCGAGCGTGCCGGAACCGCCGGGCAGCGCGACGACCGCGTCCGATCCGGTCAGGAGCCGATGCTTGCGCTCGCGCATGTCCTCGACGACTTCGAGGCTCGCAAGTCCGGGATGCTGCCATTCGACCTCGGTCATGAAGCGCGGAATGATGCCGATCACGTGGCCTCCGGCCGCGATCGCGCCGTTCGCGAGCGATCCCATGAGCCCGACCGCGCCGCCGCCGTAGACGATCGTGCAGCCGGCTTGCGCAAGAATCCGGCCGAGCGATTCGGCGGCGTCGTGATAGGCGCGATCGCAGTATTCGCTGGACGCGCAGTAGACGCAGATGCGCATGGAAGAGGCCTCGGAATGAACGATCCGATAGCTTGCCTGCGCGCGCCGCGGAAAAAAAGTTTCGCCGTCGTGTGATATTCGGCACCTGCCGGCGAATCATGGGTTCGACACGGCCGCTCGGCCGGAAAAGACAGGGGATCAGCGCGTCGTCATGCACATCGCGGCCGACCAGCACGAACGCTTCAGCGCACTGCTCGATCGCCATCGCGGCATCGTGTTCAAGGTGGCTAATACCTATTGCCGCGAGCGCCACGATCGCGAGGATCTCGCGCAAGAGATCGCCGTGCAGCTCTGGCGCGCATTCGCCGATTACGACGACGCGCGATCGTTCTCGACCTGGATGTATCGCATCGCGCTCAACGTCGCGATTTCTTTCCGGCGCAACGATCGTCACCGCGCGCATGCCGAGCCGTTCGACGAATCGCTGCACGATGTGCCGGATCGCGACGCATCCGACTATGAAGCGACGGAACAAGCGCGCGTGCTCGAGCGCTTCATGGTCGCGCTCGATCCATTGAACCGCGCGCTGTTGCTGCTTTATCTCGACGAACGTAGCCAGCGCGACATCGCCGAGATTCTCGGCATCAGCGAAAGCAATGTCGCCACCAAGATCGGAAGGCTGAAGCAACGCCTCAGAGACGGCGTTGCGGCCGGCACCTTATAGAGAGGAATTGACGATGGAACTCGATGATCTGAAGCCCGCGTTGAAGGCGCGCGAAGCGCGCAGCATGACCGCGCTCGACCTCAAGCTTGCGCAGATCGGCGCGCTCGAAAAGGCGACGTCGCGCCTGCGTCCGCTCAAGTTCTGGCTCATCGTGCAGATGCTCGCCGGCGTCGTGTTCACGATCCTTTTCGCATCGTACTGGTCGGCGCATCTCGACAACGTTCCGTTGATGCTGTGCGGCATCGTCATGCACGCGTACAGCGTGTTGCTGATCGTGTTCGGCGGCATCGAGCTGTCGATGGTCAATCGCGTCGACTACGCGGCACCGGTCGTCGCGATCCAGAAGCAGCTGGCGCGTCTTCGCGCGTGGCGCATCCACACGCAGGCCTGGCTCGGTCTTCCGCACTGGATCTTGTGGGTTCCGCTGACGCTGATCGCGTTCAACGTCTTGTTCGGCGCGGACATCTACGCGAACGCACCGAGCGTCGTCGCGATGTTCTTCGCGGTCGGAATCGCCGGACTCGCCGTGACGTTGGGGCTGTTGCGCTGGGCGCGTGAACCTTCGCGCAAGCGCATCGGCGATTACCTCGACGACAGCGCAGCCGGCAGCAGTCTGCGCAGGACGCAGACGTTCCTCGACGAGATCGCGCGCTTCGAGAACGACTGACGCATGACGGAATCCTAACGAATGCGTCGAAGATCGACGTTGCGTTGTGCGCAGTGGCACGATGCGACGTCAGCCGGCGTTAATGGAGCGCGGCATGCGCTCGACTAAGCTTCGCCGGCCGCGCTCGAAATAAGTCGAATTGATCGACGCCGCGCGGCGCCACGCCGCATCAGGGACCACTTCGTTGCAGAGCGACGATCCGCAAGAGCTTTCGTTCGCGACCGATCGCTTGCCGTGGCAGCGCAGCTTGCGCTGGACGCGGCCGACGCTGGACAAGCGGCGAATCGCGTGGGGCGTGCTGCTCGGCATCGTCGTGACGGCGATCGAGCTGATCGGATTCGGGCTCGGCATGCGGCGGCAGATCGCGAAGGAAACGCTTCACGCACCGACCGACGCGGTGCAGGTGTATCTGATTCCGGACACGAACGCCGTGCCGGAACCGCCGGAGATCGAGCCGCCGATCAAACCCGAACGTCCCGCGACGACACAGCGCCGACACCCCGTCGCTCAACGCTCTTCGCGCGCGCCGCGTGCTCCCATCAATGTCGTATCGACGCCCGAGACGCCGACGTTGCGTCTTTACGATCCGGATGGGCGCATGCGCTTGCCCGACGACGTCACGCCGCGCACGAACGAAGAGATCGGTTTCAGCCAGCACGCTCTCGCGTCGCCGCGCGATGCGTTCGCGCGCGACAATCCCTTGCCGTACGAGCCGACGCGATTCGAGAGCGTGTGGGCGCCGAGCCGTGAAACGCTCGGCCGCGAAATCGTGCGCAAGACGACCTGGACGCGCACGTGGCGCACGCCGTGGGGGACCGAGATCGGTTGCACGGTGTCGTTCCTGACGATGCTCGGCGGATGCGGCTGGGGTTTCGCGCCGACGGCGACGATCGAAGAGCTGAAGGCGATGCGCGCCGATCCGCCGATGCTGCGGCATCCGGAATTCGTGAACCCCGACTCGGCGACGACCGGAACTGCGACGGACAAGCCGCCGCCGTCTTCCTCGCCGCTGCTGTTGTCGCTGCCGGTCGAGCCCGTCGATCCGGGTCCGTGACAGCGCCTATTCGACGGTCACGGACTTCGCAAGATTGCGCGGCTGATCTACGTCCGTGCCGCGCAGCACCGCGACGTGATACGCCAGCATCTGCAGCGGCACGGTGAACACCGCCGGCGCGATCAGGTTTCCGCCGGATGCGACCTTGATGACCGCACCGCGCTCGCCCGTCTGCGTCAGCGGCACGTCGGTATCGGCGAAGAGGAACAACTCGCCACCGCGCGCGCGCACTTCCTCGAGATTCGATTTCAGTTTCTCGAGCAGCTGATTGTTCGGCGCGACCGCGATCACCGGCATGTCATCGTCGACGAGCGCGAGCGGGCCGTGCTTCAACTCGCCGGCCGGATACGCTTCGGCGTGGATGTACGAAATTTCCTTGAGCTTGAGCGCGCCTTCGAGCGCGACCGGGAAATGCACGCCGCGGCCGAGGAAGAGCGCGTGGTGTTTGGGCACGAATCGCTCGGCGAGCTTGGCGATCGCAGGTTCCAGCGCAAGGACTTCGGTGACGACGCGCGGCAACGTCGAAAGCTCGTTGACCAGGCGTGCGTACTTCGCGGGCGCGAGGCCATTGATCCGCGCGAGCTCGATGACGAGGAGCGCGAGCGCGGTCAGCTGCGTCGTGAACGCCTTGGTCGATGCGACGCCGATCTCGGGACCGGCGCGTGTCATCAGCACGAGATCCGATTCGCGCACCAGGCTCGATTCGGGCACGTTGCAGATCGCGAGCGAGCCGATGTAGCCGCGTTGCTTGCCGTCGCGGAGCGCAGCCAGCGTGTCCGCGGTTTCGCCCGATTGCGACACGGCGAGGAACAATGTGCCGTCCTGCACGACCGCGCGGCGATAGCGATATTCGCTGGCGACTTCGACGCTGCACGGAATGCCGGCAATGCCCTCGATCCAATAACGCGCGACGAGGCCAGCGTGATAGCTCGTGCCGCAGGCGATGATCTGCACGTTGCGGACTTTCTGGAGCAGCGCGTCCGATTCGACGCCGAAGATGTTCGGCAGAATCTTCTCGCCGGAGATACGACCTTCGAGCGTGTCCGCGATCGCGCGCGGCTGCTCGAAGATTTCCTTCAGCATGTAGTGGCGGTATTCGCCGCGCTCGACCGCGTCCGCGGTGAGCTCGCTCTGGCGCACGGGGCGCTCGACCGGAACGCCATCGGCCGTGTAGATCTTTAAGCCGTCCTGCGTGATCTCGGCGACGTCGCCTTCTTCGAGGTAGGTGAAGTGGCTGGTCTGCTTGATCAGCGCTTGCACGTCCGAGCCGAGGAAATGCTCGCCGTCACCGATGCCGGCAACGAGCGGGCTGCCGCGGCGCGCGCCGACGACATGGCCGGGCTCGTCGCGGCTCATGACCGCGATCGCGTAGGCGCCGTGCAGCCGCTTGGTCGCGTCGATGACTGCGTGCAGGAGATCGGCGCCGTTGTCCATCGCCCGATGCACCAGGTGCGCGATCACTTCGGTGTCGGTGTCCGAATCGAAGCGATAGCCGTGCGCCTTCAGCTCCTCGCGAAGCTCGGCGTGGTTTTCGATGATGCCGTTGTGGACGACCGCGACGCGATCGTCGGACACGTGCGGATGCGCGTTGATCGTATTGGGAACGCCATGAGTCGCCCAGCGTGTGTGGGCGATGCCGGTAAAGCCGGCCACCGGGGCGCTTTCGTACAGCGCTTCGAGCTCTCTGACCTTGCCGGCCGCGCGTACGCGGGCCAAACGGTTGTCATCCTCGAGGACGGCGATGCCGGCGGAGTCGTAGCCGCGGTATTCCAGAGCCTTCAGGCCGGCGATCAAAATGGGGACCACATTTCGTTGACACGCTGCGGCTACAATTCCGCACATGGGTTTTCGGCCCCAGGATGGGGTCGTCCAGTAAGGGGGGACGTCCATGATAGTCGGTCGCGGTGGCGTTGACATGGCAACGCTCGGGCGAGCGTGCGCGTATGCAAGCCTGCCGGCCGGCATCCGGTCGTGCTTATATGCAAGGTTGCGGCGGAACCTTGATGTGCCCCTGCGATCCAAAATTGCGATCCGGTGAAGTCCGGCGCGGGTCAGGTGGACGATTCGGTGTTGGGTGAGATAGACGGGTAGGCGCGGGCGCTCGAAGGAGCGTCGACCTGCCGTCCTCCGGCTTCCGCAAGGAGCGCCGGACGGTCGGGCGCCTGTGGATGGCACGGGAATCGCATGGATTGCTTGCCGTTCCCGGGGGGATATGCGCCATGAACGATGTCGAGATCGAAACACGCGGAAGCGGCGCGCTGATCCAGCGACGCCCGGACGCGGCATCGATTCCGGTGGAGGGCTGGATGCTGCGTTTTCTTCGACAGCAGGCGGTGCATTGGCTGCTGGTCCTCGGCGTTTTCGAGTCGCTGGTGCTGGTCGGCGCGGTATTCGCGGCGATCTACCTGCGCTACATCACGATGCCCAATCCGCTGTCGGCCTACGTGTCGCAATGGTGGCTGCAGCTCGGCCGCGCCGGCATCTTTGCGATCGTGCTGATGCTCGGCATGGCCGCGCTGGGGCTTTATCAGGCGCAGATGCGCGAGACCTGGTTCGGAACGCTGGCGCGCCAGGCCGTCGGCTTCGCGCTCGGTTGGGTCGGCCTCGTCGTTCTGTACTACGTCATTCCCGAAGCGCGCATCGGTCGCGGCATCCTCGCGCTGGCGCTGTTGCTCGGCTTCATTGCGGTGGCCGGGTTCCGCGCCTTCGCGATGCGAATCGTCGACGTCGACGCGCTGAAGCGTCGCGTGCTGGTGCTGGGCGCGGGATCGCGCGCCGCGCAGATTCCGCAGACGATGCGCCGCCGTGCCGACCGCCGCGGCTTCTCGATCGTCGGCTACGTCGCGCAGGGCAGCGAGCAGATTTCGGTGCCGGTCGATCGCGTCGTCGCGCCGAGCGGGCCGTTGCACCTGTGGGCCCAGCAGCAGCACGTCAACGAGATTGTCGTCGGTCCGGACGAGCGCCGCGGCCTGCCGATGGAAGAGCTGCTCGAGTGCAAGCAGCACGGCATCGTCATCACCGATCTCGCGACGTTCTTCGAGCGCGAATCGGGCAAGGTCAAGCTCGGCCTCGCCGAGCCGTCGTGGCTCATCTTCTCGCAAGGTTTCGATGCATCGCCGCTGCGGCGTCTTTCCAAGCGCGGTTTCGATTTGATTTCTGCCGGTCTCGTGTTGCTGCTGACGTGGCCGTTCATGTTGCTGGTGGCGCTCGCGATCCGCCTCGAATCCGGTCGTGGCCAGCCGATCCTGTATCTGCAGGAACGCGTCGGCGAGCGCGGCGAGGTGTTCAAGCTGATCAAGTTCCGCAGCATGCGCACCGATGCCGAAAAAGACGGCGTCGCGCGCTGGGCCAGCAAGGGCGATGATCGCATCACGCGCGTCGGGCGCTTCATCCGGCGCGCACGTCTGGACGAGTTGCCGCAGCTGTGGAATGTCCTGCGCGGCGACATGAGCGTGATCGGGCCGCGTCCGGAACGCCCGCAGTTCGTCGCCGATCTCGCCGGCAAGATCCGCTACTACAACCTGCGCCACTGCGTGAAGCCCGGTCTCGCCGGCTGGGCGCAGTTGCGCTATCCGTACGGCGCATCGGAAGAGGACGCGAGCGAGAAGCTCAAGTACGACCTCTTCTACGTCAAGAACCACAATCTCTTGCTGGATCTGATGATCCTGATCCAGACCGTCGAGATCGTGCTGTTCGGGCGCGGCGTGCGCTGACGAAATCGCCGCGCGGGCGCATCACGGCTCGATCTCGGCCTTCGCCGTCTTCGGCGGCGGATGCATGCTGGCGTTGCGCAATGGCCGCAGCGGCGAGCTGTACCAACCGGTGACCTTGTTGCGGTCGACGTCGAACTCGATCCACGACGGACCATAATCCCAATGGCCGCCGCTGCGGCTGACCGGCTGGCCTTCGATCGCGACGACTTCATCGTCGTGCATGCCGAGCTTGAGCGCAGGCACGTGCACCGGCACCACCGGCTCGGCCTGAACGGCCGCGCGCATCGGCGGAGGAGGCGACGGATCGGCGTGCGTCGCGGCATCGCCGGGTGTGTCGTCGGAGTCCGCGCCGTTGTCCGCCGGTTGCGGCGGCCACAGGAACCAACCCAGCAGCACGGCGAGTGCGATCAGTAGCCAAATGATCCGCGAAGTTGCTTTCGGCGCGGCGGCCGGCGTCGTGTTCGATGTCTGACCGGAACCGCCTTGAGGGCGCGGCGGCGCCGAAGCGCCCGGCAAGCGACCGTGCTGGCGATGAAACTGAGTTGCCGCTCCGTACAGCGCGGTCAACTGCTGCAGCCGGTCGGCTGCGCCCGGCACAGTTGCAGAAAACGTCTTGCCCATGCGGTCGGGATGAAGCTCGGCCACGCGGCGCCGATACGCCTGACGCAGGTCCTCGACGCTTGCGCCCGGAGCGAGGCCCAGCTCCTGATACAGACGCAAGAAATCGGTCGGCGCCGCCATGCTCCCCCCGGAGTTGCAAGTCGCCGGGATTATAGGGCGGACGACGCGGCTTCTGTCTTAAGGATCGAACCCGTTTGCAAATACCGCTTCGTGATGATCGCGCCAGTACGCGATCAACTCGCGCAGCGCGATCGGCACGTTCTGCGCGGGCGGCTGGCCGGCCTGGTTGGTTTCGTTGACGCCGTGGCAGCCGTCGCAGGCACGCACTTCGCCGGCTTGCGCCGAGATCCAGTAACGCTCGCGCACGATCGGCGTGCCGTCGGCTTTAGTCGTCTGCCAGGCCAGCGCGCGACGCGCCGGCACGATCGCCGCGACCGAACCATCGGACGCGATCGGAACCGCGCCGGTCGGCGTTCCCGCCGCCGGCGGTGCCATGAACTCGAACGCACCCGCATCGTGCATCGGCTGCGCCAGCACGCGCCGTCCCGGCCGCGGATCATCGATGCCGCCGATACCGCGGATCTGATCGCCTTGCAGCATCTGCATGTACGTAAGGTCGTAGACGATGCCGTTGTTGCCGAGCGTCTGCGCGCCGCCCGGCACGCGCAGGTTGTACGGTTGCTGCAGATCGGCCGCATCGCGTGATGTCACGTTGCGGCTGACCAGAACCGCGAGGCCGCGCACCGCGAGGAAATCGCGGAACTCGTCGACATCGACGCCTTCGAGCGCGAAAGCTTGCTGCTCCGGCGATTCCATCGGCGACGTCGATGCCGTCGGCACCGCGGCCGGCGCGCGCACTTCGACCGGCGAAAGCTCCCACAGCGGTCCCGAGTAGCTCACGAGCACATCCGGGTCGTAATACGAAATCTGCTTGGAGATGCCCGGCGTCAACGCTTCGACCGCCTGCAGGTATCCGCCGCCGCCGGCGCCCAGGCGCTGCAGCCGGAACTTGTAGCTCGGATCCGGATTCGCGCGCGAGCCGAGATTTTCCGCGCCGCCTGCGTAAGGCGCCCACGTCGCGATCATCTGTCCGTCCGAGAGCGGCACGGGATTGCGATAGTGGCCGGTGAAATCGGCCGGCGGGTTGTTGTCATCGTAGACGACGCGCGTGCTCTGCGGCGTCAGGTACGTCACGCTCAGCGTGTTCGCGCGCGCGCCCGGCGGCGCAATGATCGAGACGATCTGGCCCGACGCGTGCGAATAGAACTCCGGCGCGTCGATCGCGATGTAGCGTCCGGGCGTCAGCGGATCCTCGGCGATCTGCAGCCAGTTCTCGGTCGTGTTCTGATTCGTGCGCGGCGGGCTGCCGGCGATGAACTCGTGCAGGCTCGGATCGCCGAGCAGGCTGTAGTTGAAATAGCCCGACAGCTCGTGTCGGCCGATGTGGTTCAGAGTTTCCTCGTTGCTGCCGTCCTGGTTGACCATCCACGGGAAGAACTGATTCATCGTGAATGCGTTGGCGATGGCGGTGTCGTAGCGCGGCTCCGGGAAATATTCGACGTCGGTATCGAGCCGCGCCGCATCCGCTGCTTCGGATGCGTAGTTGAACGTGCCGTACGTGCCGGCGTCGGCTTGCTGGTCGCGTTGCAGATGATCCCAGCGCGTGAAGATGACGCGCCCGAAACTATCGACGAAGGGATCGAACGAACCCGACGGCGAATGCTGCATCAGGAACAGATGCCCGGTCGCCGTATCGAGCTTCCAGAGTCCGGTCGGCGACGACGTCGATTCGTATTCGTCGTGCTGCGGATAGAGATGACGCGCGCCGTTGCGCGGCTGGTCGCTGACGAAGATGACGCCGCCGTCGGACGCATACGTCGGCTGCACGTTGTTGTAGTTGGCCGCCTGACCGGCGACGCGCGCGATCGACACGGTTTCGCCGACGCCGAATCCGGTGATCTCGTAGATCTGCCAATACCACGTGCCTTGCTGATACTGCTCGGTCGGCGCACCGACGACCATGCTGAAAAGCGCCTTGGTGCCGTTCCAGTGCACCGCCGGATCGCGCACCGCGATCGAGCTCGCACCCTGCAATCCGGTCGCGCCGTAGCCGGCTTCCTGAGTGAGGTTGCGCAGCGTTCCGTTCGGATAGCGGATGTAGAGATCGCCGCCGCGGCCGACGGTGTCGATATCGCCCAGGTGATTGGCGAACACCGAGCCGATCGAGGCGAAGTCGCCCGGAATCGGAACCTGCGTGACGAACAAGATGGGATTCGGCAGCGTCGCAGGCTCGGCGAACGCATGGCCCGAGAACATCGTCGCCAGCGCGAACGCCGCGCGCATCGTGTGTTTCTTCATGGCTCCCCGCTTTGCCGCGCCCAGCCCCAGGAACATCGCGCGACCACGGACGAGAGTCGGCCATCGGCCGGCCCGCGACAGTGACGATGATCACGGCTCGGCGCGGATTCTGAACGCAGCAGGCAGCCGGCGCGTGTTTTTTTCGTTTGTTTTCAGTCGGGGAAGCGCTGCGTCAGCCACTCGGCGAACGTGTCGATGAATCCAGCGCGGTCGATTTCCGAATACATCATGTGGTCGCACTGCGGCCAGTAATGGAAATCGATGCCGGGCGCGCGCGCGTCTGCGCCGTAGGTCGCATAGAACTGGCCCGGATGCAGGAAATACGAAGTGCCGCCGCTGAAAAGAATGAAGAGCGCCGCGCCGCGCTCGAGCAGCGCACGCAGCTCGCGCCGCTCGGCGCCGGGCGCCGGCCAGTCGCGAAGATTCTCGACGGTCTCGATCGTCGGCGGCGGTTTCGCGCGCGTGATGACGCGGCGCGCGACGTCGATCCAGCCGCCGAGCGATTTGCGCGTCGCGCGACGCAGGCGGCCAAGCAAAAAATAACGACCTTTGCGCGCAAGCCCGTCGATCAGGAGCACGCCCGCGACGCGCTCGTCTTCGAGCGCGAGCTGCCAACCGAGATCGGCCGCGCTGCAGATGCCGCCGGCGACGAAGCGCGTGCAGCCGGTGGCTTGCTGCGCGCGCTCGAGCACGTCGCGCACGATCTGCATCGGTGGCCGCGTCGCGCGCGCAAGGCTGTCGCCGACGCCGGGAAAATCGAAACGCAAGGTCGGATAGCCGAGGCTCGCTAGCCTTCGCGCGAGGCGCGCGTGCATGCGGAACGGTCCCGGCCTATGCAGGATGCCGGAATTGAAGATGATGACGCCGGTCTTCTTCTTCCGATCCGGCCGTGGCTGGCTGACGATGCCGAACACGCCTTCGTCGAGATCGATGGTCTCCTCAGTGAAATTCATCATCGCGGTATTTCGGGTGATGCCGCGAGTCGGTCAGCGAGATCGCGCACCGCGGGTGGAGGAAAGTGATCGATGTCGACGCGCGTGACCCACTCGGAAAGACCATTCGCGAGCGCGATGCGACGCGTGCCGGGAAACGTCGGCGCGGCGTCGGCGGGCTCGATCAAGGTCAGCGGCGGCCATTTCGCGCCGCGCTCCACGCGCGCCGTCTTGATCTCCTCGATCAGCGTCGCGCTGCACGGAAGACCGACGATCGTGCGATCGCCCGGCGCGACGCGCTCGCCGCCGCCGTTCGGATAGCGGCGCGTCGACCTCCGATGCGCCAGATCGAGCGTTTCGAGATCGGCGAGATACTGCGCGCCGTCCGTCACCGGCTGCCACAACCAGAGACCGCGCAGCGGCATCGCGTCGGCCAATGAGGCGGCCGCGAACGCGCCGCCGCGCGCACCGAGCACGATCGGCGCAGCGCCGCCGATGCGGCTGCGCAAGGCATCGAGCGCAATGCGCGCATCGTGGCGTGCACCTTCCAGCGAGAACGTCGAATCCTCGCCGGCCGAATCGCCCATGCCGTGATAGTCGAAACGCAGCACGGCGATGCCGCGCTGCGCGAGCTCTCCGCTGAGCATCGCGAAAAGACGGTAGCTCATCGCGTGCTCGTGCAGGAACGGCGGACAAATCAAAAGCGCGGCGCGCACGCGTCCCAGCGCCGGATGGAACACCGCAAACAGCCCTCGATCGTCGCCTTCCAGCAGCAGCGGCTGCAGCGCTGCGCTCATTCGCCGCCCTCGCGCTTGCCGAAGCCGAACAGGCCGCGCAGGCGCTTGCCGATCGACGGCGCCGATTCCTGCGCCGCCGCAGCTTCCTCGGGATTCGCCGGCAATTCAGCGGCGAGCGCGCGCAAGGTGCTGTTGGCGATCTTGAGCAGATTGAGACGCACGCGCGTCAGCTTCTCGACTTTCGCGACCATCGACATCGCCAGCAGCGAGTGGCCGCCGAGGTCGAAGAAGTTGTCATCGGATTTCACTTCGGGAACGCCGAGCAGTTCCTGCCAGATGCCGGCGAGCCATTGCTCTGCGTCGCTCATTACAGGCCCCGCAGCCGGTGTCGGCTCGACCGCACTCGCGGCACGATCGCTCGCGACGCGTGCGCGCGCGCGATCGGCGATCACTTCGATCGAGCCGTCGCTGCGCCAGCGTCCGCAGCGGTGCGTCGACACGTCGCCGACATGGATCGCGGCGATCGCGCCGATCGGCGAGAGTCCGCCGTTGCAGTCGAGGACCGACAGTGTCGCACCGGCCAGCGGCTTGCCGGCATCGATCGCCGCATCGGCGTCGGCGACGCGGCGCAGCGTCGCGATCGGCGCGCCTTCGGCGCCGAATGCGTTCCAGACTTCGCCGCACCGCTGCAAAAGCTCGCTCGCGAGATCGGACGCAAGATCGCCGTCGGTACACACGGCCTTGATGCCTTTCCCGCCTTTCCAACCGGCCGCAATCATCGTCTGCCAGGTCGAGGCCGGCGCGAACATCGCGGTCTTTTCGCGAACCGTCGAGAGTCGCGCGAGTGCTTCGCCGCTGGTGCGCTCGCTGCGACTGGCTTCGATCAAGACACCGCCGCTAGTCAGCGCAAGCAGCGCTTCGAGCCACGAACGACTCGAACCCGGCTCGGCGGCGGCGACGACGGCGAAGTCCGCATCGATCTGCAGCGCATCGCGCAACGCATCGACCAGCGCCGCGGCGCGGCGATGCGAATATTCGACGCGATGCAACGCACCGTCGCGATCGGCGAAGCAGGTCGCCAGCGCCGTCGCATCCACGTCGGTTTCGTTGGCATTGTCCTCGGTGCTCGCCGCGGCGATTTCGGCGCCGTCGCTGTCGAGCCACAGCGCGCGTTCGCGCGGCCAGTTCGATTCGGTGCCGAGGCGTCCTTCGCCGACGAGGATCGCAGCACCGAGCGCATCGGCTGCTGCGCGAACCGAAGCGGCATCGCCGTCGGAATCGAGCAGCGCGCAGCACGCGCCGGTGCGCAGGATTCCCAGCATCGCGGCGACGCGGTTCGGTCCCGGCGCTGCGCAAAGTCCCACCGTCGTTCCACGTGCAGCACCGCGCTTGCGCAGGCAGCTGCCGATGCGTCGCGCGCGACGACCGATCTCCGCGTAGCTCGTGCCCCAGCTGCCGGAAGTCAGCGCATCGCGATCGGCGAAACGTGCGACCGCGGTTTCGATCTGCGCATCGAGGCGCGTCGCTGAAGGCGCAGGTGCCGAAGATTTCCAGCGCTCGATCTGCGCCGCGTCGTCCGCGTCGGCGCGCGTCAACTCGAAGATCGACTGCTGCGGATCGGCGATGATGCGCTGGAGCAATGTCTGATAACTCTTCGCGAATCGCTTGGCCGTGTCGCTGGTGAAGAGATCGGCGTTGTAGAGCAAGCCGCCCGTCATGCCGGCGCCGTGCTCGAGGAACCACAGCGCGAAATCCTCGCTGCTCGCGCGTTGGAACAGAAGGATCTGCTCCTGCTTCAAGCCGCCCCATTCGCGGATGCGTTGGCGCGCGTCCTGATACGAGAACTGCGCCTGGTAAAACGCGGCGGTTCCGGCGATGTCGCGCAGGCTCGGCTCGTGCAACAGATCTTCGAGCTGCACGTCCGGATCGGAGAAACCGTCGAGCGTCGTCTTCTTGACCTGCTTGACCAGATCGACGAAACGCATTGCCGGGTCGACGTCGAGCGCGAGCGGCAGGAGATTCGTGAAAAGACCCATGATCTTCTCGACGTCCTCCGACGCACGAACGCGCACGGGCGTACCGACGACAAGATTGCTGTCGCCGGTCAGGCGCCAGAGCTGCGCGTAGTACGCGGCGAGAAGCACCATGAAGACGGTCGCGTCGGCTTCGCGTCCCGCGGCGCGCAGCTGGTCCGAGATGTCCGCCGAAAGACGCATCCACTCGGTCTCGCCCGTGCCGGCGATCGCAAGGCCTTCCTTGCGCGGCTTGTCGGTCGGCAATGCCGGCGGCGTGCCGCGCGTGCCGAGTCGATCGCGCCACCAGGCAAGCTTGCGCTGGAACTGCGCGGCGTATTCGGGACCTTGCATCCAGCGGCCGTGCCACTCGGCGAAATCGCCGTACGACACCGGCAGCGGTGCGAGCTTCGATTCGCGCTTCTCGCGATACGCCGAATAGAGCTCCGAGAATTCCTCGTAGAAAAGATCGAACGACCAACCGTCCCAGACGATGTGATGCGGCATGAAGAAGAGCGCGTGCTCCTCGGGACCGAGCCGGAACATCTTCGCCGTGAAGAGCGGCGCGCGCGTCAGATCGAACGGCGTGTTCGTCATCGCTTCGAGCTGGGCGAGCAGCGTCGCTTCGCGCTGATCCTTCGGCAGCAAGGAAAGATCTTCGGCCGGGAACAGCGAAACCGCAACGTCGTCGTGGATGCGCTGAACGACTTCCTCGCCCGCATATTCGATCGACGTGCGCAGCGCCGCCTGGCGTTGCACAAGCTCGCGAAATGCTCGCTCGAACGCGGCTTCGTCGAGAACGCCGCGCAGGCGATGCGCCGACGGCGTGTTGTACACGACGCTGCCCGGCTGCAACTGCTCGAACAGCCAGAGGCGTTTCTGCAGCAGCGACAGCGGCGCGGTTTGCTGCTCGCGGCGCGCTTCGATGCGGCGCGTCTCCGCAGCGCTCGAATCGGCGTTGCGCAGGACGTCGGCGAGGCCAGCGATCGTCGGTGCATCGAACAGCGTGCGCAGCGACAGCGCCGCGCCGAATTCGCGATTGAGCCGAGCGGTCAGCTGCGCGGCCAGTAGCGAATGTCCGCCGAGCGCGAAGAAATCGTCGTGCACGGAAATCTCGGGCAGCGCCAGCGTCGCTTCCATCGCATCGGCGATGCGGCGCTCGATGTCGTCGCGCGGCGCAACCGCAGGTGCCTTTTGCGCGGCTTCTGTGAACGGCGCGGGCAGCGCCTTGCGATCGATCTTCCCGTTCGGCAGCAGCGGAATCGCGCGGAGCGCAATGAAATGCTGCGGAACCATGTAGTCCGGCAAAGTCGCGCGCAGGTGCTTGCGCAACGCGCCTTCGTCCAGCGACGCGCCCGGGCGCAACGCAAGGTACGCGACCAGGCGCTGATCGCCCGGCCGATCCTCGCGTACGATCGTGACCGCCTGCGCAACATCCGCGTGTGCAGCCAGCGTGGTTTCGATTTCGCCGAGCTCGATGCGGAATCCGCGCAGCTTGACCTGAAAATCGAGACGGCCCAGATGCTCGATGCGTCCGTCGCCGCGCCAGCGGCCGCGGTCGCCGGTGCGATAGACGCGCGCCGATGCGTTGGCGCCGAACGTATCGGCGACGAAACGGTCGGCCGTCAGTTCCGGACGATCGAGATAGCCGAGCGTGACGCCCGCACCGCCGATCGCGATTTCGCCGGGCACGCCGATCGGGCAGAGCTGGCGGTCGGCATCGAGAATCCAGACTTGCGTGTTGTCGATCGGGTGGCCGATCGAGATGCCGGCATCGAGATGCTCGACGCGCTCGCAGGTCGACCACACCGTCGTCTCGGTCGGACCGTACATGTTCCAGAGCGAACCCGATCGCTCGATCAGTTTCGCGGCGAGATCTGCCGGCAGCGCTTCGCCGCCGCAGAGGATCTTGAAGGTCTTGCCGCCGTTCCAGCCGGCTTCGAGCAGAAGGCGCCACGTCGACGGCGTCGCCTGCATCACGGTCGCTTTGCTGTCGGCGACGAGCTTGGCGAGCACATGGCCGTCCATGCTTTCTTCGCGCGTCGCGAGCACGATCTCGGCGCCGACCGTCAGCGGCAGGTAAAGCTCGAGCACCGCGATATCGAACGACAGCGTCGTCACCGCGACGAGGCGATCATCGGCGCCGAGCCCCGGCTTGGCGCGCATGCTGGCGAGGAAATTGACGACGCCGCGATGCGGCACGCGCACGCCTTTGGGTTTTCCGGTCGAGCCCGACGTGTAGATCACGTAGGCAACGTCTTCGCCGCCACCGTGTGTGCCGGTCGGCACGGACGCATCGTCCTTGATCGCTTCGAGCGCGAGCGTGCGATCGCGCGGCCAGTCGATCGTGCCGGCGAGCGAATCCTGCCTCAGCAGCAGTGCGAGCTGGGCATCCTTGCTCATGAAATCGAGGCGTTCGCGCGGGAACGCGGGATCGAGCGGCACATAGCCTGCGCCGGTGGCGAGCACGCCCATCACGCTCGCGACCATGTCGGGGCTGCGCTCGAGGCAGATGCCGACGAGTGCGCCCGCGCCGACGCCGCGCGCGTTGAGCGCGCTGGCGATCGAGCCTGCGCGTGCGGCGAGCTCGGCGTAATTCCAGGTTTTGCCGGCGCAGCGGATCGCCGTGCGTGTCGGCGCCTCTGCAGCCTGCGCGAAGAAGAGGCTTGCGGCATTCGCCGCGGCATCGAACGGCGTTGCCGCCGGCTGCAGATTGAGCAGCGCGGTACGTGCGGCGGGCGAGACGATCGTAAGGCGCGACGCCGGCGCGCTCGCATCCGCGACGACCGCGCGCAACAGCGCTTCGTACGCATCGAGCCACGAGCGCACGGTCGCGGCGTCGAAAAGATCGCTGTTGAACTGGCATTCGAGGCGCAGCGCGCCATCGACTTGCACGGCGTTGATGAAGATCTCGAAATTCTCGTAGGTGCGCGGATTGCCGTAGAACTCGAAATTGAGTCCCGGGAATTCGACCGTCGATTCGTCCAGCGCCTGATCGAGATTGAACAAGACGCTGCAGAGCGGAAGGCGGCTCGCGTCGCGCACGAAGGCGAGGCGTTTCAGCAGCGTGCCGATCGTGTACTGCTGATGCTCGAACGTATCGAGAAGATCTTTGCGCACGCGCTCGAGGATGTCCGCGAACGGCGCCGACGGATCGACCGCAGCGCGCAGCGGTAGCACGTTGACCGCATGGCCGACGAGTGTTTCGTGTCCGCCGGCGGCCTGGCCTGCGGCGGGAATGCCGATGACGACGTCGTCCTGCCCGCTGAGGCGCTGCAGCAGCACGCCGAATGTCGCGAGCAGCGTCGCGTAGAGGCTGGCGCGACGTTTCGCGCCGGCGCTCTTGACCTCGGCGACGAGCGCGGCGTCGATCGTGCGATCTTCGCGCAGCGAAGTGAACGTGCGCCGGCGCGGACGCGGGCGATCGGTCGGAAGGTCGAGCGAAGGCACGCTGCCGGTGAAGCGCGAGAGCCAGTACGCTTCGTCGGCGCGGTGCGTTTCGGAGTTGGCCTCCGCAGCTTGCGCGACGGCGAAGTCGCCGAACGAATCGGGTGCCGGCAACGCAGAACCGCCGCGATACAGCGCGGCGAGATCGTTGACCAGCACGCCCCACGACCAGCCGTCGCAGACGATGTGATGCGCGGTGACGACGAGAAGATGATCGTCGTTCCCGAAACTGAGGATTTCCGCGCGGATCAGCGGTCCCTTCTCGAGATCGAACGGCGTCTCGACGACGCGGCGCAAAGTCGCCGCGATTTCCACTTCGCGCGCATTCGCGTCGAGCTTGGAAAGATCGCGCACTTCCGTTCCGAGATCGGCGTGCTCGGCGATCATGAATTCTTCGCCAGTGGACCCAAGCGTCGCGCGTAGCGCTTCGTGGCGATCGATCAGCGATTGCAGCGCGGCTTCGAGGCGCACGACATCGAGCGCGCCGTGGAGGCGCAGCGAAACCGATTCGTTGTAGGCGAGCGAAGCTTCCGGTTCGAGCTTGGCCGCCAGCCAGATTTCCCGCTGCGGCTCGGTCGACGGCACGACGCGCGCCAGCGGCGCGTCGGCGAAAGGATCGTAGTCGACCGCGACCGATGAAGGATTCCGGATGTCTGCCGAGCTCATGCGTCAACCTTCATGTATTTGCCGGGCGCGTCCGGATTGGGCACGAACCAGGCCGGCTTGCCGTCGGGATCCTTGCCGAGGCGCGCGCCCGGCCGCGGCGGCTTGGACGCGTCGAACGCAAGCTTCTCGACGTTGGTGTTGCGCGGCAGGAATTCCGCTTCCTGCATCTCGGCGATCGAATCCTTGAACGCCTTGGTGATCGCGACGAAATCGGCTTCCGAGTGCGCCGTCGTAAAGAAGCACGGGAAGTTGTCGAGGATATGAATGCCGCGGCTTCGCATCATCGCGAAGAGAAGATCCTGCAGCGGATGATCTTCGCTGAAGTTGAGCTTCCAGACCGACGAGAAATGCTTGATCGCGACCGGCGCGCCGACTTCCGCGCAATACGCGTTCATCTCATCGGCCATCTTCGCGGTGCGCAGGTTGAGCTTGTCCTGCATCGCCGGACCTTCGCGCTTGATGTGTTCGAGCACGGCTTTGGCCGCGGCGAGCGCGAGCGGATGGCGCACGAACGTGCCGGCGAAATAGGTCACGCCGACGGTCGGGATCGAATCGTCGCCGAACTGCCACTGGCCGCCGTCGAGCGCGTCCATGTATTCGCGTTTGCCGGCGATGACGCCGATCGGGAATCCGCCGCCGACAACCTTGCCGTACGAAGCGAGATCGGCGTCGATGCCGAGCACTTCCTGCGCGCCGCGCGGATGCGCGCGGAAGCCGGTGACGACTTCGTCGAAGATGAGGAGCGCGCCGGCGTCGCGAGTGACCTGGCGCAGATCCTTCAGGAATTCGCGCGGCTGGAAATCGGGACGACGGCTCTGCACGGGCTCGACGAGGACCGCGGCGATCTCGTTCGCACGCTCCTTGATGATCTGCAAGGTTTCCGGCGTGCCGTAATCGAGCACGAGCACGTTCTCGGCCGTGTTGCGCAGGATGCCGGGCGCGGCCGGAACGGATTTCAGTTTCTTGGTGCCGCGCACGATCACTTCGTCGAAGATGCCGTGATACGCGCCGGTGAAGATCACCAGCGTGTTGCGGCCGGTCACGGTGCGCGCGATGCGGATCGTGCCCATCACGGCTTCCGAACCCGTGTTGCAAAGTCCGGCGCGATCGAAACCGGTGACCTCGCAGACCAGCTTGGCGACTTCGCCCGCGAGCGGATGTTGCGGGCCGATCTCGTAGCCGAGATCGATCTGGCGCTTCACCGCGTCGACGACGAAATCCGGCTGCCAGCCGAAGAGGTTCATGCCGAAACCGTTGAGCACGTCGATGTATTCGTTGCCGTCGATGTCCCAGACGCGCGAGCCTTTCGAGCGGCCGACGACGAGCTGATAGATCATTTCCTTGAGCAGCGGACGGAAGCCGTTGACGACGCGCGGGTCGGCGAGGTGCGGACGATGCTCGGTCGTATAGTCCTTCGATTTCTGCGAGCGCGCGATGTAGCGGCGCATGAACGCTTCGAGACGCACGCGCTGGCGGTCGGTGAGCTCGGTCTTGGTCGAATGGATGCGCGCGATCGCGCCGAACGCCTTCTTGACGTCGTAGGTCGTGTGCGCGAGCGCGGCTTCCTCGTCGGCCGTCGCCGCCGGTTTTGCCGGAGCGGGCGTCGGCGCGGGAGCGGCGGCGCGTACGGCGGGAGCCGGCACACTCGCTGGCGCCGCGGCGGGTGCGGCCATCGGCACGCCGGCACCGGCGAGGAGCGCGAGCTGCTGCTGCATGATCAGCATCTGCTGCTGGATCACCTGCTGCACGAGCGGTGCACTGCCGGCGGGCACGGCCATCATGACGGGCGTTGCCGCCATGGCGACAGGTTGCGCAACCGGTGCGGCGGAAGGGGCAGCCGCGGCGGGCGTTGCTTCCGGCGGCAGTTCGCGATCGATATGCATGGCCAGATGCTCGAACGAGGACAGGTCTTCCATCAATTGACGGAACGTGATCTTGATGCCGAACGACTTGGAGAGCTGCAGCGCGACCTGGGTCAGCGACAGCGAATCGAGCCCGAGCTCGACGAAGCTCGCCGCGGGATCGGCATCGCCGAGGTCGGCGCCCGCGATGTCGTCGAAGATCGCGGTGAGCTGCGCGACGAGGCGCGGGATGCGGCTGGCGCTCGCGTCGGCGGAAGTCGTTTCGGCCATCGGAATCTCGGCAGTAGCGGGAGCGTGTTGTTCGGGAAAAGGTAAGGCCGGCATCGCCAGCTGAAGCGAAAGGGAAGCAAGGTCCGCGCCGAAGCCCGGCAACATCGGCAAGGCGGGCATCGTGAGGCCCGGTAGCGCCGGCGTCTGTGTCGCGACGCCCGCTTCGACCCAGCAGCGCTTGCGCTCGAACGGGTACGTCGGAAGTCGTACGCGACGGCGGCGCGCGCGGCGATCGAGTTTCGCGACCGCGAGCGGCGCGCCCGCGCACCACAATTGTCCGGCCGCACCGAGCCAGCTCCGGCGTTCGCTCCCCGGCGAATCCGCGAGCGAAGGTATCACGATCCGATCGCGCGCCGCCGTGTGCTGGCGCGCCAATGTCGAGAGCGTCGTGCGCGGACCTACTTCGAGGAATGCGTGCGACGGCGATTCGAGCAAAGTCGACAGCGCGCGCGAGAATCGGACCGTGTTGCGCAGGTGCCGCGTCCAGTAATCGGGCGACACGGCTTCCTCGGCGCTGAGCATCACGCCGGTCAAGGTCGATGCGATCGGGATCGACGGCGCGCGCAGCGCGACGCGCTCGACCTCGGCGCGGAACGGCGCGAGCACCGCATCCATCATCTTCGAATGGAACGCGTGCGAGGTCTGCAGCAGTCGGCACGCGATGCCGTCCCCTTCGAGCGCGATGCGGAACGTCTCGACATCGGCGATCTCGCCGGCGACGACGCAGGCATTCGGCGCGTTCTCGGCCGCGAGCGACAGCGAAGCCGGCAGGCGCGCGGAGAGTTTTTCCGCTTCCATGCGCACCGACAACATCGCGCCCGGCGGCTGCGCTTGCATCAGGCGGCCGCGGCGCGCGACCAGGCGCACGGCGTCGTCGAGGCTCATGACGCCGGCAAGCGTCGCGGCGACGAATTCGCCGACACTGTGTCCGACCAGCGCGGCCGGGCGGATGCCCATGTCGATCCAGAGCCGCGCCAGCGCATATTCGATCGCGAACGTCGCCGGCTGCGTCACGGAGGTCTCGCGCAAACCTGCGGCGTCGTCGCCGAACAGGCGATCGCGAAGATCGAAGCCAAGCTCTCCGACGAGGATTTCCGCGCATTCGTCGAGCGCCGCGCGGAACGCGGGCTCGCTCGCGTACAGCGCGCCGCCCATGCCGGCGTACTGCGCGCCCTGGCCTGGGAACATGAAGACGATCGACGGCGTGCGTGCATCGCCGCTGCGCAGCGTTGCGTTGCTCGAAAGCTGCGCGATCGCATCGGCAACGTCATCGGCAACGACGGACGCGCGGCGCTCGAACGCCTTGCGTCCGATCGCGAGCGTGTGCGCGACGTCGGCGAGATTGACGTCGGGCGACGCGGCGAGATGCGCGCGCAATCGATCGACGGCGGAGGTCAGCGCCGTCGGCGTGCGCGCGGAAAGCATCAACAGCTGCGGTCCGTCGGCGGGATCGGACGCGGCCTGCAGCGGCGCTTCTTCGAGGATCGCGTGCGCATTCGTGCCGCCGACGCCGAACGAGCTGACGCCGGCGCGGAGCGGAGTCTTGTCGCCGCGCCACTCGCGAAGATTGGCATTGACCACGAACGGCGAGCCCGCGAAGTCGATCTGCGGATTCGTCGCGGTGCCGACGTGCAAGCTCGGCGGCAGTTTTTTCTCGGCCAGCGCGAACGCGGTCTTGATGACGCCCGCAGCGCCAGCGGCGATGACGAGATGACCGACGTTGCTCTTCAGCGAACCGATCGCACAGTAACCGCGCGCGTCGGTGACGCGGCGGAACGCTTTGGTCAATCCTTCGATTTCGATCGGATCGCCGAGCGGAGTCGCCGTGCCGTGCGCCTCGACGTACGAGATCGTGCGCGGATCGACTTGCGCCGCTTCGAGCGCCATCGCGACCACCGCGGCCTGGCCTTCGCTGCTCGGCGCGGTGAAGCTCGCCTTGATGCCGCCGTCGTTGTTGACCGCGCCGCCGCGGATGATCGCGTAGATCGGATCGCCATCGGCGAGCGCGTCGGCGAGGCGCTTAAGAAGTACGACTGCGGCGCCATCGCTGAACACCGTGCCTTGCGCATCGGCCGAGAACGTGCGCGTGTGGCCGTCCGGCGAAAGCATCGCGCCGTCTTGATAGAGATAACCCGACTTCGGCGGGCACGTCACCGACGCGCCGCCGGCGAGCGCCATGCGGCACTGTCCGGTGCGAAGCGCATCAACCGCCTGGCAGATCGCGACGAGCGACGTCGAGCACGCCGTGTGCACGCTGATCGCGGGTCCGGTGAGATTGAGCTTGTGCGCGACTTTCGTCGTCACATAGTCCTTCTCGTTGCCGAGCATCACCTGGAACGCGCCGATCTTGTCGACGAGATCCGGATGCGCCGAGACGTGACGCTGGAAATACGTCGCGTTGTACATGCCGCCGAACACGCCGACCGGCGCATCGTGCGCATCGGGCACGTAGCCGCCGCGCTCCATGCATTCCCAGCACAGCTCGAGGAACAGGCGCTGCTGCGGATCGGTCAATTCTGCTTCGCGTTGCGGAATGCCGAAGAACGCCGCGTCGAAATCCTCGACGCCATCGATGATGCCGCGCGCGCGAACGTACGCGGGATCGCTGCGCTGTTCGGCGGAAACGGCGGGATCGAGCTCGCCGTCCGTAAAATACGTGATCGATTCGCGGCCGTCGCAGAGGTTCTGCCAGAAGGTCTCGACGTCGCTCGCGCCAGGGAAGCGGCCGCTCATCGCGATGATCGCAACGGGTTCCGCGACGTCGGCGCGCGCGCGGGTCGCGATGCGCGATGCGGAGATTTCGCGATCGGCGCCGCGCTCGATCGTCGCCGCGATGCCGACGGGCGTCGGATCGCGGAAGAAATCGGTGACCGAGAGCACGCGGCTTTCGGCGGCGAGCCGCGCCACGCTCTTGACCGCAAGCAGCGAGTTGCCGCCGAGCTCGAAGAAATTGTCGTGGCGTCCGACCGGCTCGACGCCGAGAAGATCGGCGAAGATTGCCGCGACGCTCTGCTCGATCGCGCCGACCGGCTCGGCGTACGCGACCGCAAGATCGGGACGCCGCGCATCCGGCGCCGGCAGCGCACGCCGATCGAGCTTGCCGTTCGCGGTGACCGGCAGCGCATCGAGGCGCATCAGCACCGACGGCACCATGAATTCCGGCAGCGCGCGCGAAAGATGATCGCGCAGCGCCTGCACGGTCACCGGTGCGCTTTCGACGTAGTAGCCGACGAGGCGCTTCTGGCCAGGACGATCCTCGCGCGCGAGCACGGCGGCGGCGAGGATCGAGGCATGCCGATTCAGCGCGGCTTCGATCTCGCCGATCTCGATGCGGAATCCGCGGATCTTGACCTGGCCGTCGGCGCGGCCGATGAATTCGATCGCGCCGTCGTCGAGCCAGCGCACGAGATCGCCGGTGCGATACATCGTCGCGTCGCCGCCGGCCAAGGAATCGGACGAGAAGGGATCGGGAACGAAGCGCTCGCGCGTGAGCTCAGGCCGTTCGAGATAGCCGCGCGCGACGCCGTCGCCGCCGATGAAAAGCTCGCCGATGACGCCGGGCGGAACCTGCTCGCCGCGCGTATTGAGAATGTGCAGTGTCGTGTTGGCGATCGGATGGCCAATCGGCACGGAGCGCGCATCGGCGGCGATGTCGCGCGGAATGCGATACGTCGCCGCGAACGTCGTCGTCTCGGTCGGACCGTAGCCGTTGATGATCGTCGTCCGCGGCAGCGCGGCGAGCGCCTTGCGCACGTGCGCGATCGACAGTGCTTCGCCGCCGATCAGCAATTGACGCAGGCCGGCGAGATGCTGCGGGTCGTCGTCGACGATCGCGTTGAACAAGGCCGTGGTCAGCCACGCGATCGTGACGTCGTCGCGCGCGATCGTCGCGGCCAGCGCGCGGCCGGTCGGAATGCGCTCGTCGTGGATCGATATCGTGCCGCCGTTGAGGAGCGCGCCCCAGATTTCGAGCGTGGACGCATCGAAGCCGAGCGGCGCGGCGTGCAGCACGTGCGGCGTTTCGCGAAGATCGATGTAGTCGACGTCGCGCACGAGCCGGATGATCGCGCGGTGACGGATCTCGACGCCCTTGGGCGTGCCGGTCGAGCCGGACGTGTACATGACGTACGCGAGCGCGGCGCCGTCGACGTTGGGCATGTTCTGCTTCGGGGCGCCGGCTTCGAGATCTTCGATTGCGACGATGCGCGCGCTTGCGCCGGGAATCGTGGCGGTGTCGCCGCGCTTGACGATGATCAACGGCGCACGCGCGTCATTGATCGAGAAGGCGAGGCGTTCGGTCGGATGCGAGGCGTCGAGCGGAAGATACGCGGCTCCGGCCTTGAGGATGCCGAGCAGCGCGACGATCGATTCCGGCGAGCGGTCGAGCATCAGCGCGACGGCTTGTCCGGCCTTGACGCCGGCGGCGACGAGCGCCGCAGCGACGCGGCTCGAGCGGTCGTCGAGCTCGCGGTACGAAACGGCGATTCCGCCCGCTGCGATCGCGCGGCGATCGGGATGCGCGCGTGCGACGTCGGCGAAGAGCGCATGCACCGTGTCCTCGGCACGGCGCGCGACGGCGGTCGCATTCCAGTCGACGAGCACGCGCTGGCGCGCCGTTGCGTCGAGCGCGGAAATGTCCTCGAGGCGATCGGCTTTCGCGAGGCCGCGCAGGATTTCGGCGAGCGAAGCCGCGAGGCGTTCGACGATCGAGGCATCGAACGGCGGATCGCGGAACATGGCGTGCAACGATGACGACTTGTCGTCGATGCGCCACGCGAGCGATGCGAACGTGGTATCGGAAGCCCAGACGCCGATTGCGCTCGGCGCTGTGCTCTCAGTCGATGCAGGTTTCGCGCTTTCGCGCAGCCACGTATCGACATCGCCCTTCGCGGGAACATCGAACAGTGCAATCGCTTCGGCGCCGTTCGCTCCGGCGATCGCGGCGCGCGCGTTGCCGGTGAGCCGCGCATCGACGAGCGCGAGCGCGGCGCGCAAGAGATGCGAGGAAGAAATACCGACGCGTTTCGCACGCGCTTCGAGCGCGGCGATCGTCGCGGCATCGATCGCGATGCTCGCTTTGCCGACCGTTTCGCCGCTGGTTCGCGTCGAGCGGACGAGCACGTCCGACAGCGGCACGAAAGCCGCCGCCTGTGTCGTTCCCTGTGGCGGGTGCGGTGTCATCGTTGGTCAGCCGGTCGCGATCGGTCGCGCGTCGCGCGACGTCGAATCCTCTAATAGACGTTCGCGAACGCGTAGGGCGCGCTGTCCGGATACGTGGTGCGGCCTGCGACGCGGCGTGC
>Ga0068859_100000181_pt1 | contig 61904 bp, 54 predicted proteins | sample KBSSwiS22_FD_66585 | JGI IMG/M metagenome (GOLD analysis project Ga0068859, IMG submission 66585) | Switchgrass rhizosphere microbial communities from Kellogg Biological Station, Michigan, USA - KBS Switchgrass S2-2 | ecosystem: Host-associated > Plants > Roots > Rhizosphere > Soil ...
CGAGGAGGCCATCCGCAAGGCGGCTGCACTCAACAAGCTGTCAGTGACCCATGTCGATGAGGCGCCGGTTGATCTGGACTCCGAGAACGACGCCCGCTCGGGCAGTGTGCCTGCCGGGATGCATCGCTACATGATCGAGCGGACGTTCCCGGCCGGCGCTCTCGATGGCCTGGACTCGGCCGCCAAGGCGAAAGTCAACGCAACCAACTCGAAGTTCGGTGCGCAGTGGGTTACCTCCTACGCCAACTCCGCCAAGACGAAGACCTACTGCGTGTATAACGCCGCTGACGAAGCTGCCGTGCGTGCGGCTGCGAAAGCCAACGGGATCCCCGTTGACAAGGTCACCGAGGTACCGCTGGCGGCCGCGGCCAAGTAGGGCCCCCGGTCACTGCTGCGACAGCTTGCGTGCCATCGCGACCGCCTCCGCGCGCGATGGCACGCCGAGCTTGGTGAGAATCGCCGAGACATGATGGTCAACTGTTTTGGTGGACAGGAACAGGCGCTTGGCGATCGCGGAGTTGCGCAAACCTTCGGACAACAGGCAGAGGATTTGAGCCTCTCGCTTGGTGAGCCCAAGTGGATCCAGGCGCGTGGAGCTGCGCGAGCCTCGAGGGATGCCCTGCACGCCACGCATGCGCATCTGCCTGCGCAGAGCCTGTGCAGCCGGTGCCGCCCCCAGGCGCTCAAATATGGCGAGAGCCTCGCGCTGCCCGGCCTCGCCACCATACCATCCGAGCATGTTGGCTCGCTCGTAAGGGCAGCCCAACTCGTTCCAGGCGCGTGCCGCCCCTTGCCAGTCGTGCGCAAGCTCCAAAGCATAGGGTTGCGCAATGTCTGTTGGTATCGGCTGCAGGGAGTCCGCGCGCCACAACCAGACCGCCAACATCCCTTTGACCCAGGGGTCATGGTGGTCACGCGCCATGTCATAGGCTGCCTGCACCTCTCGAATGACACCCTCGCGGTCTCCGGCGAGCCACGCGGCATCGGCCAATGCCGCGGCGAACGGTGCGATGCGCTGGGTTTCCTGCATGTTTGCGAGCAACGCACGTGCTTCTTCCAGGGGTGAGCTGGCGTCAGGGTCGCCGCGCCGGATCCGCAGGTGGCCGAGAATCGTCAGGGCTGTAACGCGGCTGATGGGCGCGGTGCGCGGGTCCCGCAGCACCGCTTCGGCATCTTCGCTGGCGCCGTCCCAATCAACCTGCTCGAATCTCGCCCGGGCTCTGCTGGAGAGCATGTACAACCGCCACGAGTCCAGGTCGCGATCGTCACAGTAGGCGATTCCAGCGCTCATGTAGCGGGCGGCCCGCTCGTAATCACAGCTGCCGACTGCATTTGAGCTGAGGTTGGTGTAGGCGCGCGCCGCGTGTTCCTGAAAGTCCCCCGCCAGCGCAATCTGCAGGCTTCGCTCGAGATCGTCCCGGCCTCCCGGGTCATCCGCAATGAGCCGGGCCGCGCCCAGGTTGTTGAGCGCATGACTGAGTATGTCGCTGCGTCCCAGGGTTTCCGCCAACTTGATAGTCCGTTGTGCCCACTCGATGGCGGCGGGAATCTCGTGGGCCAGCATGTCGAGCTGGCTGCGGTTGCTCCACGCCATGGCCAGCTCGGGGCCTGGTGGCAGCGATTCCAGTGCGGCAATGGCCTCGGCTGCATATTCGTCGGCGTCTTTTCTGCGCCCGACGAACCAGCTCAGCCGCGACAACCAGCGCAAGGTGTCACCCTCCCTCAGGCGGTCGCCAGCCGTCCGCCACGCCTCGAGCGAGGAACGGCGAGCCTCGATCGCTTCTTCGCCCTGATCCGTCAGGTAACACTCGTACGAGTACTGCTCTTCCAGAAGTGCCCGTTCACACGGCGGCAGCTCCGCGGCGTGCCGAAGCGCGACGCGATAGTGAGCGGCTGCTTCGCGATGCGCGCCAACGGCTGCCGCATTCGAGCCTGCAAGTGGCGCAAAGCGCAACACTTCCTGTGCGCTTCCGGCGCCATCGGCGTGATGCGCCAGCCGAGCCAGCGCAGTCCCGGATCGTTGCGTAAGAATCGATAGCACCCGCGCGTGCAGACTCTGCTGACGCGGTTTTGACAGGGAGTCCTCAAAAGCGCGGCGTGCGATCTCGTGACGGAAGGCGAGCGAGCCGTCCTCGTCACGGACCATGCCGATGTTCAGGCAACCTTCGATGCCCGGCTCATCCAGGCAGTTCGCCTGTTCCAACAACCAGAATTCTGTTTTGCCGGGGATCACGCTGACAAGCTCCGCGATCTCGCGCGCAGCGGGTGACAGCCGAGCGGCGCGGGCGAGTACCGCATCGCGCACGGTGATGGGCACGTTGTCAGTCGCTCCGGCCAGTGCTTCGGTCACGAACAACGGATTCCCACCGGTAATGCCGTACAGATCCTTCAGAGGGCGGCCTGCCTGCTGCGCCAGTTGTTCGACGGCGGGCCGCGAAAGGGGTGACAACGGGAGTCTGCGAGTGCTGGGCCGCGGGAAATCGCCGATGACGAAGCGCAGAGGATGTTGTGCACCCACTTCGTCGTCGCGATAGGTCACCGCGAGCATCGCCTTGGTGCGTTGGATCCGGCGGCCGAGGAATTTGAGCAGGTCGAGCGTGGCTTCATCCGCCCAGTGCACATCCTCGAAGACAACCAACGCTGCTGCCCCGCGCTCCAGCTCGTCGAGCGCGGCGGTGAATATCTGGTCGCGAGCCGCCCCGGAGTCCACGGCCGCCAACAGCGCTCCCTTGGCCTGACGAGCAATGTCGTGCAAGGGCGCTAGTGGACGGGGCGTAAAGAGCGCATCGCAGGCGCCCCACAGCACCCTGGCCAAGCCCTGGCGCCGGGAGAACTCCTGCATCAGGGAAGTTTTACCGATCCCGGCTTCGCCACTGACGAGGGCAATACAGCCGCTGCCCGTTGCAGCCTCGAGCCACCGGGTCAGATCCGCCAGAGACTGTTCGCGCTCCAGGAGTTCCATCCGGTGAGAGCATACGACGGTTTCATGCGTTAATGAGGTCATGGAGGCTTCTTGGGGCGCGCGCGGCTGGTTGAAGTTGACCCTCAGGACGCTGGCCATCCTGGTCGCGCTGCTGGCCGTCCTGGGGGCGGCTGTCCTGCTGTTCTCCAATCATCTACGCGGTCCGCTCATTCGGTATGTGCAGGCTCACTCGGGGCGGCAGGTGCAAGTCGCTGGCCGGTTCGATATCCGCCTGTTCTCACTGCATCCCCGGATCGATGCCGAGCGGGTCACTATCGGCAATCCTCCTTGGACTTCATCGGGAATCACGGCCGAAATCGGACATCTGTCCCTGACATTCGACTGGAGCGCATTGGTCCTGCCGCGGCCGGGTATTCGCAGGCTCGAAGTGGAGCAGGCGACCCTCTACCTGGCGCGTAACGAGAATCTACGCGCCAATTGGCAGTTGCATGACCCCAGCACTGGCCTGGGCACAGGCCCGCCGCTCATTCGGAGCATGTCGATGCCAAACGTAAGCGTCCATCTGGATGACCGGCGCCGGCATCTCAAATTTGACGGGATCGTTTCAGCGGGGGACGTGCCGGGGCGCACCAGCCCTGGGCAGAGCTCGCGTGCGCCCCTGCGGATCGCAGGGGCCGGTGAGCTGAACGGCCGGCAAGCCAACTTCAGCATCGAAGGCGAGCCGCTCGCAACCGTTGAGCGGCACCAGCCCTACCGGTTCCAATTCACGGAGCAATCCAGTGGGAGCCAGCTGACCGGCCAGGGTGCAATGCCGCAGCCGTTCAACTTCCAGCTGCTGGAGGCGACCTTTGAAGCCGCGGGCGAGGACATGAAGGATCTGTATTTTCTGACGGGGTTGAAGCTTCCGGACACCGGCAAGTACCGGCTGTCGGGTAAGTTCGCGCGGCAGGGACTGCACATGCAATTCACCGACTTGGACGCGACCTCCGGGCGCAGTGACGTGCGCGGCACAGTGTCGATAGACGCGAGTTTAGCAGCGCCATCGCACGTTGAGGCCGATCTGCACTCGCAGTTATTGCGCATTTCGGACCTGGGCCGGCGAGCGGCCGGGCGGGCATCTCAACCGGCCGAGGGGCAACGGCCGCTGCTTCCTGACACTCCGTTACAGCTGACCGGGCTGCGGCGCAGTGACGCTGTAGTCAGTTTCCATGCGCAGGTGTTGGACGCCGGGCGTGTGTCGCTGCGCACAGTTGCCGCAAAAATGACCCTGGATCGCGGCACCGTCGTGCTTGCGCCGCTGTCGGCAGCGTTGCGCGAAGGCAAGCTGACCGGCGAGCTGAAGTTCGATGCGACGCGCGCCGTCCCGGCGGCGGAGATGGATTTGCGAGCCACCAACCTGAAGTTGGGTCAGCTCGCGGGCGAACCTGGCCACTCTCCTGGTGAGGATACAGAGGGCGACACCCGCGCGCCGCCCGTCGATGGGCCGCTCCAGGGACGGATCAGTCTGAAGGGGCACGGTGATTCCCTACATGAGCTTGCCTCCAGCGCCAACGGAAGAGTAACGCTGGTGCTGCCGCATGGTGCGGTGCGATCCTCGCTCGCGGAACTGGCGGGATTGGATCTGCGCGGCCTGGGGCTGATGGCCGCCGGGAAAAAGGGTGACACCGGTATCCGCTGCGGTGTTGCCAGTTTTGACGCCCAGGCAGGCAGGTTGACCGCGCAGACCCTGGTTGTAGACACCGACCCCGTCCTGATCAGTGGTGCAGGCACGATCGATCTGGGCTCGCAAACGCTCGATCTACGGTTTCAGGGGCGGCCCAAGCATCCGCGGCTGCGGGTGCGCTCGGCATTGTTGGTTCGCGGCACCCTGGCGCATCCCGCGATCAGCATCGATCCCAAAAAACCCGCGGCGCAGGCCGGCGCCGCCGTCGCCCTGGGGGTGCTGCTCACGCCGGTTGCGGCTATGCTTGCATTCGTCGATCCGGGGTTGGCCAAGGACGCCGACTGCGCGGCATTGCTGGCACAGGCACGCTCGGGGGGCAAGTGAATCCAACGGAAGAGTTTCGTCACGCGCGTGACTTTCTCATCGCACACCGCGCCAACTACGAAGCGGCTTGCCGCGGTTTTCGCTGGCCGCGGCCGCAGCGTTTCAACTGGGCGCTCGACTGGTTCGATGTCATCGCGCAGAACAACACTCGCACGGCGCTGCGAATCGTGGGTGATGGCGGGCTCGATGCGCAGTTGACTTTCGACGGCCTGCGGCGCCGCTCCAACTTCCTGGCCGCTCATCTGCAATCCCTCGGTGTCGAACACGGCGACCGCGTGCTGCTGATGCTGGGGAATGTGCCGGCTCTCTGGGAGCTGACCCTGGCATGCATGAAGCTTGGATGTCCGATCATTCCAACTACTACGTTGCTGATGCCCGCCGATCTGCGCGATCGCCTGGACAGGGGCGCCGCGCGGATTGTAGTGACGGATGCGGTGTTCGCGGACCGATTCGAAGGTATCGGCGGGCGGGTGTTGAAGGTGTTGGTTGAGGGGTCGCGGGACGGGTGGCAGACGTTGCCGGCCGGGTGGGAGGGCGCGGATGAATTCGCGGCCAGTGGCAACGCCACGCTTGCGGCCGATCCACTGTTTCTCTACTTCACCTCGGGTACGACCGCAAAACCCAAGCTCGTCGTTCACACGCACGTTAGTTACCCCATCGGGCACCTGTCGACGATGTATTGGCTGGGCCTGCGGCCGGGCGACCGGCATCTCAACTTGAGCAGCCCTGGTTGGGCAAAACATGCGTGGAGCTCGTTCTTTGCTCCGTGGAATGCCGAGGCCACCATTGTTATGGTGAACCACGCGCGTTTCGATGCAGGCAGCCTGGTCCGCGAGCTGGCGCGCTGCGAGGTGACCTCTTTCTGTGCCCCGCCCACTGTTTGGCGCGCGCTCATCCAACTGCCGTTGGAGGAAATAAAAGTAAGTCTGCGCGAGCTGGCCAGCGCCGGCGAGCCTCTGAATCCCGAAGTGATTGCGCGGGTGCGCAAGGCCTGGGGGTTGACCATTCGCGACGGGTACGGACAAACGGAGACCACGCTGCAGATCGGTAATTTTCCCGGCCAGCCCATCAAACCCGGCTCAATGGGGCGCGTGGCGCCCGGATATCACATCGAGCTGTTGGATTCGCACGCCGGCAAAGGCAAGGAGGGCGAGATCTGCATTTGCCTGGCGGAGAATCCGCTGCCGGTCACACCGGGGTATCTCGATGATGCCGTCAATACGGCGGCTGCGATGGCGGGTGGCTTTTATCACGCCGGCGATATCGCCTCCCGTGATGCGGACGGGTACTACACCTACATCGGCCGCAACGATGATGTCTTCAAGTGTTCCGACTACAAGATCAGTCCGTTCGAGCTCGAGAGCCTGTTGATCGAGCATGCCGCCGTCGTGGAAGCGGCTGTGGTTCCCAGTCCGGACCCGCAACGCCTGTCGGTGCCCAAGGCATATGTCATTCTGGCAGCCGGCCTGGCACCTTCGCCTGAGATAGCTGCCTCCATTTTGAAGTTCGTGCGCGAGCGCACATCGCCCTTCAAGCGCATCCGCCGCATAGAATTTGCCGACCTGCCGAAAACAGTCTCGGGGAAGATCCGGCGCGTGGACCTGCGTAAGGCGGAAGTTGCGCGGGACCTGGCTGCGGGCGCGCGTAACGCCTGCGAATATTGGGAGGAGGACCTCTAGCTAGCCTTGGGGACGGCTGCGCCTGCGGCGGCCTGTTTGATCTCGTCCGTCCAGACCTTGAACGACGCCAGTGTGGTGGGGCCGAAGGTCATGCTGATCGCGACATCTGCCGCATCACGCCCCCGCGCGATCAACACTCGGCCGATGCGCGGGACGTTGTGTCGCGCATCGAATGTATACCAACTTCCACCGACATACGCTTCAAACCACCCCGAAAAGTCCATCGGCGCATCCACGGGTGGCACGCCGATGTCGCCGAGATACCCAGTGCAGTAGCGGGCCGGAATGTTGAGGCAACGGCACAGCGCGATTGCCAGATGGGCGAAGTCACGGCACACACCCTGGCGCTCGTTGTAGGCCTCGGAAGCGGTCCGGGTCGCGCGAGCGAACTGATAGCCGAACGTCAGATGCTGGTGAACGAAGTCGCACACGGCCTGCACACGCGGCCAGCCGGGTGTGGTGCTGCCAAACAGGCCCCACGCGATGGCTGACAGGTTGTCGGTATCGCAGTAGCGGCTGCCAAGGAGGTAGACCAACGTTTCTTCCGGCAGCGCCTCGACACTGCTCTGTGGCGCGTTGGGCACGACCGGGTCGGGAGTTCCGCGGTCATTGATGATAGCGTCGGAAGTAATGCGGATCTGGCCGGCGGGTGCCACGAGGCGCGTGCACCAGTTTCCGAATCCATCGCGGTACAGGCTCAGCGGCACCCACGGTTCTGTGAGCATGTGGTCCGCGCGTATGAGATCCGCCGCCCGCGTGTAGTGGACGTTCAGGTTCAGGATCATCGGAGTTGGCTGAGTTGACTGGTAGGTCAGCTCGTAGCCGAGTCGAATCTGCAACAGGGGTCTCCTCAGCCGCGATTTAGGGTGGCACTGCAATGGAAACGAGCGCCCGCGCCAATCGTTCCGCCCATTCGCGTTGCCCGGGTTCCGCGGCGATCAGGTCCTGCCGCAACTCGATTCCCACATGGGGAAGGCCCCGCCGCTCGCCATGCTGCGGGATCGTGTAATCCGTGGCGTCGCCTACCGCATAGGGCTCGTTGTCGCCAACCACGAGCCCGGGTTCCGTCCGCAAACGCCGCAGCAACTCACCGGCGAGCCGCGCGTCCCGGTTATACAACACTCCAGCGTGCCAGGGCCGTTGCTTGCCATGAAAGCGCGGCGTGAAACTGTGCACGGAAATGAGAACTGTCGGCCGGCCTTGTGCCTGGCGCAAGGTCAATTCGGTGTTGATCCGATCGTGGTAGGGCCGAAAGATCTCCCGCTCACGCGCGGCCGCTTCTTCGATGGTCACAATTTCGTTGCCCGGAATTCGCGTTGCTTCGCTGCTGCGCACAATCGATGCCGGGATCCCGGGCCGGCGATTGCAGTCGATCACGAGCCGCGAATACGTCTGCAGAATGGCGAATGCATCGAGTGCGGCAGACAACTTGATGGCGACGTCCGCCGCGCCGATGTCCCACGCAATATGCCGCTCGAGATCCGCGGCAGACACGCCCAGTGAGCCGAGCTTGCGCGGTATCCGGGCGCCGGCGTGGTCGCAGGTCAGGAAGTAGGGCGATCGTGCGTGCGGCCGTTCCACCCGGAATGCAGCGGGCTCGTTGGGTTCGAGCAGCGTCACGTCGCCGGCTCAACTGGCGGCGGCACGGCCGGAAGGCTGCGAAACACCGCCCGTACACCTTCACTCCACTCCTTGCTGAGGGTGGTGAAATAAGCATCGCCTGGAGCGAAACGGTGACGAGTGGTGACGCGCAGGGCGTCGCGCTCGTAACACACGAGGTCAATGGGCATACCAACGGACAGATTGCTGCGCATGGTTGAGTCGAACGATACGAGCACACACTTCATGGCGTCGCTCAGGTTGGTTGCAGGCCGGATGACGCGATCGATGATGGGCTTACCGTACTTTGCCTCACCAGTCTGGAAAAAGGGCGTGTCGGTACCCGCCTCGATGAAGTTACCCTCGGCGAATGTCCGGAAAAGGCGCGGTGGCTCGCCTTTGATCTGACCCCCAATGATGAAAGATGCGTTGAACGGCGTGGCGCTGTCCGCCAAGTGCTCTGCGTCGCGTCTCTCGACAGCTCTCACGGCATCCGAAACGGTAACGGCCACGTCGAACATGGTCTGCGCGGTCCAAATATTCGTGCTGTCGCCGTCCCTGGTGTCGCCCCGCTGCTTGAGCATACTGATGACGGCCTGCGTGCCGGCGAGGTTGCCAGAGCTCAACAAAACGACGACCCGGTCTGCGGGCCGCTCGAATACAGTCATCTTGCAGAACGAGGCAAAGTTATCGACCCCCGCATTCGTCCGGGAGTCCGACGCGAAGACGACGCCATCGTTGAGAAGAATACCGACGCAGTAAGTCATTGACTGGACACCTCATAGCGCCGCCGCCGCGAACGTGTCACAGGCGTCGATCTGGCCGGACTCGACACCACGCTTGAACCAAGCCACGCGCTGTGCGCTCGTCCCGTGCGTGAATGATTCAGGCACCACCACGCCACGGCTTCGGCGCTGGAGCGTGTCGTCACCGATTTGCGAGGCGGCGTTGAGAGCGGTTTCGATGTCACCGTCCTCTAAGCGCCAACCTTTCTCCTGTTGTGAGCGTGTGGCCCAGACGCCCGCGAAACAATCCGCCTGTAGCTCCAGGCGCACGCTGAGCGCATTCGATCGTGCCTCGTCTCCGCGCGCCCGTTGGGCGTCAACTCTGTCGATGGTGCCGAGCAGGTTCTGTACGTGATGACCAACTTCGTGGCCGACAACGTACGCATGTGCGAATTGGCCCGGCGCTCCGAGCTGCTGGGTCATCACGTCAAAGAATGACAGGTCCAGGTAAACGATATGGTCCTTCGGGCAGTAGAACGGCCCAGCGGCAGCTTGACCGAGACCGCAGGCGGTGGGATACGCATCGCGGAACAGCCGCAGCTTCGGCTCTTCGTACGCCGCGCCGCGCTCCTGAAATACTTTTGTCCACACTTGCTCCGTGCTGCGGAGGATCTGCGACACGAACTTCGCCTCCGGGTCACCGGCGGGGGGCGGTTGACCGGGCTCGTCCGTAGCGGGGGCCTGGATGCTGGAGCTGCCACCACTCAAGAGGCCGAGGATCTGCAGCGGATTGATGCCAAAGATCCATCCGCCGATGAGTGCGACCACGATCGTGCCGAGTCCGATGCCATGGACCGGCCGGAAGCCGCCGCTGGAGCCACGGACGTCTTCGACGTTCTGGCTTTCCCCCTGATCATCCATTCGCATATGTGACCCTCCCCAACCCAGACCGCAGGTTAGCCTTCTGCGGCGTCGGTTGCAGCTTTCATTCCCGGGCGCGCGCTCCACGCGCGCGCCCCTGGGGAGGTGCTCCTGGAGTCGAGGACCTGCGGTCGGTCAACGCTTGGCGTGCAGGTGAGCCTCGAGGAACCACAGGTCTTTATCGATCTCGCGCGAGATGCCCGTAAAGAGGTCGGAAGTCCCGGCATCGCCGGCACGGGCTGAGTCGTCTACGGCCTTCCTTACCTTCGCCCCAAAGTCGGCAACGGAGGCGGAAAGCGCGTCTACGTGCTGAGCACCCTCGCTGATGTCGTTCGGATAGGGCTTGAGGCTGGTTGTACGTGAGACCGCGGCAATGGTGCCGTTGGCGGTGCCACCCAGCGCCGTAATGCGTTCGGCCAGTGTGTCGATGTGGTCCTCAATGTGCTCCGCCACTTGGTCGAACAGCTCGTGGAGCGCTATGAAATTAGGTCCCTTCACGTTCCAGTGCGCCTGCTTGGCCTGGGTTCCCAGGTCGATGGCATCGGCCAGGCGGCCGTTGAGAAGCTCTACCATCCGGCCTCGAACCTCAGCGGCTAAATCATTCCGGGTGTCGTACATAGCGCGCTCCTGTATTTGATGTGGCGATTTTCCGCCACCGATCCGCAACGGACCAATGACCTGTTTGGATGGTGACGATAGACAGGGTCTATCGAAAACTGCCACCGCGCGGGAATTTACCGATGAATGGCACAATCGCCCACCGCACTGACGATGCAGGGGCGCGATTGAACAGACGAATGACTTGGCCGATCCTGGGGCTTGTGGCAGCCGCAACACTCAATGTTGCAGCCGGCGCCACGCCGCGTGCCCGCGACCTGGGTATTCCTTTCGATGGAACGCCTGGTCCCCTGAATGCAATCACGGATGTCGTTGGCGTGACGGTAGGTCACACGACGCTGGTCTCCGGCGACGGCAAGCTGCGCGTGGGTATCGGTCCTGTACGAACCGGCGTTACGGCTGTCCTGCCTCGCGGCAAGCAAACGCTCGACTCGCCTGTGTTCGCCGGCTGGTACTCGTTGAATGGTAACGGCGAGATGACCGGCACCACCTGGGTGGAGGAGTCAGGTTTCCTCGAAGGGCCTGTCATGATCACCAACACGCACAGTGTGGGTGTCGTTCGCGATGCGGTCATTCAATGGCGTGTGGCAAAGGGCAACCCGGACGCTTCGGACTATTGGTGGTCGCTGCCCGTAGTCGGCGAGACCTGGGATGGTTGGCTCAACGATGTCAACGGGTTTCATGTCAAACCCGAACACGCCATCCGCGCGTTGAATACCGCCTCTGGCGGCACTGTCGACGAGGGCAGTGTCGGTGGTGGTACCGGCATGATCTGCAACGGCTTCAAGGGCGGAATCGGCACCTCCTCGCGTCGGCTTGCAGATGCCGATGGCGGGTACACGGTCGGCGTGCTCGTCCAATGTAACTACGGGACCCGGCAGAATCTGCGAATCGCCGGCATTCCGGTGGGACGCGAGATCGAAGCGCCAGAGCCTTACACGTTCATGCCATCTGACATCGCCGAGCGTGGCTCGATCATCGTGGTCGTTGCAACTGACACCCCGTTGTTGCCCCATCAGCTCAAGCGCCTGGCGCGGCGTGTCCCGCTCGGACTCGGCCGCAATGGCAGCATTTCCGGCAACGGCTCTGGGGACCTGTTCATAGCCTTCTCGACCGCTAACAAGGATGCCGGGTTGGCCGCCGGTGTGCGTGATTTGAAAATGGTCCCGAACGACTCGCTCGACGCGGTTTTTGCGGCAACGGTCGCTGCAACCGAAGAGGCGATCGTGAACGCAATGGTGGCGGCGCGGGATATGACGGGCGCCGACGGCCACCGGGTCATCGGACTTCCCCACGATCGTTTGCGGGCGATCCTCAAAAAATACAACCGGCTGCTGCCCTAAGGCAACTCACCTCTTCAGACACTGCTGGAACCGGCCATCAACCCGATGCGCGTACCAGTCCGTGGTCAGGTTCCGGGAGATCTTTGGGCCCTGTAGTTTGATGCGCGGGACCAACGCGCGTGGCGCAGGGCGGCCCTGGCGTTGCTCGGCGAGCATGAACACCCGCTTGTACACAGCCGTATCTTCGAAGTGCGGACCCTTGCCTTTTTCAAGATCGCTGTGGACCGAATCATCCGCGGCTTCCAACCTGCCTTCGAGCGCACGCACCGCCGACTCAGTGCTTCCCACATCTGCATTAGCCGGCAGCAATGCGCCATCGGGCGTCACGGGAATACCCGAGGCGGCACTCACCGCATTCTGAAAGGCAGCATTGCGGCTCGCGTATTGCCCTGCATTGAAGTCCGCAAAACGAAACAGATAGCGCGGGTATGGTGCCTCGTAGCCCAGCAGGTGCGCTATGCCAAAATAAATACTCCCCCGGCGCGAGAACAACTCGTCGGCCATGGTGCTTTTCACCGGGTAGGGGTAGGTGCGTACTGCTTCAGTCCGCTTCAGGAATGCAACATTGACCTGCATCGGACCCCGCGTGCGAATCGGGTTGTGATCCGCAAACAGAGTGTGCCCCAGGGGCACAGCGCCGATGAAATCCTCGTAGATGTCGCTCAGATCCTTTTCAGTCTTCGCATGATCGATTCGGTCGCCATAACTTGCGCCGGTGGGCGAGCTCATCTGCAGGGCACCGTGCACGAGCATCCAGGGAACACCGGAGTGCTCGGCGCGTGCGCGGATCTCTTTCCAGGCAATCGCCGGTAATCCGGGCACGGACGGATTGCTGCGAAAGTTCGATTCCTGTTCGATCACTGCGACGACCGCGCAGACGTTTTCGTGGGTCGGCTCCAAGCCCTGCGCTGTAAATCCCGTATATATGTCGTTGATCCAGCCAGAGCGGTCCGCAACCCCGGCCGGTAGTGCGCGCTCTATCAGTGCGTGCGCATCCGTCGAACTGATTCGCGGTGGCCGCTCGCTAGCGCATCCGGCCAGAAATGCCGCCACCGCCAGAATCGCAGCGAAAAGGGCCTGCCGAGGCAACGGCGGGGCTTTGAGAAGAGAATTCAAGGGCGCATCTTTGCCTAACGGGCCGTGGATTGGCAACATACCCCGATGGACGATAAGCCCGTTCGCCACGACGATTCTGCCGCGCGCCCCCGCGAAGACGCTGCATCCGCCTATCCGCAGGCCGGGCGGGAGCGGATGATACTGCCTCAGCCCATCAGTGCCCTGGGCACGGGCCAACCGAACATGGAAAAGGCGATGCTGCAGCGTATGTCGCCGGAACGTGTCTTCATGATGGGGGATAATCCGGCGCTGCCGCGTATGCCGAAGGCACCGAAACTACTGGATTTCTTCCGGCTGCGCTTTTCCGAGATCACCTTCCGGCACCTGCTGCAGAGTGCAAAAACGGCTTTGGAGGCGGGTCAGGATGAGAAGATCGTCATCGCCTGCCTGCTGCATGACATTTCAAACGGTGCGCTGCTTCGCACGGAACATGGCTATTGGAGCGCGCAACTCGTGGCTCCCTATGTCAGTGAAGAGGTTGCATGGGCGATCCGCTATCACCAGGCGCTGCGCTATTTTGCCGACGAGGCCGCGGGGTTCAAATATCCTGACGCCTACAACCAGTTCTTCGGGCCGGATTATGAGCCGCCTGAGTATATCCAACAGGCGCATCGGGAGGCGCGTGCCCACCGTTGGTACATGACCTCACGGCTGATCACCGTCTACGACATGTACTCTTTCCAGGAGAATTGGTCGGTTGATCCCGAGCAGTTCACCGATGTCATCGGCCGCAACTTCAAGGAGCCGAAGGAAGGCCTGGGCTTCGACGGCTCGCCGACCGCGCACATGTGGCGCACGATGATCTGGCCGAATAATTTTCTGTAGCGCTGGCCGGCTCGAACCGCCGCCCCTTATGACTGGGACGATCTTCGCGTGACGTTGACCGGCACTGATTTGTATGCGGGCGTGCCACTCTGCTTGTCCTGGTAGCTGAGTGGCACGAGGCAGTTGGCTTCAGGGTAGTAAGCCGCGGCCGATCCGCGGGCAATGTCGTACGCGATTGCGGTGAAGCCGTTCAGCCGCAGATGCTCGAAGGACGGCAGCGCGGTCTGTAAATCGATCACGTCGCCATGCTTCAAGTTGTTGGCGGCCAGATCCTGTTCGTTCATGAACACGACATCCCGGCGCCCGAAGATACCACGATAGCGGTCGTCGGCTCCGTAGATCGTGGTGTTGTATTGGTCGTGGCTGCGAATGGTGGTGAGCAGCAGCGTGTTCGCGGCGCAGAGTGCAGCCCGGGGAGGAGTTTGTGGAAGCAGGAACTCGGCCCGTCCCGAGGCCGTTTTCCAGACTCTTTCCGTGGCGTGCAGCGGCAGCCGGAAGCCGCCGGGGTGGCGGATCCGGACGTTGTAATCCTTGAAATCCGGGAACACCGCTTCGATACGATCGCGGATGCGGTCGTAGTCGGCAATGAGCTCAAACCACGGTACCTTGCTTTCCGGCAGCGTGGCGCGCGCGATTCCAGCGACGATGGCGGGCTCTGACCGCAGCTGCCCGGAAGCGGGCGGCAGCTTACCCCGCGATGCGTGCACCATGGACATGGAGTCCTCCACCGTGACCGACTGGGGTCCAGTGGCTTGAATATCCTCCTCGGTCCGTCCGAGACAGGGAAGGATGATGGAGTCCTTACCAATCAACAGGTGCGAGCGGTTGAGTTTCGTCGCGATGTGGACCGCAAAGTCCAGGTTGCGCATCGCCTGGAAGCAGCGCTCCGGGTCCGACAGCGCTACCGGCAGGTTGCCTCCGAGGCCCACAAACACCTTCGAGCGTCCGTCGAGCATGGCTTCCATCGCCGCGACGGCATCGTGCCCATGGTCACTGGGCGGTTTGAATCCGAAGGTCCGCTCGATGTTCTGCAACATCACGGCACCGGGTTTCTCCGAGATGCCGACGGTGCGATCCCCCTGAACGTTCGAATGACCGCGCAAGGGACAGATGCCGGAGCCAGGTTTGCCGAAGTTGCCGCGCAGCAGCAGCAAGTTGGCGATCTGTTGGACGTTCGATGTGCCCGACAGATGCTGGGTGATGCCCATGCCATAGCTCACAATCGTGGCATTGGACCTGGCATAAGCGATCGCTATGCTTTCCAGATCGGCACGCGTCAGGCCGCTGCCGTACTCGATGTCGGCCCAGTCGGCCGCTCGCAGGCTTGCGGCCAGCGCTTCGAAACCATTTGTATGCGTGGCGATGAAGTCGTGATCGATGACGCCGCTTGCGGCGCCCGGCTGGCTTGCGATGCCCGGCTGGGCTGCGATGCCTGGCTGGCCAGTGGCACGGACCGCCTCGTCCATCGCGAGCAGTGCCTTCATGATCCCTGTCAGAGCTGCGGAATCGCCGCCAACTTTGACCTGGTAGTAGGACGATGCGATCGCCGTCGATCCCAGGGTGCTCATCTCGACCGCGTTCTGCGGATCTGCAAAGCGTTCCAGGGCCCGCTCCTTGAGCGGATTCAACACGATGATCGGAACACCCCTTCGCGAGACCTCGTGAAGCGTGCCCATCATGCGCGGATGGTTGGTACCTGGATTGTGGCCGATGGAGATGATCAGTTCGCAATGGTCAAAATCGTCCAGCGAGACAGTCCCCTTGCCGACGCCGATCGATTTCGGCAGGCCGACGCTGGTAGCCTCATGGCACATGTTCGAACAGTCCGGGAAGTTGTTGGTGCCATACTCCCGGACGAAGATCTGGTATAGAAACGCGGCTTCGTTGGACGTACGCCCCGACGTATAGAACTCAGCCATATTGGGATCCGGCAGCGCGCGCAATGCGGAACCGATCCGCTCAAACGCCACTTCCCAATCGATTGCCTGGTACGTGTCGCTCGCGCGGTCGTAGGCAAGCGGATGTGTCAGCCGTCCCTCATTCTCGAGCTCGGAGTCCGTCCACTCCCACAGAGAGCTGACGGTATTGGCCCGGAAGAAATCGGGGGTAACCCGCTTGCGGGTAGCTTCCCAGGTGACCGCCTTGGCGCCGTTCTCGCAGAACTGAAAGGTCGAAGTATGGTCCCTGTCAGGCCATGCACATCCGGGACAGTCGAAGCCGTCGGGCTTGTTGGTGCGAAAGAGCAGCAGAGGCGCGACATGGACGTCCATCTGCTCGCGGACGGCTCGCGCCGTGGCCCGCAGGGCGCCCCAGCCACCCGCAGGCTTGCCGTAGGGCTTGACGCCCGGAACGTCGCCTCGTTTTGGCATCAGTAGCGAATTTCAAGAGTGCGGTTGATGCTCAGGGCCGCCAGTGTGCAAGCCGCGCCGGATAACAGGTAGACGCTCACGTAGGCAAGTCCGAAATGCGCCGACAGACCCAGCGCAACCAGCGGGGCAAAAGCGGCACCGATGAGCCAGGCCAGATCGGATGTCAGGGCCGCGCCTGTATACCGATACTTCGGCTCGAAGTTGGAATTGACGGCGCCGGCGGCTTGTCCGTAAGACAACCCGAGCAGGCTGAAGCCCAATAGAATGAACACGTCCTGGCCGAGCCGCCCGCCACCGAGCAGGGTGGGGGCGAACCCGCTGAACACTGCGATCAACACAGCAAGCGTCGCGAGCGTGCGCCGCCGCCCGAAGCGGTCCGCAATCTTCCCCGAAGCAATGATGCCGATGGCCGCGAGTGTGGCGCCAAATATCTGTACGTCGAGGAATTCGCTCACGGATTGGTTCGAGTACAGGCGAATCCACGACAGCGGGAATACGGTCACGAGGTGGAACAGCGCATAGCTGGCCAGTGCCGCAAAGGCACCGATGAGCACGGTTGATCCCTGAGCGCGCGCCATCTCTACGACACTCGTCGGCTCGAGCTCGCGCTCATCGAGCAGCCGCGCGTATTCGTGGGTTGCGACGAGCCGCAACCGAGCGAAGAGGGCCACTACGTTGATTGCGAACGCGACATAAAAAGGATACCGCCAGCCCCAGTCGAGGAAGTCATCGGCCGACAGGCTGGAGTACAGGAACGAGAACAGGCCACTGGCCAACACGAAGCCGATGGGGGCGCCCAGCTGCCCGAGCATGGCGTACCAGCCACGTTGTTGCGGCGGGGCGTTGAGCGCCAACAGGGAAGGCAACCCGTCCCACGAGCCGCCCAGTGCGATCCCCTGGCCCACGCGGAATATCGACAACAGAACGATTGCCGTGAAGCCGAGGCTCTCGAATCCAGGCAGGAACGCCATGCCTGCGGTGGAAATGCCGAGCAGAAACAGTGCAACGGTCAGCTTGGCCTCGCGTCCGAAGCGCTTCTGGATGGCCATGAATGCAACCGAGCCGATCGGCCGCGCGATGAAGGCGAAGGCGAAAATCGTGAAGGCGTAGAGCGTGCCTTCCAGACTGCGCGCAAACGGAAAAAACACTGCTGGGAAGACCAGTACGGAGGCAATTCCGTAGACAAAGAAGTCGAAGAACTCCGAGGCGCGGCCGATGATCACGCCGATGGCGATTTCGCCAGGCGCGACCTTTGAATGATCCGTGCTCCCGTGCCGTGCATCGTGCCCGGGAATGTGCTGCGGTAGTGCGTCTTGCTGTGTGTTGGACATAATTGGTGCGTTGGGGAGTCTTCGAAGTCACTGCCGACAGTGTGTAGCCTCGCACCCCGTGAGGCCTGCTGCGATAGGACAAAACGTCCAATGCCCGCGCGCAGCCGCCGGCCCTAAATTATGCGCCGGCCCGCTTTGGGCTCCCAACGAAATCGCTCGTCGTACCGCGACATGTCAATCTCGAAGTTAATTCGCGCAATGTGTGTCCTGCCGGCTTTCCTGCTGGCCGGTTGCAACATGGTGCTGCTGCACCCATCCGGCGCCGTGGCCGCACAGCAGGGCCACCTCATCGTCGCATCTACGGTGCTTATGCTGCTGATCGTCGTGCCGGTCATCGCTCTGACCGGCATTTTTGCATGGCGCTATCGGCATTCCAACAGCGAGGCGACCTACGCGCCTGACTGGGATCACTCGACGCAGCTCGAGCTCGTGATCTGGGCAGCACCGCTGTTGATCATCATCGCCCTGGGCGCGCTGACCTGGATCAGCTCGCACACGCTTGATCCCTATCGGCCGCTGCGGCACGTCGATGCGTCGCGCAGCATTCCGGCTGCAGTGAAGCCTTTGACGATCGAAGTCGTAGCGCTCGACTGGAAGTGGCTGTTCATCTACCCGGAGCAGGGCATAGCTGTCGTGAACGAGGTTGCGGCCCCGGTGGATGTGCCGATCAACTTCAAGATCACGGCCTCCTCGGTCATGAACTCGTTCTTTGTGCCAGCCCTGGCGGGACAGATCTATGCCATGCCCGGCATGCAGACACAGTTGAATGCGGTCATCAACAGGCCGGGCGACTATGAGGGGTTCTCGGCCAACTACAGCGGCGCGGGATTTTCCGGCATGCACTTCAAGTTTCGTGGTCTGAGCGCCGCGGGGTTCGACGAATGGGTGAAGTCAACCAGGAGTGCCGGCCGGAAGCTCGACAATGACAATTATCTGCAGCTCGCGAAGCCGAGCGAGCGTGACCCTATCCGCCGCTACTCGCAGGTGGCCAGCGGTCTCTATGACGCCATTCTCAGCCAGTGTGGACCGCCATGTCCGAATTGACCAACAACCTGACAGGCCGTCTCACGTGGGACGCCATTCCGTTCAACGAACCCATTCTCCTGTGGACGTTTGTTGCCGTCGCTCTCGGCGGAGCTGCCATCCTGGCCGCAATCACCTATTTCCGCGGGTGGGGAGTGCTCTGGCGCGACTGGATCACGAGCATCGATCACAAGAAGATCGGCATCATGTACATCATCCTTGGGTTGGTGATGCTGCTGCGAGGTTTCTCCGATGCGCTCATGATGCGCGCACAGCAGGTACTGTCCTTTGGTGACTCGGTGGGTTTCCTGCCGTCGCACCACTATGACCAGGTCTTCACGGCTCACGGCGTGATCATGATCTTTTTCGTCGCCATGCCGCTGGTCACGGGGCTCATGAACTTCGTCGTCCCGCTGCAGATCGGGGCGCGCGACGTGGCGTTTCCGTTCCTCAACAACTTCAGCTTCTGGATGACCGCCTTCGGCGCCGGGCTCGTCATGATGTCGCTGTTCGTCGGCGAATTCGCGCGAACCGGATGGCTGGCGTATCCGCCGCTGTCAGGGATCGCCTACAGCCCGGATGTCGGTGTTGACTACTACATCTGGTCACTGCAGATAGCGGGCGTCGGAACATTGCTGTCAGGCATCAACCTCATAGCAACGATCGTAAAAATGCGCGCCCCCGGCATGTCGCTCATGAAGATGCCGATATTCACGTGGACTGCGCTGTGCACCAACGTTCTCATCGTGGCCGCCTTTCCGGTTCTGACGGCGGTGCTCGCCTTGCTGTCGCTGGATCGCTACGCGGGGACGGCCTTCTTCACGAACGATCTCGGCGGCAACGCCATGATGTACGTCAATCTCATCTGGATATGGGGGCATCCGGAGGTGTACATCCTGATTCTGCCCGCTTTCGGAGTCTTCTCGGAGGTCGTGTCCACCTTCTGCGGCAAGCGGTTGTTCGGGTATGCCTCCATGGTCTACGCGACGGTCGTGATCACGATCCTGTCGTATCTCGTGTGGCTGCATCATTTCTTCACGATGGGGTCGGGCTCCAGCGTGAACGCATTTTTCGGCATCACGACCATGATCATCTCCATTCCCACTGGTGCGAAGATCTTCAACTGGCTGTTCACGATGTATCGCGGCCGCATCCGCTTTGAGATTCCGATGCTCTGGACCGTCGGCTTCATGATCACATTCGTGATTGGAGGCATGACGGGTGTGCTGCTGGCGGTGCCGCCTGCGGACTTCGCACTTCACAACAGCCTGTTCCTGGTGGCCCATTTCCACAACGTCATCATCGGCGGTGTGCTGTTCGGGATGCTGGCAGGAATCAACTACTGGTTCCCGAAAGCGTTCGGCTACAAGCTCGATCCGTTCTGGGGGAAGTGCTCGTTCTGGCTGTGGCTGAGTGGCTTCTGGTTTGCCTTCATGCCGCTGTATGTGCTGGGCCTGATGGGCGTCACCCGGCGGCTGAGTCATTTCGACGATCCGGCCCTGCGCATTTGGTTTGAGATCGCTGCCTTCGGTGCCGGCCTGATTTTCCTGGGCATCCTGGCGATGCTCGTCCAGCTCGTCGTGAGTTACCGCAAGCGCGAGTCGCTCCGCGATACGACGGGCGATCCGTGGGATGGCCGCACTCTCGAGTGGTCGACGTCCTCGCCCCCACCTGCATATAACTTCGCGTTTACGCCGATCGTTCATGACAATGACACGTGGGCGGATATGAAAAAGAACGGCTACGTACGGCCGGAGCGCGGCTTCATTCCGATCCATATGCCGAAGAACACCGGCGCGGGGTTCGTGATCGCCGCCCTGAGTGCCGTCGGCGGATTTGCATTGATCTGGCACATGTGGCTCATCGCATGTGTTGCGTTTGCCACAATGTTGATTGCAGTAATTGTCCATACCTTCAACTACAAGCGCGATTTCCACATTCCCGCGGACGAAGTACTCCGCGTTGAAGGTATTCGCACGCGGATGATGGCCAGCCATGTCTGAAATTACCCTGTCTGGAAGTACCTCGGCTGCCCCTGAGCGTACTGTTGAGCGGGCCACCGCCCGTGCAGTGGGTGCGCATGCGGTCGCGGACACGGCGCCGCGGTTCTATCTGACGCACGAGCATCATCCGGAGAACGGGACCCTGTTCGGGTTCTGGCTGTATCTGATGAGTGATTGCCTGGTGTTCGCGTGCTTGTTCGCCGTGTACGCCGTGCTGGGGCGTAACTATGCAGGAGGTCCAACGGGGGCAGAGCTGTTCGAGCTGCCACTGGTGGCGGCCAATACTTCGTTGCTGTTGTTATCGTCGATCACTTATGGGTTCGCGATGTTGGAGATGCAGCGGGATCGGCTGCGTATGACGCTGTTGTGGCTCGCGATTACCGGGTTACTGGGTGCGGGCTTCATTGGAATCGAGCTGCATGAGTTCACGAATTTGATTCATGAGGGCGCAGGTCCGCAGCGCAGCGCGTTCCTGTCGTCCTTCTTTACCCTGGTGGGGACACACGGGTTGCACGTGACCTTCGGTATCGTTTGGCTCGTCACCCTGATGGTGCAGTCAGCGAGGCATGGCCTCATCCCGGAAAATCGGCGCCGGCTGATGTGTCTGTCGATGTTCTGGCACTTTCTGGATGTGGTCTGGATCGGGGTGTTTACGTTTGTCTACTTGATGGGGGTGCTGCCGTGAGCGTAGGTGGTGGGGTTGTAGCGCACGCCGACGGTGGCGCCGCGGGTCACGGGCACGGCGGTGGGCACGGCGCGCACGGTGGCGGCGACGCGCACGGCGCGGGGGCGGTTCACTTCACTCTTCGGGGGTATGTAACCGGATTTGTGGCGGCCGTCATTCTGACCGCCATCCCGTTCTGGCTCGTCATGGGCAGGACGTTCGGAAGCTCGAGCATTACTGCTGCGGTGATCCTTGCATTCGCTGCCGTGCAGATCGTCGTTCACATGGTGTACTTCCTGCACATGAGCCCGAAATCCGAGGGCGGTTGGAACCTGTTGGCGCTGCTGTTCACTGTCATGCTGGTCGTGATTGCGCTCAGTGGCTCCCTGTGGGTGATGTATCACCTCAATCACAATATGATGCCGGAATCTATGCAGAACATGCACCACATGCCGTGATCTCTCCTGAACCCGACGCGGTGACCGGTGGTCACGCCGGCGGCGGGCGCGGCGGCCGTTCCTCGCGCGGTGGCCACTCTCCGCTCTTTATGGCTGTGGCGGGCACGGTCGCGGTTCTGCTCTTCGCTACGTTCGTTGTCCTGGGCACCTGGCAGCTCAAGCGTCGTGTTTGGAAGCTCGATCTGATTGCAAGGGTTGAGCAGCGTGTCCATGCGCCGCCGGCCGCGCCACCGGGTTCGGCGGAATGGCCTCGGGTAAGTGCCGCGACGGACGAGTACCGGCACGTTACGGTTACGGGTACGTTCCTGGATGAGTCGCAGACGCTGGTACAAGCGGTCACCGAACTTGGTGCCGGGTACTGGGTGTTGACGCCGCTGCGAACCGCGGATGGCAGCGTTGTGCTGGTGAACCGAGGCTTCATGCCGGCCGACGATAGGGATCGGGTCGCGCGAGCCGCTATCGGGCCGACGGCTTTACGGCACCCCGCCGATACTCCGCCGGCCTCAACGACCGTCGCGGCCTCAACGACCGTCGTTACGGGCCTGCTTCGTATGACCGAGCCTCGCGGGGCATTTCTGCGCCACAACGACGCCGCCGCGAACCATTGGTATTCACGCGATGTGCAGGCTATCGCCGCCGCACGCGGGCTGACCCATGTGGCGCCTTATTTTGTTGACGCCGACGGCAGTTCTCTTGGCGCTGCGTCTGCAGCTGGCGCCGCGGTGGCCGCGGGCGCGGCCTCTGCGGTAGTTCCCATCGGCGGCCTTACCGTCATCACCTTCCACAACAGCCATCTCGTCTACGCGATCACCTGGTATACGCTTGCGCTCATGGTAGCCGTCGCAATATGGCTCGGGATGCGAAATGACCGCCGCACGTAGCGCAGAGGGCGGCGCCCCTATTTTCGACGACTCGACGGGACTGGAGAACATGCGGCAGCTCATCCAGCTCCGCTGGATTGCCGTCGTCGGCCAAATCGTCACAATAGCCGTCGTTGATTTTGGGTTCGGCATCCATCTGCCGCTACGCCAGATGTTCGTGGTGCTGATATGTCTCGTGGTGTTCAACCTCGGAAGCATGTTGCGCTGGCGAGCGCATCACGAGGTCACCAACGGTGAGCTGTTCTTCGCACTGCTCGTAGATGTAACTACGCTCACCGCGCAGTTGTACCTGAGTGGCGGTGCTACGAATCCCTTCAGCTTCCTGTATCTAATGCAGGTCATCCTTGGCGCGGTTCTACTCCGGGCCTGGTCAGTTTGGACCATGGTCGCGATCACCAGCGCCTGCTTCACGGGCCTTACGCTATTTTATAAACCGCTGGCGCTGCCGGGTGACTACTTCGGAATGCTGTTTGGGCCCTACATCGAAGGCACGCTGATCTGCTTTGCGCTGAATGCCGCGTTATTGGTGATATTCATCACCCGAATCAATCGCAACCTCCGCGCGCGAGATGCACGCTTGGCCGACCTGCGCGAACGGGCAGCGGAGGAGGAGCATATCGTCCGTATGGGTTTGCTCGCGTCGGGGGCGGCGCACGAACTGGGAACTCCGTTGTCAACAGTGTCAGTCATCCTTGGCGACTGGCGGCGAATGCCTGCCATTTCTGCGGACGCCCAACTGCTGGAGGAAATTGACGAGATGCAGGCGCAGGTGCAGCGCTGCAAGTCCATCGTGAGTGGGATCCTACTGTCGGCGGGAGAAGCGCGTGGTGAGTCACCTGTCGCTACAACCATTCGGACGTTCCTGGACGATATCGTGAAGGAGTGGCGCGACACACGGCCGGTTACGCACTTCACATACGAGAACCGATTTGGTGATGATCTGTCGATCGTTTCGGATTCGGCAATCAAGCAAATGATCTATAACGTGCTCGACAATGCATTAGAAGCCTCGCCGCGATGGGTCGGACTTGATGTTGCCCATGAGGGCACCGCCCTGAAGTTGACGATCTCGGACTCGGGACCTGGATTCCCTGCCGAGATGCTGGCGCAGTTGGGAAAGCCGTATCAATCGAGCAAGGGGCGGCCCGGTGCCGGCCTGGGCCTGTTTCTGGTGTCCAACGTGGCTCGAACACTCCACGGAAGCGTTTCGGCTCATAATCGCCCTGAGGGTGGCGCTATTGTGACGCTGACGCTACCGCTGGATTCGATTACCCTGGATGCGAGCACGGTCGATGGAAGTTGAGCGGCTACTACTCATCGTAGAGGATGATGCAGCGTTTGCTCGTACGCTGCATCGCTCGTTCGAGCGTCGCGGCTACACAGTTCTGGTGGCCTCAAACCTTGAGGAGGTCGTCAAGCTCTTGGAGACGCAGACGCCGGAGTATGCGGTTGTCGATTTAAAGCTGGCGGGTGGTGCGTCCGGTCTGGCGTGTGTGCAGACACTACATGCGCACGACCCGGAAATGCTTATCGTGGTACTAACCGGATACGCCAGTATCGCCACGGCTGTTGAAGCAATCAAACTCGGCGCATGTCACTACCTGGCCAAGCCGTCCAACACCGACGATATCGAAGCTGCCTTTGGCCGTGCCGAAGGCGATGTCGATGTAAGCCTTACTGAGCGACCCACTTCGATCAAGACTCTCGAATGGGAGCGTATCCACGAAACACTGGCGGAGACGGGATTCAACATCTCCGAGACCGCCCGGCGCCTGGGAATGCACCGGCGCACCCTGGCGAGAAAGTTGGGGAAGCAGCGGGTCAAGTAGCCCACTACTGCGCACCCACCCAAGCCGCATAAGCCGGCAACGTAATGAACCTGGCGGACGTCGGCTTCTCCATCGACACCGGACTCGCCATCAGCGTGGTGAGCTTGGAGTGCCGTACCCCCGCGGCTTTGACGTCGAGCGAAACAGTCTGCGACACGGGGGACATGTTCAAGGCGACGAGAACCGCCGTGCCGTCCTTCGCCACTCGGGCGAATGAAAGCACCTTCGGGTTCTGCACATCGAGCATTAGCATCCGCCCGGTGGCGAGAGCAGGACGCGTGCGGCGCATGCCGATCAAGTTGCGATGCCAGTTGAGCAGCGAGTCCGGATCGGCCAATTCGGACTGCACATTGACGGCCTGATAGCCGGCGGGTACCGGCAGCCACGTCTTCGGGTTCGCGCTGAATCCCGCCTGCGCGTTGGATGTGTCCCACTGCATGGGAGTGCGCTCGCCGTCACGGCCTTTCTCCTTCGGCCACCCCGTGACGCCAATCGGATCCCTGACATCCTCGACCCGGGTGGGAATGGTAGTGACCTGCCCGATTTCCTCTCCCTGGTAGAGGAGAGCGGTGGCTCGTGAAGTCAGCAACAGCGCCGCTATGATTTTCGCGATCTCGGCATTGTGGATACCGTCGCCGTATCGATCCCAGCTGCGGACATTGTCATGGTTGTCGAATACCAGCAGCGGTTGCGAGCCGTGCACCTGGGTCTGTACCTCGAGCAGGCGATTGCGCAAGGTTGCCGCATCCAGCTTGTTCGTGAATCCGACCAGCATGTCCATCGGCAAGTGCAGCTCGTCGTGACGTGCGCCGCCATACCATTTATCGAGCTCGGCCGTGTTTGGCAGGTAGGTTTCGCCGATGAGGACACGATTCGCGGGATAGCGGTCGACCATCTTGCGCATTCGGCGGATCACGCCGTGAACCTCCGGGAGGTTGTCCGTGTAGATACGCGTCACGATTGGATCGCCCTGGGCATTGACACCGGATAACTCGGGCTCGTTGCGCAGCTGCGCACCCTCGAACAAGGTTGTGATCGCATCCAACCGGAAGCCGGCTACCCCGCGGTCCAGCCAGAATCGCAGCGTCGCCAGCATTGCCCGCTCGACCTCAGGGTTGCGCCAGTTCAGATCCGGCTGCGCCCGGTAGAATTCGTGGTAGTAGAACTGGCTGACGGCCGGCACCCATTGCCAGGCGGAGCCGCCGAACAGACTGATCCAGTTGTTAGGGGGATGAGGGGTGCCCGCGGCAGCAGATATCCCGTCGTTCCAGACATACCAGCCGTGTCTGGGATCGGCGCGCGAAGCGGCGGCATTTTTGAACCAAGGATGCTGGTCGGAGGTGTGATTCAGCACCATGTCGAGAATGATGCGGATGCCGCGGCTGCGCGCTTCGGCAAGCAGATGATCGAAATCGGCCAGCGTGCCGTATTGTGGGTCGACATTCTCGTAGTCGGAAATGTCATAGCCGAAATCAACCTGCGGCGACGGGAACATGGGCGCGATCCAGATGGCGTCCACGCCGAGTGCCCGCAGATAGTCCAGCCGCTGCGCGATGCCGTTCAGATCTCCAATGCCATCACCATTGGAGTCCTGAAAGCTGCGCGGATAGATCTCGTAGAGCACCGCATTCTGCCACCACTTCTGGGCGGGAGCCCGGCCGGCCGGCTGCGATTGCGCGTATTGCGCGTATTGCGCGAGAACCAGGGCGCTCAGGAGCCCCATGACCCGGCGCAGATGCTGCAGTAACTTCCGTATGCGCATGTGTTGAGTTACTCTCGATTCCCGCGCGTCGCTGCCCATAGTACCTCGGATGTAGTAAAATGACTCGAGATCGACGCGCCACGGAGGCTTCGCTTGAAACAGTGTCTCGGCCGGGTTCTGGCAGCAGCGCTCTCGATTGGGCTCACAGGTACGGTCGCTAACGCGGCATCAGCGGGTGAGGCATCCTGGATTGACGCCTCGGCTCCCATCGATCCACAAACCGCTCCCGTCTACCCCGGGAACGCGCCCATCAAACTCGAGTTCATGCTGGACTACGCCAAGGGCGACCGCCTGGATCTGTCGAGCTACTCCCTCGGCGCGCATACCGGGACGCATGTGGATGCGCCCTTGCACTTCATCAAGGGCGGCACCGCGGTAGACAAAGTTCCCCTGGAGCCGTTCGTCGGGCCTGCGCGTGTCATCGATTGCTCGGCCGAGGCAACGGTGATCGACACCGCCGAGCTGAATAAACATGACTGGAAGGGTGCGAAGCGGATTCTCTTTCGCACGCGCAACAGCCGCAACGGCTGGATGACCGATCCAACCTTCCACGAAGATTTCACCTACCTCGCCCCCGATGCGGCCCAGTTACTGGCGGATGCGGGTGTGCAGTTGGTGGGGATTGACTACCTGTCGATCGAGAAATTTCACTCGCCGCAGCCCAAAACGCACCTGGCGTTGCTGAGCAAGGGAATCCCGGTCATCGAGGGGTTGTCGCTCAAGGACGTGGCGCCTGGCGACTACGATCTGATAGTGCTGCCGCTTCGAGTGGTGGGCCACGAGGCGGCGCCCGCGCGGGCGATCCTGCGACGCCGCTAGCCGGCCTCGGCGCCCGTGCGGTCTGACGCGCCACCCGCGGCCGCTCTAGACTGCCCTGGCGGCCGTGCGGTCCGACCCGTCGCCGAGGTTGGCGGCCGCCTTGAGACAACGTTCCAGCAGCCGCGCATCCCCAACTTTGGCGGCCACCGCCGGGAAGCGGTCGGTGGGCCCGCGCCATTGCAACTCATCGACGTTGGCGAACAGGGGCAGGTCAACCTTGAGTGTGGCCAGCTCCTTGAAGCGCAGCGCCAATGCCTGCCGCTCACCCAACACGCTGGCCGGGAAGGACTCGATCGGGCCGTATTTGTTGAGGAGCCGTGCCGCGCCGGCCTTGCCGATTCCGTCGATCCCGGGATACCCGTCAGCGGTATCACCCAAGAGCGCCAGAAAGTCCGGAATGAGGACCGGGTCCACGCCGAACTTCGTCCGTATGGCGGCCGCGTCGCGAATGGCCTTGGTCTTGCGATCGATCTGTACGACTCTGCCGTCCTGAACGGATTGGGCCAGGTCTTTGTCCGGTGTCCAGATGCAGACCTTCTGTACACGCGCGTCCTGCGAAGCGAGCCGCGCAGCCGAGGCTAATGCATCATCGGCCTCGGTCTCCACCATGGCCCATACGGCCACGCCCATTGCGCCGAGAGCATCCTCGAGAGGATGGAACTGCGAGCGCAGCGCCGGGTCGATCCCGTCGCCGGTCTTGTAACCGGGCCAAAGCTGGTTGCGAAACGACTCGATGACGTGATCGGTGGCAACGCCGATGTGGGTTGCGCCTTCTTCAACCATCTGCAGCACGGTCATGAGCACGCCGTTCACGGCGCCGAACGGCTTGTCCTGGCCCTTGTTGAAGCGGCGCAGGCCGTAGAAGTGACGGAACAGCTCGTAGGTCCCGTCAATCAGATGGACGATCACAGCGCCTGACTGGCCATGTGCGCCGCCATCATGTTGTGATTCAGATTGGCCATGATCCACAGCGAGCCGAAGATTACCAGGCAGGCTATCAGGATTCCGAATGCCAGCGCCAGTACGTTGTTGGTGTTGTCGGGTGCCGTGGTGATGTGCAGGAAGAAAACCAGGTGAATACCCATCTGGGCGAGAGCGAGAACCACTATGGCGACCGGGATTGCCGGGCCGTAGATCACGTGCGTCGTTGCCGTCCAGAAGGAAGCGGTCGTCAGCAGGGCAGCCAGCCCCAATCCCAGCAGATAACTGCGCATGCCGCGTGCGAGGCTCATACACGCGTTCCGTTGAGATAAACGAGGCTGAAGATCGCAATCCAGATGATATCCAGTGCGTGCCAGAAGAGGCTGAAACACAGGAAGCGGTGGCGGATAGTCTCCCGGAATCCCTTGGCGAGGAATTGGGCCATCATGGTGCCGAGCCACAGCAGGCCGGCGGTGATGTGCAGCCCATGGCATCCAACCAGTGTGAAAAAGGCAGACAGGAACCCGCTGCGCGTTGGCCCGGCGCCGCGGGCAACCAGGCTTTCGAATTCCTTGATTTCCAGGGCGAGGAATGCGGCACCCAGCACTCCGGTTGCGAGCAGCGCGATCTGAGTCCACAGCTGGTTACGTTCGCCCACCGCCAAGCTCGCCATCCCACAAGCGAAACTCGACGCCAGCAGACACGCGGTTTCGACTGCGACATTGCGGGAGTCGAACAGCTGGGCCGCTGTAGGGCCACCATCGGTCGCGCCGGACAGCACCGCGTAGGTTGCGAAGAAAGCGGAAAACATGATGATGTCGGAGAGCAGGAATAGCCAGAAGCCGTATCCGACAATGATTCGGCGGGATGCCGGCCCCGCGGAGTCGGTGGCACCCTGCGGATGTAGTGCGACTGTGTTCATGCCACCGGTTCCTGTTCTTTCTGCCGCGCTGCCATCCGCTGCAACGCTGCGGCGCGCGCCGTGCGGTTGGCTCGATCGATCCTTGCCACTTCCTCCGCCGGGATCTCCGTCTCGCTGACATCCCGCCACGCGAAGACTACGAAGGTCGCGTATGCGCCTATGAGGCCAACCGTCACCAGCCACCATATGTGCCAGATCATCGCAAAGCCGGTGACGACGGCAAAAAAGGCGGTAACGAAACCCGTGGGTGTGTTGCGTGGAATCTCAATGGTTTCGTACTGGGGTTCCTGCGCCAATTGCATGGACTCCAGGGCACGCTGCTTCATGCCCCAGTAGGGCTCCTCGCCCGTGACGTTCGGATAGACCGCGAAGTTGAAGACAGGCGGGGGAGAGGCCGTGGCCCATTCCAGCGTGCGGCCGTCCCAGGGATCACCTGTGGGTTCACGTCGGCGATCGCGCGTGCGAATGGAAACGAACAGCTGCACAACCTGCAGGACGATACCGCACAAGATGAGCACGACGCCCGCTGCGGCCGCCAGCAGCCAGGGGCGCCACTGCGGCTGATCATAATGTTGCATGCGGCGTGTCATCCCCATCAGACCCAACACGTACAGCGGCATGAACGCCAAGTAAAATCCGCTCAGCCAGCACCAGAAGGCGGCCTTGCCGAGCCGCTCGTCCAACTTGAAGCCGAACGCTTTGGGGAACCAGTAGGTGGAACCGGCCAACGCGCCAAACAGGACGCCGCCAATGATCACATTGTGAAAATGCGCAACCAGGAACAGGCTGTTGTGCAGGATGAAATCGGCAGGCGGTACCGCCAGCAATACACCCGTCATGCCGCCGATCACGAACGTAACCATGAAACCTACCGACCACAACATGGCTGAGGTGAACCGGACGCGGCCACCGTACATGGTGAACAGCCAGTTGAATATCTTCACACCGGTCGGCACGGCTATGACCATGCTCATGATGCCGAAGATGCCATTGACATCCCCTCCGGCGCCCATCGTGAAAAAGTGGTGCAGCCACACCATGAAGGAGAGGATGCAGATCACCATCGTGGCGGCGACCATCGACCGGTACCCGAAGAGGGGCTTGCCACTGAAGGTGGAAATTACCTCCGAGAAGATTCCGAAGGCCGGCAGGATCAGAATGTAGACCTCCGGATGTCCCCAGGCCCAGATGAGGTTGACGAACATCATGGGGTTGCCGCCGGCCTCGTTGGTGAAGAAGTGGAAGCCGCAGTACCGGTCGAGCAGCAGCATGGACAGCACGGCCGTCAGGATCGGGAATGCCGCGATGATGAGGAGATTGGAGGCCAGTGAGGTCCAGCAGAAGATGGGCATGCGTGTGTAGCTCAGGCCGGGTGCCCGCATCTTGAGGATGGTCGTGGCCATGTTGATACCGGTCATCAGCGTGCCGATGCCTGAGATTTCGAGCGCCCAGAGGTAATAGTCAACGCCTACACCGGGCGAATAGGTCAGCTCCGAGAGCGGCGGATACGCCAGCCAGCCGGTGCGGGCAAACTCACCGACCACCAGTGACAGGGTGACCAGGAACGAGCCCGCGGCCGTGAGCCACAGGCTCACCGAATTCAAGGTTGGAAACGCAACATCCCGTACCCCCAGCTGCAATGGCACCGCGAAATTCATCAGGCCGATGACGAACGGCATGGCCACGAAAAAGATCATGATGGTGCCGTGCGCCGAAAAGATCTGGTCGTAGTGCTCGGGCGGCAGAAAGCCGGCAGAGTGCAGGGCCATGGCCTGCTGTGAGCGCATCATCAGCGCATCGATAAATCCTCGCAGCAGCATGATCATCGCCAGGAGGCAGTACATGATGCCGATGCGCTTGTGATCGACACTCGTGATCCACTCGCGCCACAGATAGGGGACGTACCCTTTGACGCCGACCCAGATGAGTACGCCGCACATGACGAAGCCGATGAGCGCTGCGGCACCCAGCGCAATCGGTTCGTTGAAGGGGATGGCCTGCCAGGTCAGCTTGCCGAACATATCAGTGCATCGCGATTGGCTTAATGTCCGGGCGCGGGCGCCCCGTCCGGGGCCCTTCACCTGGCGGCAGTTGCAACGTAACGATCCGGCCGAACAGGCCCGGTTGGACCGACCGGTAGGTGTAGGGTTGGATGCTCACGCTCTGATGCAGCAGGCTTCGATAGGCCGCATCATCCAGCACACCGCCTGTGCGTCGCGCTGCCGCGATCCATTCATCAAACTGGCGGGCAGGCAGTGCTTCGCAGGTGAATCGCATGTCCGGGAAGCCATCACCGCTGAAGTTGGCTGACAGGCCCGGGTAGGTGCCGGGCTGGTCAGCCTGCAGGTTGAGTTGAGTGGCCATGCCACTCATGGAGTAGATCTGGCTGCCGAGCCTCGGTACGAAGAAGACGTTCATCACCGAGGCAGAGGTCACGTGCAGCTGCAACGGCACTCCCGCGGGCACGACCATCCGGTTGATGCTTGCAACCTGTTGTCCCGGGTAGATGAAGAGCCATTTCCAGTCGAGCGAAACGACTTCGATCCGCAGTGCGCGTGCTGGCAGCGGTTTTGCGGGGTCCAGGTCATGTGAGCCAATCCAGGCAATTCCTCCCAGGAACAGAATCACCAGGGTAGGAACCGACCAGACGAGCAGCTCGAGCTCGCCCGAGTACGCCCATGCGGGCCGATACCGGGCCCGGCGATTACCTGCACGGAACCACCAGGCGAATGCGAGCGTGGCCACGATGGTGGGCACAACGATCGCCAGCATGATGGCAAGCGAGTCCAGCAGGATGGTCCGCTCGGCGGCGCCGATCGGACCGATGGGTGATAGAACGCCCTCTCCGCATCCGCCCAGCAAGGCGAGCACGGTCAGGATGACCATGGAGCGCAGCACGGAGATGATCATGGAGACCGCAAGTGAGCACCCGCCGCGTACCATCCGGGCAGTGCGTCCTAACGGCTCATGCGCTCGAAGGTTCCGTTGCGCTGGGGAACCTGCGGCCACGCTCGGCATTGCTCCCTTGGGAAGTACAAGCGGAGCAGCTGGACCATGGCCGCGGAACTTGCGCAATCCGACACTGGGACGAAGGGCGTCCGCCGGATCCTGCGCAAGGAGTTGAAGAAGGCGCTCGCGAGCCTGACGGTGCGACGCCTGACGGACGAGAAAATTCACGACGCACGCAAGCGGATCAAGAAAGCGCGGGCAGCGCTCCGGCTGTTGCGTGATGCGCTCGGCAATGGGGTCTATACACGCGAGAACGCTGCGCTGCGCGATGTTACACGGCCACTTTCCCAGGTACGCGACAGCAAGGTACTGCTCGATACGCTGCGGAAGTTGACTGAGCGTTTTGACCAGAAGTGCCGCGGTCTCGCACTGGACGGGTTACGCCGCGCATTGAATCGCGAGCGGCGGGTGTTGCGCCGGGAGGTTCTAGGACGCGCGGCTCCGTTGAGGCCGCAAATAGCCGCGCTGCGTAAGATTCATACGCGCAGCAGCCAATGGCACGTGGGCCAACATGACTGGCCGGTAATTGGCCGCGGGCTGGAAAGGGTTTACCGCAAGGGACGCGCTGGGTTGTCCGAGGCGGCAACCGCGGGCACGCCGGAATGCTTTCACGAGTGGCGCAAGCAGGTCAAATACCTGCGGCATCAACTCGAATTTCTCGCTCCTGTCTGGCCCGACGTGTTGCGCGAGTTGGCTGACCAGGCGCACAAGCTGGCCGATGAGCTGGGCGATGAGCACGACCTCACAGTGTTACGGGAGAAAGTACAAGGATACCCGGACACGCTTGCAAATGACGCGAGCATGCTGCTTGCGCTGCTCGACCGCCGCCGCCTCGAGTTACGGGATGCGGCGCTCAGCCGCGGCCGCCAACTGTACGAAGAGAAGCCTCATGCGTTTGGGATGCGCCTGCACGGCTACTGGAACAACTGGCATGCAGCCCATGCCCGATCGCACGCAGCCGCGTCTCAACGGGACGGTACGTTGCTCCACCTCTGACCTCGGTCCACGGGCTGCAGCAGGGAAAACCATCGCGTTTTGGCGTCGGATGCGGTTGAATGGCCGCGGTCCGGTACCAGGTGCAACTATGTTCGAACTGAGCCAGCTTCGCTGCTTCGTCGCGGCCGCGGACGAGCTGCATTTTGGCAGGGCGGCGGCCCGGCTGAACATGACACAACCGCCGCTCAGCCGGCAGATCCAATTGCTGGAACGGGCGGTGGGCGCGGCACTGCTCGAGCGGACGAGCCGCTCGGTACGGGTGACACCCGCGGGGCGCGCTTTTCTGGTGGAGGCGCGGCGCATTCTCAAGCTGAGCGAGGGCGCCGCCCTGCGGGCGTGGCGAATTGCGGCGGGTAAGACCGGCAGCCTCAGCATCGGGTTTACGGCGGCTGCGGGTTACAACTTCCTGCCGAAGTTGATCCGCCTGACGCGCGCGCAGTTGCCGAATGTGGACCTTGCATTGAAAGAGATGGTGAGCGGTGAACAGGTGGAGGGACTGTTGACCGGCCGTATCGATCTTGGCTTGTTTCGCCCGCCGATCGATCAACGTGAGCTCAACAGTCTGTGCATCCTCCAGGAGCCGCTGGTTGCCGCCATCGGCTCGGATGACCCGCGCGCCAGGCAGCGTACGCTGCGGCTGCAGGATTTCGATAAAAAACCCTTCGTCATGTACTCAACTGACGGGGCGCGCTACTTCCATGATCTCGTGACCGGGTTGTTGAATCGCGGGCAGGTCAACCCTGCGACCGTTCAGTACATGACGCAGATCCACTCCATCCTCGCGCTGGTGAGCGCCGGCCTGGGCGCGGCGATGGTGCCCGCGGCTGCCCAGAGCCTGCACTTTGACGGAGTTACGTTCCGGGTGATCAAAACCACACCCGAGCGTCCCGTGGAGTTGTACCTGGTCTGGCGCAGGGACAGCGACAATGCGGTCATGAGTCAGTTTCTCGATCTGATCCGGGCGCCGGCGACCCAGGCGTTGCTGGCCTGACCGCGCAGAACGAGCCTCCCGGACTCTAGCGCACCAGGCAGGGGCGGCGATGATCGAATTTCCACCCCTCCAGCAGAAACTGCATGGCGATCGAATCGTCCCGGCTGCCGCGCTCCAGTGTTTGGTAGAGCCGGTGCGCTGCCTCGATGCGGCGCATGTCCGGCGCCACACCCAGCCCGGGCCGCGCCGGAACTTCGATGGCGCCGTTCACGATCCGCAGGGGGTCTTCGGTCAGCTGCTGACCGTCCTGCCAGATCCAATGAGTGTCAATGGCGGTGATATTGCCCGGTGCGGCCGCCGCGACGTGCGTGAACATAGCCAGCGAGATGTCGAAATGATTGTTGGAATGTGAGCCCCAGCGAAGACCCCAGGCGGCACACAACTGCGCCACCCGCACCGAGCCACGCAGAGTCCAGAAGTGCGGATCCGCGAGCGGAATGTCGATGGCCGCCAGTTGAATAGCATGTACCAACTGACGCCAGTCCGTCGCAATCATGTTGGTGGCGGTTGGAACGCCCGTAGCTCTGCGGAATTCGGCCATGATCTCGCGGCCGGAATAGCCGCCTTCCGCCCCGCACGGGTCCTCGGCATACGCCAGAACGCCGCGTGCTCCCTTGCAAAGGCGAATTGCCTCCTCGAGTGACCAGGCGCCGTTGGGGTCCAGCGTGATCCGGGCCTCAGGGAAACGCCGTGCCAATTCGGTTACCGCAAGCAGCTCCTGCTCCCCGGCAAGGACGCCGCCTTTCAACTTGAAGTCTTTGAAACCATAACGGTCATGAGCTGCCTCGGCCTGGCGCACGATGGATCCGGGATCGAGAGCCGGCTCGTTCCGAAGCCGCAGCCAGGCATCCGCCGCGTGCGCCTCGTCCCGGTAGGACAGGGGTGTCCTGCTGCGGTCGCCGATGAAGAACAGATAACCAAGTACCTGCACGGATGAGCGTTGCTGGCCTTCACCCAGCAGCGCGCAGAGCGGCACATCCAGGTGTTGGCCCAACAGATCCAGTAGCGCGCATTCGAGGGCGGCCTGGCAATGCACGGCCGTACGCAAGTCAAAAGTCTGCAGACCACGCCCGCCGGCATCGAGATCGCCGAACCGGCGCCCCACCTCGGTGAGAATGCTGTTCCAGGCTCCGAGCCCGCTGCCGAGCACCAGGCTGCGGGTGTCGCGCAATGTTTGCAGAATTCTCTCGCCTCCTGGGGTCTCGCCGATGCCGACATGACCCGCACTGTCAGTCAGGATCACGATGTTCCGCGTGAACAAGGGCCCATGAGCGCCGCTCAGGTTCAGCAGCATGCTGTCCTGGCCTGCCACGGGGATGACTTGCATATCCACCACGCGAGGCGCGTGGCCAGTGAGCTCAGGCGTGTCCAACATGGGTTAGTTGCGCTCTAGCCGGTTGCCAGGGCGGACTCTGCCGCAGGCTGCAGAACCAGCCGTCTGATGGGACCAACGATCGCGACGAAGCTGAGCAGCGCCACGACGGAATGTGTGAATACGAAGAGCAATGCCAGATCGAATGAGCCCGAGGCGGCCACGATATAGCCGATGATGACGGGTGTCACGATTCCCGAAACATTGCCGAAGGTATTGAAGATGCTGCCGGACAGTCCCGTCACCTCCCGCGGTGCCACGTCGGAAAGCACGGCCCAACCCAGGGAGGCAATGCCCTTCCCGAAAAAGGCGATCGACATGAAGGTCAACACGAGGGCCTGCGAGTCGGTGAAGTTGCACAACAGGATTGCGCCGGAGATCACCAGGCCGATGACGATTGGCAACTTGCGTGCGCGTGTGAGCGAGGTGCCGCGTTTGAGGAGCAGGTCGGAAACGATTCCGCCGAGGATTCCGCCGGCCCAGCCGCACAGCGCAGGTCCAGCCGAGGCGAATCCCGCCTGCATGATTGACAGGCCACGTGCCTGCACGAGGTAAATGGGAAACCAGGTCGTATAGAAGTAGGTGAGAGCGGTGATGCAGTATTGACCGAGATAGATTCCGAGCAACATCCGATTGGTCAGCAGCTGACGCAGGGTCGCCCAGCGCACGCTCGCCTTGGGGGGTGCCGATGCTTGTGGCCGGTCCAGGTGTACGAGGGCGCCACCGCGTTCGATGTAGTCGAACTCCGCCTTGCTGATGTGCTTGTGGCGAGTCGGGGTATCCACTATGGCCGCAAAGGCGGCGGCCGCGGCGAGTCCCAGGCCGCCCATTGCGAGGAACACATAACGCCAGCCAAACCCCTGGGTCAGCCATCCCATGAGCGGACCAAACACGACGATGGAGAAGTACTGGGCGGAGTTGAATATGGCGCTCGCAGTGCCGCGCTCGGAGTTGGGAAACCAGTTTGCCACGATCCGGGCATTACCGGGAAACGAGGGCGCCTCGGCCAGTCCGAGCAGGAACCGCGCCAGGAACAGTCCGGTGACCACCGGCAGGGCGCTGAATCCGATCAGGGCCTGTGAGGCGGTGAACACGGACCACAGGATGATCGACCACAGGTAGACCCGCTTCGACCCGAACCGGTCGAGCAGGGCACCACCGGGAATCTGGGCGATGACATACGCCCAGCCGAAGGCGGAAAACAGATAGCCCATGCGCACGGCTGAGATGTGCAGCTCATGTGCAAGGGGCGCGCCGGCAATCGAGAGAGTCGCCCGGCTGGCATAGTTGATGGTGGTGAGAACGAATATGACCGCGATGATCCAGAACCGCACGCGGCTTGTGGTCTGCGCGGAGCTCACCTTGATGTGGCTCGCACCCTCTGCACCAGAGACTTCAATTCGCTGCGCTCCTCCTCGGTCAGATCTGTGAGGGGCGGGCGTACCGGGCCGGCGTGGCGGCCTACCACGGTCATACCGGCTTTGACGATGGACACGGCGTATCCCTTGCCGCGGTTCCTGAGAGCGATGTAGGGCAGAACGAAGTCTTTGAGTTCCCGCAGGACGGTGACTCGATCGCGCGCGCGCACGGCGTTATAGAACCGCAGGGCCCACTCCGGCAGGAAATTGAATATCGCCGATGAGTAAGTCGTCACGCCCATCTCCAGATAAGGCATGGCATACGTCTCGGCCGTCGGCAGTCCGCCTATGTAGGTCAGGCGGTCACCCATGCGCGCGTATACGCGCATCATGAGCTCGATGTCGCCGACCCCGTCCTTGTAGCCCACTAGGTTGGGGCAGATGCGGCACAGCTGAGCCAGCGTTTGCTCATCGAGTATCGAGTTGTCGCGGTTGTACACGATGACCGCCAGCGAAGTGGCATCGCAAACGGCTGTCACATGCGCTGCCAGGCCGGCCTGGGCCGGTGTCATCAGGTACGGTGGCAGCAACAGTATTCCGTCGGCGCCCGCGCGTTCGGCTGACCGTGCCATCTCCACAGCGATGGCGGTCCCGTAGCCGCACCCTGCAATGACTGGTACCCGGCCCCGAGTCGCGGCTACAGCGGCACGGCACACCACTTCGGCCTCACCCGGGGTCAATGCAAAGAACTCTCCGGTGCCACCGGCCGCGAACAGGCCCGAGACGCCGTGCTGCAGGAGCCAGTCGCAATGATCGCGATATCCGGACTCATCGAAAGTGAGGTCCGGCCGGAAATGGGTAACGGGAAAGGAAAGCAAGCCGCCGCCAATCAATTTCGCCACTTCGGGGGGCGTCATAGTGGTCATCGTGTGTCCTGCAGAGCGTGGCCAGCCTGTTGAAAGAATCCAACGCGCCACAAGCGGGAGCGCTGCGCGCGATGAATGGTAGCAGGGGGAGCTGCCCGGTCTAACTCAAAGGTTCGATCGTTCGATGCCCGATTTGGATTGATTTTACGGCACCGCTTGGCCACGAAAAATCACCCCGGCGCTGTCGAAACCGCGCCCAGCCGTGCGTCTTTTACTGTAAGTCACAAGTTTCAGGAGATTGCGATGAAGCAGGGGCAGTATTTCTGGTACGACATCATGACGACGGACACGAAGGCGGCCGCCCGGTTTTACTCAGGCGTGGTGGGTTGGGGCACGCAGCCGCAGAATGCGGCTGGCAAGGAATACACGGTTTTCACCGTTAATGAGTCAGGCGTCGCCGGGTTGATGCCCATTCCCGAAGACGCTGCCAAGCAGGGTGCCAAGCCCGGCTGGATGGGCTACGTCCTGGTCGACGACGTTGACGTCGCCGTGGCGAAGCTGAAGAAGCTGGGCGGGACCCTGCATCGTGGACCTGAGACCGTGCCCGGCATCATCCGTTTCGCGGTGGTCTCCGACAACCAGGGCGCGGCTTTCTATGTGGCGCGCGGCCTGCCCAAGGAAGCCATGCCTGAGTTTCCGCCGGACACATCTGGAACCATTGGCTGGCACGAGCTGTATGCCGCCGATGGGCCGGCGGCGTTCGCTTTCTATGAGGCGATGTTTGGCTGGCAGAAGGCAGACAGCCTCGACATGGGCGAGATGGGCACATACCAACTCTTTACGGCCGGGGGCGACGCGCCGATCGGCGGCATCATGACGAAGCCGCCCGGCGTTCCGCGGCCGTTCTGGGGTTACTACTTCAATGTCCCGGCGATCGATGCAGCGGCGGACCGCGTCAAGGCCGGGGGCGGCACGATCATGATGGGTCCACATCAAGTGCCGGGCGGGCAGTGGATCGTCCAATGCAAGGATCCCCAGGACGCCTACTTTGCATTGGTCGCCAGGAAGCGCTAAAGAGGACGGCTACAGTCGATCGCGGCTGGCAGGAGGAGCGCAAGTTGCTAGGACAGAGCAACAACGCCCTCCTGGAGGCCGCCAATGGCTCGTCAATCTGCCGTACGCCGCGCCCGACCGTCCCGCGGCAGGGCTGTACGCTATGCTGTTATAGGGTTGGGTCACATTGCACAAGCGGCGGTGTTGCCTGCATTCAAGCATGCGCGCCGCAACAGCACGTTGGCCGCGCTCGTTTCGGGCGAGCCGAAAAAGCTCCGTACTCTTGGGCGCCGCTATGGCGTCGAACATCTGCGCAGCTACGACGACGCCGACGAACTCTTCACAAGCGGAGAAATCGACGCCGTCTACCTCGCACTGCCAAACAACATGCACAAGGAATTTACTGTGCGGGCAGCCCGCGCAGGCCTCCACGTTCTGTGCGAGAAGCCAATGGCTGTCACGGTGGCTGACTGTGAGCAGATGATACGCGCAACGAAGGTGGCGAACGTCAAACTGATGATCGCCTACCGACTCCACTTCGAGCGCGCAAATCTCGAAGCTGCAAAGCTGGCGCGTAGCGGTACGTTGGGTGAGCTGCGTTTTTTCAGCTCAGATTTCTCCATGCAGGTGAGAGAAGACAACATCCGTTTGGAACGCGACAAGGGCGGCGGGCCGCTGTATGACATCGGTATTTATTGCATCAACGCGGCACGTTATGCCTTGTCCGAAGATCCAGTCGAGGTGTGGGCTGCCGCAGCGAAGAGTCATGACCCTCGCTTCAAGGAGGTCGATGAGACCGTCGTCGGCGCCATGCGCTTCAAAGATGAGCGGCTGGCAAGCTTCACATGCAGTTTTGGTGCCGCCGACCGGTCCACGTATACCGTCAGTGGCACGCGCGGCAGTATTACCCTTGACCCTGCGTACGAATACGCGGAAGGGCTGGCGTATTCGCTCAAGATCGGCGAGCGCAAGCGGGTCCGGAGGTTTGCCAAGAGCGACCAATTTGCTCCGGAGCTGCTGTACTTCTCCGACTGCATCCTGAAAAACCGTGACCCGGAGCCGTCCGGCGAGGAGGGGCTTGCGGACCTGCGAATCGTGGAGGCCATGTTACGTTCAATCCGAACTGGTAAACCGGTCGCTCTGAAATTGAAGGAGCGGCGGAAACGGCCAACGATGCGGCAGGAGATCCGTCGGCCCGCCGTACCTCGTGAACCCAGATTGGTGGCCGTAAAGTCTGCCAGTCAGTGAGCACAGTTGTGGTGCGACGACGCTGCACCAACGTCGCGCATGGCTATGGTGTAGTCTGGCCGGATGACGAACATCCATCTGATTGGCGGCGAAAAGGGCGGCGTGGGCAAATCGGTCGTCGCGCGGCTGCTTGCCCAATACTTCATTGATAACTCGATTCCCTTCCTGGGTTTCGACTCCGACCGCTCGCACGGCGCGCTGCTGCGGTTTTATGCGGGTTACGCGTCTCCGGTCGTGATCGATCGGTACGAGAGCCTCGACTCCATCGTCGAGGCCGCCGCCGAGCAGCCCGAACGGCGGATACTGGTCGATCTGGCAGCGCAGACACAGGAGCCGCTCACGAAGTGGATGGAGGAGTCGCAACTTCTCGAGGTCGCACCGGACATTGGACTGCAGATCCGTTATTGGCACGTCATGGACTCTGGCAAGGATTGCGTCGACCTGCTGAAGCTGCTGTTGGATCGGTATGAGGGGCGGCTGAAGTATGTGATCGTGCAGAATCAACTGCGCGGGGAGCAGTTCGACATCCTCAAAGCCTCGGGCCTGCTCGAGCGGGCGCGGGCGTTGGGAGCGCAGGCCATTGTCATCAAGCGGCTGCAGGAGGTTGCAATGACGAAGATCGATGGCAGCAGCAGCAGCTTCTGGGCGGCAACCCAGAAAACCGATCCTGGCGCGCCACCGCTTGGAATTCTGGAGCGGCAGCGGGTCAGGACGTGGCTGGCCAGCGCGTATGAGGCAATTCGAGCCGTCGATCCCTGACCGCGCCGCAGTGAGCCCTCAGGGGGCATCTCGTTTCGTCAGGGTCTGTGGCAGCATTCTGCGCAACACTCCATCACGGAGGATGAAATGATGAGCCGCCGCCGCAAGGGCGTGCGCGGCGGCAACAATCAGCAGCGCATTCGCAACCGTCTTGTGGAGGTACTCCACGGTCGGCTTCACCTGCGGATCGGCCGGCAAGAGCTTCGGAATATGAAACAGGTTGAAGATCGAGTCGCCGCGGGCCCATGCATTCAACATGCCCAACACGACCACTGCTGCGAGCCCCGCATATAAGACCCAATGGACCGTCCTGGCCAGGTGTCCCCAAACGCCGGGGTGCGCCAACGGCAACCTGCGGCCCGAACGGACCCGCCAGACAATGCGCATCACCAGGACGACTCCGAGCAGCACCCCGAGGGTGATATGCACCGAGCGCGCGGAGATCCTTGGCAGGCCCTTGGGGAACAGATCGATGATCTGGGCCACGCCCCAAAGCACAGTCACGAGGATCGCCGTTATCCAGTGCAGCCGGATAGTCCGCCGGTCATAGCAAAATTCAGCCGCAAGCGACATCTGTCCCCGCAGTAAGCTCAGCTAAAGAATCACTTCCGAAGCGCGGCAGGATACGCGCCGCAAACTTAGCGCACACTTAGGCCTCAGGTACTTCCCGCGGGATGGGTCGCCATTGAATATCTTTTTGTACGTCCTGGCCGCGATGCTGATCCTCGTCGGCCTGGCCGGTGCGGTGGTGCCCGCGTTGCCGGGTATTCCGCTGATCTTTGGTGGGATATGGCTCATAGCGGGTGTGGATGAATACCGCCACGTTGGCCTGTGGTGGTTGGTTGGCATCGCTGTCGTCGGTGCGGTCGGGCTGACAGTGGATCTGGTAGCCGGCGCACTGGGAACGAAACGAGTGGGCGCCAGCCGACATGCCGTTTGGGGCGCTCTGCTCGGGACAATAATCGGTCTTTTCTTCGGGCTTCCGGGATTACTGCTCGGCCCCTTTTTCGGTGCCGTGCTCGGCGAGCTTGCCGCCGGCAGCGGCGTTCTGCGCTCAACGCATGTGGGAGCGAGCGCTTCGATCGGAATGATCTTCGGTGCCGTTGTGAAGCTGATTGCGTCCTTGATGATGGTGGTGCTGTTCGGCGCCGCGTGGTGGCTGAATCGCTACTGAATCCACACACGCGGCAACTTACGCCCAGTTTTCGTTTCACCTCTTCCCGTACGCCGTGAAAACGTAATCTTTTGCCGCCACTATCGTATGGCACCCGAACCCGCACTTGGCATCGTTTCCCTGCGGTGGCTTGTCGGCTACGGTGGCCGGGGTGAACTGATCGGATGCGGGGTCATACTTGAATGCGCCATATCCCCATCCGCCACTGTCCGCGAATCTCTTGCTGTCCTTCGCCATGAAATCAACGTCGTGCAGGCCGCCCGGCACCGTGGTCGGAGAGGGGGCCTCCGCACTCTTTGTCGCTATCCAATGGATCTTCGCCATCTTGGCGCCATCGGGGAAATGCTTACCGTTGCCGGGAATGCCTGCCTTGTAGGCGTTGATCATCGCGGGATTGCCGAGGATCACTTCAATTGTCTCTCCCGTCTGACTGACGGCGATAGTCGGCCAGTCTTCGTATCCCTTGAACTCGGAGAACGCGAGCCCATTCGGCACTCGCAATGCGTACTTGTCCTGCGCGGACATAGCCTTGCCACCGACGAGAATGGTGAGCACTGCCGCAACAATCGTCATCAGCCAGGATGAAATTCTTGTCATGACTCATTCCTCCACTGCACTATTGGTGAGTCAAAGGGTAGTGCAGCCGTGCCGGCATCGATTGAACGAATGTCCACAGTTAGACCAGAATAGCTGTATTCGGGTGGATGAGACGGCGGTGGAGTATGAGCCAAGTTGTCAGCGGCGGATGTCTGTGCGGCGGTGTCCGATACGAAGTGCGAGGGCCGCTTCGCCACGTGATCGCGTGCCATTGTGTCCAATGCCGGCGAACGAGCGGCCACTTTGTGGCTGCGACTGCCTGCCGGCGCCCCGCGTTCACGCTCGTGACGGCGCAGACGCTCAAGTGGTATGTCGCCGTTGCCGGGTTTCGCCGCGGCTTCTGTGTCGAATGCGGTTCGAGCCTGTTTTTCGAGGAGGAGGGCGGCGAACGGGTCTCCATCGCAGCGGGCTCGCTCGATGAACCGCAAGGACTGAAGATTGCCGCTCATATCTTCGCCAGTGAAGCCGGCGACTACTACGAGATAGACGCCTCCGTGCCGGTCTCACCCCGAGGCGAACACCACGTGGCGTTGCCCTGATCCTGCTATGAGCCGCGAATCTGTCGATCGAATCTCACCCCTGATTGTCGGCTGCCTGGCCGCGACATGGCTGATCTGGGGCTCGACTTACCTTGCCATCAAGTTTGCCCTGGCGAGCTTTCCCCCTTTCTTCCAGATGAGTACCCGCTTCCTGTTCGCGGGTGCGCTGCTGTTGTTTTGGTGCTGGTGCCGCTCGCAAAAAATGCCAACTCTCGTGCAGTGGCGTAACGCGGCGCTCATCGGCACGCTCATGCTGGGCGGCATGGGGTGCGTGGCCTATGCGGAGCAATCGGTGGCTTCCGGGCTGGTAGTGGTATTCATAGCGATCGTCCCACTCCTGACTGTACTGGCAAACATGCTATTCGGGATAAAGCCGTCCGGCGTGGAGGTTCTTGGTATCTCCATTGGGCTGGCGGGTGTGCTGCTGCTTGCGCGCGGGCATGGCTTTTCGGCCTCGGCGGGCGGCCTGATCGCGGTCAGCATTGCGACCTTCAGTTGGTCGGCAGGCAGCGTGCTGAGCCTGCACCGGTTTGTGCTGGCGCCGGGCTCAACCGGCTTTGCCAGTGAAATGATTTGCGGGGGCGTAATTCTGCTGGTGATCTCGCAGTTGATGGGTGAGAGCTTTCACTGGCCGCCGCAACCGTTGGCTTGCGTGGCATGGCTGTACCTGGTTTTTTTCGGGTCGCTCATTGCATTCACCGCCTACATGACCTTGTTGGCGCGCACCGGGGTAGCCCTGGCCACGAGCTACAGCTTTGTTAATCCCGTCATTGCATTGCTCCTGGGTATTGGCTTCGGCGGTGAAGCTGTGACTCATCAGGAATGGGTGGCGGCCAGCGTCGTTGTTCTTGGTGTCGTGACGCTGGTGGTTGGGAAGACCAGAAATCAGCGCCGCGCAGCGGGCAGCCTCCAAGCTTCGAAAGTCTAGCCGTCTCGCCCTAACTCGCGCCGTATCGCTTCTTCCCTTGCATCCTCTACGGCTGACAACACACTGTCGGGATCGGCTGCCGTCTCGTCGCGCGCAAACTGTCCGGTGAGCTCTTTGTCCGCCGTCAGCTCGCCTTGCTCGAAAAGACTCCACATCTCGCGTGCGAACTCAGTAGCGAGCAACTCCGGCGCGAAGCGGCCGAGCGTGCCCCGAATGTTGTTCACGTCGCGCTCCAGCATGGCGAGCGCCCCGTTGTTACCGGCCGCGTTCACAACTTGAGGCAGATCGATTATGACCGGGCCGTCGGGCGCGACCAGTACATTGAATTCCGAGAGATCGCCGTGTATGAGTCCAATGTTCAGCATGCGCACGATCTGCTTGATGAGAAAGCTGTGATACTCCCGCGCTTGCTCGGCTGACAGGTCGATTTCCCCCAGCCGTGGGGCAGGGGCGCCGGCGGAATCCGTCACCAGCTCCATGACGAGCACGTCGTTGAAATAGCCGTACGGTTTGGGCACACGGACGCCGGCTGCCTGAAGCCGGTACAACGCGTCGACCTCCGCATTCTTCCATGCAGCTTCCTGTTCGCTGCGGCCGAAGCGCGTGCTCTTGTTCATTGCGCGCGCTTGGCGGCTACCGCGTATTTTGCGGCCTTCCTGGTATTGCGCCCGCCGCTGAAAGCTTCGCTGCCGCATGTCTCTATAGACCTTCGCGCAGCGAGTCTGGGCGCCCGTGCGCACCAGGTAGACTGTGGCTTCTTTACCGCTTTTGAGGGGGCGAATTACTTCGTCAATGACGCCGTCGTCCAACAGAGGCTGTAGGGCAGTGGGTGTTTTCAAAAAGGCAGATCGGTGGCCGCGCGAATTGGCTCGGGATTATATGAGATCGGCCCGGTAACTGAATGATTTTTATACAGGACGCAGGAGGCCGGGCCGGCCAAATCCCCTCTCCAGCCGCTGGATCATGTCGTGGAGCGGCGACGTTTCGGCGGGCCGGCCCTGTACGGTCAATCCCAGTGCGAGCGAGGGTAAAGGCTCCTGGACCTGCAACTCGATGAACGAGCCTGCGGCCAGTTCCTCCGCCACGGCATAGGCCGGCAACACGCCGACAAAGTCACCGCTGCGTATGCCGCGTTTCACACCATCGATGCTGCCGGCCGATTCAAATCGGGCACGGTACATCGGTGCCCCGAACCAGGTACGCAAAAGTGTGTTGAAGGCGCCATCAGGATCAGGCAGTAGGAGGGTCCGCCGCGCCAGGTCAGACCGTTTGATCATGGCTGCTTGATGTGCCGTGTGCGCGGCGACAATCAAGCAAAGTTGGGTTGAAGACAATATTCGGCTCCAACCCTCCGTGTCGGCGCGCGCACTCTCCGCTGCCTCGACTGTGAGCGCCGCGTCGAGCTCGCCGCGGCGGACCCGTCGGTGCAGGTCACTGCACAATCCGATGCTGACATGTACTTCAACACCGGGCCACCGCGCTCGGAACCCGGTAATAGCCGCCGGCAGCAGAAATGAGCTCACGGATTCGACGGCTCCAAGCCGAATCACTCCATGAGTCTCCTTGGCCACGCTGGCCAGTGCCGTCTCGGAAGCCGAAATCAAGTTACGGGCATGCGGGAGCAAAGCCTCCGCCGCCGCTGTCAGCACCGCCTCATGACCGCGGCGCCGCAGTGTAACCGGCGCACCAATGAGTCTCTCGAGTGACAACAACGTCTCCGAGACAGTCGACTGCGCGAGTCCCAGCGCCCGAGCCGCCGAGCTGATGCCGCCGTGATCGCTAAGTGCCACCAATGCGCGGCAATGGCGAATTTCAAGATCGCTCGTCATTTTTGACCCATCGGCAAAACCGATACCCCCAATCGTCATTTTGGACGCCAGCACGCGAGGAGGCAAAGTCCTTGCCGAAGTTAAAACACATCCGGAGACAAATTGAAACCGCTGGGTCAGAAGTGCGCATTGATAGTGATCGACATGCAGAACGGGTTCGACGACGTGACGTGGGGAACGCGCAACAACCCGAGCGCCGAAGCGTGTGTGGCACTCCTGCTGAAGGCCTGGCGTGAGGCGGCCGCCCCGGTCATTCACGTACATCATCACTCGAGCATCCCTGCGGGCCTGTTCCGACCCGGGAGCCGTGGCAGTGAGCCTAAGCCGCTGGCCGTTCCCCAAGATGGCGAGGCGGTCTACCACAAACGGGTCAACAGCGCCTTCATCGGCACGACCCTCGAACGGGACCTGCGAAATCAGGGGATCGAGAGCCTGGTCATCGTCGGCCTGACGACCAACCACTGCATCTCAACCACGGCCCGCATGGCGGGCAACCTGGGCTTTGATACGTATGTCGTAGCAGACGCGACGGCCACCTTCGAACGCCCAGGTGCGGATGGGCGCCTGCGCCACGCCGATGAAGTACACAACGCTGCGTTGGGCGATCTGCATGGGGAGTTTGCCGAAGTCGTAGACACCAAGACGGTAGTCGCAGCGTTGCCTCGTTGATGGCACACGCAGGTACAAAACTCCCGTCACAAGGACATCAAAAGGGACAACCATCATGATTCGCCACCGATCACTCGTTCGCGGCCTTCTCGTGACGTTCGTCACCATGGTGGCGGCGCTGGCCCAGGGGCAACAGCCCCCTACGGCACCTGCCGAAGCGCTGGAGGAGATCATCGTCACCGGTTCACACATCGCGGCGCCGAACCTCAAGAGCTCGAGCCCGATCCAGGTCGTCACCGCGACGGAGATCAAGGCCACCGGCAAGACCGACATCAGTGACATCATCAATCAGTTGCCGCAAAACTTTAACAATGACTTGGGCCAGGACCTCGGCAACAGGACGAGCGGCCTGATCACGGCCGGTGGCGTCGCAACCGCCGACCTGCGCGGCCTGGGTCCAAACCGAACGTTGGTGTTGGTGGACGGCCGCCGCCTCGGCCAAGGGTCTCCCTACACTTTCATCCAGGCGCCGGCACCCGATCTTGACCAGATCCCCACCTTCATGGTCGAGCGTGTGGAAGTCGTCACGGGTGGTGCCTCCGCGGCCTACGGCTCCGATGCGATCGCGGGCGTGGTCAATTTCATCATGAGAAGGAACTTCCAGGGTCTGCAGATCGACGGCCAGTTCGGCGAGAACTGGCATAACAATCACAACACATTCGCGCAGCACGCGAATAGCGACTTTGGACTGACTCCTCTGACGGGTACCGTGACCGACGGCCATAACAAAACTCTCAGTCTCATCATGGGCACGAACTTCGCCGAAGGTCAGGGCAACGTCACGGGATATTTGAGCTATCTGCATTCGGACCCCGTGGCCAGCGCCGACCGCGACTTCGGCGGCTGTCAGCTGCGGGGACAAACCGACGCCGATGGTAACGTCATTGGAGCCGTCTGCGGAGGTTCTGCCAATTCAAACTATTTCCGGCCCAATGGCATTGTGGTCAACGGCGTGTTCACGCAGAAAGTCGGAGCTGAGTATGGTGTGCTCGGCACTTCGTTCGCCCCGTTTGGCTCAGCTGCTACGACCCCTCCGGCGGCGTTCAACTCGCAGCCTTACATATTCATGCAGCGCGCGGACGACCGTTACCAAGGCGGTTTCCTGGCGCACTATGATGTCAATGACTACGTGAAGCCCTACGCCGAGTTTTCCTTCATGAACGACAGGAGCCACCAGGAGGTTGCGCCGGCTGCGCTGTTCAGAGACAGCAATCCCAACGATCTATTCACCGGTAACTACCTCATCAATTGCAGCAACCCGCTCTTGAGCGCGCAACAGGCGAGCATCCTGTGCACGCCCGCACAGATTGCCGCTGATGCGGCAAATCCCGGCTCGGTCAGCGCAGAAACGCGAATTGGCCGCCGCAATACCGAAGGCGGCGGGCGCTCCGCGGATTTCGAGCACACCAATTTCCGCACTGTCATTGGCGCGCAGGGCGACTTTGCGACGGCGTGGAACTACGACGTCTACGCACAGCACTACTACACGCAGTTCTTCAACTCCAATCAGAAGTTTTTCAATTTCGCCAGCATCGGGAATGCTCTGCAGGTCAAGGGCACTGCGGCAAATCCGAGCTGCATCAACGGAAGTTCTTGCGTTCCGTACAACATTTTCTCGGACGGCGGCGTCACGCAGGATCAGCTCAACTATCTGTACCTGACCGGCACCGGCGCCGGCTCGACGACTCTGCGCACACTCCACGCAGACGTCACCGGCAGGCTTGGTGAGTACGGCGTCAAGTCCCCGCTCGCGGCGGAAGGGGTCGGGGTGAACGTGGGGTGGGAGACTCGCAATGAGAATGTCAAATTCACACCGGATTCTGCTGAGCTGAGCGGCCAGCTGTCCGGATTCGGCAGTGCTGCCGTCGCCATTGACAACAGCATTACGGTCAGCGAGGAGTTCCTGGAGTTGCGTGCGCCGCTCGTACAGGATAAGCCAGGCGTCAAGGATCTATTGTTCGACACCGGTGTGCGCCGTTCGGACTACTCGGTCAGTGGTGTCGTCAATACCTACAAGTTCGAGGTGCAATATGCACCGCTCGAAGCTCTGCGGTTCCGCGGCTCGTTCAACCGGGCGATTCGTGCCCCCAGCATCATCGAGCTGTACAACCCGCAACTCGTCGGCCTGATTCAGCTGGGCAGCGACCCTTGCGCCCCGCCAGCGACCCGCTCGCTGGCAGACTGCATGAAGACCGGGGTGACCGCCGCGCAATATGGTAACGGCACCACCACAAACACGATTCCGCAGGCCTCGGTGGGACAGCTCTCGCAGTTGGCGGGCGGCAACCCGCAACTGAAACCCGAAACGGCAAGCACATACTCGATCGGTGTCACGCTGACGCCCGAAGAGCTGCACAACTTCACGGCCAGCATCGATTATTACCACATCAAGATCGACGGCGAGGTCGGAGTGCTGCCGGCCAATGTCATTCTGACCAGGTGCCTCGATGCAGGTGACCCTGCCTACTGCAGCCAGATTGTCCGGTCCCCCAACACCGGCGGACTGGTCGGGAACAGCATCGCTTCCGGTGGCTACATCAAGCAGACCAATATTAACATCGGTGCTGCCTCGGTCAGCGGCATTGACCTTCAGGCAGGTTACAAGCTCGACCTCCCGCCGGCCTTAGGCTCGCTCGCCTTCACGATGAACGGCGCATATCTGCTCAAGACCACGACAACACCGTTGCCCGGTGGACACACTTATGATTGCGCCGGTCTGTTCGGCGCCACCTGCCTGACCATCAATCCGCGCTGGCACCACATCTTCCGAACCACCTGGCTCACGCCGTGGGATGTCACGGCGTCGCTGAGCTGGCGTTATATCGGCCGCGTCGGGCTCGACAACAACGACTCCGACCCAACCCTGCATTTCGCCTCGTTTGGGGCTTACGACTATTTCAACGCTCAGCTTCCGGCGATCAGCTATTTGGACCTGGGCGTGACGTGGAATGTATGGAAGTCGTTGGAATTGCGGGCCGGCATCAACAATCTGCTCGACAAGGATCCACCCCTGGCAACCTTTGAGATCGTAGCCGGAGGGGCCGCGAATACTTACTCAACCTACGACCAACTGGGGCGGCAGATATTCCTGGCGTTCTCGGCGAAGTTTTGAGTGGTGTGATGGCCATGTCGGATGGTCCCAAGGCAACGGCTGACCGAATGACCGACGCGGGCCGGATCACCACGACACTGGCATTGGTGCTATTGACCATAGCGGCCCTATGTCCGCCGGCGGCCGCGGCGATCTCTCAAACAGACTCCGACCGGCTGGCGCCTGCGAAAGAAAGTGGCGTGGACGCCAGCATCAGGCCGGGCGACGACTTCTATGCCTATGCCAACGGTGAGTGGCTCAAAGCGACCACCATCCCAGCTGGCCGCGGCCGTTGGAGCGCGCGCGACGAGATCGAGGCGAGAACCAGGAGTCAGCTTACCAGTTTGATTGAGGGGGCGGTCGCGCAGCCGGTGGGATCGTATCAGCGCAAAGTTGCCGATTTCTACACGGCACACCTGGCCGCTGGCGTCATCGAGGCGAAGGGCATAACGTCCATCAAGGCGTTCCTGACGCGCATCGATGACGTGCACGACAAGGCCGCGCTGACGCGGCTGCTCGGCAGCGATCTACGCGATGACGTCGATCCGTTGAACTTCGGTATTTATACGTCCTCGCATGTGTTTGGACTCTCGGTGGAGCGGGGGATTCATGGTGAAAAGCATCACTTTGCCTACCTGCTTCAAGGTGGGTTAGGTCTGCCGGACCGCGACTACTATCTCGCTTCGTCGCCGCAAATGAAGGCAGTACGGGTCAAGTATCAGGACGCTATCGGCTACCTCCTGAAGCTGGCCGGTTTCGATCACGCGACGCAACGTGCACAAGAGGTTATGGCGCTGGAAACCGCTATCGCTCAAAGTCACGGCACGCGGGCGGAATCTTCGGAAGACCGAAACGCCGACAACCGGTGGACGCGTGCCGACTTTACAAACAAGGCACCCGGGATGGACTGGCGGCTGTTTTTTGCCGCGGCAGGCTTGTCGAAGCAGAACGACTTCGTCGCGTGGCAACCAGGCGCGATCGCAGGCGAGGCTGCGTTGGTGGGCTCATACTCACTGGAAGCGTGGAAGAACTATTTGCGATTCCACGTCGTAGATCGTTACGTCGCTGTGCTTCCCCGGGCCTTTGCCGCGCAAGCGTTTTCGATGGGCGAAGGCGATGTGTCCGGTGCATCGGAGCAGAATACGCGCGAGCAACGGGGGGTAGATGCCATCAACAAGGCAATGCCGGAAGCTTTGGGACGAATGTACGTCGAGAAGTATTTTTCCCCGGAGTCGAAAGCAAGGTTAGGAGCGATCGTCGCCAATGTGATCGGCGCCTTCGAAAAGCGGATCGAAGCGGTGCCCTGGATGACACCTTCGACCAGGATGCAGGCTCTCTCCAAGCTGAAGACTATGTATTTTGGCGTGGGCTACCCGGAGCACTGGGCGGACTATTCAAGTTTGGCCATCGATCCCGGCGATGCGGTTGGCAATTCGCGGCGTGCGGCGCAATGGCACTACCGGAACGCGCTGATCAAACTCGATCAGCCGACTGACATTACGGAGTGGGTGATCCCACCTCAGACCGTTGCCGCGATTTACCTGCCCCAGCAGAATGCGTACAATTTTTGCGCTGCGTTGCTGCAGCCGCCGAAGTTCGACCCCGCCGCTTCGGATGCGGCGAGTTATGGTGCGATCGGCGCCATCGCCGGCCACGAGATCAGTCACTTCGTTGACCCCTTGGGTGCAAACTACGACGCCGATGGTGGGCTGCATCCATGGTGGACGAATGCGGACAAGGTGAAGTTCGACGCGTCAGCCGCGGCGTTGGTCAACCAGTTCTCCAGCTACCGCCCGTTCCCCGATCTGTCGATCAACGGCAAGCTGACGCTGACTGAGAACATTGCCGACCTAGGCGGCTTGGCAGCCGCCTTCGACGCTTATCGTCGCACGCTGGGCCCCAAGGCCAACGACAAGGACTACGTGCGGACACAGGACCGGCAATTCTTCATCGGTTTCGCACGAGCCTGGCGCGTAAAAATTCGCAGCGACGCGCTGCGAACTCAAGTCACCACCAGCGATCACGCCCCGGAAAACTTTCGCGTATCGACGGTTCGGAACATGGATGCCTGGTACGATGCATTTGACGTTCTGCCGGGACAACGTCTGTACCTCGAACCCCAGGCTCGCGTGCGCATCTGGTGAGGGCGCCTGAGCCGCCCAATGACCCGGGGCGGCTCGACTCCTATCCGACCAGCTTGGTGCCGCAATTCCCGCAAAACTTGGCGCCGTGGGTCTCGGCGCTACAGGTCGGGCAGTGGGCGGGTGCGGCCTTGACCACGGGCTTGCCGCACTCAGGGCAAAACTTGGACGAGCCTACCTCGGCGCCGCATTGACCACAGAGCGTCTTGGGCGCCTGGGTGTTCGTTGCTGCCGTTGGAGCCGTCACATACGCATCAGGCGCCATGTTGACACTGCTCGCGTAGTCGACGGTGCGCGCCTTTTGCTCGAGTTGCTCGCGTGCGGCCTCGGCTTTTGCCTGCGCTTGATTGGCCGCGAGTTGTTCCGTGAAATCCGGCGCGCAAGCCTCACATAAATTCGCCTGGGAATTCCAACAGACCTGGTGACAAACCCAGTGGCCGCAGCGCCCGCATTGCCGAAAGTTCGGACGAGCTTCCTCAACCGCCTGGGCCAGCGCGGCATCGTGAAGTTTCCCGCCGACCACGCGCTCGACCTCATGGGCCGCAGATCCGGCTCTGCCCCAGCCGCTCAGAAAGTCACTCGCAACATTCAGCAGCGACTCGGCTATGCCAAGCGTCGACGCCTGGAACTGCGTCATGTAGCCATTGCCACACTTGTCACAATGAAATTTGAACTGGTACCCACGGTCCGTGGACATGTCGTCGTAGTTGTGGACGAATTGAATGAGCGCCATTTGCTTACTATAGTGGCGGAATGAATTTCCGCGATCCCGCCATTATAATTCCGAGCGCCGTCGGTGCCGGCTTTTTATTCCTGCCGGGCCAGGGGTTGATGCTGCCCGCAAGCCTGTTCGGGCCGGCCCATTGGGGATTGCTCATCCCGATGGCCATGGTCATTTTTTGTGTGGTTTATTTTGGCGTGCTGGCTTTCTGGAAACTATTGAGTGGCGAGAGTCTCGGGAAACCGTTCCCCGCAATTCTGGCTGTGTTTCTCTTCATCCGGCTGACTGTGGAGTGCGCCCGTATCCTGATGTGGCGGTAAGAGTGACAAGTGTGGCGGGATTCAGTGCAAGCTTCGGCTGATATGCACAACGGTAACGTCGCCCACCTGCGAGACGGAGTACTCCAGCGTCATCTGATAGTTTCTCGTAACCCACAATTCACGGGGTTTTTCCCAGACCAACTGCAGTCCCGCACTCAGTGTTGCGGGCCGTTCGCGCAGCGCATTGCCGGGGGAGTCAGGCAGCGATTCCGAGGCGCGAAGTACGGACACTTGCAGCGCAGGATTGCTGCCACCGCACCATCTCGTAAAGCGAATCGCCTTCCATACCCGGTCCGGCGAAAATAGTTCGTGAACGTCGCGATTCTCGCAAGCGCCTGAAGGCGGCGGCGCGGGAGGGTGACCGCATCCGGTGGCTACGAGCGCGACCGTCGCGAGGGCGACCAGAAGGACGCCACTATGAGCTCTAGCGGCGCTCTGTTGAGGTGGCCGGTGCTGGGAAAAAAACGCAATATGAACTGTCGGATCTGAAGATCTTCGTCCGTTCTTGGGGCGTAGAGTCACTATTTTTTGCAAGGAGACCGCATCATGCCCAATACCGTCCGCATTCATCGCGTCCTGCGCTCGAAGCCAGAGCGCGTTTACCGCGCCTTTCTGGAATCCGACGCCCTGGTCAAGTGGCTGCCACCGAACGGATTCACCGCGAAAGTTCATCACATCGAGCCCCGCGTAGGTGGCACCTACAAGATGTCCTTCAAGAATTTTACGACGGGTAGTAGTCATTCGTTCGGCGGCAAGTACCTGGAGCTCGTGCCGAACGAACGGATCCGTCACACGGACGTGTTCGACGATCCCAATTTGCCCGGCGAGATGCAGGTCACGATAAGCATCAAGACGGTGTTGGTCGGCGTCGAGCTGCAGATTGTTCAGGAAGGCATTCCCGACGCGATTCCATTGGAAGCGTGCTACCTCGGGTGGCAGGAGTCGCTCACCTTGCTCGCACAGCTGGTCGAGCCTGAGATCCCGGATCAGGGTTGATTGATCGACGCATCAGTCGCTCGATGTGTTCGACTTGCAGCGCCCACGTGTGGGCGCTGCGTCACACTCCGGCCTAGTTAAATCAATGACTTACCGGCCTTGCTTGACGGCGTATGTATATACATGTAGGGTGGCTGCCAAGATGAGTCCGATGGAACTACAAGCACTGCCTTGCTATTGCGCGACACTGCGCCAGGCGGCCAGGGCGGCCACCACGCTCTACGAGGCGGTGCTGGCCGATAGCGGGGTTCCGCTGACACAGTTCACGGCGTTACAGGTGATGACCAGGTCTCCCGGGCTGACGACCACCGAGCTGGCAGAGATCATTGGGATCGACCAGACGACGGCGACGCGAACTCTGGCTCACATAAAGAAGGCGGGTTTGGCGCGGACCACTTCGGCTGATGATCGGCGCGAGCGGCGCTGGGTCCTGAGCGCTGAGGGTGAGCGCACGATGCGCAAGCTCATGACAAAGTGGGAAAAGGCTCAAGCGGCCTTCGAGGCGCGCCTCGGCGCCGCAAATGCCGCCGCGTTGAAGCAGTCGGCCTACCTCGCTGCACGAAAGTTGGCTTCAAGATAGTCGTTTGCATCTTTTCGTCAACTAGCCTCGGGTCGCGGAAATTCTCTGCATCTATCAGACTGCTGTAGCCAATGGCGGCATCGCGGGTGCGTGCTGCACTGCTGGCTTTGTTACCCGGAACCAGATGGCATAGAGCGCCGGAAGGAAGAGCAGGGTCAGCACCGTGCCGGCGGCTGTGCCGCCAATCAGCGTGCACGCCATCGACCCCCAAAACACCGAAGTTGTGAGCGGGATGAATGCCAACACTGCCGCGAGCGCCGTCAGGAGGACAGGGCGGGCGCGCTGCACCGTGGCTTCGACGACCGCATGATAGGGGTCCAGACCCTGGGCCTCATTCGCGTGGATCTGGCCGATCAGGATCAAGGTATTGCGCATCAGAATGCCCGACAAGCCGATCAGGCCGAGAATGGCATTGAAGCCAAAGGGCTGATGCAATATGAGCAGAATCGGAACCGCGCCCACCAACCCCAGCGGCGAGGTCAGAAACACCATGGTCATCGCCGAGAGCGAGCGTGTCTGCAGGACCAGCACCAGCAGCGTCAGGAGTAGCATGGTTGGAAAGACGGGCAACAACGCCGAGTTCGCCTTGGACGAATCCTCGATGTTGCCCCCCGTTTCGATCCGATAACCGTTCGGCAGACGCGCGATGATCGGCGCGAGCGCTTTCTCGATCTCCATGGAGACTTCAGGCGGCTGCATGGCTTCGTCGAAGTCGGCTTGCACGGTGATGGTCGGCGTACGGTCGCGCCGCCTGAGGATGGGATCCTCGGGTCGGATCTCGACGTGACCGATCTGGCTCAAGGGAATCACGCGTCCCGTGCGGCTCGTCAAGGTCAGCTCACCGAGCCGTGCGGGGTCGAGGCGTTCGGGGCCGGCGCTGCGCGCCACCACTTCCACCGTACGGATATCCTCACGCACTTGGGTCACAGGCACCCCCGTTAGCAGGAACTGAAGCTGTTCTCCCGCATCGCGCGAGCTCAGTCCCATCAGCTGCAGCCGATGCTGATCGAGTACGAAATGGACCGCTGGGCTGCGCTCGCCCCAGTCCTGGTTGACCTGGCGGGTATGGGAACTTGCGCGCATGACCGCTTGGACCTGGTTGGCAATGGTACGCAGCTGATCGGGTTCGGGCCCCATGACACGAAAGTTGACCAGGTAACGCGGAAAGGGGCCGAAGATGAGTTGTGAGACACGCACGCGGGCCTCGGGCGCCAGTCCCTCGGCGATCCGGCCCCGGAGCCGCAACTTGAGTTGATCGCGCGCGCGGGCGTCAGCAGTCAGGATAACCAGTTTCGCGAAAGCGGGATCCGGCAGCTCGGGGTTGTAGGAGAAGAAGAAACGGGGTGCTCCCTGGCCGATGTAGGTTGTCACGATCTTCGCCTCGGGTTGTTTGCGCACCCATTGTTCGACTTTGGTGGCGGCCGCCGTCGTTGCTTCTATGCTGGTGCCCTCCGGCATTTGCACTTCGACCAGGACCTCGGGCCGGTCGGAGCTCGGGAAGAACTGACGCTTGACGAACCCCATTCCGAATCCCGCGAGCAGGAACACCGCGACAACCATGCCCGCGACCTTGAACCTGGAGTCCACGGCCCAGGAGATGAGCCGACGCAGGCGCTGGTAGCGTGGCGTTGAATAGATCGCGGCGTGGCCGCCCGCGACGGGCGCGATGTCTGGGAGCAGCTTGACACCGAGATAAGGTGTGAAGACGACAGCCACCAGCCATGACACGATCAGAGCAAAGCCCACGATCCAGAAGATGTTGCCCGCGTACTCTCCCGCCGTCGAGCGGGCGAAACCCACGGGGGTGAACCCAATGATGGTGACCAACGTCCCCGATAGCATCGGCGCTGCCGTGTGACTCCAGGCGTAGCCGGCCGCTTTCACCCGTTCGAAGCCTTCCTCGAGCTTCACCACCATCATTTCGATCGCGATGATCGCATCATCGACCAGCAGTCCCAGGCCGATCACGAGCGCGCCCAGCGTAATGCGGTCGAAAACGCGGCCGGTGAGGAGCATGACGACGAAGACGGCGGCGAGGGTCAACGGCACGGCCGCCGCCACCACCACACCGACGCGCCACCCGAGGCTGATCAGGCTCACAATCATAATGACGGTGAGAGCGACAAAGAACTTGAGCATGAACTCGCCGACGGCTTCCGTAATGTTCACCGCCTGATCGACAACTTTCGTGAACCGCACACCCGCGGGCAATGTGCCTGCGATCTGCTTCTCCTCCGCGTTCAACGCTCGGCCAAGGTCCAACCCGTTCCAACCGTCCTGCATCACGACGCCTAGTACGAGGGCGGCCTCGCCATCGTGGCGGATCAGGAAGGTCGCCGGGTCTTCGTACCCCCGTTTCACCTCGGCGATGTCCCCAAGTCTGAGCGTACGACCGCCGGCGACGATCGGCGTGTCGCGGATCTTCTGCAAATCATCGTAGGCACCATCGAGGCGGATGAACACCTGCGGCCCATTGGTATCGATCGAGCCGGCGGGAGTCACGGCGTTTTGACGTTGGAGGGCGTCAAAAATGTTCGTCGGACTCACGCCGAGGTTCGCCAGCCGGGCATAAGAGAAGTCCACGAAGATGCGCTCGGAGCGCTCGCCCTGGATGTTGACCTTCTTGACGCCCGGTACGTGAAGAAGGCGCTGCCGGAGTGTCTCGGCTTCGCGGGTGAGCTCTCGCGGTGGCATGGCGTGAGCCTCAAGCGCGTACACAGCAAAGATGACATCAGAATACTCGTCGTTGATGAACGGGCCTCGCACACCGGCGGGAAGTTTGGGCGCTTCATCGCCGAGTTTCTTGCGTGCCTGATAGAATTCCTCGGCAACCGCGGGGGGAGGGGTCTTATCTTTCAGCGTGACCATCATCACCGCGATGCCAGGGCGCGTGAAGGTTTCCACCCGATCGTACCAACGCAACTCCTGCATTCGCTTCTCGAGCGGCTCGGCGACCAGGTCCTGCATCTCTTGGGCCGTCGCTCCAGGCCACACGGCGGTGACTGTCAGGTTCTTGATCACGAAGGAAGGATCCTCGGCGCGACCGAGGCGCAGGAACGCGTACGCGCCCGAAAGGATGATGGCGACGATCAGAAAGAGTGTGATCGAGCGCTCCCGGACGGCAAACGCGGAGAGATTGAAGCGGCTCATGTTACCTACTCTCGCGCGACGCGCGCCTCGGAAACCTGAACACGCTGTGCTTCGTGCAGGAAGTGCCCGCCCACGGCGATGATCGGGTCTCCAATGTGAATTCCATCGCTCACGATGGCGCGCTCACCATCGAATCGAATGAACTTGACCGAGCGGTACGATACGGATGAGGACTGGCGGTCCAGTACCCACACACCAGGGCCGTGTCCCTCATCGTCGATCGCCCCGAGTGGAACTGACACGCCACCGCCGGTTTCCGACTCCTCCAGGTAGACTGTTACGGTCGCCCCGAGTGGCGCCGTGGCCGCCGCTCCATCCAACACATAGCGGGCTTCAAACGTTCGGGTCAGGGGATCGGCGGCGTCGGATAGCTGCCGCAGGCGCGCCGGGTATCGCGTGGCGGAATCGGCATTCGCTCCATACAGGATGGCGTGAGCGGTCGAACCCAGCGCCGGACGCAACGTCTCCGGCAGGTTGACGGCCGCCTCGCGCGCTCCTACTCGGGCCACGCGGACCACGATTTGGCCTGCGGTCACAAATTGTCCCGGCTCCGCCAGGGTCTCCATCACGGAGCCGTCGGCATCCGCTACAAGCGTTGCGTACGCGCCTTCATCCTGAGCGACTTTGAGCTGCGCTTCGGCGGCTGACAGCAAGGCGCGAGCGCTGTCCGCGGCAGCCTTGATTTGGTCGTAGGCCGATTGGGAGACTGCGCCCGAAGATACCAGGCCACTGTAACGTGCTTCATCGGCGGCCGCCTGCTGCAGGCGGGCTCGCGCGGCATCGACATTACCGACCTGAGCTGTGATGCCGTGCGTGTAGTCAGTTCGGTCCAAGCGCATGAGCGGCTGGCCCTGGTGAACTCGCTGTCCACTATCGACCAAGCGCTCGATGACTTTGCCCGAGACGCGAAAGCCCAGGTTACTTTGCACGCGCGCTGATACCACGCCCGTGAACGCTCGCTCACCCAGCTCGGCGGGTTGCGCCACGGCGACTTGCGCAAGCTGGGGGACGGTTCTCGGGTCCTGCGCGGATCGTGAGGGCGAGCAGCCCGTGAGGTTCATTGCCCCTGCCCAGACACCGAAGGCGAGGGCGATGTTTCTAACTCCAAACATCATTGTGCTCCCTGGAAAAGTATTTGACTGACCATGCCCACGGGATGTCACCATCCACCGCCCAGCGCTCGGAATGCACCCACCGCGGCTCTGGCCGAATCGGCACGCGTTTGCGCGAGCTGGTCCTGGGCGGTGAGCAATTGGCGATCGGCATCGAGAACATCGGTCAGCGCAATCACGCCGCCCTGGTAGGCTTCTTGCGATGCATCTCGCGCCCGCGTCAGTGCGGCGACCTCGGTGAGCAATTCCTGTTGATGAGCCTCGAGTTGCACCAGCGAGGTGAATGCGTTCTCGACCTCTTCGGCGGCGCGTAGCACCGCTTGTTGGTAGCGGGCGAGCGCTTCGGCCTTGGCTCCCTTGGCCTGCGCCACTTCGGCGCTCACTTTGCCGAAATCGAATACTCGCCAGCGCAGTCCCGCGATGCCCTGCGGCTGCCACGTCGCCGCTTTGAACAGATCGCTCGGCACCGAGCTTTCGTAGCCGAGCACGCCGGCGAGGGAAATCTTCGGATAGTAGCCGGCGAGCGCCTGGCCGATCCGAGCATTGGACGCTGCCAAGCGCCGCTCAGCGGCGATGACATCCGGCCGGCGGCGCAGTACCTCGAGCGGCCTGTCGTCGGTTGACACACCCGGCACGGATGGGATGTCGCGCGAAGTCTGCAACTCCGCCGCGGAACTCCCCGGCTGCACTCCCAACAAGACATCCAGTCGGTTCATTTGCGCTTCCAGATCGATACGCAGTGGCTGAAGTGAGGCACGGGCCTGTGACAACAGCGCTTCGGACTGCGCGACCTCGCGGACCGCCGCCAGCCCGCGCCCGAATCTCTGTCGGACGAGATCGAGAAGGCGCTCATCGGTGGCGACCTGCTGCTCGGCAACTGCGATGCGCGCCTGATCTCCTCGGATGCGCAAGTAGGCGTCCGCGGCATCCGCCGTCACGGAAACCCGTATGCCGACCTGCTGAGCGATGGCGGCGTCCGCCTCGGCCGAGGCGGCTTCTCTGCCGCGGCGCAGACCGCCGAACAGATCCAACTCCCAGCTCGCGCCCAGGCCTGCATCGTAGAGTGATTGATTGCGGCTGAATCCGGGCACATGGCTGGCGATCTGGCCGACCGGGCTCTCCAGGGACTGGTGGATCCGTGTCGCCTGGCCGTTCAGATCGAAGGAGGGCAGCAGTTGCGCGCCGGCCTCGCGGGCTGCGGCCCGAGCCTGCTGGACTCGCGCCAGTGCCGCCGCAAGATCGAGATTCTGATCACGCGCCTGTTGCACGATGCGCACGAGCAGCGGGTCGTTGAAACCGTCCCACCAGGTTGCAAGAGCCGGCGTAGGAGCGCTCCTTGGGCGAGCCTCCACCACAGCGGCGCTGTGAAACTTGTCGAGCGCCGTTGCGGGCTTCCGATATGACGGTCCGACAGCGCAACCTGACACGGACAGCTGCAGGAAGAAGCCGAGCGATGCCAGAGCGGCCAGGAGCGGCCGCATAACACGAGGTCTATCTGAAACAAAACTCATGCGTGTCCCTTGTCGGTACGGATTGCGTTTCAGCACCCATATAACATGTATATACATGTCAGCAGCCGGCAAATTTGTGTGCCCGAATCCTGCCATGCGTTCTCAGAACACGAATGGATTCAACTCGAGGAGAGTCTGCTGGCGGCGAGGTACGATGCGTCTTTCAGTGCCGCGGCTTCCGCTCGTCCCAAACGTTTCTCGAGGGCCTCCTGCGCGGCCTGCCAGCGGGGCGTCAGTTGCCTCAGCAGCGCCTGCCCCTCGGCACTGAGTGCCCAGCGGCGCTGCCGACGGTCCAGTCCCACCGTATCGCTTGCAAGGCCAGCCTTCTTGATCAGCGCCAACGTCCGCGTGGCCGTGGTCTGGTCGATACCCAGGGCCTCCCCCAGTTCCGTTGTAGTCAGGTTGGGGGCCGACTCGAGAAGCTGCAGCGCGGTGTACTGCGTCGCATGTAGCCCGCTGTGGGCCAGCATCTCCTGGTAGAGCACCGTTACTGCCCGGGCGGCTTGCCGAACAGTTGCGCAGTAACAGGGGAGGGTCTGCAGCTTCATGAGTCATAAAATACATGTATATACAGCTACTGTCAAGTGCGCGCGCATCCGCCGGCAATGGCTCACTGGGCTTTGCGCAATAGCCCACAACCAGCGCCCTGCGCTCCTCCCCGGTTGTCCAGGTAGCATACTTTGATCTCGGTCGCCGACTTGACCTCTATGCTGGCACGGCCTCCAGCGTCCACGCAGTTCCACACAGCCTGACTGATCTGTGCGCAGACGAATTTTTGTTTGAATTCGCCTGCATTCCAGGTCCCCACCGCCAGGCCACTCTTTTGAGTCTCGACGTCGAGCCGCAAGGTGGCTTCTACAAACCTCGGCGCCGGGACTTTCTTGGCATCTTCGCCTTGCCAGCCAAATGGCCCGGGTTGCAATGGAATCTCCACCTGGACCCCGTTGAATGTTCCAACCCACTTGCCGGTCAAGTCTGTCTCGGCACGCGCAGGGATACTTGCAACGACCGATATGAACGCGCCCAGTGCCACGGAATAGTAGCTTCGCACAATAACCTCCTCGGCTCATCCCACACACTTGGAGCCGGGAGTATGGACAAACTCCTGGTGCCGATCCAGGCCATTCCCGAAGAAACTGCGCGAGCTACTCGTTCCAGATGCCGGTGTGCCGTTTTGGTACATACACATGTGTATACATGAAAACGGCTGGTGCTTGGTTGTAGCCGACGAAACAAAGGATGTTCTTGAACATCTTTTGATACGCGCAAATACTGCAGAGTTCCGACGCTCCTCGTATATGGCGAGCAGGACTGGGCGCCGGCCGCACAGCGCGAGCGAACCGGCCGGCTGATCCCTGGCGTCGTGGTGACGACCGTCGGCGATGGCGGTCACTTCCTGTCACTGGATCGGCCGGCAGAGCTGACCGACCTCATTGTTCAATTCGGCGCACGTACTTCAAAGCGCTGACCTTGTACGTTGAGCGGCCCTCAGCGATTTCTGCCCGCCCGCGAGTTTGACCGCGAGCGGCGGCCCGCCCTTGGGGGCACTTTGAGCAGGGCCGGCAAGGGACGGTCATCACTGAAATGTACACTGACTGACATCCGGCGCCTTTCTTCGGCGGGCACATCGGCTGGTGCTTGCCTGAAAAGAGCGGCATCGACCGTCTTCAACAATTGTTCGGCGGAGGCGGCGAATTCGTCCGCCAAAACCTGATATTGATCCGAGCGAACCACACCGTCTGATACAAATTGGAACTGCCGAAATTCCTCGAGCTGGCGAGCATTGCCTTCGACTGTCCGAAGCAGACTCAACACGACTCCGACGTGGTGGATACGTTGCAGATGTGAGTTGTGACGGAGTTGGTTCAAACGCCCTCGTGGCAGGTACAGGTGTTTGTCCTGAATCACGGCCGCGGTCTCAGTGAGACTCCGCAGAATTGCGTCCGGATCAGCACGGCGATCTATCGTGCGAACCAGTGATGCGACCGAAAGCCGCCCCTTTGCGGGTAGTGGCCGCGGGTTTCAGTCCGCTACATAGCGTGGCAGCAGATGCCAGCGGGTCAGTACTTCCCCGGGAATGTCCTGCAGCCTCTCCTTGGAAGGAAATTCGGCACCG
>Ga0068859_100000184_pt1 | contig 61340 bp, 48 predicted proteins | sample KBSSwiS22_FD_66585 | JGI IMG/M metagenome (GOLD analysis project Ga0068859, IMG submission 66585) | Switchgrass rhizosphere microbial communities from Kellogg Biological Station, Michigan, USA - KBS Switchgrass S2-2 | ecosystem: Host-associated > Plants > Roots > Rhizosphere > Soil ...
GTGCCGTCCGGCAGCGCGATGGCTCCGTTCAGTCGAGCGGTCACAACCGTAGTGTGCACAGCCGTCACACACCGCCTTCGCCGGGTTGTCAGTATGCGGGCTATCCGCCTCCCGGCCGGGCCGGTGACCATCGACGGTGAGGCAGGAGGCCGGGGACGGTGAGCCGGAGGCCGTGGGCGGTGAGCCGGAGGCCGGTGGGTGAGGTTTTCCCCAGCAAGGACTGGTGGGTCTGCGCGGTCGTGCCGCCGGGCACGGCGATCTACGGTCGAGTCGACATCCCGGGACTACGGGACGGGCGGCACGCAGCCAGGGCGCGCCGATGGCGACGGACAGCGGGACGCGAACAACATGACCACGCGACCAGACTCTCGGCGGGCCCGTGCCCGCGCGGGCACGGGCACACGGATCACGGCGACACAGACCACGGCGACACAGACCACGGCGGCAGGGACCACGGCTGCCCGCACCATGGCCGCCGCGGACGCCGGCACTCGCGGGCGGGCCCGATGACGGGGCCGAGTGGCGGCACTCTGGAGATCGCAGACCGCACCGGTGGCGGCCCGGCACGCGCCCTGGTCGCCGCGCTGCGCGCGACCTACTCCCGGCGCAACTGGATCGCGACGGCGTTCGCCGCGCAGACGCTGGTCTTCGGGACGGTCACCTTCATCGTGACGCTCGTCTTCGCCGTCGTGGGGGCGTCGTCGTCGTTCTTCATCGTGGTCGGCCTGCCGCTGCTCTGGGTGGCGCTCGCCGCCGCGCACCGGTTCGCGCGATTCGAGGCCTGGCGCTACGCGGCCTACTTCGGACAGCGGCTACGCCTGCGGCCGACGCCCGTGCCCAGCTCGACTCCGACGGGCAGGATCGGCCGGGCCTGGTCGCGGATGTGGGCCCGGATGTCGTCCGGCGGCAGCTGGCTCGAGTGGCTGTGGGCGGTGATCGTGCTGCCGCTGCTCGGCTGGGCCGGCGGCTGGATCGTCGCCACCGCCTGGGGCGGGGGGCTGGCGTTCCTGCTGTTCCCGGCCTACGGACCCGGCCTCGGCAACGGGGGCAGGCTGGTCGGACTCGATGTGGGCTACGGCGCCTCGGTCGCCATCCACGTCGCGGTCGGTGTCGCCGCACTCCTCGCGGCGCCGTGGCTTGCCCGCGGGCTCGCCGCCCTGCAGCTGAAGATCGGCCGCGGGATGCTCTCACCCAACGAGACGGCGGCGCTGACCCAGCGGGTCGCCGACCTGGAGTCCAGCCGGGCCGGCATCGTCTCGGCCTCGGCCGCCGAGCGCCGCCGGATCGAGCGGGATCTGCACGACGGGGCGCAGCAGCGGCTGGTAGGCGTCGCGATGACCCTCGGCCGAGCACAGGAACGGTTCGCCGAGGACCCGGACGGCGCGCACGAGCTCGTCGCCGAGGCACACGCCGAGACGAAGCGCGCGCTCATCGAGCTGCGTGACCTGGCCCGCGGGCTGCACCCCGCGGTGCTCACCGACCGGGGCCTCGACGGCGCGCTCGCCGGCCTCGCCGCCCGCTGCCCGGTGCCGGTGACGCTCGAGGTCGACGTCGCGCCGCGGCCGTCGGCCGAGGTGGAGGCGGTCGCCTACTTCTTCGTCGCCGAGGCGCTGACCAACGTCGCCCGGCATGCCGACGCCTCCGGCGCACGCATCGTGGCCCGGCGGTCCGGCGGCCGTCTGGAGGTAGAGGTCACCGACGACGGCCACGGTGGGGCGAGCGAGCGCGGCGGTACCGGCCTGTCCGGGCTGCGCGACCGAGCACTCGCCGTCGACGGCAGCTTCTCGGTGCGAAGCGCACCCGGCGAGGGCACGACCCTGCGGCTGGACCTGCCATGCCAGAACTGAACGACCTGGGGCCGACGCTGCCGTCGGCCGCCCGTCCCGCGCCCGAGGGAGACCGCACGATGGCCGCGATGGCCGACCCGACATCCGCCGCCGGTGCAGCCGGTCCAGCCGGTCCAGCCGGTGCAGGCGGTCCAGCCGGTCCAGCCGGTGCAGGCGGTGCAGCCGGTGCAGCAGCAGAAACAGAAACGTCGGATCCGACACCTGCCGCGGCGCCGGCGCCCACACCGCCCGGTGGCGGCGGCGCGGGCGGTGGGCTCGCCGTCGGCGGCCAGCCGCCGGCCGGCGATCCGCGCGGCGGCGCACGCGTCGCCGTGCTCGTGATCGGGGCACTGCTCGCCGTCACACTGGCGGTCGCCGCCGGCATCCAGTCCGTCAACCTGACCACCGGCCAGGAACGTCGCGACGAGCACGTCGCCCTTCCGGCGTCGGTGGACCGGCTGGAGGTGCGGACCTCGTCCGGCGATCTCACGTTCACCGGCACCGCCGGCGACGAGGCCGTCGTCGACGCCAGGCTCTCCGGCACCGTCCACCCGCCCAGGCTGAAGGTCGAGATCGACGGGCACACGGCGCGGGTCCACGCCGACTGCGAGTGGCAGATCATGCTCAGCTGCGAGGCCACGCTGCGCCTCGCCGTGCCAGCGGGCGTGACGGTCGTGGGGCGGTCCTCGTCCGGCGACGTCCAGGCGTCCGGCCTGACCGGGCCGGTCGACCTGCGCACCTCGTCGGGCAACGTCTCCGCCGACGACTGCTCGGGCGAGGCCAGGCTCAGCACCTCGTCGGGCAACGTGCGGGCGACCCGGCTCGGCTCGGTCACGGTGTCCGCGCACACCTCGTCGGGCAACGTCACCCTCGACATGGCGGTCGCGCCGCAGAAGGTGGACGCCTCGTCGTCGTCCGGCAACGTCCGGGTCACCGTGCCGCTGGGCTCGGCGACCTACGACGCGACCGCGCACACCTCGTCGGGGAGTGACTCGGTCCGCGTCGCCACCGACCCGCGGTCGCCCCGCCGGATCGACGCGAGATCCAGCTCAGGCGACGTCTCGATCCGCTACCCGGACGAGGCGTGAACCAGAAGCCAGCGTGTTGGATGAGCAGGCCGACAGGTGGGCTCATCCAACACACTTCCACGGCCGGCGGTCGACCTGTGTCAGATAGGCACGCCCACGGACGGGCCCGTCTGACCTGGCTCAGGCCCGGGCCCCGGCCGGCGGGCGCTCCGCAGGAGCATCGGACACCCGGATCGGGTCTTAAGGGTCGAGGTGTCGTGCAGCGGACACCGCGGCGAGGAGCTGGCCCCCGGAGCAGTGGCACTACGATCCCCGGTATCGCGCGGCGGTCGCCGCTACGGAGCCAAAAACGTAATACCCGCTGCCACAGGTCCGTGGAAGCGCGAAAATATTCTCTTCGCACCCCCGACAGCCCAAGGATTGCGTGGGTGGTCGCATGCCTCACGACAGTGGTCCGCACGACCACGAAGACCCGGATGACCGGCTCGGCGCGCTCCGCCTGGGGGACGCGGCGCGCGTCGTGACTCGCTCCGTGGTAGGCCGGCGGTTCTTCCTCGCCGACCCACGGTCGCAGAGCGCACCGGGACGGGCCCGGCTCGCCGAGATCGCGGACGAGCTGACCGACCCGGCCGCGGCCGCTCGCTGCTACCGCCGTATGAACCTCGGCCCGCTGGCCGAGCTCGCGGCGGCGCACGGGCGGCTCGCGCCGGTGCTGGCGGGTGTCCCGCCCGTCGGCGGCGCCACGGGCAGGCGGATTCGGACCGAGCTGGAGACGAACGGACTCGGCTGGCTGGGCGACGCCGAGGCGCGGCTCACGCACGCTCTACGCGCCTGGGACGCCCTGTATGCCGCACACTACGGCGTCACCGAGGCCGTCGCCCAGGTCGAGGCGTTGAGCCAGGCGCTGCGGGTGTGCCGCCTGGCCGAGCTCGCCTACTCGGACGGTGAGCCGGACTGGCGCGACCTGGCGGACGCGATGGCCGCCCGGCCGATGGTGCCCGCCGAGATCTACCGCTCCCGGCAGGGCCATCGGCTGCGGCCGCCGGAGCAGGTCGTCCAGGCGGTCGCCGTTCCATTGGCGGGCGTCGAGCTCGACCGGTCCGCGCTCGACGCGATCGCCGCCACCGTGTGCCCAGCCACCGTGTGCCCAGAGGACCGCTGACCGCCGGGACTGAGGACCAGCAAGGTCAGAACCAGCCGCGACGGGCACCGAGCTGCTGGAGCTGCTCGTGGAGCTGGTGGGCGAGACGACCGCGGTCGAGGTCGCCGTGGCCGACCCGCAGCCGGCTGAGCGAGTCGCCGCCGCTGCGCAGGAGGCCACCGCGGCGGTCGGCTTCCAGGACGACATCCATGCCGTGCTCGTCGACCAGGAAAGTGACCTCCAGCTCCTTGATCCGGCGGCTGTACTCGCCGGACGGCTTGAGCTCGATCTCCTGGTAGAACGGCAGCGAGGAGCCGCCGAGGTGGCCCTTCTCGACGTCCGCCGAGTGGAAGTGGAAGCCGAGGTCGCCGAGCGCCGCGAGCAGCGCCTCCTGGATCGGCAGCGGGTGGATCGAGACCGGGTCGAGGTCGCCCGGGTCGACCGCGCCGGGGATGGCCAGCTTGGTGCGCACGCCGACCTTCATGCCTTTCAGGTGCCAGCCGCCGACGTCGGTGATCGGGGTCTGCCACGGGACCGGCAGCTGGAACCGGCCGCTGACCTGCTGGCCTGGCGCGATCACCAGGTTGCCGCCGATCTGCTGGTGGCCGAATGGGATTTCCTCGTAGTAGGTGCCGTCATCGGTGTCGATCTCGACGGTCGCCTCCAGGGCCACCGTGATCGTCTCGATCCGCTGGTCGACCTTGCCGCCGGTCACCGTCGTCGTGCCGGTGACGACCGCTCCGGGCCTCGTCTGGTCATGGTCCAGCACGGTCTCGACCTCGGCCGCCCCGACGCCAAGCCGAGACATGAACCGCTTCATTCCCATTGCGCACAAACCTTCCGACCGAGCGACACCCGTCAGGCCTTCTATTCGGCAATAGCTTCTTACTGGCCGGTGGGGGCCGCCGCCAGCGGGGGTCGGTCAGGCGACAGCGGTGCCCGTCGGGGCACCCGACAACGGCCCCGCACGGCCGAGACCCCAGCGGCTCAGGCGGGTAGGACGCCGCCGGCGCCGGCCAGCAGCGCACGGCCGGCCGCCGGATGCCCGCTCAGCGTGGTCGTGACGGCGGCCGTCTCGGCCGGGGTACGCCGACCGACCGCGAGCAGGCAGAAGTCGACGGCGGCGAGCCGTATCTCGGCGACCAGTGGCGGGTCGGCCGCCGGGTCGGCCGCCACCAGCGTCGGCCGGCCGGGGCCGATCAGCCAGCGGCCCACCACCTCCCCGCCCCTGCCAGCGGGGGCGGGGGCAGTGGCCGCGCCAGCCGCGCCGCTGCCGGCCGGAACGCCGGCGGTCAGGGTGAGGGCGAACGGTCCGTCGGCAGGACCGGCCTCAGGGCTCGGCCGCCAGCGAATCCGGTCGAGCGCGAGCGCGAGCGCGGCACGCAGCTCCGCCGGGTCGAGCGGGGGCAGCCGTACCCCGACCGTCGCCGCGATCGCGTCGCCGTCGAGCCAGGTGCCCAGCATCCGGGAGGTCAGGTGGTCCTCAACGGGGGCCGTCCAGCCGAACGCGTGAACCGGGATGCGGGCCGCCTGCGGCTCACGGCCCGCGAGCCAGGCGCACAGCCCGCGCGCGCCCTCGTGCCACGTCCGCCACAGCAGCACCGGCGGCCAGAACACCGGCGGCCAGAACACGGCCGGCCAGTAGGACACCGCCCGGCCCGGCCCCGTCCGGCCCGGCTGACCGTCCGTCCCGACCCCAGCGGCCGTGCCTCCCCCGCGAGCCGTCCTTCCCCCGCGAGCGGAGCCAGTCCGGCCAGGCCCACCGGTCGTGCCAGCCCCGCCAGTCCCGCCGGTCGTGCCAGTCCCGCCAGTCCCGCCGGTCGTGCCAGTCCCGCCAGTCCCACCGGTCCCGGCGTCAGTGTCACCTGGGCCGCCCTCATCGGCGAGGCCCGCCGCGCCGTCCCAGCCCGACGCCACGCCTGGTTCGGTGGCGTCGCCGGCGGGGGCAGCCACGACGGCGGCAGCGCCGGCGGAGGCGGTGTCGACACGCGGGCTGCCCAGCGTCGGGGGATCGGCGACTGGCTGGGCGAGCGCACCCGCGACCGGGATGCCGATCGCGCCGGCCAGCGCGGCGTCCAGGCCGGCGAGCCGGGCGATCACCTCCCGTGGCGTCCGGCCGTCGCGGCCCGTCGGGCGGTCCCAGTCACGGGTGGAGAGCTCGGCGAGCACCCGGTCGACGGCCGCCGTCCAGGCGGCGAACGAGGCCGCATACGCAGGCGCGGCGGCCACGGCGGGACGGCGCGCGAGCGCCGCCGCCAGCAGCGCCGCTCTGGGGTCGGCCCGGCCGTCGCCGGCCGGGCCGGCCGACGGCCGGGTCGGACGGGAGTGATCAGGCGACGATGCCTCGGGCTCGCCTGGCCGCGTCTGCCGACCGGACCTCGCGGGCAGCCCGGCGGCAAGCCGGGCGGCCGCGGCGGCCAACGACTCGGCGAGCGCCTCGTCACCGGCCGGGAACCGAAGCGGGTGCTCCCAGACCTGCGCGAGGGCCGCGCGCGCAACCGCGGCGGCCTGGGCCGGGGACTTGCCGGCCGCTGTGGCGACGGCCAGCAGCCGGGCACCGTAGCGGGTGTAGGCGTCGGCGAGGGCGGTCGGGTCTCCGAGAACGAGCCGGTGACGCGGTGAGCCACCGCTCGGCGCCGGCCCGGCGCCAGGATCAGTCGCAGGCGCCGCGCCGAGGTCGGTCACCGGCCCCGCGCCGAGATCTGCCGGCGGATCCACCGGGAGCTCGGGGGGGCGGGAACCGGTCATGGCCACGGGCGAAGTGTCGCATGCAACGACGTCTCGATCCCCCCACGATCGCGATCCGCCCAACCAGAGCAACGCGGGGCCACTGTCCCACCGCATCGCGGAGAGGGGAAAGTTAGGTCATGGGGCGAGCGAGCGCGCGGCGGCGGGTGGTCCGGGTGACGGTAGGCGAGCCGGCGGCGGCTCGGGCGGACACGGTCGTCGCCGAGGCGGCCAGGGCGGGCCTGCTGCCGCTGCGCGGCCGGGTGCTGCTGGTCAGCGGACGGGCCTCGTTCGAGCTGGCACAGAAGGCGCTGCTCGCCGGCATCCCGATGCTCGCCGCGGTCTCGGCGCCGTCGACGCTGGCCGTCGACCTCGCAGCCGAGAGCGGGATGACCCTGGTCGGGTTCCTGCGCGGCGACTCGATGAACGTCTACGCCGCCGCCACCGGGTACGCGCGGCGGCGGCCGCCGATGACGGGACGCCTACGTCCCTAGAGGCGCAGAATTCGCAAACATCCGGGCGCGCAAGTCGATAGAGTCCGCCTTCGTGACCTGCATCGTCGGGGTGGAGCACAACGGGCGGGTCGTGATCGGCGGTGACAGCGCCGGAATCGGGGGATGGTCGGTGACCATCCGAGCCGACACCAAGGTCTTTCGCAACGGGCCCTACATCATGGGCTTCACCGACTCGTTCCGGATGGGCCAGCTGCTGCGCTACAGCCTGGTCCCGCCGGTGCCGCACACCTGGGACGTCGACCGCTTCATGGCGACCGACTTCGTCGCCGCGGTGCGCGACTGCCTGCGTGACGGTGGCTACGCGCGCAACGACTCGGGCAACGAGAGCGGCGGCTGTTTCCTCGTCGGCATCTTCGGCCGGCTCTACCGGATCGACTCGGACTTCCAGATCGGCCGCAGCGTCGACGACTACTTCGCCGTCGGCGCCGGCGAGGACTTCGCCCGCGGCTCGCTGCACGGCAGCGCCGACCTGCCGCCGCAGGAGCGGGTCCGCAAGGCGCTCGCCGCGGCGGTCCACCACTCCACCGATGTCCGGCCGCCGTTCCACCTCGTCTGGGACCCGGACGAACCCTCGGACGCGGACGACGAATCCGCGGACGACGACGAGTCTGCGGGGCCCGACGACTGACCGGCGGCGAGCCGGGCGGTTACCGAGAGCCGCGGCCGAGGCGTTCGCTGGCGAGCGCCGCCCAGGCGGACGGTCCGGCGATCGGGGTGAACTTGGCCGCGGCGTCGGTCAGGGCGGCGTACTGGTCGTCGGTGAGCTCGAGGTCGGCGGCGGCCGCGTTCGCCTCCACCTGGGCCACGCTGGAGGCGCCCGGGATGGCGATCACGCACGGGTGGCGGATCGTCCAGGCGAGCGCGATCTGCGCGCAGGTCGCGTCGTGCGCCGCCGCGACCTCGCGCACCACGTCGAGCAGCGGGGCGATGCGGGCCAGGTTCTCGGTGAGAAACAGCGAGTTCGTCGCCCGGACGCCGCCGGTCGGGCGGTTGGTGACGTCGTAGCGGCCGGAGAGCACGCCCTGCGCGAGCGGGCTGTAGGCGATGACCAGCCGGCCTGCACGCTGCGCGTACGGGATGAGCGCGTCGTCGGCGGCGCGGTGGACGAGGCTGTACGAGACCTGGTTGGACAGCACCGGCGAGCCGAGCGCGGCCTCGGCGGCCTGCCAGCGGGCCAGCGAGTAGTTCGAGACGCCGACCTGGTCGACCAGCCCGACGTCGAGCAGGCGGCGCATCCCCTTCATCGTCACCGTGTCGGCGACGATCGGGTTCGGCTGGTGCACCTGGTACAGGTCGATCCGGCGCACGCCCAGGCGGCGGGCGCTCGCGACGCCGCGCTGCTCGACGACGGCGGGCACCGGCACGAGCGGGAGCAGCTTCGTCGCGAGGAAGACGCCCTCGCTCGCCTCCTCGCCGGCCTCCCGCAGCGCCTCGCCGACGATCCGCTCGCTGCGGCCGAACGCGTAGATCTCGGCGGTGTCGACGACGGTGATCCCGAGCTCGAGCGCGCGGCGCAGGATCAGGTGGGCCTCACGGTCCGCGTAGCCGGCGCCGTAGCCCCACTCCCTCGACCCGAACTGCCAGGTACCCAGCCCGATCTTGGAAAGCTTCTTGCCGCCCTTGGCCGCGTCGCCGACTCCCGTGACATAGCGCATGCCCCAAGTCAACGCCAAAACCTGGCCGACCGTCCCCCGCTCCAGGACCGAACCGCCACCCAGCCACCAAAATCCGGCGAACCGATCGAGCCCGTCAGGTCCCCCGGGTCCGGGTGAGTGCCAGCTCGCCCGCGCGGACCCGCGCCAGACTGCTGTCGACGGCTTCGACGACGTAGGGCAGCGCGGCCACCAGCTCGGCGGCGGACTCCTCGAAGCCAGGCAGGTCGGCGACGCCGGCGGCGGCGAGCAGGGCCATCGGGTCGCCGAGGCGCTCGCGCAGCCAGCCGACCGGGTCGGCGGTCAGCGTCCGGTCGAAGACCCGCTCACCGGGCTCGTTGCCGGACATGGTCGGGTGGTGGTGCACCCGGTCGCGGCTGCCGGGCCCGCGCTCGACGGACTCGAGCAGGTCGACCCGCAGCAACGACGTGTCGACCACGATCCGCTGCGACGCGTAGACCGACCCGCGCCACGGCTGGGGCTCGACGAGCCGCAGCTCGACCCGCACACCCCGCTCGGGGCCTTCCTGCCCCGGCGCCGGGTCCGGGTCGACGAAGTACAGGTCCCGGACGGTCACGGCCAACCGGTCGAAACAGAACACGCTGAGCATCCCCTGCCCCCTTCTCACGTCCCGCCAGCGTCACCCGTCCGGCGTGCGGCTGTCGAGACATCCCGCGACGCGTCCCTTCCCTACCTCAGGCAGCGGCGCCGATGGTGCCAATCCGGACCCGCCGCCCAGGTGGCCCGGGTCTGAAGGTGCTGGATCGCGCTCGTGTGCGCTTCCGCGGTCGGCAGATCCCGATCCGCCGCGTCGCCTGCGGGACGGCGATCGGCACGGTCCTAGCGCCGTAGCGATGCCACGGCCGGACAGTTCCATCGCCTGGCGAGCCGCGCTCGCACCCGGTCTCAGAGCTGGCGCGTCAGTCGGAAAGACTTGACCATGAAGCCGTTGCGCAGGGCGAGGCGATGGGCTTCGTAGCGGTGGGTGCCGGCATCGAGGTGGATCTGGACGCAGTGCTGGTAGCGGGCCTCCCGTTCGAGCCAGGCGAGCAGGCGGGAGCCGTGGCCCTGGCCGCGCGCCGACGGCACGGTGGACAGGTCGTCGACGGCGAGCACCAGGCCGTGCGCCAGCGTGTGCTGCACCCGGAAACCCGCCGCGGCGACGACCTTGCCGGACAGCGCGTCCGAGGAGCCCACCAGCCGGTAGCCCTGGGGACGCTGCACCTCGTTGACGAGCCGGACGAAGCCGGCCGAGGTCAGGTGCGGGCGCAGCTGGCGCATGGCGTCGTAGGCCAGCTCGGTCCCGTCCGCATCCAGCTCCTCGATCTTCACAGTTGGTATTTTGTCAGTCGCACGTCGTGATGACGGGTATCCGACCACACGGGTATGTCGGCACCTGTTGCCGGGCAGTCCCCTTGCGACCAGGCGATCCGCGCCTCGCCGGCCGACCGGCCGACCGGAGCTAGATGCCGTGGGTCTGGAGCCACATCTCCAGGAGGGCAGCCTGCCAGAGGGCGTTGGCGCCCAGCCGGGTGCGGTTGTCGTTGGGCGCGGCGAGCATGGTCCGTACCCATTCGGGCCGGAAGAGGCCGCGAGCCTGCGCCGCCGGGTCGGTCAGGGCGGCGGTCACCCGGTCGAGGAACGGGCCGGACAGGTGGCGGATCGCCGGCACCGGGAAGTAGCCCTTCGGCCGGTCGATGACCTCGGCGGGCAGCAGCGGGCGGCTGATGTCCTTGAGGACGCCCTTGCCGCCGTCGGCGAGCTTGCGCTGCGGCGGGCAGGCGGCGGCGAGCTCGACCAGCTCGTGGTCGAGGAACGGCGTGCGCGCCTCCAGGCCGGCGGCCATCGTCATGTTGTCGACGCGCTTGACCGGGTCGTCGACCAGCATGATCGTGGAGTCGATCCGCAGGGCCGCGTCGACGGCGGTCTCGGCGCCGGGCTGCGCGAACTGCCCCTGGACGAAGGCGCGGCCGGCGTCCGCCTCGAGCGCGTAGCCCGGGGCGACCATCGCGGCGATGTCGGCGTGCGCGCGGTCGGTGAACACTCCCAGGTAGGCGTCGAGGGCGTTGGCGCGTGCCACACCCGCCAGGGGCGGGTACCAGGAGTAGCCGGCGAAGACCTCGTCGGCGCCCTGGCCGGACTGGACCACCGTCACGTGCCGGCTCACCTCCTGGGAGAGCAGGTAGAACGCGACACAGTCGTGGCTGACCATCGGCTCGCTCATCGCGTCGACCGCCGCGTCGACGGCCGGCAGCAGCGCCTGGCCCGGCACCATGATCTGGTGATGGTCGGTGCCGAAGTGCTTGGCGACGATGTCCGAGTAGTAGAACTCGTCGCCGGACTCCCCCGCGGCCGCCTCGAAGCCGACGCTGAACGTCGACAGGTTCTCCTGGCCAGCCTGGGCGAGCAGGGCGACGATCAGGCTGGAGTCCAGCCCGCCGGACAGCAGCACGCCGACCGGGACGTCGGCGACCATCCGCCGGCGCACCGCGGTGCGCAGCCGCTCGCCGACGGCGTCGCGCCAGTCCGTCGGCGTCCAGCCGGCCTGCTCGGGCCGGCGGGTGAAGTCGGGCCGCCAGTACACCTCGTCGGTGCTCGTGCCGTCGGGCTCGATGACGCGGACCGTCGCCTGCGGGAGCTTGCGGACGCCGGCGAGGATCGTGCGCGGCGGTGGCACGACCGCGTGGAACGAGAGGTAGTGGTGCAGAGCGACCAGGTCGATGTCGGTGTCCACGCCGCCGCCGGCGAGCAGCGCCGGCAGCGTCGAGGCGAACCGGATCCGGTGCGCGTCGGCGGTGACGTACAGCGGCTTGATGCCGAGCCGGTCGCGGCCGAGCACCACCCGGCCGGTGTCCCGCTCGTGGACGGCGAAGGCGAACATGCCGGCGAAGCGGTCGACGCAGCGAGTACCCCAGTGGTGGTAGGCCTTGAGCACGACCTCGGTGTCGGAGGTCGAGAAGAACCGGTAGCCCGCGCCCGCCAGCTCGTCGCGCAGCTCCCGGTAGTTGTAGATGCAGCCGTTGAAGGCGACGGTGAGCCCGAGCTCGGCGTCGGTCATCGGCTGGGCAGCTCGTTCCGACAGATCGATGATCTTCAGTCGGCGGTGGCCGAGGGCCACCGGCCCGGCCGCGAAGATCCCGACGCCATCTGGCCCGCGCCGCTGCATCGCGGCAGTCATCCGGCCGACCGCCGCTACGTCCGCCGGCCGGCCATCCAGCCGTATTTCACCACTGAGCCCACACATGTCCGCTCCTGTCGCACGTCCTTGGACCCGCCCACCACGCCGTCAGACCGCCGTCAGACCGCCGTCAGACGCGCAGGACCCAGGTGTCCTTGCAGCCACCACCACGCGAGGAGTTGACGACGAGGCTGCCCGCAGGAGCCATCCGGCTGAGCGCCGCTGGCGCCACCACGGTCTGTTCGCCCTGGTAGACGAACGCCCGCAGGTCGACCGCCCGCGGTTCCAGCCGCTGCGCGCTGCCGCCGCTCCGGTGGCCGTCACCGGTCGAGTCGCGGCCGGCCGCCGGAGCGGATCCCGCCACCGCGCCGTTGCCGCTTCCATGGCCGTTGCCGGTTCTGTGGCCGTTGCCGATCGGATGACCGGTACCGCTCGGATGACCGTGGCCGCTCGGATGACCGGTACTGCCCGCCTCGCCACCGTCGCCCGCGGAATCCACGCCGGACCAGGTCGGATGTGTCGACAGGGCGACGAGCTCCTGCGCGACCCAGCGTTGCGGATCGGCCAGCAGCCGTTCGCGCGCGGCCGTCAGCTCGTACGGCTCGGCGGCCGGGCCGATGAGGACGCCGGCACCGCCGTAACCGTCGACCGGTTTGACGACCAGCTCATCCAGATGGCGCAGCACGTGGTCGAGGTGCTCCGGATCACCGCACAGGTAGGTGGGGACGTCGTCGAGCAGTGGCTGCTCGCCCAGGTAGTACGTGATCATCCTGGGGACGTAGGCATAGACGACCTTGTCGTCGGCGACGCCGTTGCCGGGAGCGTTGGCGAGCGAGAGCGTGCCGGCGGCGAGCGCGCCGGCGAGCGCCGGGCCGAGCGGCGCGCCGTCCGCTCCGGCCGCGGCGAACAGGTCGTCCTCGTCGATCCGCCGGTAGAGCACGTCGACCCGGCGCCGACCGCCGCCCGGCACGAGGTGGCTGACCAGCTCGTCTTCGACGATCAGCTGACCGGGCTCGACCAGCGGGATCCTCATCCGCTCGGCGAGGAAGGCATGCTCGAAGTAGGCGGAATCCTCCGGGCCGCCGGTCAGCACGGCGAGCGCCGGCTCGTCCCGGCCGGCCGCGTGGCCGTCGTGGCCGCTGGCCGCCGGCCGGCGGCCACCCGCCGCCGGCGGAGCGGCCGCGACGAGGGCGGACCGCAACAGCGCGGGCACCCCTTCGAGGCCGAGGATGCCCGACGGCGCCGACAGCTCCGGCACGGTGGCGCGGATGAGCCGCCGGATCGCGACCGAGTAGGCCGCCCCGGACGGGACCCGCAGGTTGTCCTCCAGCACCAGCCACCGGCCGTCGCCGTCGCGGACCAGGTCGATGCCGCTGACGGTGGCGCGGATCGCGCCGGCGGGCACGGCGTGGCCCCAGTGCCGCACCCCCGGCGAGGCGGTGACGGCCCAGTCGGGGACGATCCCGTCACCGAGGGCGAACCGGTCGGTGTAGATGTCGTGCAGGAACGCCTCCAGCGCCCGGACCCGCTGCACGAGCCCCGCGCTCACCCGGTCCCACTCGGCGGCGTCGACGATGCGCGGGACGAGGTCGAACGGCAGCGGGCGGCCCTCGGCCTCGCCGGTCACCCGGAAGGCCATTCTCCGGGCCTCCTGCTCGGCCACCAGGTCGGCCGAGCGGGCGGCGAGCGCCTCCGGGCCGAGCCGTTCCAGGGCACGCAGCACCCCGCGGTACGGGGAGCGGACCAGCCCGCGGGAGTCGAGGGCCTCGTCCAGGCCGCCGAGGCGCGAGCCGGGATGGCCGAGGTAGCCGGCGAGCAGCGTCGGCGCGACCCGGTCAGCTCGGGCGAACCCGCTGGACCCCTCCGGTGCGGGCCCGCCGGCCGTCCGGACGCGGCCGGCGCCGGCATCGCCGCCCGTGCCGCCCGCCGGGGCCGGGACCACGGAGGCAGGAACCGCCGAGCCAGCACGCTGCGCACCGGGGCCCGCCGAAGCGAGGCTTGCGGCGGTCAGACCCGCCACGACCCCGGAAGTGGCGCTGGCGGCGGCGGAGCGGGGGGCGGGCTCGACCTGGCGGGTGCGCGCCAGGACGAGGTCGGCGACGTCGGTGAGCAGGCCGCGGCGGCGGAAGGCGCGCCTGGCCTCCGCCGCTGCGCTGCCCAGGTCGACGGCTCGCTCGGCCAGGTCCCCGACCAGCTCCCAGTCGCCCGCGGCCTCGAGCTGAGGCCGTATCTGGGCCACCAGCTGGGCGAGCAGGTCCTCGGCGGGAACCGGACCGGCGCCAGCGCCGGACAGCTCGATCAGGTCGCCCTCGAGCCCGGAGCGAGCCGCCCGCCACGTCGCCGCCCGCAGCAGCTCGGCGCGCGGGGGGCTGAAGGGCGCACCTGTCTCGACCGCCTCGACGGCGTGGCTCACCAGGCTTCGGAAGAGGCCGGCGATGAGCACCACGGTGTCGACGTCCGGGCAGGCGTCACAGACGCGCAGCTCGAGGGTGGGCAGGTGAGCCGAGGGACGGACGTCGAAGTAGACCATCCCGGGGTCGCTGATCACGCCCGACTTCACGAGGTCCGCGACCAGCTGCTCGTACTCGACGGCTGTCCGGAACGTCCCGGCCACGCCGGCGGTGGGCCAGCGCTGCCAGACCATCGTGCGCATGCTCGCGTAGCCGGTGTCGCCCCCCACCCAGAACGGCGAGCTGGCCGAGACGGCGAGCAGCAGCGGCAGCCAGGGCGCGACGCGGGTGAGGACCGCGACCGCGATCTCCCGGTCGGGGATGTCGACGTGCACGTGCGCGCCGCAGATGACCTGCTCGCGGGCGAGGATCTGGTACTCCTCGGTCATCTGCAGGTAACGCGGGTCGCTGTTGATCTCCAGGATCGCCGGGTCGACGATCGGGACGGTCCCCGCCGCGGCGGGGCCGAGACCGAGCGGCTCGGCCGCGGTGACGAGGCGGTGGCGCAGGTCGACGAGGTCGGCGCGCAGCGCGGTCAGATCGCGGGTCGGGGCGCTGTTCGTCTCGACGACGGATTTCAGCAGCTCGGGGGCAAAAGGGCCGGCGGGCAGCCGTTCCAGGATCTCCCCCGCTCGCGGCACGAGCTGCCGGGTGACCAGATCGAGGATATGGAACTCCTCCTCGACGCCGACGGCCGGAATCCGCGCGCCGCTCATGTTCTCCTACGCTACGTCGAGGCCGTTACAACGGCATGTCCACTGACCCGGGCCTTCCCGGCACTCCAGCCGACAAACTCGCCTTCCCGATATCACTGTGAGTGATGGTCATCACGGTCACTCGCGGCCTTCCAGCCATCCAGCACCGTCGTCGGGGTCCGACGGGCTGTGGGCCGCCGCTCGCACGGCTCCCCCGATCCGCACCCCAGCCGCCCCGCCTGGCCGGGCGTGGTTACGACGAGCGGTGGCCGGCTGATCCGCCCCGGCCTCGACCGGCGCCGGCGTAGTGTTACGAGCATGCCCGCGAATACCTGTCCGAATGCGCTGAAAATGGTTTCGGAAATCGTCTCCGCGGCTATTAGGACCGGCCCGTGGGAATTCCTGTCACGCACGGTCGGCCGGCGTGTTCGGGTGGGGCACGGGCGCCCGTGAGTTTCCATGCCGGTCACCCGCCCCGGAACGAGCCTGACGGCAGGCACCAAGATCACGGCCAAGGCGAGCTGTCCACCGAGCACGGCCCTGAAGACGGGTTCGAGCTCGAGGATCACGACGACCGCCAAGGCCACGAGCAGCACGGCCATGGGCAGCACGGCCATGGGCAGCACGGCCATGGGCAGCACGGCCCCGAGCGGCCCGGCCACGAGCAGACCGGCCATGGGCAGACCGGCCATGGGCATGATCATGACGGCGGCCACGGGCACGGGCATGCCGGACATACGCACCGGCCGTCGCCGACAGCAGACGCACGGCTGCTGTGGGCCGCGCTCACGCTGATCGGCGGCTTCCTGCTGGTCGAGGTCGTCATCGGCCTCATCGCGGGCTCAGTCGCGTTGCTGTCCGACGCGGCACACATGCTCACGGACGCAGGGGCGCTGGTGTTGGCGCTGGTCGCGATGCGGCTCGCGGCCCGGCCCGCCAGCGGGCGGCTCACCTATGGCTGGCGGCGGGTCGAGATCCTCTCGGCGCAGGCGAACGGCTTCACCCTGCTCGCGCTCGCCGTGGTGTTCATCGTCCAGGCCGGTCAGCGCCTCGTGCACCCCAACGACGTGCCGGGCCCGGCGTTGCTCGCCACGGCACTGGCGGGAGTCGTGGTCAACCTCGCGGCGACGGCGCTGCTGGCCCGCGCCGACCGGCGCAGCCTGAACGTCGAGGGCGCCTTCCAGCACGTCCTCAATGATCTGTTCGCGTTCCTCGCGACGGCCGCGGCCGGCGTCGTGATCATGCTGACCGGCTTCACCCGGGCCGACCCGCTGGCAGCGCTCATCGTCGCCGGCCTGATGATCCGGGGCGGGGCCGGGCTGATCCGCGACACCGGGCGGGTGTTCATGGAGGCGGCACCGGTCGGCGTCGACCCGGCCGAGATCGGGCGCGCGGTCGCCGCGATCGACGAGGTGGCCGACGTCCACGACCTGCACGTCTGGGAGGTCACCTCGGGCATGCCGGCGCTGTCCGCGCACCTGCTGGTCGACGAGGGGGGCGACTGCCACCGGGTCCAGGCCACCGCGCGGCTACTGCTGCGGGAACGGTGGCACATCGACCACGTCACCCTCCAGGTCGACCACGCCGAGCCGACCGTCCTCACGGTCACTCTCGGGCCTCACTGGCAGTGCTCCGTCGCCCCGCCCCCAGCCCCGGCCTCTCGGCCGGCCGACCGGCGGCCCGCGGCACAGCAGCCATCGGCGTAACCCGACCACCGAAGTGACGGCGCATCGGCGCAGCGCCTGGGGTTCCTGCCGGATCGACGGCGCTTGCGGAGTCGATCCGGCAGGACGGCTCGGTCCTGCTAGACAGAACCTCCTGTCCCTGGACCTCACCGTGATCCGGTCGGTGCCCATGGACAGCGACGTGACGCTCGCGGCAGCGGTCCGACATGTCGGGCGACGACTGGCCGTGGTCGACGTGGAGCTCGGGTCCGGCGATGCACCACTGTGCGTACGCGCCAGAACCACGGTGGCGCTGACCGCCTACCGACGTCCGCGGTCATAGAGTCGCAGGTCGTCAGCGCGCCCGCCGAGTGCGGCCAACACCGGGCCACTAACCGTCAGCGCTCTGATTATCTGCACAGATAGTAATCAGGCATCTTCACAGTGTGTTACATTTTTCGTATCACACCGTGGCATTCGTTCACCCGTAACCGAATGACTACAGCACCCCCTGTAAGACTCCCTGGCGACATCGCTGCTGCGATCCACGCGGCCTGGCCGCAGGCCGCCAACACCCCAGGGGGACGACGTCATGGCGTTACTGCAACCGGCCACGAATCCCGACACCGCTCGACGGTCCGCCCACCCGGTCCGCGTGGCCCGGGTGGCCGGCGGCCTCGGCGCCGCACGCCCCACCCCCACCGCCCTGCTCGACGACGGGCGGGTCGGACGGCACGTACGGGTGCCCAAGACCGCCGAGCTGGTGGCGGCGCACCTGCGCCGCCAGATCGTGCGCGGCGAACTGGTCGAGGGCGACGCCCTCCCGCCGGAGGCCGTGCTGATGGAACAGTTCGGCGTGTCCCGCCCGACGCTGCGCGAGGCGTTCCGGGTACTGGAGTCCGAGGCGCTCATCTCGGTGCGTCGGGGAGCCCACGGCGGTGCCCGAGTCCATCGGCCGGACGGCCACGTGGCGGCCCGGTACGCCGGCCTCGTCCTGGAACACCGGCACACCACCGTCGCCGACGTCCAGCACGCCCGGGCGTCGCTGGAGACACCAGCGGTGCGGATGCTTGCCGAGGCACCGGCGCAACCGGCGCTGAGCCGGCTGCGCGCGGCGCTGGCCGAGTCGGCGTCGGCGATCAGTGTCAGCAGGGACGGCCAGGTGAACCACGGTGGCTTCGGGATCCCCGGTGGCCACAGCGGCCATGGCGGTCACGGCCACGGAGCTGGCCAGGCGGCCGTTGGCGGGACCGGTCTCGACGGCGCCGCCGACCCGCGGGTATCGCTGAATGCCTTCCACCACCTGCTCGTCGAGCTGGCGGGGAACCAGACGCTCACGGTCATCGACACCATGCTCCGGTACATCCTGCACACCGCGACCGGCCATCAGCCGGCCATGGACGACCACCCGGGCGCCACCGGAGCGGGCGTCATCGCGGACGCCCGCGGCTCGCTGGCGGAGCACCAGGAGACCCACCGCCGCGTCGTCGAGCTGATCGAGCAGGGCGACCCGGAGGCCGCCGAGTCACTCTGGCGCCGTCATCTGGCGGAGTCGAGCGATGGGTCGTCCGCGTCGGACCTTCTCGACCTGCTCGGCGGCTGACCGCGCCGCCCGGCCGGAAGGCCCCCTGCGGCTGGCGGGTCAGATCCAGTCAGACCCGCAGGCGGCCTTCCGGCTGGGCGCGGCTGGGCGCGGCTGTACGCCAAATCGTCTGGCCATATGGTGGAACAGGCCGCGTGGGACTAGCGTGTCGGCATGGCGCCAGCGGGTTTTGCCTGGCAGACACTCCCTGAGCCAGGCGTGCTGGCGCTCGTGGACACCTTCTCCCGACGCGCCGCGGCCCTCGCACGCCCGCACCCCGCGGACCTGCCGATCTCCGAGATCGTCACTGTCGAGCAGGAGATCCTGCGCTGGCTCGAACCGGCGACGCGCCTCGACGCAGAGATCGTCCTCATCGGCCGGCTCACCCACAATCCGATGCCCACACTGCGCGCCATCTGCTGGCTGATCGCCTCCTGGGCCGTGGTGCTGCACCTGCGTACCGGGCAGACACCGAACGAGGTGCTGCGTCAGCTCACGTTCGGCGGCGTCTGGCGCGGCCCCCAGGCTCCTGAGACCGAACAGGTCTGGGAGTTCCTCACCGCCCAGGTACGCGCAGGCGCGTTCGCCGCGCTGACCGACGACGCCGGGGCGGCGCGGGCCTTCCACGCCGCCGCGGCCACCCGGGTGGCCGGCTACCCGGAATGCCTGCTGCACCACAGCCTCATGGTCATGGCCAGCCTCTGGACCACCCTCGTCGCCCACGGCGTGGAACCCAGAGACGTCGCCGCGACCCTCGCCGTGTACACCGAAGACGCGCTCGACCGGCCCGCAGGCTCCTTCCGTCCGCTCACCTGACGGCGGTGGGCACTCCCCCGCGGCCCTGACGGCTGTAGTCCGACGCCGCCGGGCGGGTTGGGCTGACCTGCGTGTCGTCGACGACCGGCGGGAATAGTGGTGGCCGTCGGGCCGAAAGGGATGACCTGGGCGGGCCGCAGCCGTTACCGTGTGCCGACCGGTCCGTGACTGGCCCGCACCCACTCGCCAGGCTGATCGCCTGGCCGGTAACGTGCCAGTCCCACCTCACCGCGGCCGGTCGGGCAGCGCGGGATCTCTCGTGCTCCACGAGGACGCTCCACGAGGAGGTCATCGCAGGCGATGTCCGCGCGACAGGTGCGCCGGTTCCAGCTCGAACGGGACGTGGACGTGTCCGGGGTGTCCGGCACCGGCACCGTCGCGTTCGGCGCTCAGGCGCCCGACGGTACCTGCGTGCTGTGGTGGGCTTCCGGCCTGGAGTCGACCACGATCTACCCCAACATGGCGACGCTGCTCGCCATTCACGGTCATGGGGGCATGACCCGGGCCATCTACATCGACCCGGAGATCTGGGATGGTGCCGCAGGCGCCGACGGCGACGGTGGCGGCGGCGAGGCCGGCCGGCATCTCACGCTGGGAGCGGCCGGCACGAACGGCCATGGCGCCCACGTCACGACGGCCCGCGGCCACGGGCCGATCCCGGAGACGTACGAGGTCGAGGTCGACGTCGAGGTCGACGTCCAGGTCGACGTCGAGGTCGAAACGGACAGGGGAGCTCTCGAGCCGGACGAGGAGCCGGCCCGGTCCATGACTCGCGCCACCACCCGCGGCACCCCGCGCGCGGCCGCACACCAGCCAGCTATCCGCTCAAGCCGTGCCCTGCGTCCGCCCACCCTGTCGTCCTGAGCCACTGCGCTGGCCTGAAACGCCGCCTGCTCAGGCCGCTGACCGGACCTTCAACGGCAGAGCCAGGGCATCGGCCGCGGCCGGCGTCAGGAAACGGTCGTAACGGGTGTCGCCACGCAGGTGGCGTTCGAGGTACGCGACCGTGTACCAGCGGGCCACCTGCTGCGCGAGCGCCGCGTCGGCCAGTGGCGGCAGACAGGTCAGCAGCGCGCCGAGCTGCATGCGCAGGCGAATCCCGGCGGGAACCCGCCCGTCGGCGGTCAGGTACACCTGGTCGCACAGGTCGCTGAACGAGTTGTGCGTGGCGCCGGTGACGACCACCTCGGCACGGCCTGGCGAGGAGGTCAGGTCCCGGAACGTCCGGTCGGAGTTCGTCCCGGGCGGCGTGACGCCGTCGGCGGTACCCGCGATCAGCAGGGTCGGGATCCGCACCCGCCCGAGCAGGCTCGCCGGCAGGGGACCGCTCGCCGGCGAGATCCCCACGGACACCCGTACCCGCGGGTCCGGCGGCGCGCGCAGGAGCCCCACCGACGACGCGACCGCCGTCAGGCCGCCGAAGGAGAAGCCGACGACGGCCACCTTGCCCGCCGACAGGATCGGGGCGAAGGGCCGTCCCGGGCAGAGCATCCAGTCGAGAACGGCGCTGACGTCCATCGGGCGGTCGCTCGCCAGGGCGAAGAGCGGCTCGGCGTGGCCTGCGGCCACGTCGGCCATCGTGTCGCCGGGATGATCCGGCGCGGCCACGACGTATCCGCGGCTGGCCAGCGCCTCGGCGAGCGAGGCGAACTGCAGCCGGCTTCCCGCGCTGCCGTGCGAGAAGACGACCAGCGGGAACGGCCCGGCCTCCGGCGGCGCGGCCGCGACAGCCACCCGGGACGGGTAGCTGACCTCGGGCGCGATCTCGTAGCGCGCCGGGGTGATCCCGTCGCCGGTCGGCCCGCCGCCCGGCGCGCGGGCTGCGTCGGCGGTGCTCGGCGCGGGCAGCCGCGACCGGGTCGGGTACCAGATCGACGTCACCAGGGCGCGGTGGCGGGCGTCGTCGGTGATGGTCACCGTGCGAAAGCCCACGCCGTGGCCGCCGGGCCGGGCCGGCTCGAGTGCGGCGTCCGCGCCGGCCGCGGCCGGTCCGCTCGAAGGCAGGTCGGTGGCTGGGGCGGTGGCCGACGTCGTCGTCGGCGTCAGCGACGTCGGCACGGTCGCCGGCTGCCCGCCGGCCGTCACCAGCACGGCGGCGACCAGCAGCCCGGCTGACCGAGCGACGCGCTGGCGAACCACCGCGACGCCCAGCATCCGGCCCAGGCCACGGCCACCCGACGACACACCCACGACACGGACGGTAATCGAGCCTGACCGATCGCGTATCCACGGTGCGGTCCTGTGACGTTCAGGAGGCCTCTGCGCCTACCTCAGCGCCCGTCCCGACCCCGGCCCCGACCTCGGCCCGGCCAGCCCGACCCGCCCTGTCCGGCGCGCCTCGGGCGTCAAACCGCGAGCAGCCGGACCAGGTCGGCGTCGTGCAGGTCCGCGGCGGTGCCGGCGTGGGCGACGAGGCCCGCGTCGAGGACGACGAAGCTGTCGGCCAGCTTGATCGCGGTGTCGACGTACTGCTCGACGAGCAGGATCGCGAGACCCACCTCCGTGTGCAGGCGCTCGATGACCTCCTCGATCTCGGCGACGATGGACGGCTGGATGCCCTCCGTCGGCTCGTCGAGGATCAGCATCTTCGGGCCGGTCACCAGCGCTCTCGCCATGGCCAGCATCTGCTGCTGGCCACCGGAGAGGAAGCCGGCGCGGCGCTTCAGGAACGGCCGCAGGCGCGGGAAGACGTCCAGCGCCTCGTCGATCGCGCCCTTCTTGCCCTTGGCCGCCTCCCACGTGACCTGGAGGTTCTCGTAGACGCTCAGCTGCGGGAACGTCTCGTGGCCCTGCGGGCAGTAGCCCATCCCCCGCCGCACCCGGTCGTAGGTCGGGACCTTCGTGATGGTCTGGCCCTCGAACTCGATGGAGCCGGCCGTCGGGTGCAGCACGCCCATGATCGCGTTCAGGAGCGTGGTCTTCCCGACGCCGTTGCGGCCCATGACGCAGACCAGCGAGCCCGCCGGAACCTCGAGGTTCACGCCGAACAGGACCTGGGCGCGCCCATAGGCCACGTCCAGCGCGCTGACCCTGAGAACGGGCTCGGTTGTCACGGCGTCGCCTCCAGGCCAAGAGCAGCGGCGGCCGCGCCGCCGGACTCGTCGTCTTCCTTCTTGCGGCCCAGGTAGACCTCCTGGACGCGCGGGTCCGCCTGGACCTCGGCGACCGTCCCCTCCGTGAGGACCTTGCCCTCGTGCAGGACGGTGACGACGCTCGCGAACCGCCGCAGGAACTCCATGTCATGCTCGATCACGACGACCGTGTGCTCCTTGGCGATCTGCTGGAGCAGCACGCCGGTACGTTCGCGCTCCTCCTTCGTCATGCCGGCGACGGGCTCGTCGAGGAGCAGCAGCTGCGGGTCCTGGGCGAGCAGCATGCCGATCTCCAGCCACTGCCGCTGGCCGTGCGAGAGGATCCCCGCCTTCCGGTTCGCCAGTTCGGCGAGCTGCGTCGTCTCCAGCACCTGCGCGACCGGGTCGCTGATGCCCCTGCGCCGCAGGAACAGCTTCGGGACGGCCAGGCGGAAGCTCGCCGCGAGGTCGATGTTCTCAAGGACCGTCAGGTCCTCGAACACCGTCGCGGTCTGGAAGGTGCGGCCGATCCCGAGCTTCACGATCCGGTACTCACGACGGCCGACCAGCTCCGTCCCGGCGAACCGCACCGATCCGGCGGCGGGCTTCGTCAGCCCGGTGATGACGTCGACGAGGGTCGTCTTGCCGGCGCCGTTGGGGCCGATCAGGAAGCGCAGCTCGCCGCGGCTCACGGTGAAGTCGATGCCGCCGATGGCGACGAACCCGTCGAACACGACGCGCAGGCCGCGCACCTCGAGCAGCGCCCCGCCCGTCTCGCCCGTCTCGCCCGTCCCACCGGCCCGCGGGGCCGGGATGGTGCTGGTCTCCTCGGACGTCGCCATCACACCGTCTCCTGGCTGTGCGCGCCCTGCTCGGGCACGACCACGGTCTGGTCGCCGGCCACCGCGACGGCCGGCGGCCCGGCGGGTGGGCCTGACCGGCCTGGCGGCCTGATGCCCAGCCGTCTCATCAGCACCGGGACGCCGTCGCGCAGCTGCGGCAGGATCCCGGCCAGGCCCTTCGGCAGGAAGGCGATGACGCCGATGAACAGCGCGCCCTGGAAGTAGGTCCAGGCCGACGGGTAGTCCTCGGAGAACGTCGTCCTCGCCCAGTTCACGACCACCGCGCCGATGACGGCACCGGCGAGCGAGTAGCGGCCGCCGACGGCGACGGCGATCACCAGCTCGATGGACGGGACGATGTCGAGCATGCCGGGGTTGACGATGCCGACCACCGGCACGATCAGCGCGCCACCGACCGAGGCCGTCACCGCCGAGATCGCGAACGCGATCGTCTTGATGACGGTCGGGTCGTAGCCGAGGAAGCGGACCCGGTCCTCGCCGTCGCGGATCGCCAGCAGCAGCCGGCCGAACCGGCTCGCCACCACCAGCCGCAGCAGCAGGAAGATCACCAGCAACACGCCGGCGGTGATGAAGTACAGCGTCCGGTGGCCGTCGTCGGCGTAGGTGTCGATGCCGAAGAACGAGCTGAAGTTCGTCAGGCCGTTCGTGCCACCGGTGTAGCCCTGCTGGCCGATCAGCAGGATCACGAAGGCCGCGGCGAGCGCCTGGGTGAGGATCGCGAAGTACGCGCCGCGCACCCGCTGGCGGAACACCAGCAGACCGAGGATGGTCGCCACCACGATCGGCAGGACGAGGACCGCGGCGACGGCGACGATCGGGCTGCGGAACGGCTCCCAGAACGCGGGCAGCTTCTCGACGCCGCTCCAGCTCATGAAATCCGGGACGTGGCCGGAGCCGGCGTCGTGCAGCTTGAGGTACATGCCCATCGAGTAGCCGCCGAGGCCGACGAACAGGCCCTGGCCGAGGGTGAGCATGCCGCCGTGACCCCAGGCGAGGCCGATGCCGATCCCGACGATGGCGTAGCACAGGTACTTGGTGAACAGCGGCAGGCGGAACGCCGGGTCCAGCACGTACGGCGCGAGCACGCCGAGCACGATGACGACGGCGAAGACGATCCGCCACGGCAGCTGGGGCGTCACGACGCGGGCGCGCCACCCGCCCTTCGCCGTGGCCGTCTCGCTCTCCGAGGCCGTCACGGGGGCGCTCAATGGGTCTCGAGTTCGCTCCGTCGCCGCACTCCCTCCGCGGCCGTCCTCGTACCTCGGACGTCCACTCCGCTCGCTTGCTCCTGCGCTCACGTGAGCGCCCGGCTGCGAAGGACGAACATGCCCTGCGGCCGGCCCTGCAGGAAGGCCACGATCGCGACGAAGACGATCACCTTCGCCAGGGACGCGTCGGTCCAGAACTCGACGTAGCTATTGAGCAGGCCGAGCGCGAACGCCGCGATCAGTGCGCCGCGCAGTTGACCAAGGCCGCCGACGACGACCACGAGGAACGCGTCGACGATGTACTTCGTGCCGAGCGTCGGGCTGACCGTCCCGACCAGGGTCAGCGCGACGCCGGCGACGCCGGCGAGACCCGAGCCGATGAAGAAGGTGATCTGGTCGACCCGGTCGGTGCGGACCGCGCTGCAGGCCGCGAGCTCGCGGTTCTGCATCACGGCCCGCATCCGCCGGCCGGCCGGGGTCTTGCTCATGTAGAACCAGATCCCCACCAGGCACACCGCCGCGAGGACGAAGATGTACACCCGGTTGTAGGGGATCCGGATTCCGCCCAGGTCGGCGCCCCCGATGAGCCAGTCGGGAGCGACGACCTGGACGCCGCGGTTGTCGATCAGGTCCCGAACCAGCTGCTGCAGGATGAGGCTGACGCCCCAGGTGAGCAGCAGCGTGTCCAGTGGCCGCCCGTAGAACCTGCGGATCAGCGTCCGTTCGAGGATCACCCCGAACAGACCCGCCACGACGAACGCCACCGGCAGGGCGGCGATGACCGCCTCTTTCCCTGCCCAGCTCTGCAGCATGTACGCCGTGTAGGCACCCACCATGATGAACTCGCCGTGCGCCATGTTGATGACGCCCATCTGACCGAACGTGAATGTCAGGCCCAGTGCCGCCAGCAGCAGCACCGCCCCGATACTCAGCCCGATCGGCAACTGGTTCAGGAACCCGTTCACGTCAACCGCCTCTTGTTATCGTCCCGGCGCCGTCAGGAGGAAAGCCCCTTGGCCCACGGGTACTCGGCGCCCTTCAGATACGGGTCGGGTTTGATCGGGCTTCCAGAGTCCCAGATCGACTTGATCTGGCCGTCCGGGCCGATGAGGCCGATCCGGGCGGTCTTGTAGACGTGCTGGGTCGGCCCGTCGATCGTGACCTTGCCCTCGGGCAGGTCCAGCGCAATTCCGCCGGCCGCCTTCTTGACCGCCTCGACGTCGGTGGAACCGGCCTTCTCGACCGCCGCCGCCCACAGGTAGACGGCGTTGTAGCCGGCTTCCATCGGGTCGGACGTCACCTTGTCGGAGCCGTACTTGGCCTTGAATGCCTTGACGAACTCGGTGTTCGCCGGGGTGTCGGTCGTCTGGTAGTAGTTCCAGGCGACGTACTGGCCCGACAGGTACTCGGTGCCGATCGCCTTGACTTCTTCCTCGGCGATGGACACGGACATGGTCGGAATGGTGTCCGGGCCGATGCCGGCGGACTTCAGCTGCTTGAAGAACGCGACGTTCGAGTCACCGTTGAGGGTGTTGAACACGAAGTCGGGCTTCGCCTGCTGGACCTTGTTGACGATGGTCGAGACCTCGGTGGAGCCCAGCGGGAGGTACTCCTCGCCGAGGATCTCCATGCCGTTCGCCTCGGCGTACGCCTTGATGATCTTGTTGGCGGTACGCGGGAAGACGTAGTCGCTGCCGACCAGGAAGATCTTCTTCTTGCCCTTTTCCTTGAGATAGTCAAGGGCGGGCACGATCTGCTGGTTGGTGGTGGCGCCGGTGTAGAAAATGTACGGGCTCTGCTCGAGGCCCTCGTACTGCACGGGGTACCACAGCAGCGACTTGTTGCGCTCGAAGACCGGCAGCATCGCCTTGCGGCTCGCGGAGGTCCAGCCACCGAAGACCGTGGCCACCTTGTCCTGCGAGATGAGCTTCTGCGCCTTCTCGGCAAAGGTCGGCCAGTCCGAGGCGCCATCCTCGACCACCGGCTCGATCTTCTTGCCGAGCACGCCACCCTTCGCGTTGATCTGCTCGATGGCAAGCAGCTCGGAGTCCCGAACCGTCACCTCCGAGATAGCCATGGTCCCGCTGAGCGAGTGCAGCAGACCGACCTTGATCGTGTCTGATGAACCACCGCCGGACCCTGAATCCCCCGACCCCCCACAGGCCGCGAGCAGGAGAGCAGGCAGCACCGCAAGCGGCGCGAGCCTACGCCAGGACTTTCCGAACAATTCCTTGCCCTCCCTAGGACGCTGGTATTGATCAGTGTAGGGAGAACGGTTACCGGGACAGCACGCCCAAGTTACTCTGACGTTAATCCACCCGACCAGTCTTATTTGCGAGCGAGTGGCCTCGCAGCGTCTCCGTCCGACCACGAGAAGGCCAGCCAGCGCCGCCCGCACGAATAAATTCCCAAGATAGGCGAGAAATTCTTCCGCGGCCGGCACAGCGAACTCTCTTCACCAGATCGTTACTGCGCGACGGCCATGTTTCCATATTGTTTCAAATTTGCCCGCCAGCCACCCAGCGAGCTCCGCAATATCGTTCACCGAACCGGGCACATACCGTTCACCGAACCGGCGAGGCGCGTCCGTGTTACGGCTCTCACGGCATACCAGGCCAACCGGAACGCCACGGCCCGGCCAGGCCCCAGCGACCGCCCACCAGGGCCGACCCAAACTCGGCGTCGCCGAGGCAGACGCAGGAGTCAGTCGCCCACCGCACGACGACCGTGGGCTGGTGGGCTGGTGGATTGGCGGATGGCGGGTTGGCGGATTGGCGGATTGGCGGCCAGCGGGCTACGGCCAGCGATACAGCCCGCCGCCCGCAGTACCGCCGGTGGGGTGGCCGTTGTTGTTGATCGTCACGACCTGGGTCTCGGCCGAGTCACGAGTCGGCGCGGGCGGGGACCCGCCACCGTCCTCGGCGTCCCCGGCAATGGGCAGCACAGGGCTTGCGTCGGTCGGTGGGTCACCCGCCGGGTCGGCGTCCCGCGGCCCGGAAGTGCCGGCGCCGGCCGTCCCGGAACGCGGATCGAGGGTGTGCCGACGAACCCACTGCAGGCCCCCCGCTCGCCGCCGCCCGGCGGGCCCGTCCTCGTCGCGCGCGTCTGCCCGCCGCCGCCCGCCCCGGGCTGCCGGCGAATCGCCGGCCTCGCCGCCGGGCGCCTCGTCACCGGCCGCGGCCCGCGATCCGGGCCCGGTCTCCTCGTGGTCCCGCGCATCCGCAGAGGCACCCATGTCACGCACGTCGTGGAAGTCACCGTGGAAGTCACCGCGCAGGACGCCGCCGGGACGCTCCCGTCCGGCCGGACCGGCCTGCTGGCGACCGAGCCACGCCGGCTGCTCGTCACCGCCGTCCACGCCCCCGGGGCCAGTGTCCCGGTCGGCATCCGGAGCCTTCCGACCGCCCGTGACGCCGACCGATCCATGGCCGACCTCGTCGACGCCGCCGATCTCCAGGCCCGTCTGGAAGCCGTCGGTACCGGTTTCGGCACCCGGGCCGGGACCGGCCGCCACGACCCCGCCCACGGACACGATGTCCCACGGTGCCGGGCCGGCACCGCCGGCCCGGCCCCAGCCGCTGGGCGGGCGGTCCTGGCCGTCGGGGCGGCCAGGTGTCGCGCCGCCGGCCGGCTGGCCGGCGCTGCTCCCGTGGGCGTGGCCGCCGGCACCGTCACCGTCGGATGACGTTGGCTCCCAGGCGCCGAACAGCGGATCGCGCCCCAGGTAGCCGATGCGGTCGAGGCCGAGCGGGTCACGTCTCGAGATGCCGTAGCCGCCGTAGCCGCCGCTCTGGTAGGCGTCGCTCTGGTAGCCACCGCCCTGGTAGGCATCGTCTGGCCGGTTGCTTGCGGGGAAACCCCCGAGGGGAAATCCATCGCCGGTGCGCCCAGGTTCCGGGAATCCGGGCCCCCGCTGTCCGCCGAGCGCCACCGGTCCACTCGGCGGCCCGCCGAGGGCGAACCCGCCCGTCGGTGGGTAGTCGGGTATCTGGTCACCAGGTGGCGAGACCGCCGGGAACGGCGGGAAGGAAGGCGTGGACGGGCCGGTAGCCGGCCCATAGGACCAGGTGGGTGCCCCCTCTACGCCGTCGGCGGCGCCCCCGGAGGGAGGCGTCGTTCCCGGATACGAGCTTCCCGGGTACGGGGTTCCTGGGTACGAGCTTCCTGGGTACGGGGTTCCCGGGTACGTCGGCGGCGGCGAGCCAGGCGGGGGTGGCGCCGTACCAGGCGCCAGGTCGCCGAGCCCCGGCCGCTCCCACGACACCGAGCCACGGTTCTCCGCGCGCCGGCGCTCGGCTTCGAGCTGGTCACGCCGGACGCGCTCGGCCCGTTCCCGCTCCCGTTCCAGCCGCGCGGCACGCTCCGGCTCGACGCGTTCGCGCTCGGCACGCTCGCGCTCGGCACGCTCCCGCCGCACGCGTTCCTGCTCGGCACGCTCGCGTTCGGCACGCTCCAGCTCGGCACGCTCCAGCTCGGCACGCTCCAGCTCGGCACGCTCCAGCTCGGCACGCTCCAGCTCGGCACGCTCCAGCTCGGCACGCTCCAGCTCGACGCGTTCGCGCTCGGCACGCTCCAGCTCGGCACGCTCCAGCTCGACGCGTTCGCGCTCGGCACGTTCCAGCTCGGCACGCTCCAGCTCGACGCGTTCGCGCTCGGCACGTTCCAGCTCGGCACGCTCCAGCTCGCCATGCGTCGCCACCGCTCGTCCGGCGTCGGCGCGGTCATCCTGGGAGGATTCCCCGGCGCCCGACCGCTCGGCGAGCAGCTCGGCGAGCGGGCGCGGCTGCCCGACGTGAAAGCCCTGCGCGTAGTCGACGCCGATCTCGGCGAGCGCCCTGGCCAGCGACTCCCGGTCGACGTTCTCCGCGATCGTGTACATCCCCAGGGTGCGGGCGATCCGGACGACCGCGTCGACGAGGGCGATGTCCTGCGCGTTGACGTCCGCCTGCTGGACGAACTCTCCGTCGATCTTGATCCCGCTGAAGGGCAACGTGCGCAGGTGGACGACGGAGCCCATGCCCACGCCGAAGTCGTCGAGGATGAACCGGCAACCGGCCGTGGTGAGCTTTTCCGCCAGCCGGCGGGCGGGCTCGATGCTCACCAGCGTCGACCGCTCGGCGATCTCCAGGCCGAGCCTGGCCGGGTGGACGTCGGCGCCGTGCAGCGCGTCGAGGACGAAGTCGCCGAACCCCGGATCGTCGACCGACCGGGCCGAGATGTTCACATGCAGGTAGAGCGTCCCGTGCGGCCCGTCGGAGGCAAGGGCGGCGACGGCCTGGCTGACCACCCACCGGTCCAGCCGGAGCACCAGTTCGGTCCGCTCGACCGGCTCCAGGAACTCCCGGGGCGACAGCTGCGGGGTGAGCCCGTCGCGCAGCCGCACCAGCAGCTCGTAGCCGATGACCCGGCGCGCGGCGAGGTCGACGAGCGGCAGTGCGTCGACGGCGAGCGTACCGGCTTCCAACGCGGCGCGCACCCGCTGGGTGACGGACACCCGCCGCGCCGCCTGCTCGTACTGCTCGTCGCTGAACAGCCGGGCGCGGTCGCGCCCGGCGCCCTTGGAGTCGTAAAGCGCGAGGTCGGCCTGGGCGAGGGCGGCGGTGTCGTCCTCGACGACGGCGAGCGGGACGACGCCGATGCTGACGGTCACCCGCAGCGCGAGATCGTCGACCGGGATCGGCGATCGCGCGACCGCCTGGCAGAGCCGCTCGGCCACGGCGAGGCCGGCCGCGCCATCGCCGGTCGGCAGGAGCACGGCGAACTCGTCGCCGCCGAGCCGCCCGAGCACGGCCGCGGGCAGCTCGTCGCGCAGGATCTGGGTCAGGCCGCGCATGACGATATCGCCGACGGCATGGCCACGAAGGTCGTTGATGTCCTTGAAATGGTCGACGTCGATGATCAGGAGCGACCCGGCCCGGCCAGGCGGGGATGCGGCGAGGTGCTCCCGCAGCGCGTTGGTGATGGCCCGGCGGTTGAACAGGCCGGTCAGCGCGTCCTGGTCGGCGAGGTGGGCCAGTTCCTGCTGGACGCGGTGCAGGTCGGTGATGTCGCGCGCGGTGCCCATAACCCGCGCCGCCCGCCCGGTCCCGTCCGTGATGACGTCGCCGTGGCACTCGAAGACCCGCTCGCCCCGGCCGTCACGACCGAGAATCCGGTGGATGTAGGTGAACGTGCCCGGCGCCGCGATCGCCTTGCCGATCTTGGTCCGGATCGTGCGGTTGTCGAGCGGTGGCAGCAGGCCCTCGATCTGGCGGAGGTCCGGCTTCTCGGCCGGATCGAAACCGAACAGGACCAGCAGGTTGCGCGAGCACGTGATCACACCGGTGGCCAGGTTCCACTCCCAGGTCCCGGTGCACGTGAGCTCCTCGATGCGGCCAAGGCGATCCACTGCCGCGACCACCGGCAGGGCGCCCGGGCTCGGGAGGACGGGCTCGATGACACCCTCGCTCACGGGCGCGGGCAGGGTGCCGCTCCTGGGTCGCACCATGGCGACTGTCGCCGTGTCGGCACCGGGGCCCCAGGCAGCCTCATCCCAGTCGGAGGTGCCCTTCCAGGTCTCGTCGCTGCCCAGCGCGGCGGTCGCCTGGTAGCCGGCGGTGACGTCGAAGAGCTCGTAGAGCGTGAGGCCGTCGCCCCAGCCGTCGCCCCAGCCGCCGCCGGGCACCGTGAGCGCCTGGCAACGCAGCCGCAGCCAACGGGCGTCCCCGCCGGGAGCGGTCCAGCGGACGTCGACCGGGGCGGCGCCGGGCACGAGGCCCGACAGCGGCAGCCGTGCGTCGGCGACCGCGCGGCGCGCGCTGGCACGGTCGAGCGGCCCGTCACGCCGTTCCCGCGAGCGGTCGTCAGGCACCCCGCCAGCCCCGCCGCCAGCCCCGGGACTGCCGTCGCCGGCATCGTCACGGACCACTCGGCGTTCGGCGCCGACACCTACGATGGCCGCTAGCGCCGCGTTCACCCAGACGACCCGGCCCTCGGTGTTCACCACCAACAGGCCGGCCGAGACCGCGTCGGCCACCAGCCCAGTCACCGCGGCGACCAACGCACCTCCCGCGCAGTGTCCACCTGGTCACGCGGCCATCGGCGCTGGCCAGGCCCTGTGCTGGGCAGTCTAGCGGCATTCGTCCGAGTACATTCCGTTAGGGCCGCTCGGTGACGCAGACAGGCGACAGGACGTAACCACGTCAGCCCGGCGCGCGCCCGCCTGGCCACGGCCGGGCTCACCCCTCCGCCGGCCGCCGCCCGGGGTTCCTGCCGGATCGGCTCGCCGGCATGGCTAGTCGGAGCTCGAGCCGTGTTTGTGGATCTGCTCGGCGAGGTACTGCGGCGCGCCGACCTGCCGGATGAGCTCGAGCTGGGCCTCCAGCCAGTCGATGTGCTCCTCCTCCTCCTCGAGGATCTCCTCGAGGAGGACGGCCGTGCCGAAGTCGGACCTGCCCCGGGACAGCGTGATGCCCTTGCGCAGCGTCTCGACGTTCTCCAGCTCGCGGGCGTAGTCGAGCTCGAGCATCTCGGGTACATTCTCACCGGTACGCAGAGTGTGCAGCCGTTGCAGGTTGGGGTGACCGTCGAGGTAGAGCACGCGGTGGACGACTTTGTCCGCGTGCTTCATCTCGTCGATGGACTCGTCCCGGTAGTGGTGGGCGAGCCCGTCGTAGCCCCAGTGACTCTGGATGCGGTAGTGCAGCCAGTACTGGTTGATCGCGGTCAGCTCGTTCGTGAGCACCGCGTTCAGGATCTCGATCACCTCGTCGTCGCCGCGAACCACCCAGAGCCTCCACTCATCACCGCGTCATCGGACCGCGGCCACGGCGACGACACCACACGAGGCGGCGTCGTCACAGGGGCCAGGCCGACGCGGGCGTCAGGCGGCCCGCGCCGTGCCAGCGACCGGCTCCCCGCCGCCATGGCACAGCAGGAGTTCCGAGATCTCTTCGAGGCAGCCACCGCACCCAGTGCCAGCGTCACAGCGCTCGCCGATCTCGTCGGCGTCACGGGCACCTGCGGCGATTACGCTGCGCAGCGTCCGGTCGGACACAGCAAAGCACGAGCAGACCAGCACCGCACCTCACCACGCGGGACGGGCCGGTGGCTTCCACCGCCGACCAGGCACTTCGGGTTCGTTGTCCGGGTTCCTCGCATGAGCGTCAACGCTTAGCTAAGGCTCCCCTAACAACTACAGAATGCCAGTTAGGCTCACCTAACGCAAGGCGGCCTAACCTCCCGGTGCTCCGCTGGGTACATCGTCACATCCCGCCCCGCCAGACGCCCCGCGACGGCCTCCCGACCGTCCCGCCACCCTCCGCCGCGGCACCCACCACGCCGAGCACCAGCCCCACGACGCGAACGGGCGGGCGGCCCAGAAGGGCCGCCCGCCGTCGAACATCAGCGCCCTCGCCGCCACCGCCCGGTCGCGGCGCTCGCTCTGCGCCTAGGCCGGGCTCAGCGCCACCGCCGCGTCCGGCTCGTTCACCCGGAAGCTCAGGCTCTGCTCCAGATAGAGCTCGACGTCGTCCGTGGTGTGCCCGACGTAGCCGACCGACAGGTCCATGCCGGACTCGATGACGAAGTCGCCACCGCGCTGGCTGAGCACCACCGCGCCCCGGATGCCCGGCCCGCGCACCACCGGACCGTCCAGGATGTGGCGGAGGTGGTCGAGCAGCAGGTAGCCGCCGTGCTCGGCGGTCTCGACGATGGCCGTGAAGCCGTCCGGCTCGATCGCGAGCCCGTAGGAGCCACCGATACCCGCATGCCGCAGCATGGCGACCGCTTTGGCAACGATCCGCGGGTAGCCGTTGGTGTCTTCCGGAAGAGCCAGCTTCGGGTGCGAGCTGGCCTCGACGAGGCCGACGATCCCCGCCTCCTGGTAACCGTGGAAGATGATCGCGTTCTCCGTCGTCGCCATCGCTCGCGCGGCGTCCTCGAGCGCGGACAGGTCCACGTCGTCGGCGCCGCGGTCCACGTCCTCGAGCTGGCTTCGGCTCAGGGTGAAGGGGACCCGCAGCTCGACGAGCGGCTGCACCCGGCGCAGCCGGGCCCGCACCCCGTCCGACGGCGGGGCGCCGACGGCGGCGGCGCGCCCGAGCGAGGTCGCCGAGTACTCCCAGCCATGCGGGCCGGAGAAGTCGACCAGCTTGCGGGCGGCGAGGTTGACCGTGAGCCTGGTCCGGGCCTCCTCGTCGACGGCCTTCCAGGCCGCCTCGGTAAGCGGAGCGTGGCCGCGCAGCAGGTGGTTCATTCGCTCTTTCCCTTCAGGCCGCCAATGCCCAGTGAGTAGTCAGCCATCGCGGGGGCTGCGGCACCCGCCGCCGTGTCCGACGCCCCGGCCGCGCCGTCCTGGTCCATGGCCTGCTCCTCCGCCTCCAGAACGGGGCCGTCGGTGAACAGGTAGGCGCGCAGCTGCTGGTCGAGCGCCGAGTCGTGGCGGCGCAGCCATTCCAGCGTCATCGCCGCATGCTCCTTCTCCTCGTCCCGGTTGTGGGCGAGGATTCCGGCGAGCTCGGGGTCGGCCGTCGCGGAAACCCGCTGGTCGTACCAGTCGACCGCCTCCAGTTCCTCCATCAACGAAACGATTGCCCGATGCCGGTCGACCACCTCTGGTGAGAGTGCGTCGGGCTGTTCGTGCAGCCCCATGCTCGAGTCCGCCATGAACGTCTACCTACCATGCTCGTGTTCGATCCAATGACCACGCCGGACGACGTTCGCCCAGCGTGGCATCGAGCCGACCACCACGGACGACGACGGCAGGCATGGGAAGGACCCCCCGGAGAGGCCCGCGAAGGACTCCCAGGAGAGGCCCGGGAAGGACTCCCAGGAGAGGACTGCCCGGCTCGCGGGCCTCAGGAACTCGGGTCGGGTGTGATCTCGACGCGGCGGTTCGCGGCCCGGCCGGCCGGGGCCGCGTTGTCGGCGACCGGCTGGCGCTCACCCAGGCCGACGGCGCGCAGCCGCGCGGCGGGCACCCCTTCGCCGACCAGGTAGGCACGGGCGGCCTCGGCGCGGCGGACGGACAACGCCTCGTTGTAGGCGGCCGGCCCGGCGCTGTCGGCGTGACCGGCGATCACCACCGACAGCGTGCCCGAGGCCAGGGCCGCGGCGACGCCGTCGAGCACCGCCCGGTCGCTCGCCGACAGCAAGACGCTGTTCGGCGCGAAGGTGACCGGACGGCCGCCGGTCGCGGCGGCCAGCGCCGCGACGGCGGTCCCGTCGCCGCCAGCGCCGCCAGCGCCTAGCTCACCAGCGCCGGCACCGCCGGCGCCGGTCTGACCAGCGCCGGCACCGGTCCCACCGGAGCTGGCCCCGCCGCCGGCGCCCCCGGCCTCCTGACCGCCGCCGCCCGTGGACCCGCCGTCGATCCCCGCGCCGCCGGCCACCGGCCTCTCGGCCGCCGGGGCGGTCACGTGCGCATCAGCGCCGAGCTCGGCCGAGCTGACCCCGTCGACCCTGGCCGCCCGCAGCGCTGCCTGGGCGGCCGCGAGGCTCGGGAAATCGCCGTGGAGGGTGACCGACGTCCCCGCCACCGTCACCACGGCATGTGTCGCCCCGGACCGGCGAACCGCCTCGGTCGCCCGCCGCGCCAGGTCCTTCTCGATCGGCCCGCGCCGCACCGCGACCGCCAGCACCGCGAGCAGCAGCCAGACGAGCAGCAGCGACACGACGAACGCGACCGGCCGAGGACGCGACGAGCGCGTCAGCGCGGACAGGGACATCAACAGACTCCGGGCTGGGACATCGGCGGGCGCGACCGTCGGAGCACACTCCGGTGTGATTCGACCACCATCTCCGGCATGCCGGAAACAGGCCACGACTTCGGCAACTGTCGCACATCGCCCGCGGAGCCCGGCACCGGCCACTCCGGCGCAGGCCCGGCCGGGGCCGAGCACAGGCACCATCGGCTAGGCCGCCCGCGACGGGGGCCATCGACCGCCGGACCAGCAGCGCGGGCAATGACCGGGCTGGCTGGTCCAGGGGCGGATGTCAGGGAAGGGTGACGAGCCCGCTCGCCGCCGGGCGGGCCTGGTCCTGGGCCTGGCTCACGGCGCGGTCGGGCTCGCCGGTCGTGCGTTGGCCAGGAGGCGTCGGCGAGGCGGCCGCGGCGGACGCCGACCCCGCGGCAGCGGATGCTGACCCCGCAGCAGCCGGTCCGGCGGTGGCCACGGCGTCGCCGGCCGGCGACGCCGCCGGGCCGGACGGGTGCGGTCCGCCTCCGCCGCCGGGCGGAGCCGACGTGTCCCCGGCGGCCAGCCGACGTGCCGACCGACGGGTCACCGCCGTCGCGGCGAGCGCCGAGACACCCAGCACAGCCCAACCCGCGAAGACGTCGAGGATGTAGTGGTTGGCGGTCGCCATCACGACGAAGGCCGTGCCGAGCGGGTAGAGGGCGCCGAGCACCCGCACCCACGTCCACCGGGCGTTACGCGCGATCAGCACTCCACACCACAGGGCCCACGCGCAGTGCAGCGACGGCATCGCCGCGTACAGGTTGGCAACCTTGCCCAGACCGTGCGGGGCCGCGCTCGCCGAGGCGCTCCACCAGCCCCACTCGGTATTCGCGGCCATGGTGTCGATGTAGCCGGCACCGGGCAGCAGGCGGGGCGGGGCCGTCGGGAACAGGAAGAAGCCGATCAGGCAGAGGATCGTGGTGAATGCCAGGGTCCAGCGGGCGCGCGAGTACTTGCGCGGATGGCGCCGGTGCATCCAGAGGATCACCGCCGGCGTGACGATGAAGTGCAGCGTCGCGTAGTAGTAGCAGGACGCGAGCGCGAGCGGTTGCACCGTCGCCAGCCAGTGGTTCAGCGGCAGCTCGATGTCCAGGCCGACGACAGCCTGCCAGTGCAGGAGCCGCTGGCCGGTCCTCGTGGCCTCGGCGACGGATCCTTCGGCGAAGCTGCGGGTCCCGGTGTAGCAGTAGTACAGCGCGACCAGGATGAGGATCTCGATCCACCACACCGGCCGGCCGGTCTCCGGATCGCGCAGACGTCGCCGCCACCTGGCCGCGCGGGACTCAGGAAGGGCCTCGGCCCGCGCGCCGGCCGTGCCGGCCGTGCCGGCTTCCGCCTGGGACGTAGCGGAGTCGGGCACGGGAACGGGGCCGGCGGCGGGCACCGCCGCCGGCTCAGAGGCCAGCGCAGGGGCCGGCACAGCGGCCTGCCGGTCGTGCTCCACCAGCGCGGCGCTGGGCCGCGCCTCCTCCGCCTGCTCCGCCGGGACACCCGCCCCGCCCTGGCCCGTTGACATCCCTCTACTCAACCCGACGCCTCCGACATATGCGCTACCGGGCCCACCCCCGCATCCCCGGCGGGGGCGAACCTCACCCGTCAGGCCCGGAGAAAACGGACGGGGCTTGGCCCGCCGCCCCGAGGTCGGGACGGCGGGCCAAGCCCCCGTGCAACCGTGCCTGTGGTGATCTGCTTACTGAGATCGTGCCTGTGCCTTGCCAGTGGTGACTCGGCAGGGTGCCTCGCGAGGCACCCTGCCGAGTCGCCGATCAGGTCGGTCAGGCGCCGGGGTGGCCGGTGCCGGCGCTCGCGGGCGCGGCGACCGCGCCCGCGTCGCCGGCCGCGCTGGCCGGCAGCGCGCTGCCGGCCACCCACGTCGCCCAGGGGATCGACCAGTCGTTACCCAGCTGGTCGGTCTCCGGCGGCCGCCCGCTGTTGCTGACGTCGACGATGTCGCCGATCTGGCTGAAGTCGTAGAACCACTGTGCGTCCGCGGGTGGGGCGTTCACGCAGCCATGCGAGACGTTGACCCTGCCCTGGTCACCGACCGACCAGGGCGCCGAGTGGACGTACTGCCCGCCGCTGGTGATCTGGACGTTCCACTCGACCGTCTCGTAGTACCAGTCAGGGTCGCCCTTGGGGATGCCAACCGTGGCGGAATCCATGATCACCGTCTGGGCCTTGCCGATGACGTTGTGCGGGCCGTCCATGGTCAGCAGTGTCCGCTTGCCGCCCTTGCCGCCGCTGATCGGCACGGTCCGCACCAGCTGGTCGTTCTTGTAGACCTTCATGGTGTGCGCGGCGATGTCGACCAGGCTGATCTGCTTGGCGCCAATGGTGAAGTCCATCGTCCGGTCCTTCACGCCGACCAGGCCGTTGCCGGCCTCCAGCCCGGCGAGGTTGGCCTCGACGTGCACCTTGGTCCCGGACGGGTAGTAGTCCTTGGGCCGCCAGCGCGCGACCCGGTCCGAGGCCCAGCTCCACGAGCCCTCCAACGGAGGGTTGGTGACGACCGAGAGCCGCTGCTGGACCGCCGCGCGATCGGCGGTGGGCCCGCTGAACGTCAGCACGATCGGGGTGCCGACGCCGACGGTCTGGCCCTCGACCGGCTCCCAGGACACCTTGAACGGCTTGGCCGGGATGCCGGTGGTGAAGGTCGCGTGGCTCGTCGCCGTGCCCGTGATGCCCTTGGCCGGCGTGGTCGACGCGGTCACGTCGTACTGGCTGTCGGCGAACAGGCCCCCGCTGGAGGTCCAGGTGCGACGGTCGGCCGAGTACTCGCCGGGCAGCGTCCCGGCGTCGGTCTTCTGCGACGCGCTCGCACCGCGAGCGACCGCCACGTCGGCCAGCGGCGCGTTCGCGGTCACGACGACCTTGTCCGTGACGACGACGCGGGTGCCACCATCCGCCGGCGTGATCTTGATGCTCGCGGCCGGCGGGGTCGTTGTCGTGGGCGCAGCGGGCGAGCCTGGGCCCCCGGAACCCCCGGAGCAGGCGGTCACCACGATGGCGAGCACGGCCGCGACCAGGCCGAACAACACGCGGTGGCCGCGCCGACCGCCGATCGATGAGGACTGGCTGACTCCCCTGACGCGTTCGCTCGCGGAGAAGACCATTTCTCGCCTTCTTCCGATCTCCGGGACCGCCATTAGTGCTCCTTGGGACAACAGCCGCCGAGCACGCGAAGAAAGATCTTTTACGCGCACCCTCGAGCCCACTAGCGCGTCCGCGCGAAACCTCTTCGTCGGACGGTACCCAGCGGCGGCGGTGTCGTCGCCCCGAGCAAGCGATATACAACTGTCACCCGGACGACCATTACTATTCGTCGACAAAGCAAATACGGAGAGTCGCGCTCTCCGGGCAATGCTCACGAAGCCCTCCCACGCCGCGTGACCATCTCTGTTGCCGCTTCCGGGCGCACCACGCCGCCGCGACCATGTGCCGCACGGCCGACGCACTGCCACACCCGAAGCCCGCAATCCGGCCCGCTGGCGCCCCCACACCATCGGTTGGGACGAACACCCGCCACAGCGCCATGATCGCCAACCCGCGGCCGACCCCCGGCCCGCCCGTCAAGCCGCCCCCGGCGACGGTCGGCCGGACGCCCGCCGAAGGAATGTCACCCCTCGTGAACATTCCCGGGCCACGTCAATGCCCGCCACGATCGGCACCAACAACTCCCCCCATGGCGCCGCCCAGTTACCGGGACGGATGCCCGAACCACCATCAGAGTGCCTCACGAGAACCACCGGGGGCATAGCCGAATTCCCACCGCCCGCCGGGCGGGAGAACAACATCCGCCAGCTGCCGAGGCACCGCCATGGCCAGCGCGCGACCAGCCCGACACCGCGGCGGAACTGTCACCGAAAACACGCGCCGGGTAACCCTGCGCATTCTCCTCGCGGCGGCCTTCTCACGCGGTCCCACCCACGACACCGACGGGCCAGTCCGGAGACCTGGGGAAACATCCGCCAAACGTCGCCGTCACCACGACCTGCATCCGACAGGACGAGGATGGCGACCGGCGACGTGTGGACCCGCCGGACCGCACGGACCAGGTCGACCACGCCGGCAGAGGTCGACGGGCAGACGAAGACGATCTTCTTTCGCCTGTTCGGCAACCGCTGTCCCCAGGATCACTAGGAGGCGCCATGGCGATCGTGCTCGGACCGAACCAGTTCGGGAAGGCGGAAGTACGGCTGGTGCACGTGGACCGGTCGACGCCGGTCCACGTGATCACCGACCTCAATGTGTCGTCAGCGCTGCGCGGCGACTTCGCCGACGCACACCTCACCGGGGACAACGCGCACATCCTGACCACGGACGCGCAGAAGAACACCGCCTACGCGTTCGCCCGGGACGGAATCGGCGAGATCGAACAGTTCGCGCTGCGGCTCGGCCGGCACTTCACCGCGTCGTTCAGCTGGGTGACGGGCGCCCGGGTCGAGATCGAGCAGTACGGCTGGGAGCGCATCCCGGTCGGTGGCGCCGGGCACGACCACGCGTTCAGCCGGGCGGGCGCCGAGCGCCGCACGACGGTGGTGACCGTCGACGGCGACGATGCCCACGTCCTGTCGGGGCTCGCCGGGCTCGTGGTGCTGAAGTCGACCGGGTCCGAGTTCTGGGGCTTCGCCCAGGACCCGTACACCACGCTCACCGAGACCGACGACCGCATCCTCGCGACCGAGGTCACGGCCCGGTGGCGGCTCATCGGGGTGGAGCACGACTACGGAAAGCTGTTCGCCAGCATCCGGACGATCCTGCTGGAGACGTTCGCGTCGGTCCACAGCCTCGCGCTGCAGCAGACGCTGTACAAGATGGGTGAAGAGGTACTCGCCGCGCACCCCGAGGTCGCCGAGATCCGGATGTCGATGCCGAACAAGCATCACTTTCTCGTCGATCTGGCACCCTACGGCCTCGACAACCCGAACACGGTCTTCTACGCGGCCGACCGGCCGTACGGGAAGATCGAGGGTACGGTGCTGCGCGACGACGCGCCCGACGCCGGCCCCGCCTGGCAGACCGTCCCAGGCTTCTGCTGACCGGGCGAGACCGCGATCCCGCTACGCCGGGCGGGGGCGCAGTGTGACCACGTCGCCGGGGGCCAGCCCGAGGCGGGCCGAGGCATCGCCATCGCGGACGGCGAAGGCCGCCATCCCCGCCGAGTCGACGTAAAGCACCAGCTCGCCCGGCTCGACGGAGCCGAACGTCACCCCGACCGCGAGCTCCAGTGGCACGCCGCCGGTGCCGTCGCCCGTCGCGGCGCCGCGGACCTGGGCGCGCTGGCCGGGCACTAGACCCACGTGCGCCAGCAGGTCTCCGGTCGCGGCGAGCTGGACGTTGCCGAAGCGGTCGACGAGCACCACCTCGGCCTCCAGCTCCGCCCCTGGCTGGTCTTGCGACGCCACGTCAGCCGGCGCCGGCGGCTGGCTCACCCGGGCCAGCACCGTTGGCAACTGGACGATTCCCGCCGGGTCCACCGGTTCGCCCAGCGTCGCGGGGGGCGTGCCGACGGCGAGCTCGGCCGCCGCCGGCGCGAACACGTCGCGGCCGTGGAACGTCGCCGGCACCCCCGGCCGTGCCGCCAGCGCCACCGCCTCGACGACCCCGCCGAGCACGGCCGCGGCTGGCGCCAGCAGCCCGTTGTCCGGCCCGACGAGCATTCCGCCGGGGGTGACCAGGACGACCCCACGCCGGCTGGTGCCGACCCCCGGGTCGACGACCGCCAGGTGGACGCCGACCGGCAGGTAGCGCACCGTCTGCGCGAGCACCGCCGCGCCGCGCCGGACGTCGCCGGGCGGTATCAAGTGGGTGATGTCGAGCGCGGCCACGCCACGGCGCAGCAGCACGCCGTGGCAGGCGGCGACGAACCCGTCGGCGAGCCCGTAGTCAGTCAGGAAACTCACGTGCTGCACAGGACCATGCTCCCTCCCCGGCCGTCGCGCCCCATCGGCACCCGCCGTGGCCACGCCGCCGCCGAGCACGCGCGATCACCGCCCACCGGGCGACGCTGATCGGCGCACCCGGCCGTGGTCCGCGCCGTCCGGGCGACGCCGAACGCTCAAATGTATACACAAAGCACCGAAACCGGGCCATCGGCGAGGCGGGCCGGCGGAAGCCGGCCTCCGTACGTGGGCGTCGCGGTCGAGGAATCCTGGCCTGCTGGGGGCTGAGCCGGCTGCCTGGAGCGGCTGACTGCTGGAAGTCGGCTGCCGAAAGTGGACGACTGGCCGGGAGTCGGCTACTGGAGGGCGCCGTCGGCGCGCAGGGCAGCCAGTCGATCAGCGGAGTATCCGAGCTCGGTGAGGATCTTCTCGGTGTGCTCGCCGAGCGCGGGGACGGGCTCGAGCCGAGGCGGGACGTCCGGAAACTCGACGACTGGCCGTAGCTGGCGCACCGGGCCGGCCGGCGAGTCGACCTCGACCCAGCGATCGCGGGCGGCCAGCTGCGGATGGGCCAGCACGTCGGCCATCTCGTTGACCTGGCCATAGGCGATCCCGGCTGCGTCGAGGGCCGCCGTCACCGCGACGGTGGACAGGGCGCCGACGACCTCGGCGACGATCGCGTCGGTCCGCGCCCGGTTGGCGACCCGGGCGCGGTTGGTCGCGAAGTCCGGATCCTCGGCCAGCTCCGGGCGGCCGAGCAGTCCGGCGGCCAGCCGGGCCCACTCTCGGTCGTTCTGCACCCCGATCAGCACGCTGTCGCCGTCGGCGGTGGTGAACGCCTCGTACGGGGCGATCGACGGGTGGCCCACGCCCGACCTGACCGGGGCCCGGCCGGTGTGCTGCGCGAGCTGCACCGCGTAGCCGTTCCACTCGGTGATCGCGTCGAGCATGGTGAGGGCCAGCGCCGCCCCCTGACCGCTTCGTTCCCGCCGGAGAAGCGCTGCCAGGACGGCCTGGGCGACGTAGGTACCGGCCGCGATGTCGGCCGCGGCGAATCCCGCCTTCGCCATGTACTCCGGCGTCCCGGTCACCGAGACCAGGCCGGACTCGGCCTGGATCAGCATGTCGTAGGCGCGCCTGCCGGCGTAGGGACCGACAGGCCCGTAGCCGGACAGGTCTACGGCGACCATCCGCGGGTAGCGGGCGGCGAGGGCGGCGGCGTCGAGGCCGAGGCGGGCGGCGGCTCCGGGCGAGAAGTTCTGCGCGACGACGTCGGCGCCCGCGACCAGCTCCTCCAGGGCGGCCCGGCCGGACGGGACCTTGACGTCGACGGCGAACGACTCCTTCGAGCGGTTCAGCCAGGAGAAGTGCGCGGACAGCACGCCACGCACCGCGTCGTCGTAGGCGCGGGCGAAGTCCCCTGAGCCGGGCCGCTCGACCTTGATGACCCGGGCGCCGTACTCGGCGAGGTGACGGGTCGCGAATGGCAGCGCGACCGCGTGTTCGAGGCTGACGACGGTCATTCCCTCCAGCGGCAGCACGCCGGCCACCTTATCGATCTGGGGCGCTGAACGCGCCCAGCCCCGGGAAGGACGGTGGTTGCTTTGGCGCTGCGCCAATGCGCTGTCGCCTCCTGTGGCTGGGGTGCGCTTGGTACTCGCCCTGGCGGGGTCGGGTGGGGCGCCGGGGTTGGTGATGGCGGGGGGCGGGAGGAGACTGGAGTTGTCGGGATGACAACGACGGCCGGACGCTTTGGTCGGTCGTTTGTCCCGGTAAGGGCGGACTGGGCAGGATGGGGATGTTGACAGTGGCCGCCGGCAGCAGGGCGGACCGACCTGGACAGATGACCTGGGAGTGGACGTGCGGATGAGGCTGCGCCGTGAGCAGCCGGTGCTCATCACCTCGGCCGCTGACCCGCGCCATGTCGACATCCGCCGCAGGCAGAGCCAGTACCTGTTCTGGATGGGCTTTCGCGTGCTGTGCTTCGTGCTCGCGGTCGTCCTCTTCCACGGCTGGATCCGCTTCGTCGCCGTCGGGCTCGCGCTGATCATCCCCTGGGTGGCGGTCGTCGTGGCCAACGGCGGGCCACCTCCGCCACGTCGGCACCCGGTCGGGTTCCAGCCGGCCAGCCACGCCGTGGGCGCCGGGCCCATCGCGCTGGAGCCCGTCGAGCACCCCGTCGTCGACGGCGACGTCCAGGACCAAGGCCCAGGCCAGGACCAGGACCAGGACCACGAGGGCCCACGCGATCCCGATGACGCCGCCCCGGGCGGCCCGGTGCCAGGGCCGCCACGGGGCGCCGAGCGCGTCGACGTCGGCTTCTTCGGCCCGCGCCGGCCACCGCGGCGCTGATCGCTGCGGCCCCGGCCATCGGCCAGCCAGCCCGAGGGCCTTCCAGCGAGGTCGCATCCCGGGCCCTCGACGGCTGCCTGCCGTGACGGCTCTGGCGCGGACAGAGACCGCGGCGCTCGGCCCGCCGGACGGGTCGACGGAGACCCGCAGGCACCACCGGACGATCACTACTTACCTGTGGGGCAACGTTCATGTTGTGGCCGACTGGTGGTATACGTCTGCGTTCCCAGCCCTGTCACCGTGACCATGTGCGCGTTGCGGTCGTCACAGAGTCCTTTCTCCCCCATGTGGACGGGGTCACGAACACGGTCTGCCGCGTGCTCGAGCACCTGGAGGCCGAGGGACACCAGGCCCTGGTCGTGGCCCCGTCACCCGGTGCGCGCGCCGCAGGCAAGGCGCCGCGGGTGTACGCCGGCGCCCCTGTGCTGTGGGCGCCGTCCGCGCCGCTGCCCGGCTACCCGCAGTTCCGGATCGCCACGCCGTGGCCGAGCCTCACCCCGGCGCTGCGCAGGTTCGCCCCCGATGTCGTCCACCTGGCCGCGCCCGCCGGCCTCGGCGCCCAGGCGGCCTACGCGGCCCACCGGCTCGGCGTGCCCAGCGTCGCCGTCTACCAGACCGACCTCGCCGGCTTCGCCCGCCGCTACGGCCTGGCCGCGCTGGACCGGTCGATCTGGCGGTGGCTCGCGGCCGTGCACCGGCTCGCGGCCCGCACTCTGGCGCCGTCGTGGGACGCGGTCGACGCGCTGGTCGGCGCCGGCGTGCAGCGGGTCGCCCGCTGGCGGCGGGGGGTCGACCTGGAGCGCTTCAACCCCGGGCACCGCGACGACGAGCTGCGCCGCCGGCTCGCGCCGGACGGCGAGGTCCTGGTCGGGTACGTCGGGCGGCTGGCCAGGGAAAAGGGCGTCGAGCTGCTCAGCGCGGTGGGCGACCTGCCAGGCACCCGGCTGGTGGTGGTCGGTGACGGGCCCGAGCGGGCGCGCCTCGAGCGGCTGATGCCGGGCGCGGCCTTCCTCGGGTTCCAGTCCGGTCAGGGGCTGTCGTCGGCCCTCGCCAGCCTTGACGTGTTCGTCCACACGGGTCGGTACGAGACGTTCTGCCAGGCGGCGCAGGAGGCCAAGGCCAGCGGCGTCCCGGTGATCGGCCCCGCCGCCGGCGGGCTGCTCGACGTCGTCGAGCACGGCAGGACCGGCCTGCACTACCGGCCGGGCGACGCGGCCGCGCTGCGCAGCCAGGTCACGACGCTGGTGACCGACGGCGCCGGCCGGGCCGTGATGGGCCAGGAAGCGCGAGCCTCGGTGGCGGACTGCGGGTGGCGGGCGATCGGCGACGAGCTGCTCGGCCACTACCGCGACGTCCTCGGCGCCAACATCGCTGCGAGCCGAGACGGAGACGCCTGGCGTTAGAGGGCCACGGGCGCCCGAAAAGATCTCCTTCGCGCATCCGATGGCCATCGTCCCAGGTCGGACATTGCCCCAGGTCGGACATTGCCCCAGGTCGGACATTGCCCCAGGTCACTGACAACCTTCCCAGGTCACTGACGACCCGACACCGCCCGACACGGCGCTCGGCCAGGCACCGTCGCCAGCCGGGGGTCCTCCCACGTCCCGCCCCCTGAACCCGGGCCCGGGGTGCGCGAGCCTCGCCTTCCGGTAGGACCGGCGCGCCCCTCGGCCAACGACCGGACAGCAACCCGCCGGACCAGCCGCGAACGCCCGCGGCCGGCGGACTGCCACACCAACCCTGAGCACCAGCCGCGCGGCGCGAGGCCGCCGACGCGAGCCGATGGAGAGTGGGCCGCATGAGGATCGCGCAGGTCGCCAACTTCGTGGCGCCGACGTCCGGGGGTATTCGCACGACGCTGCGGCACCTGGCCGCGGGCTATGTCGCCGCCGGCCACGAGGTGGTCCGGGTGCTGCCCGCGCGCCGCGACGGGGTGCGGCACGCCGACGGCGTCACCACCCTGATGGTGCGGTCGCCGCTCGTCCCGGGCACCAGCTACCGCATGATCACCGAGCCCTGGCGGGTGGCCGAGATGCTCGACGAGGCGGATCCGACCCACCTTGAGGTGCACGACCGCACCACGCTGCGCAGGCTCGGCCGGTGGGCCCGCAGGCGCGGCGTGCACTCGCTGGTCGTCTCGCACGAGCGCGTGGACCGGCTGCTCGGCGCGAAGACGCCGTGTTCGCTGCGCGGAGTCCTGCCGGTGCGCGCCGCCGCCGATGTCACCAACCGCGGGCTCGCCGCCGGCTACGACACGGTGGTCACCACCACCTACTGGGCGGCGGCCGAGTTCCGGCGGATCGGCGCCGAGAACCTGCGCCAGGTACCGCTCGGCGTCGACCTGGACCGGTTCGGCGCCCAGACGGCCGACCAGTCGCTGCGCCGTGCCTTCGCCCGCGACTCGGACGTGCTGCTCGTCTCGATCGGCCGGATGGACCCGGAGAAGCGGGTCGACATCGCCATCGACGCGCTCGCCGAGCTGGTCCGCCGCGGGATCCCGGCCCGGCTCGTGCTCGCCGGCGACGGCAACGGCCGCAAGGAGCTCGAGCGCAGGGCCGCCGGCCTGCCGGTGGTGTTCCTGGGCTTCGTCGCCGACCGCGCCCGCCTGTCGAGCCTGCTCGCGAGCGCCGACGTCGCGCTCGCGCCCGGACCGGTGGAGACGTTCGGCCTGGCCGCGCTCGAGGCGATGGCCAGCGCGACGCCGGTGGTCGTCCACCACGGCAGCGCCCTGGCCGAGCTGGTCGACCCGCGCTGCGGCCGGATCGCCGCCGGCTGCGGCTACGGCTTCGCCGACGCCGTCGAGGAGATCCTCACCCTCGACGCCGTCGACCGGCGCCTCGCCGCTCGTGCCCGCGCCCAGATGTACCCATGGTCGGCCACCGTCGACGGGTTCCTGTCCGTCCACGGTCTACCGCCCGTGCCACGTGCGGCCGCGCCGCTGTCCCTACCCGCCGAGACCGGCGGCGTCGACGCCGGGATCGACGACGGCAGGGTCGACGACGGAAGGATCGACGCTGAGATCAGCGGTGAGATCGACCGTGGCGGAGCCGATCTGCCGCGTGCGGCCTGACCGGGCCGCGCTCACCCGACGAGACGGGGCCTACCTGCGCGGATCAGGCCGGGCGGGACAGGTTCTGCGCCCGTCAGGGCCACATGATGACGCAGATGTGCCTACCGTAGGCCCGTGTGCCCCGCTCTTCTGCCCGCGCCGCGGTCCGGTGTGCTCGCCGGCTGGGCGAATGCCTGGCTTGCCGGGCTCGTCGGTGCTGATGACGTCCTGACACAGGTCCAGCGGGTGCTTGGGCCCGCCCGGCACACGCTTGGCGACGAGCCGCTGCTGCTGGGCCTCGGCGCGCTGCGCGCCGCGCGCGCCGAGCGGTTCCGGCTGATCCTTCCGGTCCCGGGCGACATCTCGGGCCTACCGGGCCCGCCGCCGGTGAACGCCGACGCGCTGGCCGCCGGCGAGGCGGTGCTGGTCATCGGCCCGGCCCCGCCGCTGCTGCTCGTCCCGACGGTCGAGGTGCACGGCCCGGCGGTGGAGGGGGCATTGGAGTCGGTGCACTGGAAGGTGCTGCCGGCGGCGCGGGTGCCGGCGCCGCCGGCGCCGGTGCGCGCCGCGGAGCGCGAGCTGGCCCAGGCGATCGCGGCGACGACGTCGGCGCTGCTGGACCTCGACGTCGCCAGCGCCCGCCCAGAGGTACTCGCCCTGTTGCGGGACCGCGCCGAGGAGGACCCGGGTCCCGGCCTCGGCCCGGGGTATCCGTCCGTCGCCCATGCCCTGCTCGCGCGGGCCGAACGCCTGCGTACCCTGCTCGACCTGGCCGCCCTCGATGACGGCGCCGCGGTCACCGCCGGCGAGATCACCCGCCGTTCGGGGGCGTTGCGCGGCCTGTCCGCCGCGGTGCGCCGCTCCTATGAGGCCGCCTACGACGCGTTCGACCCCGCGCACGCCGCCTCTCCGCCTTCGCGCTGACCGGCCCCACGGCCGCCGAGGTGGCGGCTGGCGCTCGTGCGCGAGATGCCCGCACGCGAAACGCGAGACGCGTTCAGTTGAGACGTGGGCAGAAGTGGCCACCCGGGCCGTCGGGACGGCCGCACAGGACGCAGGAGGGGCGGCCGGCGGCGACTATGCTGCGCGCCCGTTCGATGAAGGCCCTGGTCTGCTGGATGGACAGGCCGACCCGCAGCGAGTCGAGGTCCTCCTCGCTGACCGGCGTCCCGAGCTGTCCGGGCGAGAGGCCGGCGGCGTCGACGAAGACCCGCCGGCCATCCCAGGAGACGGTCAGCTGGCCGAGATGGAAGTCCTCCTCGAACGGCGCCTCCAGCGGCGCGAGGTCCACCTCGATGTCGGCGGCGGCCGGCAGAGCGACGCCCTGCTGCTGGCCAACCTGCCCGAGCAGTGCCGACAGGCCCTCGGCCAGCGCCGTCACCTCGGCCTTCTCCAGCCCGATGGTGACCAGCTGCCCGTCGGACGCGGCCTGGAGGTAGAACGCGCGCTCGCCTGGCTGCCCTACGGTTCCGACCACGAACCGCTCCGGCGGGTCGAACACGTGTCGCTGCATGCCTTGCGCACTCTCCGTCAAACGATCTGGGTCAGATGAGCTAGCAGCCCGGCTCGGGTATCGGCCGAGCGGCGGGAGACCTGACGATCCGGGTCAGAGGATCCGGTCAGGTCGCCGGCCGGTCCAACCGCGCGGGCCGGATGGCCAGATCCTCATCCAGTATCCCCGTGTGTCGGTCGTGCCGGCCATCGGCGATCCGCTGGTGGCCTCCGGCTGCTCCCGGCAGCCCGCCCGACGCGGCGACGGCACCCGGACCCGGACTGCGTGTGCTACCCGGACTACCCGGGCCATCGGGGCCGCCGGGGCCGCCGGGATGGCGCGGGGCCCGCCCGAGCTGGCCTCTGCCAAGCGCGTCCGCGGGTGTGCCGGCCGCCGCCGGACGACGGTCCTCGACGTCCGGCGAGGAGCAGCAGTCCAGCGGGCAGACGTCGGGGAACTGCCCGATCGCGCCGGGCGCCCGCCGCGACGCGCTCGGGTCGCGCCGCTCCGCCACCAGCTCCACGATCATCCGGACGAACCTGGGGTCAGTCCCGACGGTACCGGCCCGTACGGCCGCGAACCCGAGCTTGTCGGCCCGGGCCATCGCCTCGCCGTCGAGGTCCTGGATGACCTCCATGTGGTCGCTGACGAAGCCGATGGGCACGAGCACCACCGCCGTGACGCCGTCGGCGGCGAGCGCCTCCAGCCGGGCGCCGACATCCGGCTCCAGCCAGGGCGTCCGGGGTGCGCCGCTGCGGCTGCAGTAGGCGATGTCCCACGGGTTCTCACGGCCTCGGCGAGCGGCGAGGCCACGGACGACGGCCTTGCTCGCGGCCATCAGCTGACGCTCATAGGCACCGCCGGACGGTCCGCTCTCGTGCGCCTGCCAGTGCGGCACCGAATGGGCCACGAAGACCAGGTGGGCGCCGTCGCGCAGGTCCGCCGGCAGCTCGTCGAGGGCGGCGGCGACCCGGTCGCCCATCGGCTCGAGGAACCCGGGATGGTCGAAGAAGACTCTCAGCTTGATCAGCTCGGGGCTCGCGGGACTCTCGTGGCCGTGGCCGTCGCCGTCGCCGTCGCCGGTCGGCAGGGCGGCGAGCGCGTCGGCGAGGTTCTCCCGGTACTGACGGCAGCCGGAGTAGGTCGCGAACACCGACGGGACGAAGCACACGGCCCGCCGCACCCCGTCCGCGCGCATCTCGGCCAGGGCGTCGGCCAGGTACGGGTGCCAGTTTCGGCTGCCCCAGTAGACCGGCAGCGGCGCCAGCTGGGCGCGCAGCTCCGCGAGCAGCGCACGGCTCTGGTCGTTGATCGGGCTGCGCCCACCGAGGCGGTGGTAGTGCTCGGCGACCTCGGCGATCCGCTCCTCGGGTACCCCCCGCCCGCGGGTCACGTTGCGCAGGAACGGGATGACGTCGGCCTGCTGTTCGGGGCCGCCGAAGGTGACCAGCAGCACCGCGTCCACGCCGACCCCGGCGGCCCCGGGCCTCGCCTCGCCGGCCGCGGCCCGGCTCCCGGCTGGAGTTTGGCGCATCAGCCCATTCTCCCCCTCCCGGCCGCGGGGAAACGGCGGGTGGCGGGGATCAGTGACCCATGCCGACGCCGCCGTCGACCGGGAGGACGGCGCCGGTGATGTATCCCGCGCGCTCGGAGGCGAGGAAGGCGACCGCGGCGGCGACCTCCTCCGGCTCGCCCATCCGCTTGCCCGGGACGGTGGCGACCAGCAGCTCGCGCTGGGCGTCAGTGAGCGCGTCCGTCATGTCGGTACGAATCGGGCCCGGGGCGACGACGTTGGCGGTGATGCCGCGGGGCGCGAGCTCGCGGGCGAGCGACCGCGCGAACCCGACGAGGCCGGCCTTGGACGCGGCGTAGTTCGACTGGCCCGGCTGGCCGGACAGACCAACCACCGAGGAGATGAACACCAGCCGGCCGTAGCGGCGTCGGAGCATGCCGCGGGCGGCGCGCTTGGCGACGCGGTAGGCGCCGAGCAGGTTCGTGTCGACGACGTCGCGGAACGCGTCCTCCGACATCGTCAGCAGCAGCGTGTCCTTCACGATGCCGGCGTTGGACACGACGATGTCGATCGGTCCAAGCTCGCTCTCGACCTCGGCGAAGGCCTTCTCGACCGACTCGACGCTCGTGACGTCGAGCCGCACGCCGAACATGCCGTCCGGCGCCTCGCCGCCACGGCTGGCGACCGCGACCCGCTGACCGTCTGCCGCCAGTGCCGCGGCACAGGCAGCCCCGATCCCCCGGTTACCGCCGGTAACCAGCGCGACCCGGCCCTGACCCTCGTTCTCGACCATGGGCGGATGGTAGCCGCCGGCGGCCCGTCGAGGCCGCACCACCGCCCCGCGGATCCGCTGCCGCCCGGCCAGGAACTGGAAGCGACCGCGGCCGTCGGGGGACGATGGACGAATGCGGGTGACGATCCGGGTGCAGCCGGGGGCCGGCCGGACGGCGGTGGGCGGCGAGGTCGCGCGCCCGGACGGGGAGGCGGCACTGGTCGTGCGGGTCAACGCCCGGGCGGTCGACGGGAAGGCCACCGAGGCCGCGCTGCGTGCGGTCGCGGAGGCACTACAGCTGCGTCGTCGCGACGTCGCCCTCGTCCACGGAGCGACCAGCCGCACCAAGCTCATCGAGATCGACGTCTCGGCCGCGGGCGGGCCCGCCGTCCGTGCCCGCCTCGCCGCCCTGCGCGGCGAGACCAGCCACTGACCGCCGGTTCCCCCATCCCCGCCATGAGCTGACGGTTACCTGGCCCCGGTTCGGTGTGGCCCTCGTCACCTGCCAGATCATGGTGGGCGCCGGCACGTCGACGCGGGCTGGCGAGGAGTATCGAGATCGAGCAGCTCCAGATCGCGGATCGGTGGGAAGTCCGGTGGTGTACAGGCCAGGGATACGCCACATCGAGTACCGGCCACGCGAACGGTCCTTCGAGCCGCCCGGCCCGCAGGCGGGCGGGACGGGACCCGGCGGTGGCCGGCCCGCCGACGAGCCCTTCACCGACCGTCGGCCGGACGGGGGCGGCCTTCCCGAGCTTCCCGCGGACGAGGCGGCTGTCGCACGGCCGGACACAAGCCGCGGCGGTCGTCTCGGGCCGTCCGCACCAGGTGAGGCCTCGCCGCCAGCCGGACCGGTGGGATGGGTGCTGGCTCGGCCGGCACCGCCCGAGCCGGGCAGGCCCAGGGCGCGCCGGCCACCGCGGCCCCCACGCCCGCCACGCCCGCATGAGGTCAGCCGCCCCCACGACGACGACGACGCGAGTCCGCGTGATGGCGGATGGCCCCGGGTCGCACCCGCGACGCCGGCGCCAGGGCAGGCGCCCTCGCCCGCGCTCTCGGCGCAGGCGCCGACACTGCAGCCGAGGCAGGCGCCGACGCGGTGGCCGGCGGCACAGTCGCCGGCGCCGGCACCGGGCGTGCAGGGCCGCCCGAGGCAGGACCCCTCAGACGAGCACCGCAGGCCGACGGCCCCTCCGGCGGCCGCACCGCCCGAGCCAAGGCTCGAGCCGGGTCGACCGCGGGCCGAGGCCGAGGCCGGTCTGGGACCGTGGGTCACGCCGCCGCCCGCTGCGGGCGCACCGCCTGCCCCGTCCCATGGGGCGATCACGCCCGGACCACCGGGAGGTCTGCTCGACCTGGCCGCGCTCGCCGAGATCGAGGGCCTGCTGCGCGCCGGTGCCGCGGGCCGCATCGAGACCGCGGTCGAGCAGGGCACTCTCGGCCGGCTGGCGGCCGACCGCCAGCACACGGTCACGGCCGCGGCGTCGTCGGTGGCGACGGTCCTCTGGTTCGACTCGCTGCGCGCCGAGGACCGCGTCAGCGTCACGCCGCACGCCGCCTCGCTGCTGGCCGCCGCCCACGGGCTCCTGGCGAGCCACCAGGCCGCCGAGGGCGAAACGCGCGACAGCGACGTCACGGAGGGCCACGGGTCCGTCGAACGGGCCGGCGGCCGCGCGGCCGCCGGCCTCCCCGCCACCGCCGACGTGCGGGCGGGGATGGCCGGCGGGCCGCCCGGGACCCGGCTGGCGCTACCGACCGGGCGCTCGGCACGAGCGCTGCGCGCGACCGGCGCCGGCACGGTCGGGCCGGGCGGGACGGTGTGGGGTGCCCTCGCCCGCCGGTTCGCCGGCGCTCGCTTCGACCACGCCCCGAACGGCCGCACGGTCTGCATCCTGCGATACCCGGACCTGCGCGATGCCGCCGTCTGGGAGGCCGTGACCGACGAGCGCACGCCGTACCTCGGCGAGCTGATCTGGGTCGTGCTCGTCACCGGCGCCGCCGTCGGCGCCGAGGCCGAAGGCGCCCAGCGAGCCGGCCTGGCCGGCCCCGCCGGTCCGGAGCGGGCGGCGCGGATGTTCGACGCCGCCGGCTGGCAGGTGCTCACCCTGCGATACGGGCGGCGGCTGGAGGGACTGTTCCGTCGTCCCGGCGGCCAGGCGCTGCGCGGCCGCCTTGCCCAGATGAGCCAGGAGGAGTACCGCGACCTGCTGGTCACCCGCGGGCCGCAGCTGCGCCGGCGACTGGCCGGGCCAGGCACGGCCGGGGCTGGCATCGCGGGGCTCGCCGACCTGCTCACGGACGACGAGATCCATGCCGCCCTGCGCGACCTCGGCGGCCACGACCTCGCACTGCTGATCGACGCCTTCGACGAGGCGGCCACCGACCGGCCGACCGTGCTGTTCGCGCACACCCACGACGCCTCGACCCGCGCCCCCGGCCTCCACGGCTCGCCCGCGCCGCAGGCGGGCGCGCGTGGCACCCGGCTGGCCTCCCACGTCGCCTCGTACCTCGGCCAGCCCCACCGGTACGCACCAGTTCCGCCGTCGCTGCCCGCCGACCCGCGCCCGGCCGGCGAGCCCCATGCCCTGACCGTCACTGGGCCCGGCCCTGGGGGCCTCCCGGAGATCCACGGTGCAGGTCCTGGCGACGAGCAGGCGGCTGTGGTCTCGTCCACCCAGGCCGCCTTCGGGAGCCTGTTGCGCGGCCTCGCGCGGACCGCGCCGGAGGCGGCCAGCGCGCTCGTCACGGTCTCGACCAGCGACGCCGACGCGGTGGTCCTCGGTTGGCTGGACCCGGCGGCGGAGCCCGGCCCGGCCGGGTCTCCGGCGGCGCAAGCGTCTCCGGCGTCTCCGGCGGCGCCGGGCGAGCGGCGCCACGTGGCCGGGGCGCTCGCACCGGCCGCGTTCGCCGGCGTGCTCGGCGGTCTCGCGGCCGCCTGGAACCGTGACGGCCTGCCGCTGTTGCCTATCGGGGTGACCGACGAGGTCGTGGCCGGCCGGGTCATCCCCGCCTGGGCAGCGGGCTGCGCCGCTGACGGGCGCTCGCTGCTGGCGGTCGTCGACACCGGCGCGGACCCGCGTTTCGCTGGTCCCGGGCTCGCGCTGGCTGCGGGCGGCACGGCCGCCCTGCCCGGAGTGGTCCGCTATCAGCCGGCGTTCACCCAGGACCTGGCCTGGTGCCTGCTGGGGGCCCTCGGGCGCCTCGGGCGAGCCGAGGGCTCGTCGAGCCTGCTGTCGCTGTCGGCCCGGGCCGTCGACCAGCGGCTGGCCGCTGTCCCGGCCGCCGGGCCCGATCGGGCCCGGCGGCGCGCGGCCGTCCTCGCCGGCGGCTACCGGCTGCGCGACGGCGGCCCGGCGCCGGTGCTCACCCTGGTCGGGATGGGGCCTGTCCTGCCGGAGGTGCTGGCCGCGGCCGACGAGCTGGCGGCCCAGCTCGGCGCGGGTGTCGCCGTGGTCGTGGTGACGTCGACCGACCTGCTCCTCGAGGCGCTGCGCTCCCGCGACAGTCGACGAGTCCCCGCCGTCCCGACGGACCGGAACGGTGCGAACAGCGGGAACGGCCAGACCGGCTCCGGCGCCGCCGGCTCCGAGGCCGGCGAGGACCAAGCCGGCAAGGACCAAGCCGGCGAGGACGAGGCGCACGCGGACCGATCCGGGGTGCTCACCGATCTGTTCCCCGTCCACCAGCGCGGCCCGCTGGTAGGCGTCTGCGCCGGAGACCCGGGCCAGCTCGCCTTCCTGTCCGCCGTGCGCGGTGACCGGCTGCGCGCCCTCGGCCCCGCAGCCCCGTCAGGCCCCGCCGGGCCACCGGGCGCGGGCGGTACGACGAGTTCACCGGCTCCGGTTGACACTGAGGCAATCGTCCGGGCGGCGCTCGAGCTGGTCAGGTCGGCCGCGTCCTAGGCCCGGGACCAGGCCCACCACCGCCATCCGCCTGTACCCGGAACCGGGCAGGGAGGGCGCCCTGGCGCCCGGTGGCGGGCGGCGCGTTCCGGACCTCCCAGCAGACCTCCCAGCAGACCTCCCAGATCGGCTTCGCCGATCCGGCAGGAACCCCGGGCTTCGCCGATCCGGCAGGGACCCCGGGCTCCGCAAGCTCCGCCAATCCGGCAGGAACCCCGGCCCGCACGCCTTAGCGATCGCGCAGGGCGAGGGCCTCGCGGCCGGCGGCCTGGGCGCCGGCCGCGTCGCCGCCGGCGGAGCGGACGCGGGCGACCTGCTCGAGCGCCCAGAGCAGGTCGCGCAGGATCTCGGGGCGGTCGCCGGCGATCTGGCGACGCCGGCGCTCTACGCCCAACGCTTCCTCGAAGCCCTCGATCGCCGCGTCCAGGTCGCCGAGGGCCTCCTTGGCGCCGGCGACCTTGTCCAGGCCGACCGACAGGTCCCGTAGCACGGTGGGGTGCTCGCCGTACTCGGTACGCAGCCACCGCACCAGCGCCAGCGACTCGGCGTAGGACTCGAGCGCGCCGGCGACGTCGCCCTGGTCGTAGCGCATGTTGCCGACCAGGCTCAACGAGTGGAAGAGGGCACGCGGCACGGTGGGGTCGATGTCCGTGGCGCCGGCGACCGCCAGCGCCCGGCGGGCCGTCGTCACCCCCTCGGTGTAGCGGGCGAGCGAGCCGGCGGCGTCACCGCGCAGCCGCAGCATGTCGCCGACGTCGAGCAGGCCGCGGGAGATGTCGCGCAGCAGCGGGGCGACCTCGCCGTACACGGTGAGCAGTCCGCGGCGCACCTCGAGGGCCTCGCGGTAGGCGTCGAGGGCCGCGTTGGTGTCGCCCTGCTGCTGGCGCAGGTCGCCGATCTTCTCCAGGGTGTTCGCGAGCCGCTGGCGGGCCTGTGGCGCGGGCGCGCCGCCGTCGGCGAGCAGCCGGTGGGCGAGCGCCAGGCACTCGGTCTGGATGTCGAGGGCGCCGACGAGGTCGCCGAGGGCCGCCCGCGCGGCGCCGGCGCGCTCCAGGCTGACGCCCAGGCGGTGCTCGGAGTCGGGGCTGCGGTCGGCCGTGGCCAGGTGCCGGTTGATCCGCAGCGCCTCTTCGTAGTTCTCCTGCGCGGGCGCCGCCCGGCCACGGTCGAGCAGCGCGTCGCCGTGCTCGATGAGCACGGCGGCCAGATGCGCGAGGTCGGACACGCCGCTGGAAGCCGAGGCGACCCGCTCCCTGCTGACGGACACCAACGCGTCCAAGGCAGTCAGCAAAGTGTCGAGGTCACCGCGCTCCCGTGCCAGCCTGGCCAGCCGTTCGAGGTTCTGCGGGGTCAGCTGCTGTCCGGTGGCCGCGACCTGACCTGCGTGGTCGTCCATATCCGGAAGAGTAGTAGTCCCCGCGACCGACCACACTGGCGCTTGCATGTCCTCTTCTGACGAGTTGCGGATGTGATGACATCCCGCGATCCGGATGCTACGAGAAGTCGCCCCTCGGGTACGCACCGCCAAGGGCACCTCGCCGACCGCTGACGGGGCCGTCGCGGGCGCCTCATGAGCTTGCACACCGTCACGCCTGGCGGGGAGGCTGCGACGCGACCTCCCCGCCACGGGCGACTTAACCGAAGAAGTGGCCCGGTGGGTAGGCGCGGTCGGTACGGGAACGCGGCATGCCGCGCAGCGCGTCCGTCAGCGTGCGGGCCGTGTTGACCAGCGGGACGTGGCTGAACGCCTGCGGGAAGTTACCGGTCATCCGGCGCAGCCGCGGGTCGTACTCCTCGGCCAGCAGACCCACGTCGTTGCGCAGCGACAGCAGCCGCTCGAACACCTCCTGCGCGTCCCGGACCCGTCCCGACAGCGCGTAGTTGTCCGCGAGCCAGAACGTACAGGCCAGGAACGCGCCCTCACCGGCGGGCAGGCCGTCGACGGCGCCGTCCTCGGCGGTCGGGTAGCGGTTGACGAAGCCGTCCTCCAGCAGGTCCCGCTCGATCGCGGCGACCGTGCCGACGACCCGCGGGTCCGTCGCCGGCAGGAAGCCGACCAGCGGCATGTAGAGCAGCGCGGCGTCGAGCTCCCTGGAACCGTAGTACTGGGTGAAGGTGCCCCGCTCGGAGTCGAAGCCGCGGACGCAGACCTCCCGGTGGATCTCGTCGCGCAGCGCCGCCCAGCGCTCCACCGGGCCGGGCAGCCCCGACTCGACGATGCCCTTCACGGCACGGTCGGCGGCAACCCAGGCCATGACCTTGGAGTGGGTGAAGTCCCGGCGCGGGCCGCGCACCTCCCAGATGCCCTCGTCCGGCTTGCGCCAGCCGGTCTCGAGGAACTCCATCAGCTTGGCCTGCAGCGGCCACGAGTCGTCCCGGCCGTCCACCTGGGTGGCCATCCGGGCGACGTGCAGGGCGTCGAGCACCTCGCCGTAGACGTCGAGCTGGAACTGGTCGACGGCGGCGTTGCCGACCCGCACCGGCGCCGAGTTCTCATAGCCGGGGAGCCACGAGACCTCGTACTCGGGCAGCCGGCGCTCCCCCGCCACCCCGTACATGATCTGGACGCGGGACGGGTCGCCGGCGACGGCGCGTAGCAGCCATTCGCGCCAGGCCAGCGCCTCGCTGGTGAAACCGGCGTCGAGCAGCGCCAGCAGCGTGATCGTCGCGTCGCGCAGCCAGCAGTACCGGTAGTCCCAGTTACGGACACCACCGATGTGCTCGGGCAGCGAGGTGGTGACCGCGGCGACGATGCCGCCGGTCGGGGCGAACGTGAGTGCCTTGAGGGTGATCAGCGAGCGGCGGACGGCGGCCTGGTAAAGGCCGTCGTAGGTGCAGCCGGCCATCCAGTCGTTCCACCAGGCCTCGGTCTGCGCGATCATCTGGCGGACCGGGAGCGCCGGCGGAGTCGGCTGGTGCGACGGGTACCAGGTCAGCGAGAACGGGACGGACTGGCCAGTGGACACCTCGAACTCGGCGAAGGTCGCGAGCTGGTGGCCCTCCATCGGAGCGGTGGTGCGCAGCGTGACCGCGTCCGGCCCGGCGGTCGCCGTCATGGTGTGCTCGTCGCGGCGGCGCACCCACGGCACGACCGAGCCGTAGTCGAACCTGATCCGGGCCTCACTGCGCATGCGCACCGTGCCGGCCAGGCCTTCCACCAGGCGCAGCACGGTGTGCGCCCCGGCCCGCGGGAGCATGGCATCGGTGATCCGGACGGTGCCCGAGGCGGTGGTCAGGTCCGTCTCGAGGACGAGCGTGTCACCGCGGTAGCGGCGGGTGACACCCACGACAGGCTCAACCGGCGCGATCTTCCAGTGCCCGGCGTTCTCGTCGCCGAGCAGCGCGGCGAAGCACGCCGGCGAGTCGAACCGGGGCAGGCACAGCCAGTCGATCGAGCCGTCCCGGGAGACGAGCGCGGCCGAGTGGGTGTCGCCGATCAGCGCATAGTCCTCAATGAGGGATGCCACCACTGCTCCTTGCGGTGTGCGGCGTCGCCCGGGGCAGGCCGCGCGCGGCGAACGGGCGCACGCTTCGTCGGCCAAGCGGGCTTTGCCAAGGTGTTCGGGAATTCCGGTGCGGCACGGCGCTGGACGCCACCGGGTGTCCGCCATCGGGCTCGTGAGGCGGTAAAGACTACGAGCCGCGCGGGCGGACTAGGTTGGGGGTATGACCCATGTGGGTGGTCCTCACGTGGGCCGGACCAGATTTGATGTCCCGACCCGACAGGGATCCCCCGACGTGACCGCAAGCCCCCCATTGCCGGAACCGGTGTCCGGAGCGGCGCCCTCGCCATCCCCAGGAGTCCCGACGGCCATAAAGCCTGCCCCATCGGAGGGCCCTTTGGTGCGGCCGGGTCCCCTAAACGACACCAAGGAGCCGTCGGACGGCGCGGACGGCGCCGCCCCAAACGACGCCACCCCCGACAGCACCGCCCCGGACAGCACCGACGCCACGTCACCGGTCCGGGCTCAGCCGCCATCAGGGCTCCGACCCCAGTCTCGGCCGTCGAAACCGTCGGCGTGGACCAGTACCCAGAGCTACCTGCTCGACCGTCGGCGACGCCCGGCGGTCCTGCTCGGGCTGGTCGCGCTCGTCGGGCTCGTGGCGTTCGGCGTGTACGCCGTCGTCGCCGGCCCGCCTCCGACCGTCGAGGCGGTCGTCGTCTTCAAGGCGGAGACCACCGACGCGCAGAAGGAGGCCGTCCGGGCCGCCTGCCCCACGGTCGGCGGCGCCATCCAGGAGCCGCGGGACGCCAACAACCTCGCGCTCACCCGCGCGTACCCCCTGCGCTACAACCTGACCAAGGCCTCCACCGCCGACCGGGCCAAGATCTTCGAATGCGTCCAGCGCCAGCCCGGCGTCACCGGCATCACCACCGAGACCCAGGGCCAGTGACGTGGCCCGGGAACGGCGCCGATCTGTGACGGAGACAGATCAGCGGTCGGCCGGCCGGGAGGCGGCGGGGGCGGGCTCGTGGTCGCCGTCCACGGCATGGTCGTGGCGGGCTTCCAGGATCTCGGCCGGGGTGGGGACGCCGGCCTCGCGGGCCTGACGGGCCTGCCAGAGGCTCACGAAGATCGTGGCCAGCACGGCGAGGCCGCCGAAAACGACGCTGCCACCACTCCACGGCGAGGAGCCGGGCAGCTCGTCATAGACGATCCAGAGGATCCCGGCGGCGATCATCCCGAGCCCGAACAGGATCGAGCCGGCCGTCGACCAGACCCGCGACGCCGCGATGTCGGCCAGGTCCGCGGCCTTCTGCCGGGCGGCCTCGAACCGGGTCCTGGCCCAGTCGTACTCCAGGCCGAGGATGAAGAAACCGAGCGCGACCACGAGGAAGCCCGGCCCCGGCAGCACGAGCATGGCGGCCCCGAGGCCCAGGACGGCGGCACCGAGCAGCGTCAGCGCGACCCGCCGCAGGAGGCGGGCTGGCGAGGTTAGCACGGCTGGCTTGCTCCCTCCCGATCTTCGGCACGCCTCGGTCTGGCGCCCCGCCTTCCCATAGTGCCTGGTAGCGACGCGGCCAAGGGAACGCTCACGACGGCTGTCACCGTCGGCTTCCCGACTCGCTCGCCGCAGGTGTCGGTCGACCAACGTGGGGTATCCCTCCAGGTCCGTGAGGGTTGCGTCCCGTCGCGAGCGGTTAGTCTGACTCCAGGCGGCCCAATTATTTGACCGCCTGGCCTCCGGCCTCGGCCGGCGCGGAAGGTGGGAGATCTGACCGCTCGACCCCGTGCGCCCGCCGACCAGGAGCCGCCGATTCACGACCAGTGACCGACGACAGGCGACGAGGGGCCCCACCGTGGACATCGAGGAGACCGCACTTCCCGGGATCGGCCTTCGCCACGAGTTCAACACCCGCGCCGGGCGCCGGGTGGGCGTCGTGTCCCGTCACAAGGGCCGCCGTGATCTCGTGATCTACGACGCGGACGACCCCGACTCCGTCGCCGAGTCCCTCACCCTCACCGCCGAGGAGAGCGACGCGCTGTCCGAGCTGCTCGGCGCGCCGCACATCGTCGAGAAGCTGGCCGACCTGAGCAAGGTCTTCGCCGGCCTGGTCGGCGAGCAGATCAAGATCTCGCCGGAGTCCCCCTACGCCGGCCGGCCGCTCGGCGACACCCAGGCCCGCACCCGCACCGGCGCCTCGATCGTCGCCGTCGTGCGCGACCATGAGGTGCTCGCCTCGCCCAGGCCGGACTTCCGGTTCGAGCCGGACGACGTCGTCGTAGTCGTCGGGACACCGGAGAACACCTCCGCCGTCGCCGAGCTGTTCCGCACAGGTTGACGGCGGGACGGCGGCATGGAACACACGGCATCGATCTTCATCGAGCTCGGCGGCGTCCTGTTCGTCCTCGGCGTCATCGGGCACATCGCCAACCGGGTCGGGATCTCCCCGATCCCCTTCTACCTGATCGCCGGGCTCGCCTTCGGCCACGGCGGCCTGCTGGGACTGGGTGCCAGCGAAGAGTTCATCGAGACCGGCGCCGAGATCGGCGTGGTCCTCCTCCTGCTCACCCTCGGCCTGGAGTACACCGCCGACGAGCTGCTGCACGGCCTGCGCAGACAGGCCCCGGCCGGCGCCGTCGACCTCGTCCTCAACGCCGCACCCGGCGTCGCCGCGGCCTTCCTGCTGGGCTGGGGCGCAACCGCCGCGGTCGTCATGGGCGGCGTCACCGCGATCTCGTCGTCCGGGATCATCGCCAAGGTCCTCGGCGACCTCGGCCGGCTCGGCAACCGGGAGACCCCCGTCGTCCTGTCGGTCCTGGTGCTCGAGGACCTGGCGATGGCCGTCTACCTGCCGATCCTCACGGCGCTGCTCGCCCACCAGACCATCGCCCGCGGCTCGCTGACGCTCGCCATCGCCCTCGGCGCGCTCGTCGCCGTCCTGTACGTCGCGCTGCGCCACAGCGACAAGGTCACCCGCCTCGTCTTCAACCCGAACTCGGAGCGCAACGACGAGATCATCCTGCTGCGCGCGCTCGGGCTCGCGCTGCTGGTCGCGGGTGTCGCCCAGCGGCTGCAGGTGTCGGCGGCGGTAGGCGCATTCCTGGTCGGCATCGCGCTGTCCGGGCCGGTCGCGGAAGGTGCGCGCGAGGTGCTGACCCCGCTGCGTGACCTGTTCGCCGCGGTGTTCTTCGTCTTCTTCGGCCTGCACACCAACCCGGCGGAGATCCCGCCGGTGCTGGCCGCGGCATCGGTGCTCGCGGTCTGCGGCGTCGCGACGAAGGTGGCGACCGGCTGGTGGGCGGCCCGCCGCGCCGGGATCGCGACGCTCGGCCGGTTCCGTGCCGGTGCGGCGCTCGTCGCCCGCGGCGAGTTCTCGATCGTCATCGCCGGCCTCGCCGTCTCGGCGGGCGTCAGCCCACGGCTCGGACCACTCGCCGCCAGCTACGTGCTGCTCATGGCGGTACTCGGCCCACTAGCCGCCCGCTTCATCGAACCGGCCACCCGCGCCGGCATGCGCCGCCTGAACCGCAAACCCGCCACAGCGGCATCCGGCGGGCCTTCACCTGGGCTGTGACGTGGTCCGCGCCGTGCGGGGCATAGTGCTCGCAACGTCCCGGACGTGGGACGTTGCGAGCGGAGCGCAAAGAGGCTCGCATGGGGCAGAAGGCTGTTACATGGTCCGCTCCGTCCGGGCGCCGCGCTCCGGCCCCTTCCCTCGCTTCGCTTCGGGAAGGGACCTCCGCGCGGCGTCCTCCTCCGCGGACGGTGCCCTCCGGCGACCTCCGCTGCGGCCCAAC
>Ga0068859_100000187_pt1 | contig 60143 bp, 41 predicted proteins | sample KBSSwiS22_FD_66585 | JGI IMG/M metagenome (GOLD analysis project Ga0068859, IMG submission 66585) | Switchgrass rhizosphere microbial communities from Kellogg Biological Station, Michigan, USA - KBS Switchgrass S2-2 | ecosystem: Host-associated > Plants > Roots > Rhizosphere > Soil ...
CCCTACACCGGCGAGGTGCAGGCGATCCTCTACCGCATCGTCCACGAGGTCCCGCGCCCGCTGCGCTCCCTCGGCGCCGACGTCTCCGACGAGCTGGAGGCGATCGTCCTCCACTGCCTGGAGAAGGACCCGGAGAAGCGGCCCAAGCGCGGCGCCTATCTCGCGGAAGCTCTACGCCGCTACCGCGGCAAGCTGCGCGAGGAGGAATTCACACGCTCGGTGATGCTCACCTCCAGCCGGCTGGTGGGCCACGTCCCGGCCCCGGCGGCGCCCTTCATCGGCCGGGAGAAGGAGCTCGCCGAGCTGCAGCGCCGCCTCCACTCCGCGGTGGCCGGCGAGTGCCAGCTGGCGCTGATCGGCGGCGAGCCCGGCATCGGCAAGACCCGGCTGGTGGAGGAGCTGACCACCCTGGCGCGGGCGCGCAAGATCCGCGTCCTCTCCGGCCGCTTCGTGGAGCAGGACCGCGCCTTCGCGCACCAGGGCTTCTGCGAGCTGATCCAGGACTACTTCCGCGGGCGCGACCCTTCGGGCAGCGCCGTCTCCCAGCCCGATCTCAGCGACGTGGCCGGCGACCTGATCGCCCTCTTCCCGGTGCTCAGCGAGATCTCCGAGCTGCGCTCGGCCGCCAGCAGCCCGCAAGCCGGCCGCTCGGCGCTGGCGGAAGACAAGACGGCGGTCTTCGAGCTGATCGCCCGCACCCTCACCCGGCTCGGCCACGGCAAGCCGTTGGTGCTGGTGCTGGAGGAGCTGCACGGCGCCGAGCAGTCGATCGAGGCGCTCCAGTACGTGGCCCGGCGGCTGGCGCCGACGCCGACGCTCATCCTCGGCACCTACCGCCCCGGCGACGTCGACCGCCGTCACCTCCTCTCCAAGATGCTGGAGTCGTTCCGCGGCGACCCGCGCTTCCTGACGCTGGCGCTGGGGCCGCTCACGCCGTCCGAGCACCGCTCGCTGGTGGAGATGGCCGCCGGCGGCGGCAGCGTCTCCGACGGGCTGGCACGGCGCCTCTACGAGGCGACCGAGGGGAACCCGCTCTTCACTCGCGAGCTGGTGCGCTCGCTGCTCGACTCCGGCGGCATCGCCCGCGACCCGAGCGGCGCGCTGCAGCTCTCCGGCGCGGGCGGCATCTCGTCCGACGCGCTGCCGGAAACGATCCAGCAGGCGGTCTCCGGGCGCGTCGAGCGCCTGCCCGAGGAGCTGCGCGAGGCCCTCTCGCTGGCCTCGGTGCTGGGCAAGACGTTCGAGATGCGCGACCTGGAGGCGCTGGCCGAGGGGAGGGGCGACCTCGACCTCGACGAGGCGGTCGAGCGGCTGGTCGCCGAGGGCCTGTTCCTGGAAGGGGCCACGGCCCGCGGTGACCGGCTCTCCTTCGCCAGCGGCATCCTGCGCGACGTCCTCTACAACGGCCTGGCGCGCCGCAAGCGCAAGCTCCTCCACAAGCGCTATGCCGCGCAGCTGGAGAAGCGCAACGCCGGACGGCTGGAGCGTGTCTACCCCGAGCTCCTCCATCACTACACCGAAGCCGACGTGCCGGAGAAGGCGGTGGAGTACGGGCTGCTGCTGGCGAAGAAGGCGCTCGAGGCCTTCAGCGCCGACGAGGCTTCCCGTGCCGCCCGCGCCGTGCTGGACCACGTCGAGGGCGCGGAGGAGGCCGAGGGCGCCTCGGCGGAGGGGGCCGAGGGCGAGGCCCGGCTGCTGCTGCTCAGAGCGGCGGCGATGTCGGGCCAGACCGAGGCGGCGCTGCGCGAGGCCGAGGCGGCGCTCAAGGTCTTCGAGCGCGAGAAGAAGAGCGCCCGCTCGGTGGCGGTGATGCTGGCGGCGGCCGACGCCGCCTGGCAGGCGCGCCGGGTGGACGAGGCCCGCCGCTGGGTCGAGCGCGGCTTGCCGGCGGCGCGCGCGCTCGGCGAGCCGGGCCCGCTGCTGCAGCTGCTCTCGCTCTCGGCGACGGTGGCCGGCTTCCGCGGCGAGCACCACCGCGCGGCCACGCTGCTCGCCGAGATCGAGCGCCTGACGCCTCGCGAGCGCGAGCGCGAGGAGCTGGCGCAGGGCGGCACGCTGGTGGTGGCGCTGGCGAACTCGGTGCGCGCCCTCGAGCCGGCGGTCACCACCATCGTCGAGGAGCAGGAGGTCCTGGCCAACGTCTTCGAGACGATGGTGACGACCGACGCCCAGGGCGTGCTGATGCCGCGGCTGGCCGAGCGCTGGGAGGTGGAGGAGGACGGCACCGCGTTCGCGTTCACGCTGCGCGAGGGCATCCGCTTCTCCGACGGCGAGCCGCTCTCCGCGGCCGCCGTGAAGGCCTCCTTCGAGCGGGCGCGCGACCTCTGCCGCCACGAGCTGCCTCCGGCGCTCTCGGCCATCGCGGCGGTCGAGGCGGTCTCGGAGCGCCGGGTGGTGTTCCGGCTGACGTCGCCGCTGCCGATCTTCCCCTCGCTCCTGACCGACGTGAACTCCGCGGTGACTCGCGCCGGCGCCTCGGGTACGGTGGGGACCGGTCCCTTCCAGATCGTCTCGCAGACTCCGGAGCGGGTGGTGCTGCGCCGCAACCCGCACGCGGCGCGGACGCCGCGCCTGGAGCAGCTGGAGTTCCACACCGGCATGGGCGCCTCGGCGATCGCCGCCGGGCTGCGCGACGGGCGCGTCGACCTCGCCCGCGACCTCCTGCCGGAGGACCTCGACCTGGCGTTGCGCGACCCGCGCTTCCGCGCCGGGGTGGTCGAGGCGCCCAAGAAGGCGACCTATCTGGTGCTGTTCAACACCCACAGCTCCCTGGGCGGCCAGCCGGCGCTACGGCGGGCGCTGGCCGGCGTGACCCGCAGCCACGATTTCGTCTGGGGGGCGCTGGGCCGGGTGGCCTCGCCGGCCACCGGCCTCTTGCCGCCGGGCATCCTCGGTCACGACGCCGGCAGGCGGCGCGCGCTGATGCCGAAAGAGGCGGCGCGCCAGCTGCTCGCCGAGGCCGGCCTCACTCCGCCGATTCCGGTGCGCGCGACGGTGCATCCGATCCTGCAGGACCGCTTTCGCAAGCTGATCTCGACGCTCTTCGACATCTGGGCGGAGCTGGGGGTCACGGTGACCGTCGAGAACGCCACCATGGCCGAGTACATTGCGGCACAGAGGAACCCGTCGGCCGACCTGCAGATCGGCCGCTGGCAAGCCGACTACGACGACCCCGACGACTTCACCTACGGCCTCTTCCAGAGCGGCAACGGCCGCTGGAAGAGCTTCTACGCCTCCACCGAGTCCGACCGCCTCCTGGAGGAGGCGCGCCGCGAGACGGACTCCGGCGCGCGCGAGGGCCTCTACCGCCGCTTCGAGGAGTTCCTGCTGGCCGAGGCGGTGCTGATCCCGCTCTTCCACGAGATCGACTACCGCATCGCGGCGCCGAACGTCCGCGCGGTGGAGCTCTCGACGGTGCCCCCTTTCGTCGGTTATGCCGAGATCGCCAAGACCGAGGCGCCACGCGCGCCGCGTGCGCAGGTCGCCGGCGGCCTGGTGACGGTGCCGATCGCCGGCGACGTCTCGAGCCTCGACCCGAAGTCGTGCCTCACCGCCGAGGCCGCCGAGTGCATCGCCAACGTCTTCGAGACCCTGACCCGCAACGTCGAGGGCCGGGTGGCGCCCTGGCTGGCCTCCGAGATCACCGCCGAGGCGGGCGGCGCCCGCTTCCGTTTCCGGCTGCGGCGCGGCGTGCGCTTCCACGACGGCCGCGCGCTCACCGCGCGGGACGTGCGCTATTCGTTCGAGCGGGTCGTGCAGAGCGGCGAGAACCGGGGCTCGCTCATGACCATCAAGGGCGCCAACGCGCTCGCGGCCGGCAAGGCGAGCGGCCTCGAGGGCTTCCGCATCCTCTCGCCGAGCGAGTTCGTGATCGAGCTCGAGAAGCCGCTCTCGTTCTTCCCGGCGATGATCTCCTACCCGAACGCCGCCATCCTGCCGGAGGGCGCCAGCAACCTGTCCGGCCACTGGAGCGAGGGGACGGCCGGCACCGGTCCGTTCCGGGTGGTGCGGTTCGAGCCGGGCAAGCTCCTGGAGCTGGAGCGGAATCCCGGCTACTGGCGCGAGGGCTTCCCACGCAGCGAGGGGCTGCTCTTCCGGATCGGCCTCTCCTCGAGCGACATCAAGGACGAGTTCCTGGGAGGACGCCTGTCGCTGGCCTCCGACCTCCTGCCGGAGGAGGTGGAGCAGCTGCGCGCCGACCCGCGCTACGCGCCGGGGTTCCGCGAGACGCCGCGGCTCGGCACCTGGTTCGTGACACTCAACAGTCGCAAGGGCCCCCTCACCGACCCGGACCTCAGGCGTCGCGTGTACGACACGGTCGACGGCGAAGCGCTGGTCAAGCGCACGCTCGGCAAGGCCGCCTTCCCCGCGACCGGCCTCATCCCCCCCGGTCTGCTCGGGCACACCGCCTCCAGACCGCCGCACCCGCCGCCCGATGCGCGGAAGGGGCAGACGGTGATGCTCACCGCCAACCTCCACCCGCTGCTCTTCGGCGAATACCGCGCGCTCTACAGCGGGATCGTCGAGACGCTGGAGAAGCAAGGCATCGCGCTGCGTGCGGTGAACACCGACATGGCCGGCTACCTCTCGCTGCAGATCCAGGGGGATACCGACTTGATGATCGGCCGCTGGAACGCCGACTACCTCGACTCCGACGGCTTCACCTACCAGGTCCACTCCCGCGAGGGGCGCTTCGGGGCCTTCCTCGGCGCCCCGGAGCTGGACCGGCTCGTGGAGCGGGGACGCGCCGAGTCCGACCCGAGCATCCGCCACGCGGTCTACCGCCAGCTCGAGGAGTTCCTGGCCCGCGAGGCTCTGCTGATCCCGCTGTTCCACGAGCAGGTCTACCGCTTCGCGCGGCCGGAGATCGAGGGCCTCAGCGTGGGCCTCTCGCGACCCAGCGTCGCCTACGAGGAGCTGCGAGTACGGGGCTGACTCTTTCCCTTCGGATGCCAGAATGCGTTCCGCCATGAAGAAGCTCCTTGCCGTCCTCGCCTGTGCCGCTGTCCTCCGCGCCGAGGGCGCTCCCGCCGAGAAGAAGCCGCTCACCCACGAGGCCATGTGGCTGATGAAGCGCGTCGGCGCGCCGGCCATCAGCCCCGACGGCAGGTGGGTCGTCTTCCTGGTCACCGAGCCCGCCTACGACGAGAAGGACCAGGCCGCCGATCTGTGGATCGCCGTCGCCGACGGCTCCGACAAGCCGCGCCGGCTCACCGCCACCAAGGCCGCCGAGAGCGACCCGGCCTGGGCGCCCGACAGCCGCCGCATCGCGTTCTCCGCCAAGCGCGAGGGGGACGAGCAGAGCCAGATCTACGTCATCGACGTGGCCGGCGGCGAGGCGCAGCGCGTCAGCAACGTCTCCACCGGGGCGCGCTCACCGAAGTTCGCGCCCGACGGGAACGCGCTCTCGTACGTGAGCACCGTCTATCCCGGCGCGCTCGACGACGAGGCGAACAAGAAGGCGGCCAAGGAAGAGAAGGACAGGAAGGAGAAGGTCCGCGCCTACGACACCTTCCCGATCCGTGCCTGGGACCGCTGGCTCGAGCCGAAGCAGCCGCACGTCCTGGTCCAGCCTCTCCCGAGCGGCCCCGCCAAGGACCTCCTGGCCGGTACGAAGCTGGTGGCGCAGCCCGGATTCGCCGGTACCGGGGGTGGCGAGGGGCGCGAGACCATCGACGCCGAGTGGACGCCGGACGGCAAGGCGCTCGTCTTCGCGGCCAGCACCACCCGCCACACCGCGGCGTTCGCCGAGACCACCACAGACCTCTACCGCGTCAGCGCCGGCGGTGGCGAGCCCGAGAAGATCGCGGCGCGCCCCGGCAGCTTCGGCCATCCGAGGTTCGCCGGCGACGGCAAGACCCTGTACGCGACCTTCGAGCCGAACAACGGGAAGGTCTACAACCTGGACCGGCTGGTCGCGTTCGACTGGCCCTCGATGGCGAACGAACGCGTGATCGCGCGGGTCGATCGGTCGCCGGTCGACTTCGCGCTCACCGGCGACGGCAAGACGATCTTCTTCACCGCCGAAGACGCGGGGCTCGTCAAGATCTACTCGGTGCCGGCGTCGGGGGGCGAGGCGAAGGTCTTCCTGGATCCGGGGCGCGGGGTCTACCTGGGCCTGAGGATCGCCGAGCGGGCGCCGGTGGCCGTCGCGCAGTGGAGCTCGTCGGTCGACCCCGCCGAGGTGGTGCGGATCGACCTGGCGGCGAAGAAACACGTGAACCTCACGTCGTTCACCGTCGAGCAGGCCAGGGCGATCGACTGGGAGCCGCCTCAGCACTTCTGGTTCACGTCCAAGCGCGGCCGGAAGATCCACAGCATGGTCGTCCTGCCGCCGGGCTTCGACGCCTCGAAGAAGTACCCGCTCCTCGTCCTCATCCACGGCGGCGCCGCCAACATGTGGCGCGACGCGATCTCGCTGCGCTGGAACTACCACCTCCTGGCCAGGCCCGGCTACGTCATCCTGGCCACCGACTACAGCGGCTCGACCGGCTACGGCGAGGCGTTCGCGCAGAGCATCCAGGGAGACCCGCTGCGCGGGCCGGCCGAGGAGCTGATGGAGGCGGCCGACGAGGCGATCAAGCGCTATCCGTTCGTCGACGCCTCACGCCAGGCCGCCGGCGGCGCCAGCTACGGCGGGCATCTGGCCTATGCGCTCGAGGCCTGGTCGGGGAGCCGCTTCAAGGCGCTCATCGCCCACGCGGGGCTCATCAACCTCGAGACCCAGTGGGCGACGTCCGACACCGTCTACGGCCGCGAGCTGATGAACCTGGGTCCGGTCTGGGAGCAGGGCGAGGTCTGGAAGACGCAGAGCCCGGCACGCTTCGCGACCCAGTTCAAGACGCCGATGCTGCTCTCGGTGGGGGAGAGGGACTTCCGCGTCCCGATGAACAACACGCTCGAGGCCTGGACGCTCCTCCAGCGCCTGCGCATCCCGAGCCGCCTCCTGGTCTGGCCCGAGGAGAACCACTGGATCACGAACGCCGAGAACTCCCGCGTCTTCTATCGCGAGGTGCACCAGTGGCTCGAGCGGTGGCTGGCGCCGGCCTCTTCGCGAGCCTCGTCGACGACGACCTCGCCCTGACCCGCCCTCAGCGCTGGGCGGCGGCCTCCGGTAGCAGCGTCACGTTCTCGAGCGCCAGGTCGACGACTCCCTCGATGCGGTTGCCGCGGGTGACGCTCCGGAACGCGCTGTCCTTCACCACCATCCGCTGCAGCGGTGACCCGTCCAGCGTCCGCAGGAAGAGCGCGTAGGCCGCCTTGCGCACGTCCAGCCTCTCGATGCGGATGTTCCTTACCACCGGCCGGTGCGGTCCGGCGGCCCCCTCCTCGTAGAGCATGTCGACGTCGACGGCGTTCCCCACCTCGCCGATCGACACGTCCCGTACGAAGAGGTTCTCCACGACACCGCCGCGCATGGCGTTGGTCTTCACCCGGATGCCGCGCTCCAGGTCGGGGCTGGACATCTCGCAGCGTTCCACGAAGACGTCGCGGGCGCCGCCGCTGATCTCGCTGCCGATGGTCACCCCGCCGTGCCCGGCGCGCATGCGGCAGCGCCGCACCACCACACGTTCCACCGGCACGTTCAGCCGGCGGCCGTCGGCGTTGCGTCCCGACTTGAGCGCGATGCAATCGTCGCCGGTGTCGAAGACCGAGCCCTCGATGAGGACGTCGGAGGACGACTCCGGATCGCAGCCGTCGTTGTTGGGGCCGTGCGAGACGACGGTCACGTTGCGCACCGTCACGTTGCGGCAGAGCACCGGGTGGATCACCCAGAAGGGGGAGCTCCGGATCGTGACACCCTCGATCAGCACGTTCCGGCAGCGGTAGGGCTCGAGGAACGGCGGGCGCAGGTAGTGCCCGGCTCCGTAGACGCGCTCGGCGACCGGCGCCCCCGCCTCGGCCTGCTGGAAGAGGCGCGTGCGGTCCGGCTTCTGGCTCTCCGGTCCGTCCTTCCTCCAGCTCCACCAGCGGTCGGGCCCCGCCTGCCCGTCCAGCGTCCCCTCGCCGGTCACCGCGATCGACTCCTGCTCGAACGCGTAGATCAGCGGCGAGTAGCCCATCAGCTCGACCCCTTCCCAGCGGGTGAGGACCGGAGGCAGGTAACGCGCCGGGTCGGTCACGAACCGCACCAGCGCCCCCTTCTGCAGGTGGAGGTTCACGCGGCTCTTCAGGTGGATGGGGCCGGTCAGGTACTCGCCGGGAGGCACCACCACCCGCCCGCCGCCGGCGCGGCTGCAGGCGGCGATGGCGGCGCGGAACGCCTCGGTGGCGTCGCTGCCGTCGGCCACGGCGCCGTGCTCGGTGATGAGGACGTCGCGCGCTGGAAACCTGGGGGCCTGGATGCGCGCCAGCACCCGGGGCAACCGCGACCAGGGGTCGGCATCCCGGGCGGGAGCCGCCGCCAGCGCCAGCAGCGCCGGCGCGGCCAGCCAGACGCGCCTCACGCCAGCTCGTCGAGCGAGAGCATTTGCATGTCCTCGAACTCCTGGTTCTCGCCCCCCATGCTCCAGACGAAGGAATAGGGGCTGGCGCCGGCGCCGAAGTGCACCGACCAGGAGGGGGAGAGCACCGCCTGGAGGTTGCGGACCACCAGGTGGCGCGTCGCCGAAGGACGTCCCATGAAGTGAAAGGCCGTGGCTCCGGGCGCCAGGTCGAAGTAGAGGTAGATCTCGGTGCGGCGCGTGTGGGTGTGCGGCGGCATGGTGTTCCAGACGCTCCCGCTGAGGAGGCCGGTCACCCCCATCACCAGCTGGCAGCTCGGGACGCCGCCGGCGTGGATGTACCGCCGCAGCACGCGGGCGCTGGCGTTCTCGGCGCTTCCGATCGAGACGGTCTGCGCGTCGTTCTGCGCGACGCGCCGCGTGGGGTGCGCGGCGTGGGCGGGATGGCTCACCAGGTAGAAGAGCGCCGGCTCGGCCGGGCGCGCGCTGGCGAAGAGGACGGTCTTGGCGCCGCGCCCCACGTAGAGGCCGTCGCGGCGGCCGAGCTCATGGCGCTCGCCGTCCACGGTCACCGAACCCAAGGCGCCCAGGTTCACGATGCCCAGCTCGCGCCGCTCGTTGAAGGACGCCGCCTTGATTTCGGCCGGGGCGGGAAGTGAGAGCGGCTCGCTCAGCGGGACTACCGAGCCGAGGATCGTCCGCTCCGCCTCCCACTGCACCAGGCAGACCTCGCCGGGGCGAAAGAGGTCGTCGACCAGGAATGCGGCGCGGAGCTCCGAGGTGCTCATCGCCTCGACACGCTGTGGATCCGCGAGGAGTCGTGTCTGCATGGTGCTCAAGGTCGTGAGACTACGACGTCGAGAGGCGACCGGAGGCGGCTGGAAAAGTCGTCGAGATACCGGTCCCAGGCGGCGGCGTCGGCGACGTCGCCCCCCTTGTCCCAGCCGGAGCCGGCCCAGTAGTCCGCCGCGCCGCGCCCGAGCGCCAGCGCGTTGCCGTCCGCCTCGGCGAAGTCCTGGAGCTGGGCGGGGTCGAGGACGACGGCGCAGCCCAGGCTGCCGTTCCCCTCCTTCAGCGTCTCCCAGGTGCGCAGCAGCCCGCGGGCGCGGTCGGTCCGCAGCGACGCGTTCGGCGCCTTCTTGATGCCGGCGGCCCAGGGGACGTCGGCCGGGGTGTAGGTGCTCTCGAAGCGGTTGAGGTGGGACCCGGCGTCCAGCGTCACCCGCTTCGTCTCCGAGACCTTCAGGCCGCCGGCGTCCCAGGCCTCGTAGACCAGCTCGAAGACGAGGCGGATCGGCCCGTTGGCCAGGACGCGCGAGGCGCGGAAGTTCCTCGAGGTGTGGAGGCGCCCGTCGCGGAAGACCCCGCTGCCGCCGCAGCCGCGGCTCTTGCCGACCGAGTAGAGGTCGGCCCCCTCGCCGGTGTCGCGGTGATAGTCGTCCACCAGGTACCAGTCGTTCACCACCAGGCGGCGGGTGCGCTTGCACCAGACGTCGACCCCGCTGGAGGTGAGCGGCTCCTTCGTCCAGCTCTCCAGCGCCGGGCCGTACATGCGGTGCGCCACCCGGTCGTTCTCCCAGGCGAAGTCGTCGAAGCGTTCGCGCACGAAACGGCCGTAGACGCGGAAGTCGTCGCGCCTGGGCGGCTGGCGCTGGCCGGTGCGCAGCTCGAAGCCGCGCGTCTGCCCGGACGCGAAGTCGGCCTGGAAGACGAGCTGGTCGAAGGCGCCGTCACCGTCGCCGTCGAGCGGCTGGGCGAGCAGCGCCTTGCCGGAGACGGGGTCCACCACGGCGAGACCGGGGAGGTCCCCGGCGTTCACGCCGGGCAGGGATGGCAGGGCGACGACCACGGTCTCGCCGGGCCGCGCCGCCGTCAGCGCGTTCCGGACGGCGAGGCGGATCGGGGCCGGCGGCGCAAGGAGGGGGCTCGCGGCGAGGAGGAGGGCCCCCGCCGCGAGCCGCAGGAACGAGGACATCCGGCTAGAAGGAGAGTCGCGCGCCGAGCTGGATGTCCCGCGGGTTGTTGCGCTGGCTCCGGAAGAGACCGAACGTGGAGCTGCGCGGGTTGGTGTCGGGGTCGAAGTAGACCGTGTAGTCGATGGCGTTGATCATCTCCATGCGCACCTGCAGCTCGAGCCCGCCGGGGAGGTCGAACTCCTTGGAGATGCCGATGTCGAGGAGGTGGAGGTCCGGGTAGCGGGCGTTGTCCAGGGTGGAGGGGAAGGTGCGGTAATTGGCCTCGCCCACGGCGATGCGCGGGTCGGCGATGTTCCCCTGGGCGTCGGGGAAGTAGAAGCAGCGGGTATCCCAGGCGGGGATGTCCAGGCCGTAGATGCGGCCGTTGGCGTCCTTCTCGCCGGCGCGGACCCGCAGGTCCTTCGCGTTGCAGGACGGGTCGAAGTAGATGTTGTTCCAGATGGGGACGCCGCTGGAGAAGCTGTTGTACCACTGGATCGGCTGGCCGCTCTGGAACTGGTAGGTGGCCGACACGCGCCAGCCGCCGAAGAGCGCGTTCATCAGCCCCTTCCAGTTGCTGCCCCACGTCCTCCCCTTGCCGAAGGGGAGCTTGGCCACCGCGCCCACCGTCGCCCGGTGCGGGCGGTCGTCGGGGGAGGTGCGCGACTCCAGCTTGCTGTCGCCCGGGTTGAGGTAGCTCAGCTCGTCGGTGAGCTTGGAATAGGTGTAGGTGGTGACGACCGAGAGAGCGTCGGAGAAGCGCTTCTGCAGCGCGATCTGGCCGGCGTTGTAGCTGTCGGAGCCGTTGTACTCCTCGACCGCCAGCCGCAGGTACTGCGGGTAGGCGCGCAGCAGCTGCTGGCGCTGCACGGTGGCCCCGTTGATCGTCGTGCCCGCCAGCAGGCCGGCGAACGGGTTGGTCACCGCCTGGGCCAGGAACGTCTCGTTGGCGGTGTCGCGTTCGGCCTTGGTGGAGACGTATTGGAGCGGCAGCGCGTTCAGGTCGTGCCGCACCGGCAGGTTCCGTCCCTTGGAGCCGACGTAGTTCACCTCGACGCCCCAGCCGGAGCCGAGGTCGCGCTGGGCGCCGATCTGCCAGCGGGTGTAGTAGGGGGACTTGCGGTCCGGCTGCACCAGCGAGGTGGTGGTGGAGACCAGGTCGCGCCCCAGCGCGGTGGAGAGGCCCAGCGAAGAGCCGGTGGGCTGCTGCAGCCCGTTCGGGAACGGGGTGTTGAGGTCGGCGATGAAGGTGGAGCCGTTGTTGTTGGTGGAGACCAGCAGCGTGGACTGCGAGAAGCCGGTCTGGTTGATGGCGTCGAAGTAATAAGGGAAGGAGAAGAGCCCGACGCCGCCGCGCAGCACCGTCCGGTCGTCGAGCGAGTAGGCCACGCCGATCCGGGGGAGCGGCTTGTAGAGCGTCTCGTAGACGGCGCCGGAGCCGTAGAGCAGCCCGCCGCGCACCCGGAACTGGTCGACCGGGACCTGGGCGATCGGGTTCTTGGCGTAGGCCGCCAGCGCCGCGGCTTCGATGGGGCTGGCGCCGGTCAGGGTGAAGCCGTAGATGTTGCGGTCGTCCTGCTCGGTCAGCCCCTCGTCGATCTCGACCCGGACGCCGGCGTTGACGGTGAGCTTGCGGCTGAGGTGCCAGTCGTCCTGCAGGAAGATGGCGTGGCCGCGCTGGGTGTAGATCCCGTCGGTGTTGACGTCGATGAGGCTGTTGCCGCCGGAGGTGGGGATACCGAGCAGGAACTGGGCGAGCGACTGGCCGCGCAGCGTGGCGGCGCTGTTGCTCTGGCGGGTGTAGGTGCCGGTGAAGTTGTAGCGCCCGCCCTGGAAGCCGCTGTCGGTGCGGTCCCAGCGCTGGATGCGCAGGTCGTAGCCGGCGCGCACGGTGTGGTCGCCGAAGAAGCGGGTGGCGGTGGCGGCGCCGCCGTAGTTGTAGAACGGGCGGTCGAAGCCCTCGGTGTAGTCGGAGCGCTGCGAGCCGAGGGTGGCGAAGCCGGAGATGTCGAAGCGCGGCAGGTACTGGTAGCCGCGCATCAGCGCCACCGTCTGGGCGTTGAAGCCGAGCGTGGCCGGGTCGAAGGACTGCGACGGGTCGCGCCCTTCGCCGAACTTGGAGACGTTGATCCGGACGTCGGACAGGAAGCGGTCGTTGAAGACGGCGCTGTAGCCGAGCGTGCCGCCCAGGTTGTCGCGGAAGTCGAGGCCGCGGGAGACCTCGAAGCCGTTCACCACGCCGGCCCAGTTGTAACGGTCCTCGGTGCGCTTGTTCCAGTAGCCGTTCAGGAGCAGCTGGTGCCCGGGGGCCAGCGCGTGGTCCAGCTTGAGGATGGCGCCGTTGTAGTCGTAGGCGCGCTCCTGGTTGGAGAAGTAGTTGCTGGAGAGGTCGGCGGCGCCCTGGATGTTGGGCTGCGGGTAATAGGAGATCAGGTTCCTGGCGATGGGGTTCAGGCGGTTCTCGGGGATGACGTTGCCGTCGAAGGCCCGCCGGGCGGTGGTGCCGGTCGCCGGGTCGTAGATCACGATGCCCAGCGCCAGCAGCTCGGAGAAGTCGCCTCGCCGCATCTTCTCGGTGGGCACCGAATAGAAGGCGGGCTCGGCGGTGACGTCGGTGAGGTGCTCGAAGGAGCCCATGAAGAACGTCTTGTCGCGGAAGAGCGGCCCGCCCAGGGTGGCGGTCACGCGGTCGTAGCCACGGGTCAGCAGGTCCTGCCCGGCGCGCTCGGAGTAGATGGAGTTCTCGGAGCGGCTCTCGTCGCGGTTGAAGTAGGAGGCGCTGCCGTGGAAGTCGTTGGTGCCGCTGCGGAGGGCCAGGTTGATGACCGCGCCGGCGGTGTGCCCCTGCTGCGCGTCGAAGGCGTTGGTCTCCACCTTGAACTCGGCAATCGCCTCCGACGGCGGTGAGAAGCCGACGCGCCGGTCGGAGACGATGTTGGGCGCCCCGTCCAGCGTGAAGTCGTTCCCGCCGCGCACGCCGTTGGAGACCACGCCGCCCAGGTTGGCGTTGTCCATCGGACGCGAGAAGTGGAGGTCCGACACCTCGGTCACCCCCGGAGCCAGGCGGCTCAGCATGTAGGCGGTGCCGTCGGCCAGCGGGAGCTCGCGGATCTGCTCGCGCTCGATCACCTGCCCGGTGACGCCGGAGGTCCGGTCGACCAGCGGCGCGCTGCCGGACACCTCGACGACCTCCTTCACGCCTCCGACCGCGAGCTTCAGGTCGACGCTCACCGAGTCGCCGACGCGGACCTCGATGCCCTTGCGCACCACCGGCTGGAAGCCGGAGAGGTCGGCCGAGACGGAGTACTTGCCGGGGTTGAGGTATTTCAGGCGGTAGAAGCCCTTGGTGTCCGTCACCGCCCGCGAGGCCACGTTGGTGGCGACGTTGGTCGCTGTGACGGTCACGCCCGGTAGCGGGCTGCCTCCGTCGTCGGCGACCGTGCCGGTGATCGTCCCCCGGAAGTCCTGGGCGAACACGGGCGCGGCCAGAAGGGTCAGAACGACGAGGGCGCCGAGGGTGCCGAGGAGGAGCGGGCGGAGCTTCATGACGCCTCCTTGAGCGGTTTGCTGTGCTAGCTAATTCGTATCACCACGGTCAGAGCGGTGTCAAGTAGTTGTTTGACCAATTCTGGAAAGTGGGACGCCGCAAGGCACTTCAAGCGTCATGGCTACTCTCGTTCCGGGGTGGAATGGATAAAGTGGTCTGACCGAATCGTCGCGGCGTCGCGCTCGAGGCCCTGGCCGAGGCGGCCCAGGGGCAGGCCCAGGTACTGGCGGGCGTTGAAGAAGGAGACGTCCTGCGCCAGGGGCCCCAGGAGCTCGCGGTCGGGCGGCACCAGGCCGAGGCGCGCGTCGTTCCCGAGCATGTTGCAGACGAGGCGGCGGAAGTACTCGTGGCGGGAGTACGAGAGGAAGCTGCGCGAATCGGTCACCATGCCCACGAAGCGCGAGAAGAGCCCCAGGTTCGAGAGCGCCGAGATCTGCGCCTCCATGCCGTCCTTCTGGTCGAGGAACCACCAGGCCGAGCCGTACTGGAGCTTGCCGGGCACGCTGCCGTCCTGGAAGTTCCCGATCATCGAGGCGAAGAGCTCGTTGTCGCGCGGGTTCACGTTGTAGAGGATCGTCCTGGCCAACCGGTCGCTGCGGTCCAGCCGGTCGAGGAAGCGCGCCAGCGATTCCGCCTGCGGGAAGTCGCCGATGGAATCGAAGCCGCTGTCCTTGCCGAGCGCCCGGCGCAGGCGCGTGTTGTTGTCGCGCAGCGCGCCGAGGTGGAGCTGCTGCACCCAGCCGCGCGCATGGTCCAGGAGCGCGAGCTCGTGGAGCAGCGCCGACCGAAGCTTCACCGCCTCGGCGCGGGAGAGCGCCTCGCCCAACCGCAGCCGCGCGAACGAGGCTGCCGCCTCCTGCGGGGTGACGTCGTCGGCGTCCACTCGGGTGAGGCCGTGGTCGGAGGCGCGGCAACCGGCGGCGTGGAACGCGGCGTGCCGCCGCTCCAGCGCCTCCAGGAAGACCTGGTAGGTGCCGATGGAGAGGCCGGAGGCCTGCTCGAGATGACCGACCCAGGCGTTCCATTCGGCGACGTCCTCGAAGGCCATGGCGCGGTCGGGGCGGAACGTCGGCACCACGACGGTGTCGGGCAGGGGGGCCTGGGGGGCCCCGAAGGGCCCCCCTTCAGGATCGCCGCGCCGCGCCAGCGCCGTGTGATGCTCGAGGCTGTCGGTGGGGTCGTCGGTCGTGGCCACGACCGCCACGCGGAATTGCCTCAGGAGGCCCTGGGTGGTGAAGCCCGGCTCGGCCAGCCGCGCGTTGGCGCGCTCGTAGATCGACCGCGCCGTCCCCGGGGAGAGGAGCTCCTCGATGCCGAAGGGACGCTTCAGCTCCAGGTGCGTCCAGTGGTAGAGCGGGTTCCTCAGCGTGCGCGGGACGGTGCGCGCGAAGGCCTCGAACTTCTCCCAGTCCGACGCGTCGCCGGTGCAGAAGCGCTCCGGCACGCCGTCGGTGCGCATGGCCCGCCACTTGTAGTGGTCCCCCTTGAGCCAGATCTCGGTGAGCGTGGCGAAGCGGTGGTCGCGGGCGATCTCCTCCACCGGCAGGTGGCAGTGGTAGTCGACGATCGGCAGGTCGCGCACGTAGCCGTGGTAGAGCTCGGAAGCGAGGTCGGTCTCCAGCAGGAAGTCGTCGTGGATGAAGGGCCTCACGACGGCGACTCGTCCACCCTCACCGGCGTCAGCTGCGGCATCAGCGCCTGCAGCACCGCGAAGGCCACCAGGTAGGCCGACCCGGCCAGCAGGAAGAGCGTCAGGTAGCTGCCGGTGAGCTGCAGCACCCAGCCCGCCCCCGAGGCCACCAGCATGCCGCCGATGCTGCCGGCCATGCCGCCGAAGCCGACCACCGAGCCGACGGAGCGGCGCGGGAAGACGTCGGAGACCAGCGTGAAGAGGTTCGCCGACCACCCCTGGTGGGCCGCGGTGGCCAGCGAGAGGAGCGCCACCGCCTCCCACAGCCCCGAGACGCGCGAGGCCAGCACGATCGGCGTGACCAGCACCGCGCACAGCAGCAGCGCGGTCTTCCGGGCGCGGTTCACCGTGAAGCCGCGCTTGATCAGGGTCGAGGAGAGCCAACCGCCGCCGATGCTGCCGACGTCGGCGAAGAGATAGATCACGATCAGCGGCGGGCCGAGCTTGGCGAGCGAGACGCCGTGCCGCTCGTTCAGGAACTTCGGGATCCAGTAGAGGTAGAACCACCAGATCGGGTCGGTCAGCAGCTTGCCGATCGCGAAGGCCCACGCCTGACGGTAGGAGAGGAGCTTGACCCACGGCAGCTTGACCGCCGGCTCCTCCTCATCACTCCTTATATAGGCCAGCTCCTCCGGGGTGACGTTGCGGTGGCGCTCCGGCGTCTCGTAGAACGCGTACCAGAGCGCCAGCCAGACGAAGCCGATGCAGCCGGTGGCGACGAAGGCCACCCGCCACGAGTAGGTGAGCGCGATCCAGGGGACGATGGCCGGCGCGATCACCGCGCCGACGTTGCTGCCGGCGTTGAAGATGCCGGTGGCGAAGGCGCGCTCCCGGCGCGGGAACCACTCGGCGACGGTCTTGATGGCCGCCGGGAAGTTGCCCGCCTCGAAGAGGCCGAGTCCGAAGCGCGCAGCGCCGAAGCCGAGGGGAGTCCTGGCCAGCGCGTGCGCCATGGCCGCCAGGCTCCAGAAGACCAGCGCCAGCGCGTACCCGTGCCGCGTGCCCACCACGTCCAGCACGCGACCCACCACCAGGAGCCCGATGGCGTAGGCGCCCTGGAAGGCGGTGACGATGTAGCCGTACTCGACCTCGCTCCAGCCGATCGACTTCTGGAGGTCCGGCGCCAGGATGCCCAGCACCTGGCGGTCGATGTAGTTCACGGTGGTGGCCAGGAAGAGGAGGCCGCAGACGATCCAGCGGACGTGTCCCGCACGGTGGGGGCGCGCCGGAGCGGGGGGGAGGCCGGCCGGCTCCGGCGCTACGCTCGCCACGCCGCGCCTCCCGGGAACTCGTACTCGTCCATCGACTCCGGCTTCATGGCGATGCTGGTCCCGGGAGAGAGCGGCGCGGCGTAGCGCGCGTTCCGCACCAGGCACGGGTCCACGAAGTGCTCGTGCAGGTGGTCCACGTACTCGCAGACGCGGTCCTCGAGGGTGCCGCTCACCGAGACGTAGTCGAAGATCGAGAGGTGCTGGACGTACTCGCAGAGGCCGACGCCGCCGGCGTGCGGGCAGACGGCCACGCCGAACCTGGCGGCCATCAGCATGACCGCCACGGCCTCGCCGATGCCGGCCATCCGGCAGGAGTCCACCTGCACGAACTTGAGCGCCTCGGCCTGGAGCAGCTGCTTGAAGACGACGCGGTTCTGGCAGACCTCGCCGGTGGCCACGCCGATCGGCGCCACCGCGCGGGCGATGGCGGCGTGCCCCAGCACGTCGTCGGCGCAGGTCGGCTCCTCGATCCACCACGGGTCGAAGCGCGCCAGCGCGCGGACCTGGCGGATCGCCTCGGGCACCTCCCAGCACTGGTTGGCGTCCATCATCAGGCGGCGCGACGGGCCGATCTCCTCGCGCATCAGCGCCGCCCGGCGCACGTTGTCCTCGAGGTTCCGTCCCACCTTCATCTTGAAGGCCGTCCACCCCTCGGCGATGGCCTCGCGGCAGAGCCGCCGCACCTTCTCGTCGGAGTAGCCGAGCCAGCCGGTCGAGGTGGTGTAGGCGGGATACCCGTCGCGCCGCATCTCGGCCTCGCGGGTGGTCTTGCACTCGGAGCGCTTCGTCAGCAGCGCCACCGCCTCCTCCGGCGTCAGCGCGTCGCTGATGTAGGTGAAGTCGATGGCCGAGACGATCTCCTCCGGGGTCAGGTCCACCAGGAGCTTCCAGAGCGGCTTGCCCTCGCGCCTGGCCCAGAGGTCCCACACCGCGTTCAGCAACGCGCCGGTCGCCATGTGGAGGATGCCCTTCTCCGGGCCCAGCCAGCGGAGCTGCGAGTCGGTGGTGAGCTCGCGGCAGAAGGAGCCCAGGTCGGCGGTGAGCGCTCCCAGGTCGCGCCCCAAGAGGTGGTGCTTCAGGGCGTGTACGGCGGCCACGCAGACCTCGTTGCCGCGGCCGTTGGTGAAGGTGAGGCCGTGTCCGCTGAGGCCGCCGTCGGTCTCCAGGACGACGTAGGTCGCCGAGTAGTCGCCGAGGTTGAGCGCGTCCGAGCCATCCTGCTGCCTGGAGGTGGGGAAGCGGATGTCACGGACCCGGACGTTGTGGATCTTCACTGGTTCACCCCGCTCGCGAGGAAGCCGCCGTCCACGGTCAGCACCTCGCCGTTGATGAAGCTGGCTGCCTCGGACGCCAGCAGCACGCAGGCGCCCTGTAGCTCGTCGACGGTCCCGAACCGCCGCAGCGGCGTCCGCAGCAGGAACTCGCGTCCCCGCTCGGAGCCGTCCAGGAGCGCGGCGTTCAGCTCCGTCCGGAAGACTCCGGGCGCGATGGCGTTCACGTTCACACCTCGGGGCCCCCATTCCAGCGCCAGCGACTTGGTCAGCGCCGCCACCCCCGCCTTGCTGGCGGTGTAGGCGGCCACCTCGAGGAGCGCCACGGTGGAGGCGAGCGAGGCGATGTTGACGATGCGCCCGTAGCCGCGCTGGAGCATGTGGCGGCCGAAGACCTGGCAGGTACGGAGGGTCCCGGTGAGGTTCGTCTCCAGGATCGCGCCCCACTCCTCCTCGGAGAGCTCCAGCGTCGGCGTGCGCTTGGTGCGGCCGGCGCAGTTGACCAGGATGTCGACCCTGCCGAACGCCTCGACGCAGCTCTCCAGCAGCCTCTGCAGGGAGGCGCGGTCGAGGACATCCGAGGGAACGCGCAGCGTGCGCCGGCCGCGGCTCTCCACCTCGGCGGCGGCGGCCTCCACCTGGTCGGGGCGGCGCGCGCTGGGGACGACGTCGGCGCCGGCCTCGGCCAGACCCTTGACCAGCGAGAGGCCGATGCCCGAGGTGCCGCCCACCACCACCGCGACGCGGCCGTCCAGCTCGAGGCCGCGGAGGCTCAAGACTCGGGCTCCTCCTCGCCCGCCTGCGCCTGGCGCGCCAGAGCGAGGTGCTCCTCCATCTGCCGCCGGGCCTCGTCGGCGTCGCGCGCCTTCACCGCGCGGTAGATGCGGCGGTGCATCTCGGCCGACTCCCGCAGGTCGCGGGCGCGCTCGACGGTCGCGCGGCGCATGCCGTAGACGAGCTCGGCGATGGTGTCGATCAGCGTCGACAGCACCGGGTTCTGCGAGCCGGCGGCCACCGCCCGGTGAAAGGCCACGTCGTGCACCAGGAAGCCCTGCGGGTCCTCGAGCGCGGCGAACATGTTGGTGACCTCGTCGGCCATCACCGCGATCTGCTCCGGCGTGGCGCGCTCGGCGGCGAGGCCGGCGGTCGAGACCTCGAGGACGCGGCGCGCCTCGAACATCTCGTCGCGGGTGAAACCGTGGAGCGCCGCCAGGAAGCGGAGCGGCCCGTTCCCCATGCGCGGAGGACCGTCGGCGATGTAGGTGCCGGAGCCCTGCCGGGACTCGATGACCCCCATCGCCTGGAGCGTCCGGAGGCCCGAGCGCAGCGACGGCCGGCTGACCTTCATCTGGATCGCCAGATCGCGCTCCGCCGGCAGGCGGTCCCCGGGCCCGAGGCGGCCCGACTCGATCAGGTGTCTCACGTGCTCGACCACCTTGGCGCCGGCCGCGCTGTCGGGCCTGGGCGCTCCGTCGGGCGCCTCTGAAGAGGTCTGACCTTTTTGCATCGGTTCCTCTGCTGGTACGAGAAAGACCTTACCACTCGTGCGAAGAAACCGTCAAGAAAGGCGGTCGGTTGTGGGAATGGAGGCTGGCTCCAACGATGTGGTCAGGCGAAAGGTCTTACCATATACTCCCGCGTCGCGAACGAAGGGAGCTCCATGGACCTCCTCTCTCAGTTCCGGCTGGATGGCCGGGTGGCGCTGGTGACCGGCTCCAGCCGGGGGCTCGGCCAGGCTCTCGCCGTGGCGCTGGCGAGCGCCGGAGCGGACGTGGTCTGCCACGGGCGCGCCGAGCCGCCGGAGGAGACGCTGCGCCAGGTGCGCGCGCTGGGCCGGCGCGCCGCCGCCGTCCTCGGCGACCTCGCCGATCGCGCCACGCCCGCGCTCCTGGCCGCGCAGGCCGAGGAGGCGCTGGGGCCGGTGGACATCCTCGTCAACAACGCCGGGTGTATCCGCCGCACTCCGGCGGCCGACTCCTCCGACGAGGACTGGGACCTCGTGCTGGCGGTCGACCTCTCCAGCGCCTACCGACTGGCGCGCGAGGTGGGGCGGCGACTGATCGCCCGCGGAGCGCCGGGGAAGATCGTCAACATCGCCTCGCTCCTCTCCTTCCAGGGAGGCATCCTGGTCCCGTCCTACGCCGCCGCCAAGGGGGGCCTGGCGCAGCTCACCAAGGCGCTGGCCAACGAGTGGGCGCCGAAGCGCATCCAGGTGAACGCCATCGCGCCCGGCTACATGGAGACCGACAACACCGCGGCGCTGCGCGCCGACCCGGTGCGGAGCCGCCAGATCCTCGAGCGCATCCCGGCGGGGCGCTGGGGCCTGCCGTCGGATCTCGGCGGGGCGGTCGTCTACCTGAGCTCAGGCGCCAGCGACTACGTCAGCGGCCACGTCCTGGTGGTGGACGGCGGCTGGCTCTCGAGGTGAAGAAGAGATGAGCGACCGATCCACCATTCGCCAGGCCATCGAGGCCAGCGGCGTCGTCGCCGTGATCCGCCTGCAGGACGCCCGCAAGGCGCGCGCCGTCGTCGACGCGCTGGCCGAAGGCGGCGTGCGCGCGCTGGAGCTGACCATGACGGTGCCCGGGGCGGTGCGGCTGATCGAGGAGATCGCGCCGGCCCTCGGCAAGGACTTCCTGATCGGGGCCGGCACCGTGCTCGACCCGGAGACCGCCCGCGCGGTGATCCTGGCAGGCGCTTGGTTCGTGGTCGGGCCGGTCTACAACGAGGCGGTGGTACGCCTCTGCCACCGCTACGACGTGCCGGCCATGCCCGGCTGCTTCACCCCCACCGAGATCCTCACCGCCTGGGAGGCCGGCGCCGACATCGTGAAGGTCTTCCCGGCCACGCCGCTCGGCCCCTCCTTCTTCAGGGACGTGCGCGGGCCGCTGCCGCAGGTGCGGCTGATGCCGACCGGTGGCGTCTCGCTGGCGAACGCCGGAGAGTGGATCAAGGCGGGCGCGGTGGCGATCGGCGTCGGCACCGCGCTGGTCGACTCCGCGGCGGTCGCCGAGGGGCGCTTCGCCGCCATCACCGAGAGGGCGCGGCAGTTCATCGCGGCCGTGGCGGCGGCCCGGAGCGGCGCATGAGCAAGCCTCGCGTGGTCACCTTCGGCGAGATCATGCTGCGCCTCAGTCCGCCGGGCTTCGAGCGCTTCTTCCAGTCGCCGGTCCTCTCGGCGACGTTCGGCGGCGGTGAGGCGAACGTGGCGGTCAGCCTGGCGCAGTTCGGGCTCGACAGCGCCTACGTCACCCGCGTGCCGGCGCACGCCGTGGGCGACGGCGCGCTGCGGGCGCTGCGCGCCGAGGGAGTCGACGTGTCGCACGTCCAGCGCGGCGGGGAACGGCTGGGCATCTACTTCGCGGAGACCGGCGCCAGCCAGCGCGCCTCGGCGGTGATCTACGACCGCGCCGGCGCGGCCATCGCCGCGGCCAAGCCCGGCACCTTCGACTGGCCGCGCATCCTGGACGGCGCCGCCTGGTTCCACGTCACCGGCATCACGCCGGCGCTGGGTCCGGCGGTCGCCGCGGCCACGCGCGAGGCAATGGAGGCGGCCAGGTCGGCCGGCGCCAAGGTGAGCCTCGATCTGAACTACCGCAAGAAGCTCTGGAGCGAGGCGGAGGCTCAGGCGGTGATGCGCCATCTGGCCGGCATGACCGACGTGCTGATCGCCAACGAGGAAGACATCCAGGCCTGCCTGGGCGTGGAGATCAAGGGGGCCGACGTGGTGGCCGGAGAGCTGGACGTGGAGGCCTACCGCCATACCGCCGAGCGGGTGGCCGGCGAGCTCGGAGTGAAGCACGTCGCCATCACGCTGCGCGAGAGCGTCTCGGCCAGCCGCAACGGCTGGAGTGCGGTCCTGCACGATGCCGGGACTGGCGCCTTCCATCGCAGCCAGCGCTACGACGTCACCCTGGTGGACCGCATCGGCGGCGGGGACAGCTTCGCCGCCGGGCTCATCTTCGGCCTGGTCACCGGTCGCGCGCCCGAGGCGGCGCTGCGCTTCGCGGTGGCCGCCAGCGCGCTCAAGCAGACGATCCCCGGCGACTTCAACCGGGTCACCGTCGCCGAGGTCGACCGACTGGCCGGCGGCGACCAGAGCGGGCGCGTCCAGCGTTGAGGCGCGGGTGGGCGGTCGCGGCTCTGCTGCTGGCGCTGCCGGCGTCCGCGGTCGAAGGCGTCCGCTCGCTGGAGCCGCTGCTGAAGCAGCCGCGCGCCTGGCTGGCCGGGCCCGAGGCCGCCGGCATCGCCGACAGCGTGCTCACCTACCAGCTCCCCAGCGGCGGTTGGCCGAAGAACGTCGACATGACCCGTCCTGGGAATCGCCCCGAGCGGCCGGGGGAGGGCACGATCGACAACGGCGCCACCGTCACCCAGCTGCGCTACCTGGCCCTGGTCCAGGAAGCCCAGCCGCGCGAGCCCTACGCCGGCGCCATGCTGCGCGGTCTCGACTACCTCTTCGCCGCGCAGTACCCGAACGGCGGCTGGCCGCAGGTCCACCCCCTCCTCAAGGACTACTCCCGCCGCATCACCTTCAACGACGGCGCGATGACGAACGTCCTGGCGCTGCTGAAGGAAGTGAGTGCCGGTTCGGCTCCGTTCGCGTTCGTGGACGAAGCGCGGCGGCGGCGAGCAGCGGACGCGGTGGGGAAGGGCGTGCGGGTGATCCTGGACGCGCAGATCGAGCACAAGGGTTGGTGCGCGCAGCACGACGAAGTGACGCTCGAGCCGCGCGGCGCCCGCAGATACGAGCACCCGTCGCTGAGCGGCAAGGAGACGGTGGACGTGGTGCGCTTCCTGATGTCGCTGGAGGCGCCGCCGCCCGAGGTCGTCCGCGCGGTGGAGGACGCGGTTGCCTGGTTGCGCAAGGCGGACCTGGGCGGCGGTGTCTGGGCACGCTTCTACGAGATCGGCACCGGCCGGCCGATCTACTCCGGGCGCGACGGCGTCGTGCGCTACGACCTCGCCCAGGTCGAAGAGGAGCGGCGTCGCGGTTACAGCTGGACCGGTCGCTATGCCAAGGAGCTGCTGGCCGCCGAGTACCCGGCCTGGAAGGCGCGGCGCGCCTCGCGTGTCGTTGTCGCCCAGGACGGCAGCGGCGACTTCCGCACGGTTCAGGAAGCGATGGACGCCATCCCCGAGGGAAGCCTGGTGCTGATCCGCAACGGCGTCTACCGCGAGAAGGTGATGGTCACCAAGAGCCACCTCACGCTCGTCGGCGAGGATCGCGAGCGGACACGCATCGAATACGGGCTGCTGCGGCGCGAGTGGCGGGAGACACATCCCGACGACTGGGGCGCCGCGGTGATCAACATCGGCCCCACGGCCACCGACGTCACGCTGGCGAATCTGACGGTGCGGAACGACTACGGCGCCACGCACGGCGGCGAGCACGACCACCAGTTCGCGATCCGAGCCTCCGGTGCCTCGACGCGCCTGGCGTTCCTCGACGCCGACATCCTCTCCGACGGCGCCGACGCCTTCAGCCCCTGGAACCACGAGGCGGGCCTCACCTACGCGTCCGGCTGCCGCTTCGAGGGCTGGGTGGACGCGGTCTGCCCGCGCGGCTGGGCCTACATCACCGACAGCCGCTTCTTCGGTCACAGCCCGAACGCCACCATCTGGCACGACGGCAGCAGGGACCCGGACCAGAAGCTGGTGATCCGCCGCTCACGCTTCGACGGCGTGCCCGGGTTCGGGCTCGGCAGACATCACCGCGACGCGCAGTTCTACCTCCTGGAGTGCGAGGTCTCGGCGAACGCCGCCGACAGGCCGATCTACGGGGAAAAGGCGCCCGATCCCCTGCGCTGGGGGACGCGCGTCTTCACGTCCGGCGTGCGCGGGCCGTACGCCTGGCTGGCCGACAACCTCGCGCCGGAGCGCGCCCGAGAGCTGACCGCCGCGGCCACCTTCGGCGGCCGCTGGGACCCGGAGGCCACGCTGCCCGCCGTGCTGGCGGCCGCGTCGTACTCATGGCCGCGCCGGCCGGTGATCGCGCTGGCTGGTGACTCGACGGTCACCGACAAGGAGGGCTGGGGCCGCGGCTTCGCCGAGCGCCTCGGCGATCGCGCCCGTGTGGTGAACCTGGCCAAGGGCGGGCGCAGCTCGAAGAGCTACGGGGCCGAGGGGCTCTGGGCCGACGTCCTCCGCGCGCGGCCCGATCACCTGCTGATCCAGTTCGGTCACAACGATGTGCCGGGGAAGGGGCAGGAGCGCGAGACCGACGCCGACACCTTCGCCGGCAACCTGGCCTGCTACGTGGACGAGGCGCGTGCGCTCGGCGCGCAGCCGATCCTCGTCACCTCGCTGACGCGGCGCTGGTTCGAGAAGGACGGCGCCTTGAAGAGCGACCTCGGCGACTACGTGGACGCGACCCGGCGCGTGGCGGCCGCCAAGGGAGCGGCGCTGGTCGACCTGAATGCCAGCAGCATCGCGCTCGTCGAGGCCATGGGGCCGGAGCGCTCCGACGCGCTCGGCCCCCGCAAGCCGGACGGCTCGGCGGACCGGACCCACCTCGCCGCCGAGGGGAGCGCCCTCTTCGGGGCCGTGGTCGCGGAGGAGGCCGCACCCCTCCTGCGGCCGTGGTCGGTGCGGATCGCCGAGTCGGTGATGCGGCGTGCGCCGGACCCGCAGGTTCTCGACTCGGAGCAGCCGAAGTGGGAGTACACGCACGGCCTGGTGCTGAAGGCGCTGCTGGACGTCTGGCAGCGCACCGGCGACGAGCGCCTCTTCCGCTACGTGAAGGCCTATTACGACGGGATGATCTCGGAGGACGGCCAGATCCGGACCTACGCGCTCGAGGACTTCAACATCGACCGCATCAACCCCGGCAAGCCGCTCTTCGCGCTCTACCAGAGCACCCACGACGAGAAGTACCGCAAGGCGATCGAGCTCCTCCGCCGGCAGCTTCGCGAGCACCCGCGCACGTCGGAGGGGGGCTTCTGGCACAAGAAGCGGTACCCGTCACAGATGTGGCTGGACGGCCTCTACATGGGTGCGCCCTTCCTGGCGCAGTACGCGAAGACCTTCGGCGAGCCGGCCGCCTTCGACGACGTCGTCCGGCAGTTCGTGCTGATGGAGACGCACGCGCGCGACGAGACGACCGGTCTCCTCTTCCACGGCTGGGACGAGAGCCGCCAGCAGCGCTGGGCCGATCCGAAGACGGGGCGCTCCCGCAGCTTCTGGGGGCGCGCGATCGGCTGGTACGCGATGGCGCTGGTCGAGACGCTGGACGTCCTGCCGAAGGAGCACCCGGGACGTGCGAAGCTCACCGCCATCCTCGACCGCCTCTGCGCCGCCGTCACCAAGGTGCAGGATTCGAAGACGGGGCTCTGGTGGCAGGTGATGGACCAGCCCGCGCGCGCGGGCAACTACCTCGAGGCCTCGGTGTCGTCGATGCTGAGCTTCGCGCTGCTGAAGGCCTCGCGCCTCCGCTACGTGGACGCGAAGTACGGAGACGTGGGCCGGCGGGCCTACCAGGGGATGCTGCGAGAGCTCGTCACCGTGGATGCCGGCGGTCTCGTCCACATTCACCGCGTCTGCCAGGTTGCCGGCCTCGGCGGCGACCCGGAGCGCGAGCGCTACCGGGACGGCACCTACGAGTACTACGTGAACGAGAAGGTCCGCGCCGATGACCCGAAGGCGGTCGGCCCCTTCATCTTCGCCAGCCTGGAGATGGAGCGGCCTTGATCAGCGGCTCCAGGCGTCGTAGACGGCGCGCGCCAGCTTCGCCCCGGTGGTGAGGGCGGCGTTGTCGGCACCGGGCCTCTTGTCGCGCCCGGCCCTGGTGCAGATGGCGATCACGAAGCGCGTCCTCGGTCCCTTCACGTAGGCGGCGTCGGTGCGGATCTCCCCCTTCAGGCCGCGCGCGTCGGGCAGCTTCTCCTCGTCCCAGCCGGTCTTGTTGGCGACGGTGATGCGCTCGCGCTCGAAGGGGAGCGAGCGCGGGATCATCTGGCGGTCGAACTGGGCCGCCAGCGTCGCCAGCATCTCGTCGCTGGCGGCCCGGCTCACCACGCGCCCCTCGGCGAGGAGCTCGAAGAGGCGCGCCATGTCGCGCGGGGTGGTCATGCCGAGGCCGAACTCCTTCTCCAGCTCGGGCAGCACGTCGGCGTGCCCGTCGCGGAAGGTGGGGCGGAAGAGCTTGGTCGACGCCAGGCCGTAGCCCTCCATCCTGGCGTTCACCCGTGCCGCGCCGGTCAGGCCGACGAGGAGGTTCGTGGCGGTGTTGTCGCTGAAGGCGATCATCAGCGACAGCAGGTCGCTCACGGTGAGGGCCAGCCCGTCGTGGAGCTGATTCAGCACCACGGGCTCGTCGCCGGCCTTGTCGGCGTCGTGAAGGGTGACCAGCTGGTCCTTGCGCAGCGAACCGTCCGAGAGTCGGTGGTGCGCCTCCACCATGACGGCGACCTTGATGAGGCTGGCGGTGGGGAAGCGGACGTCGCCGTTCAGCTCCACCGTCTGGCCGGTGGCGAGGTTCCTGGCCGCCAGCCCCAGCACGCCCGGGAAGGCGCGGGCCTCGCGGCGCAGCCGCGCCAGGAGCGGAGGCTCCGGCGCGGCCGCGGTGAGCGTGGCGAGGACCAGAGTTCCGCAGACGAGGGCCCGGAGGCGCGCCATCGTCCGCGCATTCTCGGCGATTCAGTTGCACATCGGCTTGTTGTAGGCATCCACCACGCTGGCGATGCCGGTCGGATCCAGCGAGTACCAGTCGAACTGGCCGGTAGCCTGCGCCTCCACGACCGTCTCGGCGGCGGACTCCAGCGCGCTCTCGGTGAGACTCTTTCCGGCCGACTTGGCTGCGGCCGCCAGCGCGCTCTTGACGGTGGTCTTGGCGACCGCCGCACCCACCTTGCCGAAGGCGCCGCCGCCGCCGGGGATGATGTTGCTGAGGAGCTGCAGGGCCGAGGTCACCTGGCTGGCCACGCCGGTGGCGCAGGTCGTGCTGGACGTCGCGCAGGCCATGCCGCAGCTGACCGGGTAGGAGCCGCCGCAGCTGCTCCAGCAGACCGGACCGACGCCGCTGTAGCCGGAGGAGCAGAAGGTGTAGCAGAGCCCGGCGTCGTATTGCTTGCTGCCGCAGCCGGTGGGGATGGTGCCGACGCCCCGCCCGTAGGACGAGAAGAAGTTCCAGCCGGTCCCCCAGCACATCGGCCCGACGCCGTCGTAGCCCGACTTGCAATAGACGTAGCAGAGCCCGGCGTCGTACTGCTTGCTGCCGCAGCCGGTGGGGATGGTGCCCACGCCTCGACCGTAGCTGCCCTTCCAGCACAGGTCCGCGGCCTGCGCGGCGGGCACGGAGCCGCAGAGCGCCGCCAGCAAGGCGAGACAGGAGATCAGAGCCTTGAGTCGCATCGTTCTTCTCCTTCGTCTATCCGTTGGCCAGCTTGGACAGCGACGGCTGCAGGACCTTGGCCACCGCGGGATCGGCCAGGACGCGCTGCAGCTCCTGGCTGAGGCGGGTCGAGAACTGGCGGATCTGGTCGGTAAGGGCCTTCACGTCGGCGGAGGTCTTCTCCTCGCCCTTCTTCGGCTTCTGGGCCGGGTCCCCTTCGGCTTGCGTCGCGAGCTGCGCCTGCAGGGCCTGGATGGCGGCGATCTGCTTGTCGATGGCCGGGACGGCGGCGCGCGCGCTGGCGACGTCGCTCACCCGGTGCAGGATGTTGCCGAGCTCCTGGAGCGCCAGGCCGTACTGCCTGAGCGCCTGCTCCTCCGGCGGCTTGGCCTGCATGGCCTGGCTCGTCGCCAGCAGCCACACCCCGACGCCGAGCGTCATCACTCTTCGGACGAAGCGGTTCATGGTGCTTCCCCTCCCTGGCGAGAAGGTGGGTCCGCGGCGCGACGCGCGAAAGGAGCAGCACCACTCAATCGGGATGGGTGAACCTACTCAGGCGGTTCGCGCCTATCCTTCTTCCGTCGCATGGACGAGAGGACCCGCGTCGTCATCGCCGACGACCACCCGATCTTCCGGGCCGGGCTGAGGCAGGTGCTCGATTCTTCCCCCGAGATCGTCCTGGAAGGCGAAGCCGCCGACGGCGAGGCCGCCCTCGTGCTCATCCGGTCGCGCCGGCCGGAGGTCGCCGTCCTCGACCTGGACATGCCTCGCCGCGATGGGCTCGCCGTCCTGCGCGCGGTGAACGACGAGTCGCTGGCGACCGCGGTGGTGCTCCTCACCATGCACCGCGACGAGGCGCTCCTCGACGAGGCGCTGAACCTGGGGGTCCTGGGCTACGTCCTGAAGGACAGCGCGGTGACCGAGATCGCCGGCGCGGTGGCGATGGCGCGGCGCGGTGAGCTCTTCGTCAGCCCGCAGCTCTCCGTCTTCCTGCTCGGCCGCCGCGCGCGGAGGACCTCGCTCGAGGGCAAGACGCCCGGCCTCGCCGACCTGACGCCCTCCGAGCGCCGCACCCTGGCCTTCGTGGCGGCCGGGTTGAGCAGCCGCCAGATCGCCGACCGCCTCTTCGTCAGCGTGCGCACGGTGGACAACCACCGCACCGCGGCGGCCGCCAAGCTGGGGCTGCACGGCCCCCACGCCTTGCTCAAGTTCGCGCTGGCGCACCGATCCGAGCTGAGCGACACGAACGCCGGCTAGTTAACGGGTCACTAGCCCAGGACGATCGTCACCCGCGTGCCCTTGCCGGGCACCGAGACGATCGACACCTCCGCCCCGATCAGCCGTCCGCGCTCGGTCATGCCGACGAGCCCGAGGCCGCGCGGCCGGCCGTCCGACGGCGACGACTCGCCGATCGCGAAGCCGCGGCCGTCGTCGCTCACCTCGACCTCGGCGCGGGCTCCGCGGCGGCGCGTTGCGATGCGCACCGACGTCGCCTGCGCGTGCTTCACCGTGTTGCTGAGGCTCTCCTGGACGATCCGGAAGACCCCGATCTCCGCCTCCGGCGACAGCAGGCCGTCGATCGACTCGAGGTCGGTCTCCACCATGAGCCCCTGGGAGTCGCCGACGGTCCGCGCCAGGGACTCGAGCGTGCGGGTCAATCCGAGCCGCTCCAGCAGGTGCGGCCGCAGGCCGTAGGCGATCTGCCGCACCTCGTCGATGGTCTGGGACGACGTCTCGGCCACCACGCGCAGCTGCTCCAGCGCCGAGGTCGGCGCGGGCGCCGCCAGGCCCAGGAGCGCGTGGTTCTTGATGACCGCCAGGCTCTGGCCGACGCTGTCGTGGAGCTCGCCGGCGATGCGCTTGCGCTCCTCCTCCTGCATGGCCAGGAGCCGCCGGGAGAAGTCCACCTGGCGGCGGCGCTCCTCCTCCACCAGCGACAGGCGCCGCCGGTGCCAGACGAAGGCCAGCAGGAGCGCGCCGGCCGCCACCGGGATGCCGAAGTACGGCGTCCGCCAGAAGGGCGGCACCACGATCACCTCGAGCGTCGCCGCCTCCCGGCTCCTCACGCCGTCGGCGTTCGCGGCCTCGACGCGGAACTGGTAGCTCCCGGGCGGCAGGTGCGTGTAGTACGCCGTGCGGCGCGTCCCGGCCACGACCCAGCCGGGGTCGATGCCCTCCAGCTTGTAGACGAACTGCAGGTGGTCCGAGTCGACCAGCGAGAGCGCCGTGTAGCGCAGCTCGAGCGCGCTCTGCCCCGGCACCAGCCGCAGCGAGCGCGAGAGCGGCACCGCCTTCTGGTCGACGACCGCCGCCTCGATGCGGACCGACGGCGGCTCGCCGTCGAGCGGCACCGACCTGGGATCGAGGATCGCCACGCCTTCGCGCGTCGGGAACCACAGCTCGCCGTCCCGGGTGCGGATGCCGGCCGGCCATCGGCCTCCCTGGCACACCACGCTGCGCATCCCGTCGCGCTGGCCGAAGGAGCGCGAGGTCAGCGCGGCCGCCCGCCCCTCGGCGACCTCGACGACCTGCTTCTCCGAGACCCGGTAGACGCCCCGGTTCGAGGAGAGCCAGAGGTTGCCCAGGCCGTCCGGGAGGACCTGCGAGACGTCGTTCGAGAAGAGCCCGTGGACCGTCGAGACGTGCGTGAAGCGGCCCCCCTTGCGGCGGGCGAGGCCGCCGTCGTAGGTCGCGATCCAGAGCGTGCCGTCCTGCCCCTCGGTGAGCGCCCGCACCCGGTTCGAAGGCAGGCCGTCCCGTTCGGTGAACGCCGTCAGCGTCCCGCGCTCGATCCGCGTCAGACCCTCCCGGCCGCCGACCCAGACGGCGCCGCCCCGGTCCTCCACGATGACGTTCGCGGTGTCGCTGGCCAGGCCGTCACGCTTGGTCAGGACCGTGAGCGAGCCGTCCCGGTCGCGGCGCACGACGCCGTGCTCGTCGGTCCCGATGAAGAGCGTCCCGCCGCCGTCCACCAGGAGCGCCGAGGTGCGCTCGCAAAGCTTGCAGGCGGGGCCGAGCTCCGGGTAGGGGACCATGAAGCGCTCGCCGGAGCGGACCGTCACGCCGCCGATCGCGCCGACCCACAGCCGTCCCTCCCGGTCCTGGTGAAGGCCGGTGATGCTCTCCGACGGGAGGCCGTCGGCGGGTCCGTAGACGGTCACCCGCCCGCTGTCGTAGCGGTGGAGGCCTCGCGTGGTGCCCACCCAGATCGCGCCCGAGCGGTCCTGCAGGATCGGCGTCACGTCGTCGCCGGCGAGCCCCTCCTTCGTGCCGAGGACCCGCACCATCCGCTCGCGCACCCTCAGCAGGCCGTGCCCGGCGGTCGCGATCCAGATGTTGCCCTGGCGGTCCTCGTACAGAGCGTTGACCTGCGGCAGCGAGGCGCCCGGCGGAGGAAAGACGACGGGGCGGCCCTCGGCGACGCGGGTGAGCCAGCGCTCCGAGCTGGCGAGCCAGAGGGCGCCGGTCCGATCCAGGAGGGGCGCGACCATCCGCGACACGGAGCCGTTCGCCGGCTGCTGGAAGGAGAGCTCGCCTTGCGGCGCGAGCCGGTACCGCACCCGTACGCCGTCCAGGCAGACGAGACCGGACGCCGTCGCGATCCAGAGCGCCGCGTGCTGGTCCTCGGCGGCCCAGAGGACCGGACCGGGCGGCAGCCCGTCCGCCGGCAGGACCCTGGCGAAGCGCCCGCGGGCGAAGCGCTCCAGCGAGCCGGCCTGGCCGCGGTAGACGCCGGCGTGGTTGTCCCTCCCCAGCGCGTCGAGGCTGCCCAGCTCCGCCGGAAGGCCAGCGGGCCTGAAGCCGCCCCCGGAGAGCTCCAGGAGCCTGTCGTCCAGCAGCGCCCACACTCTCCCGGCTCCGTCGCCGGCGAGGGAACGCACCGGGGCTCGTGGAAGGCCGGGGGCGCCGGTGAACGGCGTGCAGCGCTCTCCGGCGCAGCGCGCGATGCCGATGTCGGTGGCCACCCAGAACGCGCCGCCCTGGTCCGGAGCCAGCGACACGCAGCGGTTCGCGTCGAGACCGACGTCGCTCGTCCGGTCCAGGACGGTGAACCGGACGCCGTCGAAGCGCGCCAGCCCGTTCGGGGTGGCCAGCCAGAGATAGCCGTCCGGCGTCTGGAGGATGTCGCTGATCGAGTTCGCCGGGAGACCGTCCTCCACCGTCCAGGTGTCGAAGTGGATCTCGGACGCAGACGAAACCCGGCACACGGCGAGGATCAGCGCCGCGGCGAGCAGGCGAGCCGGGAACGCGAGCACGGGCTCTGGACATTATGTCGGCGGGGCTGGGCCTTCGTCGCGGGGACGAACGAGCGCTCTCTGGGGATGAACTTTCGTGGCACGCGCTCGTAGATGGGGGAGCGAAAGGCTGGAGCATGAACGACCTCACCATGCGGCCCTCTGCTCTCCTCGCTCTCGCCTTCGTCTGCGCCAGGACGGCCCATTCGCAGGCGCCGGTGGCGCTCTCCGTTCCGGCGGACTCCCCGCGCTGGCATCTGGAGGGACAGGCCAGGGCCGCCGAGTACCAGGGCCGGAAGTGCCTGCTGCTCGACGGAGGAGCGGCGACACTGAGCGACCTGGAGATGCGTGACGGCGTCGTCGACGTGGATGTCGCGACGCCGGCCAGCCGCGGGTTCTTCGGGATCCAGTTCCGCATCGACGGCGACGGCGCGAACGGGGAATGGGTCTACCTCCGCCAGCACAAGTCCGGCGCTCCCGACGCGCTGCAGTACACGCCGGTTCTCAACACCGGGCTCAACTGGCAGATCTACAACGGGCCCGGTTTCACGGGTGCCGTCGACATCCCGAAAGACGTCTGGTTCCACCTTCGCCTCGAGGTGTCCGGGGCGCAGGCGAAGCTCTTCGTGAACGACCTGGAGAGGCCCGCGCTCGTCGTGGTCGACCTCAAGAGCGGCGTCCAGAAGGGCCAGGTAGCGCTGGCCGTCCTGACCGGCGCGACCTACTTCTCGAACTTCGAGATACGGACCATGCCCGCCGCGTCCTGGGAGCGGCGCCTGCCGCCGATGCCGCCGGGCACGCTGGTCAGGTGGAGCCTGTCCCCCTCCTACGACGCGCTGGAGCGGGACCTGGAGCGTCCGCTCCCGCCGTCCGAGAGCCATTCGATCCGCTGGCAGGACGTGGAGGCCGAGGCCCCCGGCTTCGTGGTGATCGACCGCTACCGCGAGAGCCCCCATCCCAGGGTGTCGTTCGCCAACGACTTCTCCAAACGCCTCGACCCCCAGCCGGGGATGAAAGTGGTCTACGCGAAGACCAGCATCCACTCCGACCGCGACCAGCTCAAGAAGCTGACCCTCGGTTACAGCGACGACGTCAGCGTGTTCCTGAACGGCCGGATCCTCTTCCGGGGCCGGAGCGCCCAGAACTTCCGCGACCCCGCCTTCCTCGGCATCGTCAATCCGGAGAACGACGCCGTCTATCTCCCGCTGAAGAAGGGGGCGAACGAGCTGATGCTCGCGGTCAGCGAGCTCGGGGGCGGATGGGGGTTCGTCTGCCGATTGGCGGACGCGCGCAACTGACGTGGTAGAAAACACCACGATGCGAAACCGCTCGCTCCTCTCCTCGGCATCCGCCCTCGCCGGCGCCCTCCTCCTCCCGTTCGCCTCCCTGCGCGCCGCGCCTCCTGCCAGGCCGGCACCGGCCGCGCCGGCGAAGAGCGTGCTGCCCTACGAGGTCCACCGCGAGGTACTGCCCAACGGGCTCAAGGTGCTGCTGATCCCGATGCCGTCCGACGGACTCGCCGCCTACTGGACGGTCGTCCGCACCGGGAGCCGCGACGAGGTCGAGCCGGGCGTCACCGGTTTCGCGCACTTCTTCGAGCACATGATGTTCCGGGGCACCAAGAAGTATCCGGCCAGCGTCTACGACGGGATCGTGACCTCGATGGGAGCCAGCGCCAACGCGTCCACGACCGACGACATGACGATCTATTACCTGTCGGTCACCCGCGAGGACCTGCCGAAGGTCGTCGAGATCGAGGCCGACCGCTTCCAGAACCTGGAGTACCAGGAGCCCGAGTTCAAGACCGAGTCGGGCGCGGTCTACGGAGAGTACCGCAAGGGGAAGACGAGCCCCTACTTCGTCCTCACCGAGGCGATCCAGGAGAAGGCGTTCACCGCGCACACCTACCGCCACACCACGATCGGCTTCGAGCCCGACATCCAGAAGATGCCGGAGCAGTTCGAGTACTCGAAGGGCTTCTTCCGCCGCTTCTACCGCCCCGAGAACTGCGTGGTGGTGGTCGCCGGCGACTTCGACCGCAAGTCGCTGATGGAGGAGATCCGGAAGAAGTACGGGCCCTGGAAGGCGGGGTACGTGGCGCCGAAGGTGCCGGTGGAGCCGGCTCAGACGGCCGAGCGGCGCCTCGAGGTGTCGTTCGAGGGGGAGACGCTTCCGCTCCTGGCGCTCAACTGGAAAGCCGACCGCTTCCGCCCCGAGGACCGCATCTATGCCGCCGGCACGCTCCTCGGCGAGCTTCTCTTCGGCGAGACGTCGGAGCTCTACAGGAAGCTGGTCCTCGACGAGCAGCGGGTGGAGTCGCTGGGCACCGACTTCTCGTTCAACCGCGACCCGGGGCTCTGGTCGGTCTCCAGCCCGGTCAAGGACTCCGGCGACGTGAAGGCCGTGGAGGCCGACATCCGCGCCGCGGTCGAGCGCTTCCGCAAGGAGCCGGTCGCCTCGGCCCGTCTCGACGCGGCCCGCTCGCGCACACGCTACGCCTTCCTCTCGCGCCTCACCGCGCCCGACCGCGTGGCTCGCGCGCTGGCGCGCACGATCGCGATGACCGGCGACGTCACCGCGCTGGACCGCTTCTACGCGACGCTCGGCCAGGTCACGCCCGACGACGTGCGCCGCGCGGCTGACCTCTATCTGCGTCCCGAGCGGCTGACGGTCGCGGTTCTCCGGAGCAAGAGCGAGGCGGCTGCCTCCAAGGAATCGCCGGGCGCGAGCCCTGCCGGCGCGGCGGTGCGCCTCCCGGTCGCGCAGGACCCGAACGTCGTCTTCAAGGTCTGGGTGAAGGCGGGCAGCCAGGACGACCCGCCGGGCAAGGAAGGCCTCGCCTACCTGACCGCCACCCTGATCGCCGAGGGGGGCACCCGGAAGCTCAGCACCGACCAGGTGGCCGCGAAGCTCTTCCCGCTGGCGGCGACGCTCTCCGGGAGCGTCGACAAGGAGATGACGGTCTTCACCGGCCAGTCGCATCGCGACGTGGCGGCCGCGTTCTACCCGACGTTCGCCGAGGCGCTGGTCGAGCCGGGCTTCCGGCCCGAGGACTTCGAGCGGCTGAAGGCGCGCACGCTCTCGGAGATCGAGAAGGAGCTCCGCTTCTCCTCCGACGAGGAGCTCGGCAAGGCGGCGCTCACCGGCATGGTCTACGACGGCACGCGCTACGCGCACCTGGTGAGGGGAACGGTGGCGGGGCTGGCCGCGATCACGCTCGACGACGTGCGGGCGTTCTGGAAGGCGCGCTACAGCAGGGACAACGTGGTGACCGCGATCGGCGGCGCGTTCGACGGGTCGCTCTCCGAGCGGCTGGCCAAGGACGCGGCCCGCCTGCCGGAGGGGAAGCCCGAGCCCATTCCCGCGCCGAAGCCGGCGAAGCTGACCGGACGGCGGGTCCTGATCGTCGAGAAGCCGGGGCAGTCCACCGCGATCAGCTTCGGCTATCCGACCGACCTGGTGCGCGGGGGCCGCGAGTTCTACGCCCTCTGGGTCGCCAGCTCCTGGCTCGGCGAGCACCGCAACAGCTCCGCCCAGCTCTACAAGGTGATCCGCGGCGCGCGCGGCCTCAACTACGGCGACTACGCCTACATCGAGGCCTTCCCGAACGGCGGCGCCCTGATGCTGCCGCCGACCGGCGTCGGCCGCCGCGCGCAGATGTTCGAGGTCTGGATCCGTCCGGTGCCGCACGACCGCGCGCTGTTCTCGCTCCGGGCCGCGCTGCGCGAGGTGGACCGGCTGGCCCGGAACGGGATGTCGAAGGAGGAGTTCGAGGCGCGGAAGGCGTTCCTGAAGAAGTACTCCTACCAGTTCGCGCGGACGACCGCCGAGCGGCTGGGCTACGCGCTCGACGACCGGTTCTACGGATTAGGTAGTGCGGCGCCCTACGGCGCCGCGGAGATCGCCTCCGCCAAGTCTTCGGCGACCGGCGCCGGGCACTTGGAACGATTCCGGAAGGCGATGGACGAGGTGACGCTGGAGGAGACGAACGCGGCGATCCGGAAGTACCTCTCGACCGACAACCTGGCGATCGCCCTGGTCACCGCCAACGGCGAGGAGATGAAGAAGGCGCTCGTCGCCGGCGCGCCGTCGCCGATCTCCTACGGGAAGTCGGAGAAACCGGCGGCGGTCCTGGAGGAGGACAAGGAGATCATGTCCTGGCCGCTGCGCATCGAGGCCAAGGATGTCACCGTCGTGCCGGTGGGGAAGATGTTCGAGAAGTAAGGAGCGCAGCCATGCGGATCACCGACGTCCTCGCCCAGATCGGCGGCCTCCGTTCGATGGCGAATGAGCTCGGGGTCAGCGAGAGTCAGGCGGCGACCGGCGCCGAAGCGCTCATTCCGGCGATCCTGGGCGGCTTCAAGAAGCAGGCGCAGTCGCAGCCTACAGCGCTCGAAGGGCTCGGCGGCCTGCTGGGAAGCCTGGGTGGCGGCGGCCTCCTCGACCAGGTGCTGTCGCCGCAGCCGACCGACGTGAGCAGCGGGAACGACGTCCTCGGTCAGATCTTCGGCTCCAAGGACGTGAGCCGGGCGGTCGCGCACGACGCGGCCTCGAAGACCGGGCTCGACCCGTCCCTCCTGAAGAGGATGCTGCCGATGCTGGCGATGCTCGTCGCCGGCTACATGTCCAGGCAGCACGGCGCGGCGGCCGGCGCTCTCCCGGACCCGGCAGAGGGAGGGCTCGGCGGGATCCTCGGAGGGATGCTGGGCGGCGCGCGCGCGGGCGGCGCTTCCACCGATGTCCTCGGCGGCCTCGGATCGATGCTGGACCTCGACGGCGACGGCAATCCGCTGGACGACATCCTGCGGACGGTGGGCCGGATCACGCACTGACGGTTTCGTTCTAGAATCCCCTCACCCCCGACACGCGACAGGCGTGGGTCCGTTCGAGGTCGATCTCGAAGATGCAGCGTCACGGACGCGTTTTCGAGATGGCCCTGGCTCGCCCATCCAGGAGAGTACGACTCGTGCTTGCGGCGTGGTGTGTCCTGGCTCCGGCCGCGGCCCTGGTGGGCTCGTGGACCGAGCGGCCGGCGATCACCTTCCTGCCGGAATGCGAGCGGCCGCTCGGGACACTGGTCATCGGCATCGGGACCGAGGGCAGCCGCTACTTCATGCTGCCCGAGGCGCGCCCCTGCGAGGAGCCCCGGGCGGGTGAGGAGATCGCCGCCGAGCTCTACGCCCTCGACGTCGAGCTGAGTCACGGCGCCCTCCTGCGGCGCCTGCCCGAGCGCACGCACCTCTACGTGGCGGCCCCGGCGACCGCGGGCGTTGCCGGCCGGGAGAAGGAGTTCTTCCGCAGGTACCTCGGTTCGCGCTGCGGCTGGACCCCCCAGGACCTGGAGCGGCGCCTGCACTTCTTCGAGGTGTCCGCTCCGATCGTCTTCGCCCAGGACCCCGGCAAGGTGCTGGGCTACGACGGCGCCGGACGCCGCGTGATCGCCACCAGCTCCGCCGACGACCCGGCGTACCGGGCCTTCGTCCAGGCGCTGGTGAGCAGCTACCCGGACACCTTCACCAGGTACGACCTCGGCGCCGGGCTCAGCGCCGAGGGAGGTGATCAGGAGATCGTGCGCCTTCCCGGCGGCGGGCTCGGCGTCCTGCTCGGCCACCGCCGCGTCCAGCGGTACTACGGCATCGTCGGCCCGAAGGAGGTGCGCGAGGCCAGGCTCGACCCCGCGCAAATCCAGAAGGCCGTGGCCGCCTACTCGCGCGCGTTGGCGGACCTGCCCCTTCAGGTGCTGCCGCGGGGCGCGCTCCTGAATCCGTCGCTGGCGAACCCCGACCTCTACCACCTCGACATGTCGGTCTGCGTCCTCTCGACGCCCGGGATGGTGGACGCCTTCGTGCCGACGTTCCGCGACGCTCCGGTCGACAGGATGACCGGCCAGGCGCTCGCTCCCGACTACGTGGGCCAGGTCCAGACGCTCTTCGACCTCGCGGCGGGAGAGCTCGGCGCCAGGGGCTATGCCGTCACCAGGCTCCCGTTCTGGGACCACCCGGCCCGCACGCCGGTGAACGTCTGCAAGTTCCGGGACCCGACCACCGGACGCACGGTGGTCATGCTGCCGAAGTACCCCGACCACGATCCCGCCGGCGCGCGGGCGCAGCAGCAGGTGAACGCGCTCCTGCAGCGAACCAGGGACGAGTTCGCCGCGGTGTCCGGATGCGCCGCGCAGCGGGCGCTGGTGCGTGGACTGTGGGAGCAGATCCTGGCCATCGAGGCGCTGCCGAACCCGCTCTTCGAGACGAGGAAGAGGCTGATCGAGAGCCGCGGCTACGACGTGGTGGAGGTGCCGATGTTCGCCTGGGGCGGGGGCAGCCTCCACTGCCTCACCATGCACTAGCCCGGAGGCCCCACCTTTCGCAGGGTCGCGTGCAGCTCCACGCCGTCGAAGGTGCCGGCGAGCGTCATCCGGTCCCCGGCCCGGTCCACGGCGAGCGGCGGGTGAGGAAGACCGCCAGGACCAGGATCGAGGCCACCAGCAGGGTGCGCAGGACGAGCCCGACGCGTCGCGCGGTCTCGCCGGCGAGGAGCGGCACCTCTTCCCTGGGCAGGGCGGTGCGGTTCCGTACGAAGAGGTCGAGCAGCCGGCGCCCGTCCGGCAGCGCCAAGGCGACGCTCATCAGCAGCAGGTGGAGAGAGGACCTTGACCGGCACGTCGTAGAGGAGGTTCATCAGGAAGACGTTGGCCATCACCCCCGCGCAGATCAGAGCGCCCAGCGTGGTCGTCCGGGGGCTGATCAGCAGCAGCCCGCCGGCGACCTCGCAGGCTCCGGCGAACAGGCTGTAGCCCAGCGAGGTGCCCATGACCGTGGCCAGGACGAGGCCGGCGGCGCACATCCGGAGGTCGTTGCCCAGGCTGGCGCCGGGATGGACCGCGGTGAGGAGGTAGGTCGCGAAATAGACGAAGGAGAACCGGAAGGCGACTCGCGCCGGCCAGGGGACCCTGTCGTGCTCCACGCTCCGCTCCTGGCTACTGCCTAAAGGCAAGCGCGGCCCTCGCGGGCCGCGCTCTTGGAGGTAGGAGGGGAGGAGGGAGTTGGGTGAGGAGCTGGGCGGGAGGTAAGGGCGGGATTACCGAGCGGTCGCGAGCTGGAAGTTCGCGTCGTTGGTGATGTTGTCGTTGACGACCATGTAGGCCATGTAGGGGCCGTCGCCTTCGGCGAACCACGCCAGGCCGTCCTCGACGGAGCTCGCGTAGTCGCCCACCGCAACCTGGCTGAAGGAGCAGCGCGGCACGGTGATCGGGATCGTCGCCACCTGCTGGCCGGTGTTGGTGTAGACCCGGGCGTTGACCGTCAGCGAGGAGGTGGTGGAGGGGTTGAAGACGCCGAGGTTGGTGCGGCTCTTCTCGTTCACCGAGACGCCGATGGCCCAGCCGTCGAGGACGGTGTCCATGAAGGTCGCGCCCACCGCGTGGATGTTCACGCCGTAGCGCCCGCCGTCCGGGCCCGGGGTGGAGGTGAAGGCGAAGGTGGAGAAGCTGGTGGAGTCGCCGGTGGATTGCGCGGCGTCGAGGGCCACCAGGATCGTGGCGCCGCCGGTCACGTTCATCTGGCCCATGATGTCTTTGGACACGAACCATCCGCGGGCCGGCAGCGAGAAGCTGCGGGCCGGCGCGGTGTTGGCGATGTTGTCGGTGGCATGGCGGAGCACGTAGACGTTCAGCCGCGCCTGGCCGGTGGGGTTCGGGTTCACGAAGTAGACGTCGGTCGTGTAGTAGGCCCCGAAGCGCCCCGGCGTGTTGGCGGCGCCGAGCACGATGGAGGTGCGGGTGGGGTGCTCTTCCTCGATGTTGAGCGGCGTCCGGCCGTGCGACGGCGCGGGCAGACCGGCCACGGCCTGTTCCAGCGTGACCGTGGGGGGCTCCCACTTGTCGGCGGTGATCTGGACGGCCGGGAAGGGAAGCTTCTGATCCGCCGCCACTCCGGCGCGGGCGGCCACCGCCATCGTCACTGCGACGGAGAAGACGGACAGAGCACGGAGCTTCGACGTCAACATCGGTGGCCTCCTCAGAAAGTGTCTGGGTTTCGGTCGGTCTGCGGATCGGCGTCTATTGCCTCTCCGCAAACGTAAGATAGGGGCGCGATGACTCCTCTGCCTGGAAGCTCGCTGGTGACTGTCTGGTTTTCTCCTGTGAGGAACCTGTGAGCGCGGGCCCTTCGCGCAGCCAGCGTGAGGTCTATCACTTCGGCGACTTCACCCTGGATGCCGAGGCCCGTCTGCTGACCTGCGAGGACTCGGCGATCCCGCTGACGCCGAAGGCGTTCGACATCCTCTGGGTGCTGGTGCAGAACGCCGGGCGCGCCGTGACGAGGGCCGAGCTGCTGGAGCGCGTCTGGCCGGACGCGGTGGTGGAGGCGGGCAACCTCGACTGGAACGTGAGCGCGGTTCGCAAGGCGCTCGGGGAGCCGGAAGGGAAGGCCATCGAGACCGTGCGCGGGTTCGGATATCGCTTCACGCTGCCGGTGCACCGCGAGCGGGTGCGCACGGGTCCGGTCTCCTCGATCGCCATGCGCCCGGCCGACGTCGAGGCCATGCTGAAGGCGAGCGGCGTCCCGTCCCGGCGCGCGTCGATGGTGGCCGTCTTGCCGTTCGACGACCTCGCGCGCGACCCCTCCACCGCCTGGGTCTCCTCGGCGCTCAGCGAGATGGTGGGCGCGGAGCTCACCGGCCCCCTCTATGCGGAGCTCGTGCCGCGAGAGATCCTCGCCACCACCCTGACGGAGCTGGGGCTGGGGCTCGCCCGCTCGCTCTCGGAGGCCAGCCTGGCGCGCCTGCGCGAGCGCTTGAGCGCGGACCTCGTCGTCAGCGGCTCGTTCCTGGTTGCCGGGCCGGACCGCCGCCTGCGGGTGGACGCCACCCTGCAGGACTGCCGGTCGGGGCGGACCGTGGAGAGCTACCAGGAAAAGGGAACGCTGGACACGATCATCGAGGTGGGGACCAACCTGGGCCAGCGGGTCCTCCAGAGGTTGCGGTCGTCCTGACATGAAGCCGGCCGCTCTCGCCCGGCGCGCCCTGCTGGCCTCGCTGCTCGCGACCGCCGCGCCGTCGCCTGCCGCGGTGCTCTGGAACTCCTCCGATCCCATCTGTATCCGCGTCGGCGCTGCGTCAGGCCCGAAGCTGCGCTTCCAGCTCGACGGGCCGGCCGACTCGGTGGAGATCGCCCCGGCCGGCGGGGGCGCCTCGATCCCGCTCACCCACGAGGGTGGCAACCTGTGGTCGGTCACCCTCACTGCCGCCCAGGCGCTGTCGGGGTACGTGCCGCCGGCCACGAACCTCTGGTTCGCCGGCTTCCTCCGCTCCACCCTGGGCGGGACGACGTCGACGCAGCTCAACGTGCTGATCGCGGTGGCGGACCACTCGACGCCTCCGGTGCGGCTGGTCGATCTCTCGCCGACGGCGCGCCGGAGCGAACGCCTGCTGAACCTGCGCGTCGCCGACCTGCCGACCGACTACACCGCGATCAGCCAGCGGCTCACGGGAATCGTGCAGGCTGCCTACGCCCACGTCGGCGACGACTACGACTTCGTCAACCTGGTCTTCGTGGCGCACCAGTTCCCGCAGAACCGCTACCACGCCTATCTGCGCAATTCGGTGCAGGGGATCGGGCTCACCCCCTACGACCAGGGATCGAGCTGGGGAAGCGCCGCGCGCCTCATCGGCCTGACCGTCTTCCCGAACCTCGGCTTCTACAACGCCGCCGAGACCGCCTTCTCGCACGAGACCGGGCATCAGTGGATCAACTTCTCGACCTTCGCGCCGCTCCGGCCGATCCCGCACTGGCCTCCCTCCACCATGGCCCGCAACCTCATGGGGTTCAGCATCCCCGGCTCCGGCGCCGGCGGGGAGTTCAACCTCGAGCCGCAGCAGCAGCCGAACGGCAGCTGGCTGTGGAAGACCGCCCCCGTCACCGCCGAGTTCGGCGACCTGGACCTCTACTACATGGGACTGGCGTCGCCGGACGAGGTGGCGCCGCAGGTCGTGACCAATGACCCGAGCGTTCAGCCCTGCGCCGGTTGCCCCCTGGCGGGAGGCGCCCGGACGGTGACGATCTCCGAGATCATCGCGGCACAGGGCGCCAGGAGCCCGGACACGGCCGGGTCGCGGCGGCGCTATCGCTTCCTCACGATCGTCGTCTCTCGCGACCGGCTCCTGAACGACGACGAGATGGCGCTCCTCGACGCACTCACCGCGCGCGGGGAGGCGACGGCCCCGCTGGCGGTCTCGGCGGGGGTCCTTACCAAGCTGAACAACAAGCCGTGGCGCATGACGACGCGCGGCCGCTCCACCGTGGAGCTGCGCCTGGTGCCGTCCGGTTCCGGCGCCCGCGACGCCGAGCGCGTCGTCCCGGTGGTCCTCGACGTCGCCACCGCGAGCACGCGCTTCACGACCGAGCTCTCGCTCACCAACCTCTCGCCGGCGGCGCTCTCGGTGCCGTTCCTCTACATCTCGTCGGTCGGCGCGGGTTCCGGCACCGGGGTCGAAGCGCTCGGCGCCGGCGAGCAGCGCGTCATCCCCGACGCGATCGCCTGGCTGCGCGGCAAGGGGCTGGAGATCCCCACCACCGGCTCGCAGGTGGGAACGCTGAGGCTGCAGCCGCCCTGGGCGATCACCGGACCGGTGCCCTTCCACGTGACCGCGCGAACGACCGCGGCGGTCGCCCCGCCCCTTCCCTCCGGCGCCGCCGGGCTCGCCTACGCCGGCGCGCCCCCTTCGGCCGCGTACCTCGACGCGGCCACGGTCTACGGGTTGCGCCAGAACACGACGGACCGCTCGAACCTCGCGGTGATCAACCCGGGCAGCGTTCCCGTGAGCGTCCGGATCACGGCCTGGAACGGGGCGGGGGATGGCCGTCACGCCGTGCTGCGCGACGGGCTGAGCCTCCCGGCGGGAGGCTGGATCCAGATCAACGGCGTGCTCGCCGAGGCCGGCTTCGAGCAGGGCTGGGTGACGATCGAGCGCACCTCGGCCGCCGGCAGCTTCGGCGCCTACGGCGTCATCAACGACAACGTCACCGACGACGGCTCCTTCGCCGCGCCGGTCTCCGGCACCTTCCCGGGCGACGCCCTCACGCTGCCGGTGCTGGTGGAGTCGGCGACGTTCCGGAGCGAGCTGGTGCTGGCGAACCGCTCGGCGGCGCCGGTCACGTTCACGCTGTCGTACCTGGAGTCGCTCCAGCGGACGCGGGGGGCGGGCGGCACGGTCAACGTGGTGCTGCCGCCCGGCTCGCAGCGGATCATCCCCGAGGCGCTCGGGTTCCTGCGGGCGAACGGCGCGGCCGTCGGCAGCTCGGACGGCGTGACCCTGGCCGGGGCGGTCCGCGTCACGGTGAGCGGGGCGCCGCTCGCCGACGTCTTCGTGGGCGCGCGCACGGCCGCTCAGGTGCCCGGTGGAAGCGGACAGTTCGGCCTGTTCTACGCCGCGGTGCCGCCGGGGCGGGAGGCCGGCAGCGACGCCCTGGTGCCGGGGCTTCGCTCGGGCGCGACCACGCGCTCGAACGTGGCCGTGCTCCACGCCGGCTCGGCGTCCGATGGGCCGGTCACCCTGGAGCTGCAGGTGCTCGACGGCGCGCACGGCTTGCTGCCGGCGTCCGCGCCGGTCACGGTCACCCTCGCTCCGGGCGGATGGGCGCAGCCGGTCGCGCTCACGTCCTCGAGCGGCCTGGCGACGGCGGCGGTGCGCATCCGGCGCACCTCGGGCAGCGCCCCCTGGATCGCCTACGGGGTGGTCAACGACGGTGGCATCCCCGGCGAGCGGACGGGAGACGGCGCCTTCGTCGACATGGTGGTGCCGTAGGTCGAGGGCCGGCCGGCCGTAAGATGCCGGCTCCCATCGGGAAAAGGAGCGTTTCGATGAAAAAGCCCTTCGTGGTTCTGTTGGTCGCCTGCGCCGTCGCCGGCGCCGCCGCGCTGCACGCCGCCGAGCCAGCCGCGCCCAAGCCCGGTCTCCCGACACTGGACGCGGCCTGGGTGAAGGCGATGCTCGCCAACGACGCCGCGGCCTGCGCCGCGCTCTACGCCGACGACGCCGTTCTGGTCCTCCCCGGGACCGGCGCGATCAAAGGCAAGAAGGCGATCGCCGACACCTACGCCGGATGGCTGAAGGACGTCAAGGTGACCGACGCCGCCGTGATGGACCCCCAGTACCGGACGTCCGGTCACGTCTCGGCAGGCTGGGGCGCCTGGAGGGCGACGACCGTGCCGAAGGCCGGCGGCGCTCCGACGACGGTGATCGGGACCTTCAGCGAGGTCGCGGTCGAGAAGGACGGGGTCTGGAAGTACATCTCGGACCACGCGTCGGCGGACCCCGCGCCGCCCGCCAAGAAGTAGCGTAGGACGGGCCGGCGGCTACGACGAGTGGCCGCCGGCCCCGCGGCCGCTAAGGCCTGATCGGCGAGCCGGCGGTGACGAAGCCGCCGGTGTAGAGCGACGGGCAGTTGTGGGTGAGCAGCTCGCGCGCCGGAGCCAGCGCGTTGGCGGTGGTGAGGCCGCTCCAGATCGTCTCGCAGGTGTTCGTGCCGCCGCCGAGCTGCACCAGCCAGCTGTTCTGGTAGAGCTGGATGCAGCGCTGCTTCAGCGCGTTGCTGGCCTGGGTGAGCTTGCCGAGCGCGTTGAGGTCGGCCTCCGCCTTTTCGCAGGCGGGGATCGGTGCGGTGGCCGCCGGCCCGGTCCGCCAGCCGAGGCCCATGTAGATGGCGGGACAGTTGCGGGTGACGAACTCCTTGGCCGCGCCGAGGGCGGCGAGGCTGGCCTGGAGGTTCGACCAGGCAGAGTCGCACGTCGGGTTCCCGTCCTTCCTGACGGTCCCGGTGCCGGTGAGCCACCCCGCGCTGTACATCTGCGGGCAGTTGTTGCTCACCAGCACCCCAACCTGAGACTGCAGCGCGTTCTGCTGCAGGGTGGCGGCGGCGGCGCGGCATTCGGGGATGGCGGCCTGCGCCCAGGCGTTTCCGCTGCCCAGAAGCGTGGCGAGTACGACGGCGGTCGCGGTTCTCTTCATGGCGGCTCCTTGACCGGCAATTTACGGCCTGGCGGCGGGAAGTAAATACGCACATGTACGTAATCGTGGCCACCCGCGATATCGTAGGAGGATCGGCGACCACCTCCTGGCCCGCGGCCTTTCCCTGGTCCTCCTGGTCTCGACGCTGGCTCTGCCCGCCAAGGCCTCGGCCAGCGGCTTCCTCGCGCCCGCCGCCGGGGAGCGGCTGGCGGCGGGGCGCCGGGTCGAGGTGCGCTGGCAGGGACTGCCTCAGGGCATCGAGGAGATGGAGCTCCTGGTCAGCCTCGACGGCGGGAGGTTCGCGCGCGTGGCCGACCTCGAGCCCTCGGCCCGCTCTTACACCTGGCTGGTGCCGAGCCTGCCGGCCGAGCGCGCGGTGCTGGCGATCCGCGGCCGCGTGGACGGGCGCGAGACGCTGCTCGTCGAGACGCGCGCCTTCGTCATCGAAGGAAGAGGGGAGCCCGGTCTCGAGCCCGTCAGCTATCACGGAGGCGAGCTCTGGACCGACACCGCCGGCAGCGCGACGCCTCTGGCGCCGGAGGAGCTGACCGATTCCTGTCCGACCGCGCTCGGACGGCCGGGCGCCGACGAGCCCGCCGAGGACTCGTCGGGCTTCGACCGGACCGCGCCCGCCCTCTCCAGCGACGAACCGGCGGCCGCGGGCGGCCGCCCCTCCGAACCCGCCCGGCAACCTTCCCGTCCACGGTCCCCTCTCGCCTTTCCCCGGCGGAACTGAGCCCCGACCGCTCCGGCGGACGGCGGCCCTTCCCAGGGAAAAAGTGAAAGGAGGACGCGAGAGTGAAGCAATCATTTCTCTTGTTCGTGCTGGCCTGCGGGCTGGCCGCGCCGCCGGTGGCGGCACAGTTCCCCAACAATTCCGCGATGGTGGTGGTCGTGAGCGATCCCGCCGACGCGGTCGTGCCCGGCGCGTCGGTGTCGGTCACCAACACGGCCACCGGCGCGCTGCGCCAGGCCACCACCGGAGCCGACGGCTCGGTGACGCTGACCGCCCTGCCGCTCACCGGCGAGTACAAGGTCGCGGTCACCCTCAGCGGCTTCACCGCCAGGGACGTCACCGGTCTCAGGCTGCGCTCCGGTGAGACGGCCACGGTGAAGGTGAAGCTGGAGGTCGAGGGCAAGACCAGCGAGGTCACCGTCTTCGGCACCACCGAAGGGGTGCGCGCCGATCCGCAGATCGGGCTCCGGCTCGACAGCAGCCGAATCGAGGAGACGCCGATCCTGGGTCGCAAGGTGACGTCGCTGCCTCTCCTCAACTCGGCGTTCCGACAGGGAAAGGGGACCGGCGACCTCTTCGTGAACGCCACGTACTTCATCACCGGCGTGGGCTCGCGCCGGGCCACCACCTTCACGCTGGACGGCGCCAGCAACGACGAAGGGTGGGGCCGCCAGACGGCGGTCGCGACCCTGCCCATCGGCGCGCTGCAGGAGATCACCGTTCTCTCCAACGCGTTCTCGTCGGAGTACGGATGGACCTCCGGCCCGGCGCTGAACATGGTGACCAAGTCCGGCACCAACGACCTGCACGGCGAGCTCCTCTACCTGATCCGCCCGGGGAGCTGGCAGGCCGATTCCTTCTCCACCGACGACTACTGCCCGGATTCGGTGCCGAGCTGCACCACCCCCGGCACGCTCGGGTCGATCAGCGCGGTCGACATCCCGGACAAGCTGAACCAGGGCTCGGCGTCGGTCGGCGGGCCGATCTTCCGGGACAAGACGTTCTTCTTCGTGTCCGGCGACTACACCGCCCAGGACCGCACGACCTACCTGTCCAGCTCGCTGCCGGCCTTCCTGCTGCCGGCCGACGGACACCTCGACTACACCGGCCACTATCGCCAGACGCTGGTCGACGCCCGCGCCGACCACCGGCTCACCGACAGCCAGAACCTGATGGTCCGCTTCAACTACGACCGCTTCTATGACGACAACCCGCAGGACGCGGTCGGCGGCACTAACGCTCCCAGCGTCGCCCGCAAGTACTCGCGGCGAGCCTGGACGGGACAGCTCAACCACACCGCGGTGCTGTCCTCGAGTCTCCTCAACGAGGCGCGCCTGTCGTATCTGAACGGCGATCCGGTCACGCTCTGGGAGGCGGAGAACCTCTCCACGACCTACACCCGCGCCGGGAACGTTCCCTTCACCATCGGACAGTCGCGGCAGTCGGACATCTACAGCCACCAGCTCCAGTTCGCCGACACCGTGTCCTGGTCCTGGGGCAAGCACTCGCTGCGGCTGGGCGCCAGCGTGGTGCGCCACATCTCCGGCGGTACCGGCAGCGAGCCGGGCACGGCCACCCTCGGCACGTTCACCTTCCGCACTGCCACCACCGCGCCCTTCGGCCAGCTCACCATCAACGACGTGCAGAGCTACACCCAGCCGATCGACTTCGGCATCAACAGCTACCGGCTGTCGCAGTGGCTGGTCACCGGCTTCCTGCAGGACAGCATCCGCCTGCGCTCCGACCTGACCGTCGACGTGGGCCTGCGCTACGACCGGCAGACGCTGACCGACGCGCACACGAACTTCTCGCCGCGCGTCGGCTTCGGCTGGCACCCCTGGGGCGACGAGAAGACCGCGGTCCGCGGCGGCTACGGCATGTACTACACGCAGATCCGCTCCAACGCCGTGGCCAGCTACCTGGTCAACGGTCTGGACGGCCTGACCACCTACACCGCGGTGCCCGGGCAGCTCGGTTTCCCGACCTGCCTCACCTGCGCCCCGCTCTCGTTCGACCCGCGGACGCTGCCGGCCTCACAGCTGCCGGCGCGCGACATCGTGATCCAGGCGGGGCGGCGCGACTTCTACCGCGCGCAGTTCGCGACCTACGGGCTGGACTTCGACAAGCTCCCCAACTACCCCGACGAGCTCGTCAACCCGCGCAGCCAGGTGCTCTCCATCGGGGTGGAGCGCGAGCTGACCAAGAGGCTCTTCCTGGGGGTCGACTACGTGCACCAGCACCTGAGCGACATCGACCGCACCGTCGACCTCAACGCGCCGGCCCCCTTCGACCGCACCGCGCCGGGACAGGTGCGCACCGTGGCGGCGGCCAACGCCACCCGTCCCATCCTGCCGGTCAACGGCGGGGTGCGGCAAGTCAGCGTGCTGACGAACCTGGGTGAGGCCGACTACGACGGCCTGCAGACCCAGCTGCGCTACAACGGGGCGCGGCTGAACGCCAGCGTCAGCTACACGCTCTCCAAGGCCACCAACACCACCGAGCCGGACGGCAACGGCATCGGACCCAACGACAACAGCCTCGCGCGCCTGGGCGAGGTCGAGCGCGGTCCCAGCGTGGTGGACCAGCGGCACCGCGCGGTCCTCGCGGCGTCGTACCGGCTGCCGCTGGACATCACGGTCGGCACGCTGATCCAGCTCGCCTCGGCGCGCCCCTTCAACGCCACCACCGGTGTCGACAACAACGGCGACGGCGCCAACAACGACCGTCCGGTCGTCAACGGCGAGGTCATGAGCAAGTCGGTCTTCCGCGGCTCGCCGACCTCGGACGTGACGGCCTTCATCGAGGGACGCGTCAAGGCCTTCGGCGAGACGAGCGTGGTGCTGCGTCTGGAGGGCTTCAACCTCCTCAACCACGGCAACTACCTGGGCCGCGGGCAGACGGTCTACGGAAACACCGAGACGCCCAACGCCACGTTCGGCCAGCTGGTGGCCGCCGGCAGCACCCCGAGCGCGCTCCCGGCCTTCGCGAACGTCGACCCGCCCCGGATGTTCCAGGTCTCGGCCAAGCTGATCTTCTGAGCTCGCTGGGGGCCCTTCTGGGCCCCCGTTTCTCACACCGGCGGCGACGGTCGCGGGGCCACGCCCTTGATGAGCAGCCAGAAGGCGAGCGGGATCTCGAACGCGGCCATCGGCAGCCAGAGGATCTGAGCCACGGTGTCGCTTACGACTCCCACCAGCCGCAGCGGAAGCGCCACCGCCAGCAGCAGGGACGAGACGACGCCCAGCCAGGCCAGCGGGAGCGGGATCATCCGGCCGCGGAGCAGGAGCCAGGAAAAGATCGTGCTGCCGACGGCGAAGAGCGTCGCCGCGAGCGTCACGTTCCAGCCGCGCGCCTTCAGCAGGAACCCGCCCAGCGACTCCGTCCCCGCCGCGTTCCCGGCGGTGCCCAGCCACAGCAGGCCGAGCGTGGCCAGCGTCCCGACCGCCGCCAGCATGCCCTCGCCCACGCGGAAGCAGAGCGCCAGCATCGCCAGCTCGTGGTCCTCGTCGCGGGTGAGGCCGTAGAGCGCCACCGCCAGCGTGATCGCGGTGATCCAGATGACGAACGACAGCAGGATGTTGATCCGTACCTGCGCCGCCTGCTGGGCCATGAGCGCGATCTTCGCCGCGGTCCCCTCGGCACGGGTGCCGCCGCCCAGCACCATCTGGGTGATGCCGACGGCGATGTAGAGGAGGAAGGTCACCCCGGCGACCCTCGCGTTGCGGGCGCGTGTCATGAGGCGAGTCTCATGAGGCGAGTCTCATGGGGCGAGTCTCATATCGTCTCCTCGATCGGAACCAGCGCGACCGTCGGGCGAGACCCCCGCCTGGAGCGCAGCCGGACCAGCCAGGTGAACATCACCGCCAGCACCAGGAGCACCGGCAGCGCCAGGAGCGCCGGCTTGCGCAGCGGCCCCGGGAAGTGCCGGGCCTGGCCGAGAAAGAACGAAGCGGTGGCGACGAACATCGCGTAGCACAGGCGCCACAGGTGCCGGGCCAGGCGCCGCGCTCCCTGCAGCCTGGCGGTGAAGAGCATCCGGAGATCGCCGAGCGCGGCCAGCAGCGGCACCGACCCGAAGACGAAGTTGGGAGGCGCGGGCATCCCGTCCACCTTGCCGCCGGGACTCCGCAGCGCCTCGAAGCCGAGGCCGATGCTAAAGAGGCCGATGCCGGCTCCGACCAGCATCAGCGCGACGTCCACCCAGCGGGTCTGCCACTCGGCGCGGCGCACGGTGAGGAGGCCGGTCGAGACCATGTAGAAGGCGATCACCGCGCCCACCACGTTGGGCCTCTGCGACTTGATCAGCGCCATCACCAGGCCGCTGGCGGCCATGAGCAGCATCGTGTAGACGAAAAGCATCCCGCTGCGGCGATGCAGCCGGCCGCCCTTGAAGGCATAGAGAGCGACCGCCCCGGCGAGGAGCGCGATCAGCCCGGCGACGATGTGGAACGGCTTCATTCGGCGCGCAGGGCGAGCGTGGCGTCGATCCGTGCCGCGCGCCGGGCCGGGATCCAGCAGGCGAGGAGCGCCACGGCGACGAGCACCAGGGTGGTGCCGAACAGGATGCCCGGGCTGTCGGTGCGGATGCCGGGGTAGACGCCGGCGATCAGCCGGGCGACCACGATGGCGCCCATCAGCCCGAGCGCCGATCCGGCGACCGCCTGCCTGACTCCGGTGGTAAGGACGAGGCGGCTGACGTCGGCGACCGTCGCGCCGACGGCCAGGCGGATCGCGAACTCGCTCGTCCGCTGCGCCATCAGGCGCGCGATGACGCCGTAGATCCCGATGGAGGCCAGGCCCAGCCCGAGGAGCGCGAACGCCAGCAGCATGTCGCGCAGGACGCCGAGCTGGTAGTGGGCGCGCAGGATGCGGGCGTCGGCGGAGGCGAGCTTTCGCAGCGGCAGGTCGGGATCGAGCTCGGCCATCGCGGCGCGCACGCCGGCGACCAGGCTGGACGGCTCGACGCCCACGCTTCGCACCACCAGCTCGCTGCCGCGCTGCGGCTCCTGCGCCATCGGCACGTAGACCTGGAACGTGAGGGTCTCGCCGGGCTCCGGCGGTTGCACGTCGACGGCGACGCCGACGATCTCCCCCCAGGTCTGCGCCTCGCCGCTGGCCAGTGCGAGGCGCCGGCCGACCGGGTCCTCCTGGCCGAAGAGGTTCCGGGCCATCGACTGGTTGACGAGGTAGACCCGCGGTGCGTCCCCGGAGTCGCGCTCGCCGAAGGGGCGTCCGGAGAGGAGCGCGGTGCCGACCGTCTCGAAGTAGCGGGGCGTCACGGCGTTGACCAGCGCGGCCGGCTCGCGTCCCGCCTCGGGGCGTTCCCGCCCTTCGACCACGAACTTGCGCGTGTCCGCCCAGTGGAAGAACGGGGTGAACGAGGAGATGCCGACCGAGGCCACCCCGGAGAGCGCCCCGAGGCGCTCGATCGTACGGCGGTGGAACTCGGTGATCTTCTCCGGGGTGGCGTAGTCGGCCGCCGGCAGCAGATAGGAGGCGGTGACCAGGCGCGCGGACTCGAAGCCGGACCTGCGGCTGATGAGCTCGTTGAGGCCGCGCAGGAAGAGGCCGGCGCCGGCGAGCAGCACCATCGCCAGCGCGAACTGACCGACGATGAGCGCCTGGCGGAAGCGCTGGTGGCCGCGGCCGCCGAGGGAGCCGCGCCCGCCGCTCTTGAGGGTGTCGTTGAGGTTGAGCCGCATGGCGAAGAGCGCCGGCGCGGCCCCGAAGGCGAGCGCCGTCACCAGCGACGCGGCGAACGCCCAGGCGAAGACCGCCCAGTTGAGGCCCAGCACCACTCCCTCGCCGTTGTCCCCGACCGAGCGCACCGCGACCCACTGGTTGAACCAGACCGCGATCAGGATCGCCACGGCTCCGCCGGCCAGCGCCAGCACCAGCGATTCGGCGATCAGCGGACGCAGCAGCTGGCTGCGCGAGGCTCCCAGGGCCGAGCGCAGCGCGAACTCGCGGGCCCTGGCCATGGTGCGGGCCAGCAGGAAGTTCGCCAGGTTGGAGCAGGCGATCAGCAGCACCAGGCCGGAGAGGCCGATCAGCATGCTGAGCATCACCGGGCCGTCGTGACCGATGACCGTGCTGTCGAGCGGGACGGCGTGCCAGGTGCTGCCGCCGTTCACCTCCGGGTGCGCGGCGGCCAGGCGCGCGCCGAGCCGGGCCAGGAACGCGTCGGTCTCCGCGCGCGGGCGGGCGGAGGAATGCCGACCGACGACGCGGAGCCCGAGGCTGCGGCGATCGGCGGACTTCCGCTCGTCCAGCGCCAGCGGACGGAAGAAGTCCACGTTGCCCAGGTGACGCCAGTCGTTGAACCAGGCCGGCAGCACACCGACGACCTGGTGCGGCTCGCCGTCGACGCGGATCGTGCGGCCGATGACATCCGGCCGGCCCTCGAAGCGCCTCTGCCAGGTGCGCTGGCTGAGGAGGACGATGCGGTCCCTGCCTGGCACGTCCTCGCCGGTCTGGAAGACGCGACCGAGCTGCGCCTGGACGCCGAGCAGGGGGAAGAAGCTCGCGGTCGCCCGGGCCGCCTCGGCGATCTCGGCGGGACGGCCCGGTTCCGAGAGGCTCGCGTCGGCCATCGTGTAGGCCGCGACCTCCCCGTAACCGGCCGCCTCGTTCTGCAGGTCGAGGAAGTCGGCCGGCGAGAAGGACCCGTCGGGGTCCTGTGCGGTGGCCCGGTAGAGGGCGTCGAGCTGGCCGCTCTCGGGGTAGGGCAGCGGTCTCAGCATCGTGTCGTTGACCAGGTTGAACATCGCGGTGTTGGCGCCGATGCCCAGCCCGAGGGTGACGATGGCCAGGAGCGCGAAGCCGGGGGACTTCGCCAGCTGGCGGAGGGCGAGCCTCAGGTCCTTCAGCACCAGCTCCAGCCAGCGCGAGCCGCGGGCGTCGCGCGCGCTCTCCTGGAGGCTGCGCAGGTTGCCGAAGCGCCTCCGGGCGGCATAGCGCGCCTCCTCCTCGGACATGCCGTCGGCCGCGTAGTCGGCGGCGCGCTGCTCGAGGTGGAAGCGCATCTCCTCGGCCATCTCGGCCTCGAGGCGGCGTCGGCGGGAGAGGCGGGAGAGCAGGCCCATCTAATCAGGCCTCCCGCAGCACCTGCGCGATGATCGCGCTCATGCTGTGCCAGTTCTCGGTCTCGGTCTCGAGCTGCCTGCGGCCGGCCTTGGTCAGGCTGTAGTACTTGGCGCGGCGGTTGTTCTCGGTCACCCGCCACTCCGCGGTGATCCAGCCCTTCTCCTCCATGCGGTAGAGGGCGGGGTAGAGCGAGCCCTCGTCCACCTGCAGCGCGCTCTTGGAGAGGAGCTCGAGCTTGTTGGTGATGCCCCAGCCGTGCAGCTCCTCGCGGCTGAGGAGGCGTAGCACCAGGAGGTCCAGGGTGCCGGGCAGGAGCTCGTGCTTTCCGCGTCGGGACTTCACTTAGACAATCTAGGGAAGCCGGGCCCGGATTTCAAGGTCTTTCCTAGATTATCTAAGGGAACGAAGACCGTCGCGTCAACGGGGGCCTTGACATCTGAGTTAGTGATGTAGTCAACTACATCACTAGATGAGCTGCGAAGGGCCGCATGGATCGTGAGTGGAACGAGGATCGGCCGATCTATCGCCAGCTGCGGGACCGCGTCGTGGTGATGATCCTCGACGGCCTGCTCAAGGAGGGCGACCCGCTGCCCTCGGTGCGCAACGTCGCCGCCGAGTACCGCGTGAACCCGCTGACGGTGCTGAAGGGCTACCAGCAGCTGGTGGACGAGCAGCTCGTCGAGACGAGACGAGGCCGCGGGATGTTCGTCCGGGACGGCGCGCGCGACCTGCTGCTGGAAGGGGAGCGACAGAAGTTCCTCGACGAGCAATGGCCCCGCGTCTTCGCGACCATCCAGAGGCTGGGCCTGAAGCCGGAGCAGCTCTGGAAGCGCGGCTCGGGAGGGCGTTGACCGACATGGCCTGCATCGAAGCTCGCGGCCTCCGCAAGGCGTTCGGCGCCACCGTCGCCCTGGACGGCCTCGACCTGCGCGTCGAGGAGGGGCGCATCCTCGGCCTCATCGGTCCCAACGGCGCGGGGAAGACCACCGCGCTGAACGCGATCCTGGGCCTGGTCCCCTATCAGGGAGAGCTGCGGGTGCTGGGACGGGACCCCTGGACCGAGCGCGATCGCCTGGTGCGCGAGGTCTCCTTCATCGCCGACGTGGCCGTGCTGCCGCGCTGGATCCGGGTCTCGCAGGCGCTGGACTACGTGGCCGGCGTCCACCCGCGCTTCGACCGCGCCAAGGCGGAAAGCTTCCTGGCGAAGACCGCGATCAAGCGCGGGAGCCGGGTGCGGGAGCTCTCGAAGGGCATGGTCGCCCAGCTTCACCTGGCGCTGGTCATGGCCATCGACGCGCGCCTCCTGGTGCTGGACGAGCCGACGCTCGGCCTCGACATCCTCTATCGCAAGCAGTTCTACGACTCGCTGCTGAACGACTACTTCGACAAGACCCGCACCATCCTGGTGACGACGCACCAGGTCGAGGAGATCCAGGACGTCCTCACCGACGTCGCCTTCATCGACCGCGGCCGCATCGTGCTCGAGTGCAGCATGGAGGACTTCGAGTCGCGCTACCTGGAGCTGATGGTGTCTCCCGAGCGCCTGGCCGCCGCGCGCGCGCTGGGGCCGATCCACGAGCGCCAGGTGCTGGGGCGCAGCATCCTGCTCTTCGCCGGTGCCGAGCGCCAGCGGCTTGCCGAGCTGGGTGACGTGCGCACGCCGGGCATCGCCGACGTCTTCGTGGCCGTCATCGGCAAGGAGACCGGGCAGGAGAGCGCGGGACCGGGAGCGGCGCGATGAGGACGCGGCCGATGTACTGGTCGGTGCGACGGGAGCTCTGGGAGAACCGTTCGATCACGCTGGCGCCGCTGAGCGTCGCCGCGGCCCTTCTCGTCGGTTTCCAGGTCAGCATCGTGCGGCAGCCCGAGCGTGTGCGCGCCGACGTGCTGGCGCCCTTCAGCGTGGCCGCAGGCCTCCTGTCGATCACCGCCTTCCTGGTCGGGGCGTTCTACTGTCTCGACGCGCTGCACGGCGAGCGGCGCGACCGCAGCATCCTCTTCTGGAAGTCGCTGCCGGTCTCGGACCTCACCACCGTGCTCTCCAAGGCGAGCGTCCCGCTGGTGGTCCTGCCGTTCCTCACCGCGCCGGTCGTCGTGCTCACGCAGCTGGTCATGCTGGTGATCAGCCTGGCGCCGCTCGTCCAGGGCGGCGGCGTCGCGTCCTACTGGGCGCGGCTGCCGCTCTTCCAGTCCTGGGTCGCGATGCTCTACTCGCTGGCCGCCATGGCGCTCTGGCACGCGCCCGTCTACGGCTGGCTGCTGCTGGTCTCGGGCCGGGTACGGCAGGCCGCGTTCCTCTGGGCGGTGCTGCCGCCGGTCGTGCTCAGCGTCGTCGAGAGGGTGGCCTTCGGCACGATGTACCTGTCCGCCTTCTTCACCGACCGGTTGACCGGCTGGTATACGCGCGGCTTCGTCCTGCCTCGGCCCGGAGCGCCGGCGCTCGAGCCGCTCGCCGCGATGACTCCGGTGAGGCTCCTCCACGCGCCGGCTCTCTGGGGCGGGCTGGTCTTCGCGGCGGCCTTCCTCGCCGCGGCCGTGCGGTTGCGGCGCTACCGGGAGCCGATCTGATGGCGGCGGTGGTACGCCCCTTCACCTGGTCGGTGCGGCGCGAGCTGTGGGAGAACCGCTCCATCGCCCTCGCTCCGCTGCTGGTCGCCGCCACCATGCTGATCGGCTTCGCGATCGCCGCGGTCCACCTGCCGGAGCGCCGGCGCGCCGCTCTGCTCCTGGACGAGGCGCGGCAGCACGCCGCGGTCGAGAGGCCCTACGACATCGCCGCGGCGATCGTCCTGATCACCTCGTTTCTGGTCGGCGCCTGGTACTGCCTGGAGGCGCTGCACGGGGAGCGGCGCGATCGCAGCGTCCTCTTCTGGAAGTCGTTGCCCGTCTCGGACCTCACCGCGGTGCTCTCCAAGGCCAGCATCCCGCTGCTGGTCCTCCCGCCGGTCGCCACCGCGGTCATCGTGGCCACGCAGCTCCTCATGGTCCTGATGAGCACGGCGGTGCTGCTGGGGAGCGGGCTGAGCTTCGCGACGATCGCGCCGCAGCTGCGGTTCGTCCCCTCGCCGCTGATCGCGCTCTACGCCGCGGCGGTCGCCGCGTTGTGGCACGCGCCCGTCTATGGCTGGCTGCTGCTGGTCTCCGCCTGGGCGCGGCGGGCGGCGTTCCTCTGGGCGGTGCTGCCGTTCTATGCCGCCGCCGCCCTCGAGAGGCTGGCCTTCGGCACCACCCATCTCTCCTCCTTCCTGAGGGACCGGCTCCTCGGCTGGTCCACGGAGGGGCTCTCCATCCACGCGCCACCGAGCCTCGCGGTGATCACCGTGGCGCAGCTCACTCCGGGGAGGCTCCTGGCCTCGCCGGGGCTGTGGGGTGGCCTCGCCTTCGGCGCGGTCTGCCTCGCGGCGGCGGTGAAGCTGCGCCGCAGCAGGGGGACGATTTGAGCAACGCTTCTGCAACGCCCAGCCGCACGGCCCGGTTGGGCGGGTTCTTCTGGCTGATGACGATCGTGACCGGCGTCGTGGCCATGGTCGCCGGGGGCAAGCTGGACACGTCGCACGGCCCGGCGACCACCGCCGCCAGCCTGCTGTCGCACGAGTCCGTCTACCGGGCGGCCATCGCGGCCGACCTCCTGGCCACGGCCAGCTACGTCGCCGCGACCCTCTTCGTGTACGAGCTCCTGAAGCCGGTGAGCCGGAGCCTCTCGCTGCTGGCGGCGTTCTTCAGCCTGGTCGGCTGCTCCGGCGGCGCGGTCAGCTTCGCGCTGCGTCTCGGGGCGCTGGCCGTCCTCCAGGGGGCGCCGCTCGTGCCCTTCGACGCCGAGCAGCAGAAGGCGCTGGCCTCGGTGCTGCTGCGGCTGCCGGTCGGGAGCTACACGTTCCTGTTCTTCGGGCTCCACGTCCTGCTGGTGGGCGTCCTCGTCTTCCGGTCGACGTTCCTGCCCCGCTTCGTCGGCGCCTTGATGGTGCTGGGCGGGCTCGGATGGCTGACCTTCAGCCTCAGCAACCTGCTGTCGCCGCCGCTGGCGCGCTCGCTTTCGCCTTACATCATGGTCCCGGGAATCCTCGGAGAGACGACCTTGACCCTCTGGCTGCTGGTGAAGGGTGTGAACGTTCAACGATTCAAGGAGCGACTCGCCATGGCGATGACACTGCTGTTGTGCTTTCTGTTGGGCTCGCCGGCCGCGCTCGCGGCCGGCGAGCCCGACCTCGTCGCCGCCGGTCGCGCCGCCCTCGACCACGGCGACATCGACGGAGCGGTGGCGCAGCTCGAGAAGGCGGTCGCCGCCAAGCCCAACGACGCCCGCGCCCATTACCACCTGGGCGCGGCCTACAGCCGCCAGGGGATGAAGGCCGGCATGCTCGGCGGGATGTCCCTGGCGACCAAGGCCAAGGACGAGTGGCTGCGCGCCGTGGAGCTCGACCCCGCCTTCGTGGACGCGCGTATGGCGCTCATCGACTTCTACGTCATGGCGCCCGGCATGATGGGCGGCAGCGAGGAGAAGGCGCGCGAGCAGGCGGCCGAGATCGCCAAGCGCGACCCCCTCGACGGCCACCGCGCGCAGGCGCGCCTCTACACCGGCCAGAAGAAGCTCGACCTGGCGACCGCCGAGATGGCCCGGGCGGTGAAGGAGCAGCCGAAGTCGGCCAAGGCGCACTACCACCTCGGCAACGCGTTCCTGAACCAGAGCGACTGGAAGCGCTCGCTGGAGGAGTACGAAACGGCGATCTCTCTGGATGCCGCCTACATGCCGGCCTGGTTCCGGGTGGGGCAGGTCGCCGCGCGCTCGGAGTCGAACTACGTCCGCGGGGAAGAGGCGCTGCGGAAGTACCTGGCCTACAAGCCGGCCTACGACGAGCCCGGCCTGGCGAGGGCCTGGTACTGGCTGGGGACGATCCAGGAGAAGCAGGGAAAGAAGGCCGAGGCGCGGACGAGCTACCAGAACGCCGAGAAGCTGACGCCCGACGCCAAGGACGTCGGCGAAGCGCTGAAGCGCGTCCCGTGAGCGCCATGCCTCCGACGCGCCGCGCCGCCAGGAACGCCGGGCTCCTCTGCCTGCTGATGGGATTGCCCGGCGCCTTCAGCTACCTGTACGTCTCCGCCAAGCTGATCGTGCCCGGGAACGCATCGGCCACCGCCGGCAGGATCCTGGCTTCCGAGATGCTCTTCCGCAGCGGGATCGTGGCCGAGCTGCTCTCGGGAGTCGGCGCGATCCTCGCGGTCGGGGCGCTCTACCGGCTCTTCCGCGACGTCGACAAGGGCCAGGCCTGGCTGATGTCCACCTTCCTGACGCTCTCCATCCCCATCGGCTTCCTCAACGTGGTCAACGACCTCGCCGCGCTGACCCTGCTGCGCGGCGCCGACTTCCTGAAGGTCTTCGACCAGGGGCAGCTGCAGGCGCTGGCCTTCCTCTTCCTCAACCTGCACGGCAACGGGCTGATCGTCAGCGAGATCTTCTGGGGACTCTGGCTCCTCCCGTACGGCCTCCTGGTGATGAGGTCGGGCTTCGCGCCGCGAATCCTGGGGGCCCTCCTGCTGGTCAACGGCTTCGCCTACCTGGCCGCGAGCGTCACCGCGCTGCTGCTGCCGGAGTACTCCAGGCTGGTGCATCGCTGGGCGATGATCCCGGAGACCGGAGAGCTCTGGATCCTGCTCTGGCTGCTCTTCAAGGGGCCGTCCGCGCCGCCCTCGAGCGCGCCATGAAGGCCCTCGTCTGCCACGGCTACGACGACTCGCCCGGCTTCCTCCGGATCGAGGAGGTGCCGAAGCCCGTCCCGCGCGAGGACGAGGTCCTGGTCAGGATCCGGGCGGCGTCCCTCAACGCCATGGACTATCACTTCATGCGGATGCCTCGTCTCCTCCGCCTGCTGACGGGACCGCGCCGGCCGCGGCGCACCCGCTGCGGCGTTGACCTGGCCGGCGAGGTGGAAGCGGTCGGCGCCAAGGTCACCGACTTCAAGGTGGGCGACGCCGTATTCGGCGTCTCTCGCGGCGGCACCCTGGCCGAGTACGCCTGCGCGCCGCAGGCGAAGCTGGCCGCCAAGCCGGAGAGCCTCTCCTACGAGCAGGCCGCCGCGCTGCCGGCGGCGTGCATCACCGCGCTGCAGGGCCTGCGCGACAAGGGGAAGCTGCGGCCGGGTCAGCGGGTGCTGATCAACGGTGCCGCCGGAGGCGTCGGCTCTTTCGCGGTGCAGATCGGCAGGTGGCTCGGGGCCGAGGTGACCGGCGTCTGCAGCTCACGAAGCGTCGAGCTGGTGCGGTCGCTCGGCGCGGCCCGGGTCGTCGACTACACGCGCGAGGACTTCACTCAGGGGGCGGAGCGCTACGACTTCGTCTTCGACCTCGCCGGCAGCCGTCCGCTCTCCGCCTGCCTGCGCCTCCTGAAGCCGAACGGCCTCTACGTCGGCGCCGGGGTGACTCCCGGCCGCTGGATCGCGCCCCTCCCGCGCATCACCCAGCTCTTCCTCTGGTCGCGGTTCTCGCGGCGGGTCGCGATGTTCATGGCCCGGTTGACCCGGCAGGACCTGACCACGGTCGGCGAGCTGGCGGCCGAAGGGAAGATCACCCCGGTCCTCGATCGGTGCCACCCGCTCAACGAGGCTCCCGAGGCCTTCCGCTACCTGCGTGAGCAGCACGCCCGCGGGAAGGTGGTCGTCACCCCCTAGGCTCGCTCCGCTTTGCTGGATGAGCTTGGCGACCAAGCCGGTCCATCCCGTCTGGTGATTGGCGCCGATGCCGGCGCCGTTGTCGCCGTGGAAGTACTCGTGGAACAGCAGGTGGTCGCGCCAGTGCGGGTCGTTCTGGAACGTCTCCATGCCGCCGAAGCAGGGGCGCCGGCCGTCGCCGTCGCGCAGGAAGAGGCGGATCAGCCGGCGCGAGAGCTCGGCCGCGACCTCCGCCAGCGGCAGGGCCTGGCCCGACCCGCTCGGGCACTCCACGAGGTACGACTCGCCCAGGTAGTACGCGAACTTCTGGAGCGACTCGATGATGAGGTAGTTGACCGGGAACCAGATCGGGCCGCGCCAGTTGGAGTTGCCGCCGAAGAGGCCGGTCGACGACTCGGCCGGCTCGTAGTCGACGCGGTACTCGCGCCCGCCGAGGTGGAGGACGTAGGGCTGCCTCTCGTGCACCTTGGAGACCGCCCGGATGCCGTAGGGCGCCAGGAACTCCGACTCGTCGAGGAGGTACCGCAGAACGCGGCGCAGCCGGTCGCGGTTCACCAGCGACAGGAAGCGCTGGACCCGCCCGCCCTCGCCGGTGCGCGTCTCGACGTGGGCGCGCAGCTCGGGGCGGTTCTCCAGGAACCACTGCATGCGCCGCTTGAAGCCGGGCAGGCGGTCGATGATCTCCGAGTTGAGGGTCTCCACCGCGAAGAGCGGGATCAGCCCCACCATCGAGCGGATCTTGAGCGGCATCGGCTTGACGCCGTGCACGTGCAGGACGTCGTAGAAGAATCCGTCCTCGGCGTTCCAGAGCTCGATCCCCTCGCCGGCGATGTTGTTCATCGCCCTGCAGATGTAGACGAAGTGCTCGAAGAACTTGGAGGCCAGGTCCTCGTAGGTCGGGTTCTCGGAG
>Ga0068859_100000190_pt1 | contig 59517 bp, 51 predicted proteins | sample KBSSwiS22_FD_66585 | JGI IMG/M metagenome (GOLD analysis project Ga0068859, IMG submission 66585) | Switchgrass rhizosphere microbial communities from Kellogg Biological Station, Michigan, USA - KBS Switchgrass S2-2 | ecosystem: Host-associated > Plants > Roots > Rhizosphere > Soil ...
CGGGCAGTTGATCCCGGTGAAGCTGGTCATCCGGCGCTCGACCGGCCCGGCGCCCATCTAGCGGCCGCCACATACAAGAGCAGAGGGGATGTTTCACGTGGAACTGCGGTGTCCTCCAACGGGATCCGGACCCCCGCAGACTTCGACGTTCCACGTGAAACCCTATCGCCGGCTTTTCGCTTCGGCTAGAATGCAGAGTAGTTCCCGGTGTCACCTCATCAAGAAAACATAGCAAAATCATGGAGTTCCCAAAGCGATTCAATGTGATCGTCGTCGGCGGCGGTCACGCCGGTACCGAGGCGGCGCTCGCCTCGGCGCGCATGGGCCGCAGCACGCTGCTGCTGACGCATAACATCGAAACGCTGGGCCAGATGTCCTGCAATCCCTCGATCGGCGGGATCGGCAAGGGGCACCTCGTGAAAGAGGTCGACGCGTTGGGCGGCGCCATGGCCATCGCCACCGACGAGGCCGGCATCCAGTTCCGAACGTTGAATTCGAGCAAGGGTCCGGCCGTTCGCGCGACTCGGGCGCAGGCCGACCGCCTGCTGTACAAGCGCGCGATCCGCCGCCGCCTTGAAAATCAGCCGAATCTCACGCTGTTCCAGCAACCGGTCGACGACCTGCTGCTCGACGGCGATCGCGTCATCGGCGTCGTCACGCAGATCGGCTTGATCTTCCACGCCGAGGCTGTGGTGCTGACCACCGGGACGTTCCTGTCCGGGCTCATCCATGTGGGACTGCAGAATTACGAAGCCGGGCGCGCGGGCGATCCGCCGGCCAAGCGGCTGGGCGCGCGTTTGCGCGAACTGAAGCTGCCGGTCGGACGGCTCAAGACGGGCACGCCACCGCGTCTGGACGGGCGCACGATCGACTTTTCCGCGCTGGCCGTGCAGCCCGGCGACGATCCCGCGCCGGTGTTCTCGTTCCTGGGCTCACGTGCCATGCACCCGGAACAGCGGCCGTGCTGGGTCACGCACACCAACCCGCGGACGCACGACATCATCCGTGCCGGCCTCGACCGGTCACCCATGTATTCGGGCGCCATCACGAGCGTGGGTCCGCGCTACTGCCCGTCGATCGAGGACAAGGTCGTCCGCTTCGCCCAGCGCGCCAGCCACCAGATCTTTCTCGAGCCCGAAGGGCTCGACACCCACGAGATCTACCCGAACGGCATCTCGACGTCGCTGCCGTTCGACGTCCAACTCGATGTCGTGCGCTCGATGCGCGGGTGCGAGCATGCCCATATCCTGCGGCCGGGGTATGCGATCGAATACGATTATTTCGACCCGCGCGGCCTGAAGGCGTCGCTCGAAACCAAGGCGATCCGCGGTCTCTTCTTCGCCGGGCAGATCAACGGAACGACCGGCTATGAGGAGGCTGCGGCGCAGGGCTTGCTGGCCGGCATCAACGCAGGCCGACTCGCGGCCGGTGAAGACGGCTGGTGCCCCCGGCGTGACGAAGCCTACCTGGGGGTCCTCGTCGATGACCTGATCACCCGCGGCGTGTCGGAGCCGTACCGGATGTTCACGTCGCGCGCCGAATACCGGCTGCAATTGCGCGAAGATAACGCGGACCTGCGGCTGACCGAGCACGGCCGTCGACTGGGGGTGGTCGACGACGAGCGGTGGGGCGCGTTCACGCGCAAGCGCGATGCGATCGACAGCGAGCGCGAGCGGCTGCGCGTCACCACTGTGAGCCCCGCAGCCGTTCCAGAAGCTGACGCGCAACGCGTGTTGGGACAAGCCTTAGAGCGAGAGTATGCGCTCGCTGACTTGCTGCGGCGGCCAGGCGTGACCTATGCGGTGCTGCACACGCTGCCGGGTGCCGGCCGCGCAGTCGATGATCCGCAGGTCGCCGAGCAGGTCGAGGTTTCGACCAAGTATGCGGGGTACATCGATCGCCAGCATGACGAAGTGAGCCGCCATCTTGCCCAGGAAACCCTGCGCATTCCATCCGACCTCGACTATCGGGAGGTGCGCGGACTGTCGACCGAGGCGCAGCAGAAGCTGAGCGCCGGCAAGCCGGAAACGGTGGGTCAAGCTGCCCGTATTTCCGGGATGACGCCAGCGGCGATCTCATTGCTGCTCGTTCATCTGAAGCGTGGCGTTCGCGCCAGCGCGCGCCGGAAATCGGCGTGATGGCGCTTCGATGACGCAAGCGCTGTCCGGAATTGCGAACGTCGACACGCACGCCGACGCGCTCGCCCACGGCATTGCCGCGCTCGGCCTGGCGGTCACGGCGGCGCAACGCGCGCAATTGCTGGCATATCTCGATTTGCTCGCCAAATGGAACAAGACGTACAACCTGACCGCGATTCGCGAACCCGAGCGCATGGTCACGCATCACCTGCTCGATGCGCTCGCGGCGCTGCCGCAGTTGCCGCGAGAGGACGCATTGCGCGTGCTCGACGTCGGCTCCGGCGGCGGCATCCCGGGGCTGCCGTTCGCGATCGTCCGGCCGGATTGGCAGTTGACGCTGGTCGACACCAACCACAAGAAGGTCGCGTTTCTCACGCAAGCGGCAATCGAATTGCGGCTGCAAAACGTCGCCTCGCACGCGACGCGTGTGGAAGATTTCCAGCCGACGGCGCGCTACGACATCGTGATCTCGCGTGCGTTCGCCGATCTCGCCACGTTTGCCGCCAGTTCGGCGCGACATCTCGCGCCGCACGGCGTGCTGGTCGCGATGAAGGGCGTGCATCCCGATGAGGAGCTCGCGGAGCTGCCAGCGGAATTCGCGGTGATCGCGAAGCCGGTGCTCGCGGTGCCCGGACTCGATGCCGCGCGTCATCTGATCGTGATGCAACGCGCGGCGGATGCGACACCGCGATGACGCGCATCATCGCCGTCGCGAATCAGAAAGGTGGCGTGGGCAAGACCACCACGTCGGTCAATCTCGCGGCGAGCCTGGCGGCGATGAAGCGGCGCGTGCTGCTCGTCGATCTGGATCCGCAGGGCAACGCGACCACGGGCTCGGGCCTCGACAAACGCACGCTCGACGCCACCGTGTACCAGGTGCTGCTCGGCGAACGCAAGATCGCCGACGTGCGCGTGGTATCGCCCACCGGGGACTACGACCTCGTGCCTGCCAATCGCGAGCTGGCCGGCGCGGAAATCGAGCTTGTCGATTTGCCGGAGCGCGAGACACGCTTGAAGGACGCGCTCGCCGAAGCGTTGTCGCAGATGAAGTCGGCGATCAGTGAAGTGGCGCCCGACTACGACTTCATCCTGCTCGATTGTCCGCCATCGTTGTCGCTGCTCACGCTCAACGGCCTGTGCGCCGCGGATTCGGTGCTGATTCCCATGCAGTGCGAGTACTACGCGCTGGAAGGATTGTCCGACCTCATCCAGACGTTGAAGAAAGTGCGCGCGCATCTCAACACCAGCCTCGAGATCGAGGGGCTGCTGCGCACGATGTACGACCCGCGCAACACGCTCGCGCTGAACGTGACGGCGGAGCTCGAGAAGCATTTCGGCGACAAGCTCTTCCGCACGATCATTCCCCGCAACATCCGCCTGGCCGAGGCGCCGTCGCACGGCGTGCCGGTGTTGAAGCTCGAGCCGCAGTCGAAAGGCGCGCTCGCTTATCTCGCGCTCGCCGGCGAGATGCTGCGCCGGATGGAAGCGCAAACCGCGGCGGCGGCCAGCCCGACCGCGGCGGCGGCTTAAGACGTGTCGATGATTCGCCCCAAAGGACTGGGCCGCGGACTCGACGCGCTGCTCGCGGGCGGCAACGAGGCGGAGCCGACGCACGCGTTGCAGACGATCGCGATCGACCGCATCCGCGCCGGCAGATTCCAGCCGCGGACCAGGATGGACGAGACGGCGCTCAACGAACTGGCGGAATCGATTCGCGAGCAGGGCGTGATGCAGCCGATCCTCGTGCGCCCCATCGAAGGCGGACGGTTCGAGATCGTCGCCGGCGAGCGCCGCTGGCGCGCCGCGCAGCGCGCGGGATTGAGGGACGTTCCCGCGCTGGTCAAGAACGTGCCGGACAACAGCGCGCTTGCCATGGCGCTGATCGAGAACATCCAGCGCGAGGACTTGAATCCGCTCGAGGAGGCGTTCGGTCTGAAGCGCCTGATCGACGAGCTCGGGCTGACGCACGAGGCGGCGGCGAAAGCGGTGGGCCGCTCACGCAGCGCGGTCACCAATCTCCTGCGGCTGACGCAACTCGCGAAGCCCGCGCAGGATTACCTGATGAACGGCGCGCTCGAAATGGGCCACGCGCGCGCATTGCTCGCGCTGTCGGTGGCGCAACAGACGGCGACCGCCGCGCGCGTCGTCAACGGAGCGCTGTCGGTGCGCGAAACCGAGCGACTCGTCGCCACGCTGCTGAAACCGGACGCGCGCCCGGCGCGTCGGCAGGGGCATGGCGCACGCGACGCGGATACCGCGCGGCTGGAAACGGAGCTGGCGGAATCGCTGGGCGCCAAGGTCAAGATCGATCCCGGCCGCAAGGGGGCCGGGCGCATCGTCATTCACTACTCGAGCCTCGAGCAGCTCGATGGAATCCTGACGCGGATGAAATAGCTCCGCGCGCCAGAGCGACGCGCGCGGCCCCGGACAGTTTTTCGCTTAACCGCCGCAGGGCCGACCCAAGGTGGTGGCCCCCTTTGGGGCGGACGCCGCAGGCGTCCACGGGGGGAACGTCTACCCCAGCTGCTTCAGCATCGTGTCGCCGCCGGAGACCTCGAACTTGCCGGGGCCTTCGATGTTCAGCGTCTTGACGACCCCGTTGTCGACCAGCATCGAAAAGCGTTGGCAGCGCACGCCCATGCCGCGTGCGGTCAGGTCGAGCTCCAGCCCCAACGCCTTCGTGTACGCGGCGCTGCCGTCCGCCATCATCCGGACCTTGCCGTTGCTCTTTTGATCGCGCGCCCACGCCCCCATCACGAACGGATCGTTGACCGACATGCAGATGATTTCGTCGACGCCTTTCGCCTTCAATTTGTCGTAGTCGGCGAGATAGGACGGGACGTGCTTGGCCGAACACGTCGGCGTGAACGCGCCCGGCAAGCCGAAGATCACCACCTTCTTGCCCTTGACCAGGTCGTCGACGTTGAATGTATTGGGGCCGACGGTGCAGCCGTTGCCTTCGACTTCGATGTATTCGGACAGCGTGCCGGCGGGCAGCTTGTCGCCAACCTTGATCGTCATGGGAATCTCCTGCGTGGGGAAGAGTGTCGTACGGATTGCGCAACGTTGCTGGCGCGAACGACAATTCTAACCCGACCGCTTGCGCAGGCGCCGAACGCAGGCGTAGCGTTACGCCTCCGCCCGTTTTCCAAAACCAACAGGAGCAGATGATGGCGCGCACAGCCAATCCCCGTCCTCCGGCACCCCGTCGAGTCCGCCTGCTGATCGCCACGCGCAAGGGCTTGTGGACGCTCACGGGCGACGCGACGCGACGCGTCTGGAAGCTCGCGGGGCCGCAATTCTTGGGCAACATCGTCCATCACGCCGTGCTCGACCCGCGCGACGGCAAGACGATGCTGGCCGCCGCGCGCACCGGCCACCTGGGACCGACTGTTTTCCGCTCCGTCGACGGTGGCAAGTCCTGGAAGGAAGCCCGCAAGCCGCCCGCCTTCGCGGCCGACAGCGGCCGCGTGGTGGATCACACGTTCTGGCTCGCGCCGGGGCACGCGTCGCAACCGGGCGTGTGGTATGCCGGGACGTCGCCGCAAGGATTGTTTCGCTCGGAGGACGGCGGCGCGACGTGGGAAGGGGTCGCCGGATTCAACGCGCACCCGCAACGCAAGGCATGGTGCGGCGGCGATCAGGACGGCACGCCGGACGGCCCGAAGCTGCATTCGATCCTGATCGATCCGCGCGATCCGACGCACATGTATTTCGGCATGTCGAGCGGCGGCGTGTTCGAGTCCACGGATGGCGGAGCCGATTGGCATCCGCTCAACGCCGGCGTGCGCGCCGATTTCCAGCCCAATCCCGACATCGAATACGGCCACGATCCGCATTGCGTGCAATTCGCCGGCGGCAACCCCGATCGCTTGTACCAGCAGAACCATTGCGGCATCTTCCGGCTCGACCGGCCGGCCACGCGCTGGCAGGACATCGGCACCGGGATGCCCAAGTCGGTCGGCTACGTCGGGTTTCCGATGGTGCCGCATCCGCACGACGCCAACACCGCATGGGTATTCCCGATGGACGGCACCGACGTGTGGCCGCGCATCTCGCCGGGCGGCAAGCCCGCCGCTTATCGCACGCGCGACGGCGGCAAGAGCTGGAAGCGCCAGGCGGTCGGGATGCCGAAGACGCAAGCATGGTGGACGGTGAAGCGGCAGGCGATGACCGCCGATGCGTTTCCGACCGCGGGCGTCTATTTCGGCACGACCTCGGGCGAGATCTGGGGCAGCCGCGACGAAGGGCGCACGTGGAAGTGCCTCGCCGCGCACCTGCCGCACATTTACGCGGTCGAAACGGCGTAGATCCGAGGACGTCGCGCATGGCCGGATTCAGCGTGGCCATCCCATCGCCGTTGCGCTCGTACACGCGCGGCGCCGCCAATGTGCGCGTCACGGTAGCCTCCGCGACGCCAAAGCTGGCGGACGTGCTCGCCGCGTTGGACACTGCGTATCCCGGCATTCGCTTTCGGATGGTCGACGAGACGGGACGCGTGCGTCCGCATATCCAGATCTTCGTGAACACGAAGGTCGAACGCAATCCCGCGGCGTCGTTGCCGCGGGATGCCAGCATCATGATTGTCGGCGCATTGTCCGGCGGCTGATTGCATTCCCCGAAGACGCCGCGGCGTCCTCTCGACAGGCGCACCGCCTTGGGAGGACAGCCGCGGTCACGACTCAATCGCGCACGCATCGAACGCGCGTGCGGCGCTGCATTGCATCATTTCATTGCGGGGACGTGGCGTACGCTGGTAAAATTGATCGGTTTGCTTCGCTGCCCGGGCGCGCGTTCAATGGAAAATCGACGTATCGCGCGAGTGCCATGGGCGCGGTGATGGAAGCGCCACTTTCGACCAAGCCGATCCGCCGCGTTTTGAAATGGCAGGCGATCGCGACCGTCGCGACGGCAGCCATCGCCGGAGTCTGGGCGGGTGGAGCGTGGGCGGCGGTGCTATCGGCCGCGTTGGGGGGTCTCGTCAACATCATCGCCGTCGTGGTTTACGCGGTGGTGTTCGGCATCGCCAATCCTTCCTCCGCGGGCGCCACGGTCGCCGCGCTGTTCCGCGCCGAGGCGAGCAAGCTCCTCGTGATCATCGGAGCGCTGTGGCTGGTGCTGACGACTTACAAGGATCTCGTCCCGGTGGCATTTTTCGCCACGTTCGCGATCACGGTGTTGCTGTTCAGCGTGGCCCTTCTTGACCGCAACTGATTCCACAAAACGACCAACTCCATGGCCGGCGCCAGCTACGAATCCCCCACCGAGTACATCAACCACCACCTGACCTTCATGGTCAAGCAGGTGGGCGACACGAGCTTCTGGAGCATCAACACCGACACCGTCGTGACGTCGATCGTGCTCGGCTTCATCGGCCTTGGGTTCATGTGGTGGGTGACGCGCAAGGCCACCGCTGGCGTGCCGTCGAAGACGCAGGCGTTCGTCGAGCTCTGCGTGACGTTCGTCAACGACCAGGTCAAGGGCATCTATCACGGCGAAAGTTTCTGGGTCGCGCCAATCGCGTTGACCGTGTTCGTGTGGGTCGTCCTGATGAACGCCATGGATTTCCTGCCTGTCGATATCCTGGCGACGGGGCTCGGCGCGGTCGGCCTGCACAACTGGCGCATCGTGCCCACCGCCGACATCAACACCACGTTCGCGCTGGCGCTCACGGTGTTTGCGCTGATGATCCTCTATGGCATCAAGTCCAAGGGCATCGGCGGCTGGACCAAGGAGCTCTTCGTCGCTCCGTTCGGCAATCACTTCCTGCTGTGGCCTTTCAATTTCCTGTTCCAGATGGTCGAGTGGATATCGAAGCCGCTGTCGCACAGCCTGCGCCTCTTCGGCAACATCTACGCGGGCGAAATCATCTTCCTGCTGCTGGGGATGTGGGCGGCGAGCGGTGTCTACGGCACCTTCTTCAGCGGCGTTCTCAACCTGGGCTGGGCGATCTTCCACATCCTGATCGTGCTGCTGCAGGCCTACATTTTCATGATGCTCACGATCGTCTACATCGCGATGGGCGAGGAGCATCACTGATCGGGCTTCCTGATTTCTGTTTCCGTCGTTTTCGCTCTTTGACGCTCGTTTACGTTTCCACATACCCGCAACCGAAAGGAAAGCATCATGGAAAGTGTGCAACTGCTGGCGATGATCCAATCCAGCACCGCCATCGGCATCGGCCTCATGATCGGCCTGGGGGCACTCGGCGCGTGCGTCGGCGTGGGCATCATGTGCTCGCGGTTCCTGGAAGGCGCCGCGCGCCAGCCGGAGCTGATGCCGCAACTGCAGGCGAAGGTCTTCCTGCTGCTCGGCCTGATCGACGCGTCGTACATCATCGGCGTCGGCCTCGCGATGTTCTTCGCGTTCGCCAACCCGCTGCTCTCCGTCGTTCCCAAGTAAGGCCTTGCAACTCTCCTTACCCGTACAGGCACCGCCATGAATTTCAATCTGACGCTGATCATGCAGGCCGTCGCGTTCACGGCCTTCATCTGGTTCTGCGCGCGTTTCATCTGGCCGCCGCTGATGCGCGCCATCGAGACCCGGCAGAAGCAGATCGCCGATGGCCTCGCCGCCGGCGAGCAGGGCCGCAAGGAGCTCGCGCAGGCCGAGAAGCGCGACGCGGAAATGCTGGCCGAGGCGAAGGCGCGCTCCGCCGAAATCGTCGCGATCGGCGAGAAGTTCAAGGCCGAGACGATCGAGCAGGCGAAGATCGACGCGAAAACCGAAGCCGACCGCATCATGGCCGCGGCCAAGGCGGAGATCGAGCAGGAGGTCGCGCGGGCAAAGGAACAGTTGCGCGACGCGGTCGCGGACCTGGCGGTCGCCGGCGCCGCAAAGATCCTGAAGAAGGACGTCAATGTTGCGACGCACGCCGAGCTGCTCGCGCAGCTCAAGCGGGAACTGTAAGCGCGCCGCGCCATGGCTGAGCTCACCACCATCGCCCGTCCGTACGCCGAAGCGGCGTTCTCGCTTGCCCGCGAGCGAAACGCGCTGCCGGTATGGTCGCAAATGCTGCGACTGGCGAGCCGCGTCATCGCAGACCCGCAAGTCGCGGCGGCGCTCGACAATCCGATGCTGGACGCCGCAGCGAAGGAATCGCTGCTGTTGTCGATCTGCGGCGACGAGCTCAACCCGGACGGCCGCAACTTCGTGCGCGTGCTGATCGAGGCCGACCGGGTCACCGTGCTGCCGCAGATTCAGGAATTGTTCGAAGTGTTGAAGGACGAGGCCGACGGCGTGGCCAAGGCGACGATCGAGACGGCATTTCCGCTCGAAGGCAATGACCTCTCCGAGCTGCAAGCGGCGCTCGCGCGCCGGTTCGGCAAGAAAATCGAGGCGACGGTCGTCGTGAAGCCGGAGTTGATCGGCGGCGCGCGCATCACCGTCGGCGACAACGTGATCGATGGCACCGTGCAGGAACAGCTGCGGGCCATGGCGACGCAATTGCGGGCGTGAAAACCTTTCGCAACCATCCATTGATCGTGACTCCGCGGGGAATCGTGCCGCGGCAGCTGTGAGGAAGATATGCAACTGAATCCGTCGGAAATCAGCGAACTCATCAAGAGCAAGATCGAGCATCTCGACACTGCGGCGGAGATCAAGACGCAGGGCACGGTGGTGTCGATCTCCGACGGCATTTGCCGCGTGCACGGCCTGTCGGACGCGATGCAGGGCGAGATGCTCGAGTTCCCGAACAACACGTTCGGCCTCGCGTTGAACCTCGAGCGCGATTCGGTGGGGGCGGTGATCCTGGGCGAATACGAGAAGATCAAGGAAGGCGACACCGTCAAGTGCACGGGTCGCATTCTCGATGTGCCGGTGGGGCCGGAGCTCATCGGTCGCGTCGTCGATTCGCTCGGCCGCCCCATCGACGGCAAGGGACCGGTCAACGCGAAGATGCGCGACGTCATCGAGAAGGTCGCGCCGGGCGTGATCGAACGGCAATCGGTGTCGCAGCCGGTGCAGACGGGGCTCAAGGCGATCGATGCGATGGTGCCGATCGGCCGCGGCCAGCGCGAGCTCATCATCGGCGACCGCCAGACCGGCAAGACGGCCGTGGCGGTCGACACGATCATCAACCAGAAGGGCAAGGACCTGATCTGCGTGTACGTCGCGATCGGGCAGAAGGCTTCGTCGATCAAGAACGTGGTGAACAAGCTCACCGAATACGGCGCAATGGAGTACACGATCGTGGTCGCCGCAACGGCGTCGGAATCGGCCGCAATGCAATACATCGCGCCCTACTCCGGCTGCACGATGGGTGAGTACTTCCGCGACCGCGGACAGGACGCGCTGATCATCTACGACGACCTGACCAAGCAGGCGTGGGCGTACCGGCAAGTGTCGCTGCTGCTGCGCCGCCCGCCGGGCCGCGAAGCGTATCCCGGCGACGTCTTCTACCTGCACTCGCGCCTCCTCGAGCGCGGCGCGCGCGTGAACGCCGAGTACGTCGAGAAATTCACCAAGGGCGCGGTCAAGGGCAAGACCGGCTCGCTGACGGCGCTGCCGATCATCGAAACGCAGGCGGGCGACGTCACCGCGTTCGTGCCGACCAACGTGATCTCGATCACCGACGGGCAGATCTTTCTCGAGACCGACCTCTTCAACGCCGGCATCCGTCCCGCGATCAACGCGGGCATCTCGGTGTCCCGCGTCGGCGGCAACGCGCAGACCAAGGTCATCAAGAAGCTGGGCGGCGGCGTGCGCCTCTCGCTCGCGCAGTACCGCGAGCTCGCGGCGTTTGCGCAGTTCGCCTCCGACCTCGACGAAGCGACCCGCAAGCAGCTGGACCGCGGCCGCCTCGTCACCGAGCTCATGAAGCAGCCGCAGTACGCGCCGCTGTCGGTCGCCGAGCAGGCGCTCACGCTGTTCGCGGTGAACCGCGGCTATTACGACGACGTGCCCGTCGAGAAGGCGCTCGCGTTCGAGGCGGCGCTGCGCCAGTTCGTGAAGGGCAAATACCCGGCGATCAACGACAAGATCGCGAAGACGGGGGACCTGACGGCGGACGACGAGAAGGCGCTGTCGGCGGCGATCGAGGACTTCAAGAAGAACGGAACCTACTGATCAGGAATCAGGATCAGAAGCGCTAGCGTGACCGGTGGCGGCGCATCGGGCGCCGTTGGTACCAAGGGCAAGGGCGGGTAAAGGGCGACATGGCTGGATCGAAAGAAATCCGCAACAAGATCAAAAGCGTGCAGAGCACGCGGAAGATCACCAAAGCGATGGAGATGGTCGCCGCGTCGAAGATGAAAAAGGCGCAGGACCGGATGCGCGCGACGCGGCCCTACGTCGAGAAGGCGTTCAACATCGCGATGCACATTGCCAAGGCGAACACCGAGTACCGGCATCCTTTCCTGGTGAAGCGCGAGCCGGTCAAGCGCATCGGCTGCATCGTCGTCACCACCGACAAGGGGCTGTGCGGCGGACTCAACACCAATGTATTGCGGCTCGTCATGCAGCAACACAAGGAGTGGAAGGCGCAGGGCATCGATACCGACTACGTCGCGATCGGCGGCAAGGGCTTGGGCTTCCTGCAACGGATGGGGGCCAACATCGTCGCGAGCGTCGTCCAGCTCGGCGACCGGCCGCATCTCGATCGCATGGTCGGACCCGTGAAGTCGCTGATCGACGAATACCTGGCCGGCGCCGTCGACGAAGTGCACGTGTATTACACCGCGTTCATCAACACGATGAGCCAGCAGGCGCGGCAGGGCAAGATCATTCCGATTCCCGACCAATTCCGCCTGGGCACCGGCGAAGTGCAGCCGGCCGGCGTGGAAGAAGGCACGTGGGACTACATCTACGAGCCCGACGCGCGCATGCTGCTCGACGGCATGATGCGCCGTTACCTGGAAGCGATCGTGTTCCAGATGGTCAACGAGAACATGGCCTCCGAGCAGTCGGCGCGGATGGTGGCGATGAAGGCCGCTTCCGACAACGCGGGCAAGATCATCCAGGAGCTGCAACTGATCTACAACAAGACGCGGCAGGCGGCGATCACCAAGGAACTGAGCGAAATCGTGGGCGGCGCGGCGGCGGTCTAGCGGATGTATCCAACGATCGAACGAGATTGAGGAAAGCCATGAAAGAAGGAACCATTGTTCAGTGCATCGGCGCGGTCGTCGACGTGGAGTTTCCGCGCGACCAGATTCCCGAGATCTACGACGCGCTGAAGCTCGACGAGATCGGACTCACGCTCGAAGTGCAGCAGCAGCTGGGCGACGGCGTCGTGCGCACGATCGCCCTCGGCAGCTCGGATGGGCTGCGGCGCGGCATGCAAGTCGTCAACACCAAGGCGCCGATCATGGTGCCCGTCGGCACCAAGACGCTCGGCCGCATCATGGACGTGCTCGGCCGGCCGATCGACGAGCGCGGGCCGGTCGACGCCGAGAAGACGATGTCGATCCATCGCCAGGCCCCGGCGTACGAGGAGCTCTCGCCGTCGACCGAGCTGCTCGAGGTCGGCATCAAGGTCATCGACCTGATCTGCCCGTTCGCGAAGGGCGGCAAGATCGGTCTTTTCGGCGGCGCCGGCGTGGGCAAGACCGTTACGATGATGGAGTTGATCAACAACATCGCGACCGCCCACTCGGGGCTGTCGGTGTTCGCGGGCGTCGGCGAGCGGACCCGCGAGGGCAACGACTTCTACCACGAGATGATCGATTCCGGCGTCGTCAACAAGGACGACCTGTCGAAGTCGAAGGTGTCGATGGTGTACGGCCAGATGAACGAGCCGCCGGGCAATCGGCTGCGCGTAGCGCTCACCGGCTTGACCATCGCCGAGTCGTTCCGGGACGAAGGCCGCGACGTGCTGCTGTTCATCGACAATATCTACCGCTTCACGCTGGCCGGCACCGAAGTGTCCGCGCTGCTCGGCCGGATGCCGTCCGCGGTGGGTTACCAGCCCACGCTCGCGGAGGAAATGGGTCGCCTGCAAGAGCGGATCACGTCGACCAAGACGGGTTCGATCACGTCGATCCAGGCAGTGTACGTGCCGGCGGACGACCTGACCGATCCGTCGCCTGCGACGACCTTCGGCCACCTCGACGCGACGGTCGTTCTGTCGCGCGACATCGCGTCGCTCGGCATCTACCCGTCGGTCGATCCGCTCGACTCGACGTCTCGCCAGGTCGACCCGCACGTCATTGGCGAAGAGCATTACAACTGCACGCGCAAGGTCCAGCAGACGCTGCAGCGCTACAAGGAGTTGCGCGACATCATCGCGATCCTCGGCATGGACGAGCTGTCGCCGGAGGACAAGCTGGCGGTGTCGCGCGCACGCAAGATCCAGCGCTTCCTGTCGCAGCCGTTCTTCGTCGCTGAAGTGTTCACCGGGTCGCCGGGGAAGTACGTGTCGCTGAAAGACACGATCAAGGGCTTCAACATGATCGTCAACGGCGAGTGCGATCATCTGCCCGAGCAGGCGTTTTACATGGTGGGAACGATCGAGGAAGCGTTTGAGAAAGCGAAGACGTTGCAATGAACCAGGGACGAGGGTCGAGGGGCGAGGGACGGGGAGCAACGTGCTGATGCAAGCTTCCGGAACCCAGTCGCGCGAAATATGTTCGCTCCACAAGTTGCGGTCCCTTCCCACGTGCGCCATTCTTCACATCACGCCGACGCTCCCTCGCCCCTCATCCCTCGTCCCTCGTCCCTAGCCAATGGCTAACACTATTCACGTCGACGTGGTAAGCGCCGAAGAGCAGATCTACTCGGGTGAAGCCGAGTTCGTCATCCTGCCCGGCATCGAGGGCGAGCTCGGCGTCTTTCCGCGGCACACCCCGCTTTTCACCCAGATCAGGCCTGGCGCCGTGCGCATCAAGCTTCCCGACCAGGAGCAGGAGGAGCTGGTGTTCGTCCAGGGCGGCTTTCTCGAAGTGCAGCCGCACAAGGTGACGGTGCTCGCCGACACGGCTATTCGGGCCAACGATCTCGACGAGGTCAAGGCGCTGGAGGCGAAGAAGCGGGCGGAGGAAGCGATGGCGAACAAGGGGTCGGCGCAGACGCTGGCGGCGGCCCAGGCGGAATTGTCCGTCGCGCTCGCGCAGCTCGAGGCGATCCGCAAATTCCGCCACCGGGCGGGCTGACCCAGGTTTCCCGAAAAAAGCGGCCGTTTGGCCGCTTTTTTGCTTGCAGCTTGACAATCGGTACGTTTCGCGACGCCAAGCCCATGGCAAGGCGCCTAGCCGGAACGTAGAATCGGGCTGACTGGCGCGCGCAAAAGCGGCATTCGCCGCCCCGCCGCGTAGAGGGAACCAATGCTAGGTCGAATCGCAGCAGCTTTGCTGTTGTCCACAGTCGCGGTCACGGCCACGCTCGCCCAGGGTAACGACCTCGTGTTCGCGGTGACCGAGGGCGTCACGTATCAGGCGACGCCGAAGGAGATCCGCGACAAGTTCACTCCGCTCGCCGAGGTCATCGGCAAAGCCGTCGGCCGGCACGTGAAGATCGTGCTGGTGCCGGCGTACAACGACGTGCGCGCCGGCATGGCCAAACAGGAGTACGACATCGCCTACATCCATCCGGCGCACGTGTCGATGGCCGAGATCAAGGCGGGGCGCTACAGGGCGGTCGCCTGGACGACCGGCTTCACCGAATACACGGTGTCGCTGATGATCAAGTCCGATGCGCCGCTCAAAACGATGGACGATTTGAAGGGACGCACGCTGGTCACGCCCGATCCCGATTCGATCACGGCCGTGATGGTGCGCGCGATGTTCCGCGGGGAAAAGCTGACCGCGACCGCGGAGCGCGAACCGCCGCCGACGCTGGTCCGCGTCATCACGACGCGTTACCAGGATGCGGTGCCCTTCTATATCGACAACGGGTTCGCGAGCGCGGGCGCGACGGCGGCCAATGCGGTGGTCAAGGCGTGGACCGACAAGGGAGGCAAGGTCCTCGTGCGTTCGCGCCCGGTGCCGATCAAGCAGATCATCGTTTCGACCAAGATGCCCGAGGACGAGCAGCAGAAGATCCGCGCGGCGTTGCTGACGCTGCGCGATTCCAAGCCGGGTCGCGATGCCCTCGAGGCTGTCGGCTACAAGGGCTTCGTCGCACCCAATCCCGAGCTCGAGACTTCGACCATCGCCTGGCTGGGCCTGTAGCCGCCACTTCTTCGCAGCCCCTTGTGCGGGTGTAGAATATTGCACTGCACAATCACGTGCTTCGCGAAGGCTTGAGCGTATGGCGGACCTAAACCGCACCATCGACCGTTCGATCCGGATCTCCCGCACGGTCGGCGATCTGCTGCAGCGGCGCGTCCGCGCCGCCAACGAGCGCTTTGCCGACCGCGTCCGCGCGGCGTATGCGCAGTGGACGGCGGGCGGGACCGCGCCGAAGACCCCGTTCGAATTCTGGCGGCAGTGGTCGGAATACACGCTCGACGCCGCACAGCGCTCGGTGTTGTATTGGGACACGCTGCGCCAGCGCGGCAACCAGTGGCTTGCGCACGAAGCCGCGGGCAAGCCGCCGGTGCTCAAGTACAAATACGAAATGATCGCGGATGCGCGGACCTACGAGCGGCCGGCGAACCACGCGCTGGTGCGCATCATTCCGCCCAAGGGCGTCCAGGTCGACGACGAGAAGCGGCCGTTCGTGATCGTCGACCCGCGCGCAGGACACGGCCCGGGCATCGGCGGCTTCAAGGAAGACTCCGAAGTCGGCGTCGCACTGGCGGCCGGACATCCGGTCTACTTCGTCATCTTCTTCCCGGATCCGATGCCGGGCCAGACGCTTGCCGACGTCACCGATGCCGAAGCCGAATTCATCCGCATCGTCGCCGAGCGGCATCCGCGCAGCCAGAAGCCGGCGATCGTCGGCAATTGCCAGGGCGGCTGGGCGGTGATGATGCTGGCCGCGGCGCGACCGGAGATCGCCGGTCCGCTCGTCATCAACGGCGCGCCGATGTCGTACTGGTCGGGCAACGATGGCGAGTCGCCGATGCGCTATTCGGGCGGGCTCCTGGGCGGCGCCTGGTTGTCGTTGTTCGCCGCCGATCTCGGTGCGGGCAAGTTCGACGGCGCGCACCTGGTCCGCAACTTCGAGAACCTGAATCCCGCCAACACGCTGTGGGACAAGTGGTACCACCTGTACGCGAACATCGACACCGAGCCCCCGCGCTTTCTCGAATTCGAGCGGTGGTGGGGCGGGTTCTATCTGTTCAACGAAGAGGAGATCCGCTGGATCGTCAACAATCTCTTCGTCGGCAACAAGCTGTCGTCGGGCGAGGCGCGGCTGGGTCCGGGCCGCTACTTCGACCTGAAATCGATCAAGCAGCCGATCATCGTGTTCGCGTCGATGGGCGACAACATCACGCCGCCGCAGCAGGCGTTCAACTGGATCGCCGACGTCTATTCGTCGACGGAGGAAATCAAGGCGAACGGCCAGACCATCGTCGGCCTGCTGCACCAGGACGTCGGCCATCTCGGGATCTTCGTGTCGGGGCAGGTGGCCAAGAAGGAGCACGCACAGATCGTCGAGGTGCTGAACTACATCCAGCATCTCCCGCCCGGGCTGTATGGCATGCACATCGAGGACCACGTGCAACCCGACGGCGAGACGACGTACGAAGTCACGCTCACCGAGCGCAAGGTCGAGGACCTGCGCGCATTGCAGAAATACGATCGGGTCGACGAAAAGCCGTTCGAGGCCGTTGCCGCGTTGTCGGAGCTGTCGGAGCGCGCGTACTCGCTGCTGGTGCGGCCGTTCGTGCGCCAGATGATGCCCGAATGGCTCGCGAAGACGCTGCGCGATTGGCATCCGCTGCGCGTCCAGTATTGGGCGCTGTCGGACAAGAACCCGTGGCTGTGGCCGCTGTCGCACGCCGCGGCGATGGTAAAAGCCAATCGCCGGCCGCGCGCCGACGACAACGACAACGTCAGGCTCGAAGCGCTCGTCTCGGACTACGTGAGCGCCTCGCTGGACTTGTATCGCGACCTGCGCGACGCGGCGTCGGAGGCCGCATTCTTCGAGGTGTACGGCAACATGCTGTCGCTGCAAATGGCCGACGAGCGCGAGGAGATCCGGCGCAAGGGCAAGTTCGATCCGCGGTCGATTCCCGCGGTGCGCGAAGTGCTCGACACCATCGAGGAAGGGAGCGCCGTCGAAGGCCTGGCGCGCATCGCGATGCTGATCGGCAAGGCCGGCAGCGGCCACCGCCGGCTGTCGCAGATGCAAAAGGCGCGCGAGATCCTCTCGCCGCACGACGAGATTGCTCATCTGTCGGAGGACGAGCGGCGCAGGCTGCTGCAGGAGGAAACGATCGTCGTCGAGTTCGAGCCGGAGCGCGCGAAGCGGTCGCTGCCCAAGCTGCTGCGCACCGCGACCGATCGCCGGCGCGCGCACGCGCTGCTCGAATGGACGGAAGCGCAGCCCGGACTCGACGAGCGCCAGCGCAAGCTTGCCGCGGAACTGCGGGCGTTGCTGCCGGTGTCGGCTGCGCGCGGCAGCGCGGACGTGGCTGCGCTGCCTGCGGCAAAGCGCAAGGCGGCGCGTGCCTGAGACTGAAGTGATGCGCCCGGCCGCCGCTTGACCGGACCGCGCACATACGGCTTCATCGATGGCCGACGCCATTCTTGTCCTCAATGCGGGCTCATCGAGTCTCAAGTACTCGCTGTACACGCTCACGGCCGATGCGCCGGTGCTCGCGCAGCATGGCCAGCTTGACGGACTGACGACCGCCACGCGCTTCGTCGCCAACGCGCCCGACGGCACGTCGCTTGCCGACCAGTCGTTCCAGCGTCCGGTTGGCCATGATGAGGCGCTGACGGTGCTGCTCGGGCATCTGCGCAGGACGCCCGCCGCGGAGAACCTCCGCGCCGTCGGCCATCGGGTCGTGCATGGCGGCCTGCAATTCGTGCGGCCGGCGCGCGTCGATGCGGCGGTCGTGACGCAACTCGCGAAGCTCGTGCCGCTCGCGCCATTGCATCAGCCGCACAACCTGGCGCCGATCCGCGCGCTGCTCGCGCAGGCACCGCAATTGCCGCAGGTCGCCTGCTTCGACACGTCGTTCCATCGCGCAATGCCGGACGTGGCGCAGGCGTTCGCGCTGCCCCCCGCCATCACCGACCGCGGCGTCGTGCGCTATGGCTTTCACGGCTTGTCGTACGAGTACATCGCAAGCGTGCTGCCCGGCCTCGATCCCGACGCGGCGCGGGGGCGCACCGTCGTCGCACACCTGGGCAACGGGGCGTCGATGTGCGCGCTGCAGGAAGGCCGGAGTGTCGCCACGACGATGGGGTTCACCGCCCTCGATGGCCTGATGATGGGCACGCGCACCGGTTCGCTCGATCCCGGCGTCATGCTCTACCTGCTGGACGAATTGCGGATGGACGCCCGCGCGATCGAGCACCTCGTCTACCTGGAATCGGGCTTGCTGGGCGTGTCCGGCGTGTCGAGCGACATGCGCACGCTGCTCGCCAGCGGCGACGCTCGCGCGGCGTTCGCCATCGAGCTCTTTTGCTACCGGGTGGCGCGCGAATTGGGCTCGCTGGCCGCGGCACTGCACGGCCTCGATGCGCTGGTCTTCACCGGGGGCATCGGCGCGCACGCGGCGCCGGTGCGCGAGCGCGTGATGAAGGCCGCGGCCTGGCTTGGAGTTACACTCGACAGCGCCGCGAACGCGAAACACGGCCCGCGCATTTCGGCCGACGGCGGCGTTCGCGCCTGGGTCGTCCCGACCGACGAGGAGCTGATGATCGCGCGGCACACTTGCGCGCTGCTGGGAGAATCCTAAATGACGACACGCATCGAGAAAGATGCCCTGGGCGAAGTGCCCGTTCCCGCGCACCGCTTGTGGGGGGCACAGACACAACGCTCGGTCGACAACTTTCCCATCGGCGTCTCGCGCTTCGCCTTCGGCCGGCCCGTGGTGCGCGCGTTCGGCCTCGTCAAGCAGGCGGCCGCGCGGGCGAACGCCGAGATCGGCGTGTTGCCGCGCGACAAGGCGCAGCTGATCGCGCAGGCGGCGCAGGAAGTGATCGACGGCGAATGGGACGGCGAGTTTCCGCTGGTGGTGTTCCAGACCGGGTCCGGCACGCAGTCGAACATGAACGCGAACGAGGTGATCGCCAATCGCGCGATTCAGCTCGCCGGCGGCACGGTCGGCAGCAAGACGCCCATCCATCCGAACGACGACGTCAACCGCAGCCAGTCGTCGAACGATGCGTTTCCCGCCGTGATGCACATCGCAACCGTCGAGGAGCTCGATCGCAATTTGTTGCCCGCCGTCGCGCAGTTGCGGGCGACGCTCGACGGCAAGGCGCGCAAATTCGCCGACGTCGTCATGCTGGGGCGGACGCACCTGCAGGACGCAACCCCCGTGACGCTCGGCCAGGTGATTTCCGGCTGGGTCGCGCAGCTCGATGACGCGACCAGCTATCTGACCGTCGCCCGCGATGCGCTGTATCCGCTCGCGCTGGGCGGCACCGCCGTGGGCACCGGCATCAACGCGCCGGCCCGCTTCGGCGAGCTGGTGGCGCGCGAAATCGCCAAAATCACCGGCAAGCCGTTCGTCTCCGCGCCGAACAAGTTCGCGGCGCTGTCCGCGCACGACGCCATGGTCAACGCCAGCGCCGCGGTGCGCACGCTGGGCGGCATCGCGATGAAGATCGCCAACGACGTGCGCCTTTACGCCAGCGGCCCGCGCGCCGGCTTCGGTGAGATCACGATCCCCGACAACGAGCCGGGCTCGTCGATCATGCCGGGGAAGATCAATCCGACGCAGAGCGAAGCGCTGACGATGGTCGCCGTGCAGGTGTTCGGCAACGATACCGCGGTGGCGTTCGCCGGCTCGCAGGGGCATTTCCAGCTGAACGTCTACAAGCCGATCATCCTGCACAACACGCTCGAGTCGATCGAGCTGCTCGGCGACGGATTGCGTTCGTTCGACGAGCGCTGCGCACGCGGCATCGAGCCCAACCTCGAGCGCATTCGCGACAACGTCAACGAATCGCTGATGCTGGTGACGGCGCTCAACCCGCACATCGGCTACGAGAATTCGGCGAAGATCGCGCTCAAGGCGCACCACGACAAAAGCACACTGCGCGAGGCCGCGTTGAAGCTGGGACTGGTATCGGCGGAGGATTTCGACCGCTGGATCGATCCGGCGGCGATGACGCGGCCAGAAGTCAGTTGACAGATGTCAGAGGTCAGAGGTCAGAGGTCAGAGGTCAGAGGTCAGAGGTCAGAACTTCGGCGTGTTCCGGGCGGCGCATTTGAGCGCCGCTGTGGGATCCAAAAAAGTTACAACCCGGCGCTTGATGCGCCGCCTGAGTGAACACAGGCCAGCTGACATCTGTCATCTGATTCCTGTCAACTGACATCCATCTCGAGCAGCGCGAACGACAGCGACTTGCCGTGCGCATCGAGCGCGAGCGAGGTCGTGACGCCGCCGCTTAGCGAATGCTCACAGACGAATTGCAACGCGCCCAGCTGCGGCAACTCGAAGCGGCGGATGTCGCCCTGCACGATGCCGCGCAAGTGCTTGGCCACGGCGTCGACCGTCACCCGTTGCGCGAGCAGCGGGTAGTCGTCGGCGCGATAGGCGATCAGCGACAGGATCGACGTGTTGCCCTTGTCGCCGGCACGGCAGTGCGCGAGGTCATACAACTTCGGCATGCGCGGCCCATTCCCGAATCGTGACGGTGCTCGTCACCCGCTCGCGGTCGAGCAGCGTGGACACGATCCCGATCTGCTCGTTGACATACTTGCGCGTTCCGCCGCCGCCGGCAGGACCATTGGTATACAGCGCTTCGACTTCCTCGCCGACGATGGCGGCCTCCTCGCGCGATTGCGCGCGCGCCGCGACCCGCAGGCGAATCTCGTACGGGCGCTCGTCGCTGTCGAACGCGCGGCCGTGGAGCGACGTGCTGCCAACCAGGTCGATCCGCAGCTCGGCAAAGCGGCCGTTCAGGCGCTCGCGAATGATTTCCTCGGCGAGCCGCGCCCGCGCAATCGCGTTCGTCCCCGCGTAACCGATCTCGCCTTCGCCGACGTAGCCGGCGAGATACCCGACGCTGACCTTGAGGTGCGACGGCCGGGCGCGTCCGCGGGCGCCGCTTACCGCGACGCGATCAGGTCCGGTCTCCGCGAGCGTCACCGTCGAAAAATCGGCAATGACGTCGGGCGTGAGGTAACCGTGCGGATCGGTCACTTCATAGAGCAACTGCTCCTTCGCGGTGGCGAGCGTGATGCGGCCGCCGGTGCCGGCAACCTTGCCGAGCGTCGCGTCGCCGGAGGCCGCGACATCGGCGAACGGAAATCCGAGGTGCGCCATGTCCGGAATCTCCTTGCGGCCCGGGTCCGCAAAGTAGCCGCCGCACAACTGGCCCGCACATTCGAGCAGGTGGCCGACGGCGGTCCCGCGGGCAAGGCGGTCGACGTCGTCGTGCGCCCAGCCGTATTCGTGCATGAGCGGCGCGACGAACAGCGACGGATCGGCGACGCGCCCCGTGATCACGATATCGGCGCCACTCGCCAGCGCGGGCAGCATCGCTTCCGCGCCGAGATAGGCGTTCGCCGAAACGATCGGCGCATAACGCGAGAGCGGCATGCCGTTTTCCAGCGTGGGCGCATCGAGGTCGAGCATGCCGAGCACATCGTCGCCGGTGACGGCGGCGACCTTGATCGGAATATTCAGACGGCGGGCGATGGCCACGATGGCGTCGGCGCCGGCGAGCGGATTCGCTGCGCCGAGATTGCTCACCAGCCGGATGCCCTTGCGTTTCAGGATCGGCAGCAGCGACTCGATGCGTTGCGCGAGCCGTGTGTCGTAGCCGCTCGCCGGATCCTGGCGCCGGCGCAGTTGCGCAAGCGCAATCGTGCGCTCGGCCAGGCATTCGAGCACCAGGTAGTCGAGCGCGCCGTCCTCGGCGAGATGCAAGGGTGCGTCGAGCCGGTCACCGGCGAAGCCGGCGCCGCCACCGAGTCGCAGCGAAGTTCGCATGATTCGAAGTCGCTCTCGCCGGGGCGGATCTATTCAGGCTCGATGCCGGCCTTCTTGATGATGTTCTTCCACTTGTCCGACTCCGCAAGCTGGAATTTGCCGAGCTCGGCGGGCGTGGTGACGAAGGGATCGGTCCCGGTCGAGCTGTAGAACTGCTGCATCGCCGGGCCCTTGCTTGCCTCCACCAGCAGGTCGTGCAGCTTCGCCACCACCGCGGGCGGCGTGTTGGCCGGCACGTACGCAGCGAACCAGAAGCCCATGTCGTAGCCCTTGAGCCCGGCCTCGCTGATGGTCGGCACGTCCGGCGTCAGCGGCGAGCGCTTGAGCGTGCTCACGCCGAGCGCGCGCACCTTGCCGCCTTTCACCTGCGGCAATCCGGTCGCCATATCGGTGATCATCATGCTGATCTGGCCGCCGAGCAAATCATTGATCGCGAGCGGATTGCTCTTGTAGGGCACGTGCAGCAGCTCGACGCCGGCCATTTGCTGGAACATTTCGCCGGCCACGCGCGATGACGAGCTGCCGCTGCCGAAGCTCACCTTGCCTGGCTGCGCCTTGGCGAGCGCGATGAACTCGGTCACCGACTTCGCCGGCACGTTGGGGTTCACGATCATGATCTGCCCGCCCTTGCCGAGGCCGGTGACCGGCATGAAATCCTTCACCGGGTCGTACGGCAGCTTCTTGTACAGATGCTCGTTGGCCGCGTGCGTGGTGTTGGTCGTGATGAAGACCGTGTAGCCGTCGGGCGCGGCTTTCTTCACCGCCTCGGCGCCGATGAAGCCCGATGCCCCCGGCTTGTTGTCGACGATCACCGGCTTCCCCGTCGCCTTGCCGACTTCCTGGCCGAGCGAGCGCGCCAGCTGGTCGGTCGCGCTTCCCGCGGCGAAGGGCACGACGAACGTGATCTGCTTGTCCGGATACTCGGCGTGCGCAAGCGACGCCCCCAACGCAAGGATGACGCCGCCGACGACGCGGCCACTGTGCCAGCGCGATGCCATTTCAGTCCTCCTCCACGAGGGTCTCCCCGAGCGCGCCGAGGGTGCGGGCCGGATGGCCGGAAGGCATCGAAGCTCTCGATGCACGGATCAGCAAGCTTTCAGCCAAGGCGTCCTTCGGCAGCAGATTATTCTGCAATACCCCGCTCAGCGCCAGATTGAACTCGCGCGTGGCATCCTCGGGGAGCATGTAGCGCTGCGCGACGAGGCGGTTCAGCACGGCCGCCGCCTGGTAGTAGAACGCGGTGAACGAAGGATACCGCTCTTCCAGCGACGGCCTCGGGTCATGGTTGGCGACGCGCTCGGCCTTGGTCTTTGCAAACGGGATGAAGCCGCCCGTGAACGCACAGGCCTGGCCCTTGTAGAAACCGTTGCTCGTGACGTTCCAGCCAGTGTAGGTTCCCAGCGGCATCTCGCCCATCAACGGCCTGATGCCGGCGATCTCGTTGCCGTCCGCGTCCACTTGCGGGACGTACGTCGGAATCAGCTTCTTCACGACGATGGGCGCGGTCGAGATGAACCCGGCCATGTCGTTGTAGTTGAACGACGTGCCGTAGTCGTAATCGATCACGGTGTTCACGAGCCCGCGCGGGTTCGGCGCACCGGGGATTGCCGGAAAGTTGAGCGCGGTTTCGGACACGAGCGTGCCGTCGCCGAGCTTGGGATAGGCGCTCGGCGGCATCTCGCGGTTGTTGGTCACCCACTCGACGGTCGCCCGCGTCAACGCGTTGAGGAAACTCGACTCGGGCATCGGATTGGCAGGCAGCACGCAAAGCCCGATCGTGCTGCCGGTCGCCGCCGGTGCCAGCGTGAACGCGCCGTTGCCGCCGCCGTGCGAGGTGCTCGGCACGTAGTAGCGCCGCACTTCGGACGGCAGGGGAATGTCGACGTCCGCGCTGGTGCCGATGATCCCCGGCGACATCCGCAGGTTCCAGTATTCGGCCGAGCCGTTCACTTCGGTGATCTTCGGACACGTGCCGCTCGCGCGGCAGCGGTCGAGCATGCCGGCCTTCGTGCGCCCGCGCGCGACGTCGGCATACGGCTCCCACCACAGCACCGGATCACTGCCCTGCTCGTAGAGCTTGCCTTCGCCGCCGGAGATCGCAAACCGGTAGTCGATCGGATTCTGCCGCGCCGCGATGAACGGAATCGCGCCATCCCAGATCCTGCGGCCACGTCCTGGCGAGTCGTCCTCGGTGAAGCCCAGGTGGATCATCGTCTTGATGAAGTTGCCCGATTGCGACGTGCCTTGGACTATCGTCCACTTGATGCCCGCGGCGACCGGATTGGGTGTGCCGGAGTCGTCGGCGGCCGCGTAGCGGAAGAACGACGCGGCGTCGCGGAACGCGGCCAGGCCGAGACCCAGCACCAATGGGTCCTTCACGCGATAGACGAGGCGGTAAATGCGCGACTTGTCGAAGCCGCCGCGAACGCAGATCCGCGTGCCGCTCGCCGCACCCGGAAACGGAGTCGACGTGCAGTCGCCGAACGACCAGTCGGCACTCGCGACCAGCCGCGGGTCCGTCAGCTGCGCGGTGTTGAACGAGTATGTCGCGTAGCTCGTGAGCTCGGCTTGCGCCGTGTCGGTGGTCGCCGGCGGGTACGGTATCGTCGGATTGTTGAGCCCGGCGTAGATCGTCGCCGTGCTGCCGTCCGCGCTGATGGGACTGCCCGCGCCGAGATCCGCGATGGTGAACGTATAAGGCCCGGTGATCGAGGTGCCATCGGCGTTCCTGGCGATAGGAACCGTCACCCGCTCGACCTGCGTGCCGGTCATGTCGCCCTGCCAGCCGCTCGAAAGCCCCACGTCGCCGCTGGCGCGGCCGCCGATGTCGATGCGGCCGCCGCGGTTGGGCACCTGCTGGAACAGGATGCCGCTCGACTTCGACATGTCGATCGGCTTGGTCAGGAAGAACGTCGCGGTGTACTCGACCATGCCGCGCGAGTTCCTGGGCGCGAGCGCGATGTCCTGGATGATCGCGCTGCGCCGGTCGTTCGGGTCGACCTCGCCGGTGATGGTGCCGGCATAGGTCTCGTATTGACCGGCCGCGCCGAACGACTGCCCGTTGTACGCCGGCGATACCTTGGTGGTGACGGTGAGCTTGGTGACGCGGGCGTCGGCCGCACCGGCGGCGAGGCCCGCCGCGATCATGACGCACGCGAGTGCGCGGGGTATTGCATTGCTTGCCATGGTTTCCTCCAGTCGGTCGCCCTCTTGGCGCTTGCCTCGCATTGGACGCCCGATCTATATATAATTCCAATGAATAATTCGAATCACAGTTATATGAAAATTAGATGAATATCAATTTCCGCCAGCTGCGCGCGTTCGCGACCATCGGCCGCCTGGGAAGCTTCACCAAGGCAGCGGATGCGCTGCATGCCACGCAGCCCGCGCTGTCGGCGCAGATCCGCGAGCTGGAAGAGGCGCTGGGCGTGAGGCTGTTCGACCGCAGCACACGCTCGGTGACGCTGACGCAGGCCGGCGCGGACCTGCTGCCGGTCGTCGACAATGTGCTGGGGGACTTGGGCTCGGTGGTGGCGCGCGCACGCGATGTCGCGCGCCGCAACACCGGCCGGGTCACCATCGCCGCATTGCCTTCGCTCGCCGCGACGCTGATGCCGCTGGCCGTCGCGCAGATGCGCGCGCAGCACCCCGGCATCACCGTGGTGATCAAGGACGCGCTTGCCGAGCGGATCATCGGTCTCATCCGCGCCGACGAAGTCGATCTGGCGCTCAGCAGCGCGCCGCCGGTCGATCCGCAGCTCGCGTTCACGCCGTTGCTCACCGATCGCATGGTCGCGGTGCTGCCGGCCGGTCATCCGCTCGCGAACGCACGGAGCGTCGCGCTCGCCGGGCTGCTCGCGTCGCCGATCGTCCTCATGGACCGCGACAGCAGCGTGCGCAGGATCGTCGACGGGGCATGCGCGTCAATCGGCCGTCTCGCCGAGCCCGCGTACGAGGCCGCCTACATGTCGACCGCGATCGGCCTGGTGCGCGCGGGACTCGGCGCCACGCTCCTGCCCTCCTCCGCGGCGGAGCTGCGCGCGGCCTCCGACCTCGTGATTCGCGACCTCGACCAGCCGCGCATCGAGCGCGAGCTCGGCATCGTCAAGCAGCGGCGCCGCGCGTACTCGCCGGCGGCCGACGCGCTCGTCGGGGTGCTGACGGACATTGCGCGCGAGTGGGGCAAGGCGCCGCGCAAGCGACGTCGCGAGTGAGAGGCGACGCCTATCGACATCCCGCAAAAAAACGACTTTCCAGATCATGCATGGCGCTGCTATCGTGGCCGCCGACTCCCGGAGACTCCATGCGAAAGCCGATTGCCGTTGTCCTGCTCCTCTTTCTTGCCGCAGCGCCGGCGCTTGCGCAGACGTGGCCGACGCGTCCGGTGCACATCGTCGTCGGCTTTCCGCCCGGGGGCATGGCCGACGCGCTGCCGCGCAAGATGCAGGACGCGCTGGCGGCGGCGCTGGGGCAGCCGGTGGTCGTCGAGAACAGGCCCGGCGGCGCGGGGTCGATCGCCGTCCTCGCGGTGACGCAAGCGAAGGACAACCACACCTTCGGCATCCTCACGCTGCAGAACGCGGCGCTCCCCGCGCTCGATCCGAAGGCCGCGTACGACATCCGCAAGGACCTGCAAGGGGTGGTGCTGATCGCCACGGTGCCGAATATCCTCGCCGTCACCAACGGCATGCCGGTGAAGACCGCCGCCGAATTCATGGCGTACGCCAAGGCGAACCCGGGCAAGGTGAGGCTCGCCACCGCCGGCAACGGCACCGGTGCGCACTTCGCGCTCGAGACGCTCAAGGTCGGCTCGGGACTCGACATCGTGCACGTGCCGTACAAGGGAGTGCAGGCGAGCTACGTCGACGTCATCGGCGGTCACGTCGATGCGACCATTGCCCCGTACGCGTCGATGCGCCCGCACCTTCAGGCCAACGCTCTGCGGCCGCTCGCGGTCAGCACCACGACGCCGAGCCCGCTGGTGCCGAATCTGCCGACGCTGGTCGAGGTCACGGGCATCAAGGACCTCGTCCTCACCGACTGGTACGCCGTGGTGGCGCCGAGCTCGATGCCGGATGAATACGTCGCGAAAATGAGCCGCGCGCTGCAGGACATCATGAAGACGCCGCTGGTCGTCGACTTCACGACGACGAGCGGGCTTCAGCTCAATCCAATGGCGGCGAAGGCGACCACGGAATTCATCGGCGGCGAGTACGACCGGATGGTGATCGTCGCGAAGCGCACCGGCATCAAGATGGATTGAGCGCGGTCACGCCGCTGCCCGCGCCGCCACGCGGACCGGCAGCTGCGCTTCCGCGAGCGTGACCCAGTAGCTCGCGCCGATCGCGAGCGCGTCGTCGCTGAAATCGTAGTGCGGGTTGTGCAGATTGGGCGTGCCGGGGCCGCGGCCGCCGCCCAGCCAGACGTAACAGCCGGGCTTCGCCTGCAGCATGAACGCGAAATCCTCGGAACCCATCGACGGCATCGGATCGGTGTCGACGTTGGCGGCGCCGACCAGCACGGTCGCGGCGGCGAGTGCATGCCGGGTTTCTTCCGGCGTATTGATCGTGGCCGGATAACGCCGCTCATAGCGCAGCGTGGCGCCCATGTCGAACGTGGCGGCGAGCCCGGCGACGATTTCGCCCATCCGCCGCTCGATCAGGTCCTGGATCGCCGGCTGGAACGTGCGCACGGTCCCCCGCAACACGACTTCCTGGGGGATCACGTTCCACGTATCGCCGCCGTGGACCTGCGTGACGCTGACCACGCCGGCCTCGAGCGGATGGATGTTGCGCGCGACGATCGTCTGCAGCGCATTGATCACGTGCGCGGCGAACGGCATCGGGTCGCGGCCGAGATGCGGCATTGCCGCGTGCGCGCCGCGGCCGGTGGCGACGATCTCGAAGATGTCGTACGCGCCCATCAGCGGGCCTGCGCGCAGCGCGATCTTGCCGACCGGCAATTCCGGCCAGTTGTGCATTCCGTACACCGCTTGCATCGGGAAGCGCTCGAACAGTCCCTGCTCCACCATCACCCGGCCGCCGCCTTCGTTCTCCTCGGCGGGCTGGAAAATGAAATACGCGGTCCCGTCGAAATTCCTCCGTTGCGCCATCGCGCGCGCGGCGCCGAGCAGCATCGTCGTATGGCCGTCGTGACCGCACGCGTGCATCTTGCCCTCGTTCTGCGAGGCGTACGCGACGCCCGATTTTTCGTGGATGTGCAGCGCATCGAGGTCGGCGCGCAGCCCCACGGCGGCCGGCGAATGACCGTGACGCAGCACGCCCACGACGCCGGTGCCGGCAAGCCCGGTGTGGACGTCGAGCCCGAACGAGCGCAGCTTGTCGGCGACGAACGCGCTGGTCGCGGTTTCCTCGAACGCCGTTTCCGGATGCGCATGGATGTGATGGCGCCAAGCGCGCATGTCGGCTTCGAAGGCGGTGATTTCAGGAATGGTGTGCATGGTGGCTTCGGCCCGTGCAAGTCAAGGGGGAATCCTAGCGCATCCGGTAGAATTCCGTGTTGTTCATGAGGCTGCCGGGCCGCCCAAGGGCGAATGCCGGAGCGCGCAGCGCGAACCCCCACCTGTGACTGCTCCCCTCTACGATCTCCTCGTCATCGGCGGCGGCATCAACGGCACCGGCATTGCGCGCGACGCCGCGGGCCGCGGACTCTCCGTGCTGCTGGCCGAGCAGCACGATCTCGCCTCCGCGACGTCGTCGGAGAGCACGAAGCTGATCCATGGCGGCCTGCGTTACCTCGAGTACTACGAATTCCGGCTGGTGGCCGAGGCGCTGGCCGAGCGCGAGGTGCTGCTCGCGAACGCGCCGCACATCATCGCGCCGCTCTCATTCGTGCTGCCGCACGAGCCGCATCTGCGCCCGGCGTGGATGATCCGCATCGGCCTCTTCCTCTACGACCATATGGGCGGCCGGATGACATTGCCCAAGTCGTTCAGCGTGAAGCTCGAAAGCAGCCGCTGGGCGGCCGGCCTTTCACCGCGCTTCAGGAAGGGCTTCGTCTATGCGGATGCACGGGTCGACGACGCGCGCCTGGTCGTCATCAATGCGCTCGACGCGCAAGCGCGGGGCGCGGACATTCGTGTTCACACGCGCGTAGCCAGCGCGCGGCGCGACGGGGGAATATGGCGCGTGACACTGATCGCCGCCGATGGCGCGTCGTCGGAAGTCACCGCGCGTGCGCTGGTCAACGCCGCCGGGCCGTGGGTGAAGGAGGTCCTCGACAGCGTGCGCGAGGCGCGCGCCGGCGAGGGCAATGTGCGCCATATCAAGGGCAGCCACATCGTCGTGCCGCGCATTCATCCGCAGGAGCACGCGTACATCCTGCAGAATGCCGATCAGCGCATCGTGTTCGTGATTCCCTACCACGACCGCTATTCGCTGATCGGCACCACCGACATTCCGGTCGCGTCGTATGAGCGTCCGGCGATCTCCGACGACGAGACGCAATATCTGCTGGATCTCGCCAATGCGTATCTCGAACGGCCCCTTGCCCGAGCGGACATCGTCTGGACCTACAGCGGCGTGCGGCCGCTCTACGACGACGGGTCCGCCAATCCTTCGGCAGTGACGCGCGACTACGTGCTGAAAGTCGACGCGCTCGATGGCGCGCCTGGGCCGGAGCGCGCCCCGGTGTTGTCGATCTTCGGCGGCAAGATCACGACGTATCGCAAGCTCGCCGAGCACGCGCTCGCCGAGCTCGCTCCCTACTTTCCGCAGATGAAGCCCGCATGGACGCGCAACGCGCCATTGCCGGGGGGCGATCTGCCGGGTCGCGATCGCACGGCGTGGCTCGCCGAGCTCGCCCGCCGCTATCCCCAATTGCCGGCGCCGCTGCTGCGCGCGCTCGCCGATCGCCACGGCACGCGCGCCTTGCGTATCCTCGGCGATGCGCAATCGGCCGCCGATCTGGGCGAGGATTTCGGCGCGGAGCTGACCGCGCGCGAAATCGACTACCTGATCGCGGAGGAGTGGGCGACCACGGCGGACGATGTATTGTGGCGGCGGACCAAGTGCGGCCTGCCGATGACCCAGGCGCAGCGCGCTGCCGTTGCCGAATACATGGCACCTCGCCTATGAAAAGTATCTGTCTCTTCTGCGGTTCCAACGTCGGTGCGCGGCCCGCTTACGCGCAAGCCGCCGGTGACCTGGGCCGCGCGCTCGCCGCCCGCGGCATCACCCTCGTCTATGGCGGCGGCAGCGTCGGGCTGATGCAGATCGCCGCGCAGGCGGCGCTCGATGCCGGCGGCAAGGTGGTCGGTGTCATCACCGAGCAGCTGATGGTGCGCGAGGTCGGCCATCCCGGGCTCACCGAATTGCGCGTGGTGCGCACGATGCACGAGCGCAAGGCGCTGATGGCGGAGTTCGCCGACGCGTTCATCGCGCTGCCGGGCGGCTTCGGCACGTTCGACGAATTGTGCGAAATGGCGACGTGGGATCAGCTGGGCATTCACGCGAAGCCGCTCGCGCTGGTCAATATCGAGGGTTACTTCAACGGCTTCCTGGCGCAGATCGACCGCGCGGTCGAGGACCGGCTGGTGAAGCCGGAGCACCGGACGATGATGGCGGTCGCGGCGACCGTCGACGAAGCGCTGGCGGCGCTCGCCGCGTGGCAGGCGCCTTCGGTGCCGACGTGGCTGCAGGCCGGGACGCCCAAGCCTTGATGCAGCCGCTGGCGACGATGCCCGCGGCGGCACGGCGCGCGGCGCGCGGCGTGCTCGCCGACCTCGACGACACCATCACGACGCATGGCGTGCTGACGCCGGAGGCGTACGCCGCGCTGGCGCGCCTGCGCGCCGCCGGACTGCTGGTGATTCCGATTACCGGGCGGCCGGCGGGCTGGTGCGATCACATTGCGCGGATGTGGCCGGTGGACGCCGTCGTCGGCGAGAACGGCGCGTTCTACATGCGCTACGATGCGCCGCGGCGCAAGCTCGTCAAGCGCTTTGTGGTCGACGCGCGTGAACGCGCCGCCAATCGCGCGAGGCTCGACGCGATCGGCGCGAAGATCCTGCGCGCGGTGCCGGGTGCGGCGCTCGCGTCGGACCAGCTTTACCGCGAGGGCGACCTCGCCGTCGACTTCTGCGAGGACGTGGCGCCGTTGCCGCGCGCCGATGTCGACCGGATCGTGGCGATGATGGAAGCCGAAGGCATGACGGCCAAGGTGAGCTCGATCCACGTCAACGGCTGGTTCGGGCGCTACGACAAGCTGGCGATGACGCGCACGCTGCTGGCGGAAGTTTATGCGATCGACGTCGACGCCGAGCGCGAGCGATTCGTCTTCGTCGGCGATTCGGGCAACGACGCGCCGATGTTCGCGTTCTTCCCGAACGCCGTCGGGGTCGCCAATGTGCGCGCGTTCCTCGATCGCATTGCCACCCCGCCGGCGTATGTCACCACGGCGGAAGCCGGTGCAGGCTTTGCCGAATTGGCAAACCTTCTACTTTCTGGCCGGTAAGCCCGCGGTGCCCGCGAACCGGGCGTCCTTGCCGAGGCTGTCCTCGATCCGCAGCACCTCGTTCCATTTCGCCATGCGTTCGCTGCGCGCGAACGACCCGACCTTGATCTGCCCCGCGTTCCACCCGACGGCGAGATGCGCGATGGCGGTGTCTTCCGATTCGCCGGACCGCGCCGAGACGATCGTGCCGAATCCCGCTGCCTTGCCGGCATCGAGCGCGGCCTTCGCCTCGGTCAGCGTGCCGACCTGGTTGACCTTGATCAGCACGGCGTTGCAGGCCTCGTCGACGCGGGCGTCGGCGATGCGCTGCGCGTTGGTCGTCAGATAGTCGTCGCCGATGATCTGCACGCGATGCCGGGCGACGCGCGTGAACGCGATCCAGCCGGCGCGATCATCCTCGGAGAATGGATCCTCGATGGACAGGATGGGATAGCGTTCGATCCAGCCCATCAGCATCCCGGCCATCCCGTCGCTGTCCAGCTCGCGCTGGTCCAGCGCGAGCGTGTAGCGGCCGTCGCGACCGAATTCGGACGCCGCGATGTCGAGCGCAATGGCGGCATCGCTGCCCGGATGACACCCGGCGCGCTCGATCGCGCGCACCGTCATCTCCAGCGCCTCTTCGTTCGATGCGAATTGCGGCCACCAGCCGCCCTCGTCGGCAACGCCGGCGAGCTTCCCCTGTTCCTGCATCAGCTCCCCGGCCGCGCGATAGATCTCCGCCGCCATCGTCAGTGCGTCGTCGAAGCTCCATGCGCCAATGGGCATCACCATCAGGTCCTGGATGTCGATGCGCCGGCCGGCGTGCGCGCCGCCGCCGAAGATCTGCACCTCGGGCAGCGGCAGCGTCACCGGTTCCTCGCCGGCCAGGTACTGCCACAGCGGCATGTCGAAGGCCAGCGCTCCGGCTTGAGCGACCGCGAGCGAAACGGCGACTATGGCATTGGCGCCCATTTTCGACTTGTCGGGCGTGCCGTCGACCTCGATCAGCCTGGCGTCGATCTCATTCTGATCGAGCGCGTCCATGCCGAAGATCGCCCGGGCGATCGGGCCGCGCACATTGGCGACCGCCTGCGCCACGTCGAAGCCGCCGTGCCGCGTGCCGCCGTCGCGCAGATCGACGGCCTCCCGCGAGCCGCGGGAGGCGCCGGCCGGGGCGATGCCGCGGCCGACGACGCCGCTGGCCAGCCGGATTTCCGCCTCGACGGTGGGACGTCCACGCGAATCCCAGACCCGGCGCGCATGCACGCGATTGATGGTGGTCGGCGTCATGGCGCGAAGGAATGCACGAGCTGTTCCAGCGTGGGCGCCGGATGCAAAAGATGGTGTCGCGCGAACCCGCGCACCCGGGTCCGCGCGCGATCGTCGGTCAGGTATTCGACGGGCGATTTGCCGTCGATGCGCGCGAGCAGCAAGCCCGGGAGCAAGCGCGCGGTGCGGGCGTCGAGCGCGGGCCAGGACTCCCAGACGACGTGTGTGCGATAGGCGTCGCGCAGCGCGGCCGACATCGCGGCGTAGTCCGCGCGCCATTGCGGACGCCAGACGCCCTTCAGCAGCAGGTGGTTGAGGACGAACGCCAGGTCGAACGCAGGATCGCCGTACCATGCGCATTCGGCATCGAGGATGACCGTCCCCTCCGGGCCGACCAGTATGTTCTTCGGGCTGAAGTCGCCGTGGACCAGCGCCCGCTTGGTGGCGGCGGTCGTCGTGACCAGGGCAAGCAAACGATCGGCAAGATCGGCGTGCACGCGCGCCGCGGTGACGAGGTACGGCTCGAGACGAATCGCGTAGAAGATCTCGTCGGTCGGAAAACGCGCCGCCACGTCGGGCCGGTCGGCGGTCGCGGCATGGATCCGTCCCAGAGTGTCGCCAACGTGCGCGGCCATTGCCACCGTGCCCCCGCCCTCCGATAAGAGGCGTTTCCACACCGGATACCGATCCGGCGGCAGGAACGCCATCGCAAACGCGCCCGCTTGGGGGTCTTCGCCCAGGATTTCGGGGACGGCGGCCGGGACCACCGAGCCCGCGACGCGCATCCATTCGGCCTCCCAGTGGTTGCGCGTGACCGGTACCCGCCAATCGGCCGCGACCTTCAGGCAAGCAAGCGCCCGCTTCACGCAAACGACGGATGACGGCAGATCCGCCCGATAAATGTCTGACGACACCCCGCCGGCCAGCGCGGTCAACCGGACCGATTTGTGAGCGCTCACTATCTTCATACGCACCAATGCGCGGGCGAGATCGTCCTCGGCCGCGATGGCATCCGGCAGTGGCGGCGGCGTGTTGATGGAGGTCATCGGCGCACTGCGTCAGGTGGGTATGCTATTTGCATACAACATGTGTCCCAGCGCATTAACGACCTCGCCCAATCCTCGGATTGCCAAGGGTCGTCGTAGAACGGGACGGGAGGCGTGTCGTGATTCGCTACGGGTTCAACATCAGGACCAAGCACGGGCAACGGGTCGATAACATCATGATCATGGCGGCGACCCAGGGCGACGCCGAGCGGCGCCTGCGGCAGATGTACCATTATTGCGAGATCGTCGAGTGCCAGGAACAGAGCGTGCCGCGACGGGTGGATACGCTCGATATCGAAGGCGTGATCGGCCTCATCAGCCGCGGGCCTTCCTCATTGCAAAAAGCCAGCCCGCAGTAGCTCGTCGCACAGTGCCGCGTAATCATAGGCGCCACGACTGCCTGGCGCATGCCGGAAGATGTCGAGGCCGACCGACGGACTTTCGGCAAGCTTCACGTTTTCGCGAATCCGCGTGTCGCAGATTTCCTCCGGCCGCAAAAGCTCGCCCATTCGCTCCACGACGGCCGCGCTCATCCGACGCCGGACATCGTACCGCGTGACCACGTAGCGCCGCCGCAGCCGGCGCTTGAACACCGGTTCCAGCGCGTTCAACGCGCGTTCCACTTGCTCGGCCCCCCGGAGCGAAAGGAAATCGGCGGACACCGGCACCAGCAGCAGATCCGCGGCGAAGATCGCATTGAGCGACAGCACGTTGAGCAGCGGACAGCAATCGATGATCACGGGCCCGGGCGCAGCGTTGGGCGCATGCAGCGCATGCCGCAGTCGCGTGACCACGTTGACCCCTTTGCCCAGCAGCGAGTCGAGTTTCGCGAGCTCGAGATGAGCCGGGCACAGGATGATGCCGCTCCTGGTGATCTGCGCAATATCGTCGAGCGGCCGTTGCCGGACGAAGAAGCTGTAGACCGAGTCGTCGGCCAACCTTGGATTCACGCCGAAGATCTGCGACAGATGGCATTGCGGGTCGAGATCGATGGCCAGCGGCCGCTGCTTGCGCTGCCCGATGGCGGCAAGGAGATTGAGCGCGGTCGTGGTCTTGCCGACGCCGCCCTTCTGATTGAACACCGCGATGATCGACACGACAGAAGAATAACCGACGGTTCGACGCGGGCGCCAATCGAAGGCTGTCAATTCGCGTGCGCACGCTACCGAACAGCCGCGAAGCGGCTAATGATCGGCGTGCTTCGTGCCCTTACTACGCGAAAAGCGCGCGGCCGCCCGAAGCTTTTCGCGCTGACTTCTTCGTGCGCAAATCGCGCGGGCGGCGGCGAAGCCGCTCCCGGTCACGCGATTTGCGCACGTCGCTAGATCAAGCGCTTGCGCACCTGCGTCACCACAACCTCGGCAATCACGACGACGGCGAGAATCGCGACCAGGATCAGCGCGACGCGATCCCACTGGAAGAGATTGAGCGCCGCATCGAGCGCCATGCCGATGCCGCCGGCGCCGACCAGCCCGAGCACCGCCGACTCGCGGACGTTGATGTCCCAGCGAAACAGGGCGATCGACCAGAATGCCGGCTTGACCTGCGGCCAGTAACCGTACGTCATCCGCGACATCCACGGCGCGCCGGCGGCCGTGAGCGCCTCGATCGGACCGGGCTGCGCTTCCTCCAGCGCTTCGCCGAAGAGCTTGCCGACGAAGCCGATCGACCGGAACGCGATCGCCAGTGTCCCGGCCAGCGCGCCGGGCCCGAAGATGCCGACGAAGAGCAGCGCCCACACCAGCGAATTGACCGAGCGCGATGAGACCAGGATCAGTTTCGCGAGCAGGTTGAGCGGCGTGAACCGGACGAGATTGTGCGCGGCGAGAATGCCGACCGGCAACGCCATCACCAGCGCGAGCAACGTGCCGAGCGACGCGATGTGGATCGTCTCCATCAGCGCCGCGTGCACCGTCTCCTGGTAATGCGGCCAGTCGATCGGCCACATGCGCGTGAACAGATCGACGACCTGCTCGGGTGCGTCGTACAGGAACTCCGGGATGACCTCGACCGTGCGCACCGACGCCACGATGGCCGCGACGACCGCCAGGTAAACAATGAAGCGGGTCAGCCGCTGCGCGAAGGTGAACCTTCGCCACCTGCGCTCGACGCCGCCGCGTTCTGCCGTTGCGGCCGCGTCCGCCATCAGTCGTCTTCCAGATGACGCTCGCGCGCCATCGCGCCCCCGCGCCGGAACAGGTTGAACAGCGTTGCGTTGTCGATGAAGATCGCCCGCACCGCCGAGGCGAGTAGCTCGCCGACCATGATGAGCGCAATGATCGAGATCAGGATGGCGCACACGAAATCGTAGTCGAACCGCTGGAACGCCGCGAACAGCGTGCCGCCGATCCCGCCGGCGCCGACAATGCCGACCATCGTCGAATTGCGCAGATTCGAATCGAGCTGATAGGTGCCGAACCCGATGAAGCGCGAGAACACCTGCGGCAGCACGCCGTAGGCGAGCACCGACGCGAATGGCGATCCGGTGGCGCGCACCGCCTCGACCTGCTTCTCCGAAATCTCCTCGATGGCTTCCGTGAACAGCTTGCCGATGAAGCCGATCGATGCGATGGTGAGCGCAAGCACGCCGGCCAGCGCACCGAAACCCACGGCCTTGACGAACAGGATCGCGACGATCACCGGATGAAACGAGCGCGCCATGACGATGACGGCGCGCGCCGGCCAGCTCACCCACAGCGGCATCAGGTTGCGCGCCGCGGCGAACCCGATCGGCAACGCAAGCACGATGCCGAGCGCAGTCGCCAGCACGGCGATCTGGAGACTTTCGAGAAGGCCCTTGACCAGCAGCTCCGAGCGGTCGAAGTTAGGCGGAAACATCCGCCCGAAGAATCGCGCCGCATTGTCGAGGCCGACCTCGATGCGCGCCCAGGAGATCTCCATCTGCGCGCATGCATAGACGATGTAGATGAGCAACGCTACCGCGCCGATCCGCGGCCAGAGCTTGCTCGGGAAGGGGTCGGCACGAGCCGGCCTGGTTGCAGCGGCGCTGGTCATCGTTACTGCAGCCAGTCTTCGCCGCCGTAGATCTGCTTGAGAATGCCGTCGGTGAGATAGATCGGCGCCCCGTCGAATACGATGCGGCCGCCGGTCATGCCGACCACGCGGTCGGCGAAGCGCCTGGCGAGCTCGACGTCGTGCATGTTGATCAGCACCGGAATCCCGCGCGCGCGGCCGACGCCGGCCAGGAGCTCCATGATTTCGACCGACGTCTTCGGGTCGAGCGACGAGGTCGGCTCGTCGGCGAGCAGCAGCTTCGGCTCCTGCATGACGGCGCGCGCGATACCCACGCGCTGCCGCTGGCCGCCGGAGAGCGCGTCGGCGCGGCGATGCGCGAAACCGGAAAGTCCGACGACGTCGAGCAGCTCGAAGGCCTTGCGGATGTCGTCGGCGGGAAACTTGCGCCGCCACGCCCGCCATGACGACACGTAACCCAGGCGTCCCGACAGGAGGTTCTCCATCACCGTCAGGCGCTCCACCAGGTTGAACTCCTGGAACACCATGCCGATGTGGCGGCGCGCGCGCCGCAATTCGGCGCCATTCAACTGCACGAGATCCTGGCCGTCGAAGATGATCTCACCGAGGGTCGGCTCGACCAGCCGGTTGATGCAGCGGATGAGCGTGCTCTTGCCGGTTCCCGACGGACCGATGACCGCCGTGATGCCGCGCGCGGCGATCTCGAGATTGATGTCGGTCAGGACCGGCTTGTCTGCGACGTACGCCTTCGACAGGTGGCGAAGCTCCAGCATCAGCCTTTTTTCGCCTTCGCCGCAGCCGCTTCCGCCGCCTCGCGCTTGGTCTCCTTGTCGTACGTGGCCTTGTCGAACCCGCCGCCCGAACCTTTGGCAACGTTGCGCACGACGTCCCATGTCGTCTGGTAATTGATCGGGAAGAAGCGATCGGCGCCGTCGAATGCCTTGACCATCTCCGGCGGGAAGCGGTATTCGTAGAAGCACGTCAGCATCCGGTCGACGAGCTTGGGATCGAGATCGTGCGCGTACGCGAACGATGACGTCGGGAACTTCTGGCTGCGGTAGATGACGCGGAAATCGGCTTCCTTGATCTGGCCGCGCACGCCCATCCGGTGGAAGACGTCGGAGGCCACGGCCGCCGCGTCGTAGTCGCCGGAATTCACCCCGAGCACCGACTGGTCGTGCTTGCCCGAGAAGATCGGCTTGTAATCCTTGTCCGGAGCGAGGCCTTCACCCGGGAACAGCGCGAGCGGGGCGAGGTGGCCGGAGTTCGACGACGGCGCCGTGTGCGCCACTTTCTTGCCCTTGAGATCGGCGAGCTTCTGGTACGGCGAATTCGCCTTGACGATCACGATCAGGTTGTAGCCCTGGAATTCCTTGGCGTTGCCCTTGACCGCGAACGGGATGGCGCCGGCCAGGTTGACCGCGAAGGCGGTCGGACCGGTCGAGAAGCCGCCGACGTGCAGGCGTCCCGAGCGCATCGCCTCGATTTCCGCCGCATTGTTCTGCACCTGGTAGAACACGACCTTCTTGTCGAGGCACGCGGCGAGATGCGTGGTGAACGGCTTGAAGATGTTCTCGTAGACCGCGGGGTCCTCGACCGGTGTGTACGTGAACACGATCGTCGACGGGTTTTTCCACTTCTTGGGATCGGTAGGGACGTCGGCGACCATGTCCTTGTTCGCGTCGCAGTACATCGCGTCGAGCTCGCCGCGGTTCGGGCATGCATCGGCCGCATGGGCGGCGGGAGCGATCGCCCAGAGCAAGGCAAACAGCGATAGCAGGTATCTCGTTTTCATCGGGGGGTCTCCTCCAGTTGGCGCGGGTTCTCTTTCGGAACGATCTACAAGCGGTTGGCCACAAAACTCTAACACCGACGGTGCGCCCGCGCACACCGTCCGTCGTGCCTTACCGGGGTCCGAGACGGCGGTGGCGTATCATCATCATCCTTTGCGAGAGCATTTTTCGTGGCTTCAGAGCTCAACGTCGTCGTACTCGCCGCCGGCCTCGGCAAACGGATGCATTCGGCGCTGCCGAAGGTGCTGCATCGGCTGGCCGGACGCCCCATCGTCTCCTATGTCATCGACAGTGCGCGCACGTTGTCGCCGCGCACGATTGCCGTCGTGGTTGGCCACGGCGCCGAGGCCGTGCAAAAGACCTTGGCCGCGCCCGACCTCGTGTTCGTGCTGCAGGATCCACCGCTCGGCACCGGCGATGCGACGCGCATTGCGCTGGAGGCGCTGCCGCAGGACGGCGTGACGCTGGTGACGATCGGCGATATCCCGCTGGTGCCGCCGGCGGCGCTTGCTACGCTCGTCCAGGAGGCCGAAGCCGGCCATCTTGCGGTGCTCACGGCGCGCGTGCCCGACCCGACGGGCCTCGGCCGCATCGTCCGCGATGCCGCCGGCCGCGTCCGCGCGATCATCGAGGAGCGCGACGTCAACGAATTGCAGCGCGCGATCAACGAGATCAATACCGGCGTGATGGCCGCGCCGACCGCGTTGCTGAGGCGCTGGGTCGCGCAGCTCAAGCCGGACAATGCGCAGAACGAGTATTACGTCACCGACATTGTCGCGACGTCGGTCACGGACGGCATTCCTGTCGTCGCCCATGTAGCGAGCGACGAGCGCGACGTGCGTGGCATCAACGACCGCGCGCAGCTCGTCGCCGTCGAACGCATCCTGCAGGAGCGCCGCATCGCCACGCTGATGACCGACGGCGTGGCGATCGCCGATCCCGCGCGGCTCGAGATTCGCGGCACGCTGGCCTGCGGCCAGGACGTGCGCATCGATGTCGGCTGCGTGTTCGAAGGCGACGTGACGCTCGGCGACAACGTGGTCATCGGTCCGTATTGCGTGCTGCGCGACGTGCACGTCAAGGCCGACACGGCGATCGAGCCATTTTCGTACCTGGTCGATGCCAGCATCGGCGCCAATTGCCGCATCGGCCCGTACGCGCGCATCCGTCCCGGCACGACGCTGGGCGACGATGTCCACGTCGGCAATTTCGTCGAGATCAAGTCAAGCTCCCTCGGGCAAGGCTCCAAGGCGAATCACCTGGCCTATGTCGGCGATACGGTGGTCGGAAGCCATGTCAATTATGGCGCCGGGGCGATCACGGCCAACTACGATGGCGCATACAAGCACCGGACGATCATCGGCGATCACGCGAGCATCGGGTCCAACTGCGTGCTCGTCGCCCCCGTGACCGTCGGCGCCGGCGCGACGATCGGCGCCGGCAGCGTGATCGCGCAGGACGCGCCCTCCGGTGCGCTGACCGTCGCGCGCTCCCCGCAGGTCACGGTCGAGGGCTGGCGGCGGCCGGTGAAGAAGTCCGAAGTGAAGGGCTAAACGCTCCCATGTGCGGCATTGTCGGCGCGGCCTCGTCCCGCAACGTCGTTCCGATGCTCATCGAGGGCATTCGGCGCCTCGAATATCGCGGCTACGATTCGACCGGTCTCGCCACCATCGATGGCATTGGCGCTCCGCTCGAGCGGCTGGTGTCGACGGCGCGCGTCGCCGATCTTGCGGCGCAGGCGCAGACGCGGCACCTGACCGGCACCACCGGAATCTCGCACACCCGCTGGGCGACGCACGGCGCGCCGTCCACGGTGAATGCGCATCCGCACTTGTCCGGCGCCGAGGTCGCCGTCGTCCATAACGGGATCATCGAGAACTTCGAAGCGCTGCGCGAGCGGCTGCAGAAGCAGGGCTACGAGTTCTGCACGCAGACCGATAGCGAGACGATCGCGCACCTGATCCACGCCCATTGGCATGGCGCCGCGCAAGAGGACCTGCTGCGCGCGGTGCAGTTGGCGGTCGCCGAATTTCAGGGCGCCTATGCGATTGCCGTCATCTCCTCGCGCGAACCAGGCCGGGTCATCGGCGCGCGGGCCGGCAGTCCACTGGTCGTCGGCCTCGGTGAAGACGACCATTTTCTCGCTTCGGACGCGGCGGCGCTGGTCGGCGTCACCCGTCGCGTCGCGTATCTCGAGGAGGGCGATGTCGCCGACATCCGGCGCGAGGGCTATGCGATCTACGATGCACAGGGCCGGCGCGTCGAGCGGTCGGTGGTGGAGGTTCCGGCCACCGCCGGCGCCGTCGAGCTCGGACCGTACCAGCATTTCATGCAGAAGGAGATCTTCGAGCAGCCGCGTGCCGTGGCCGATACGCTCGAAGGGATCGCCGGCATCGACGCTGCGCTGTTCGGTCCCCGTGCCAACGCAATCCTGCCGCAGGTCGACTCGGTGCTGATCCTCGCGTGCGGCACCAGTTACTACTCGAGCCTCGTGGCCAAGCAGTGGATCGAAACGCTGGCCGGCATGCCGTGCACGGTCGAGATCTCGAGCGAGTACCGCTATCGCGACAGCGTGCCGCATCCGCAGGCGCTGGTCGTCGTCGTCTCGCAGTCGGGCGAGACCGCCGACACGCTGGCGGCGCTGAAGCATGCGAAGTCGCTTGGTCACGCGCACACGCTCGCGATCTGCAACGTCGCGACCAGTTCGATGGTCCGGCAAACGGAGCTTACGTTTCTCACGCGCGCCGGGACCGAAGTCGGCGTCGCGTCGACCAAGGCGTTCACGACGCAATTGGTTGCCCAGTTCCTGCTGGCGCTTGTGCTGGCCAAGCTGCGCGGCCGTCTGGCGGAGGACGCCGAGGCGAAATGGATCAAGGGGCTGCGCCACTTGCCCGCGGCGATCCAGGGCGCGCTGGCGTTGGAGCCGCACTTGATCGCCTGGGCGCAGGCGTTCTCGAAAAAGCAGCACGCGCTGTTCCTCGGGCGTGGGCTCCACTACCCGATCGCACTCGAAGGCGCGCTGAAGCTGAAGGAGATTTCGTACATCCATGCCGAAGCGTACCCCGCCGGGGAGCTCAAGCATGGACCGCTGGCGCTGGTCGATACGCAGATGCCGGTCGTCGCCATCGCGCCCAACGATGCACTGCTCGAAAAATTGAAATCGAACCTGCAGGAAGTACGCGCGCGCGGCGGCGAGCTCTATGTCGTCGCCGACCTCGACAGCCATCTCACCGCCGGCGACGGCATTCACCTCATCCGGGTGTCCGAGCACGCGGGACTCCTCTCCCCGATCGTGCACGTCGTGCCGCTGCAGCTGCTCGCGTATCACGCCGCCGTGCTGCGCGGGACGGATGTCGACAAGCCGCGCAACCTCGCGAAAAGCGTGACGGTGGAATAGTCGATACCGAATCCCTCGATCGACGTGCGCGGTCCGCAATGCGCTTTTGCGGATTGCATTTCGCAGTCGCCAGCGACAGCCGGCGGGCCACCATTGATCGCGTATTCGGTCCCGTTCGTCACGTGCATCGGCACCATTGGCCGGGTTTTGTACACTAGCAGCACGATCCACGCCCACGGCTCGCATCCAAGGCGCGTCGCCTTCAGTCATTGATCGACGATCCACGATGAGCGGACCCATCACCTGCGGATACCTGATCACGCATGCGCTGCTGCTGCTGTCCGCGCGCGCGATCAAGGAAGCGCGGGCGATGAAGCAGGAGTATGGACAGGTCCTTGCGCAATTGCGCGACCGCGAGCTTGCGGTGGCGCAAGCGCGGCAGGGTCAGCGCGCCGCACGGCTGGAACGGATCGCCGCGGTTCGCCAGGAGGCGCAGCGGCAGATGGCACGCCTGGGACGGTTGCAATCGCTCGCTCAATCGCTGGCAACGCAGATGCCGGAGCTTGCGCAGAAGATCTTCGTTCCGGCGCCAGCGGCGCCGACCGGCGACGACGACGCGGCCTGGAGCGCGCATCTGCGCGCGCTCGACATTTCCGTGCGCGAGCTGGAGACGCTGCTGGGGCAAGCGGGCCGCGCGTTCGGCGCGCAAGTGCGGGCAACGCTCGCCACCGCATCGGCGACGCCGACGATCGACGACGTGTTGTCCGGCTATGTGCTGCAACGGCAGCTCAAGCCAGGGCTGGACCCGACGCAAGCCGAGCGCTTCCGGGAGACCGCGGCGCGCGTGTTGTCGCGGGTTGAAATGACGGGCGCTGCGGCGTTGCCGCAGGAGCTCGAGGCGCTGGCGAAGGCGATCGTACTTGCGCCCACGATTGAGCGGGCCGAGGCGCTGGCGTCCGAGCTGCGGCTGGCGGTGCAGCGGCAACGCGATGCCTTCCATGCGCAACGCACGGAGACCGAAGAGGCGAAGAAACTGCTGGAGGAATTACCCGAGGACGCGCCGGTGCCGCTGTTGCGCGCGCTGGAACAGGTGGCGGCCGGCGTCGAACGCATGGACGCGGCGCTGCGCGATGCGGCGCAACAGACGCTCGACAGCGCGGCCGCCGATCGCGAACAGCATGAGCACGAAGCAGCCGCGCTGGTGCTGCAGGAATCGTTGCGTGACCTTGGATACGAGGTCGAGGATATCGAGGCGACGCTGTTCGTCGACGGCGGCGCCGTGCATTTCCGCCGCACTGGCTGGGAAAACTATTTCGTCCGCCTGCGCCTGAATCCGCACGAGCACACCGTCAACCTCAACGTCGTGCGCGCCAGCGGCGACGAGGATACGGCCGAACGAAGACGCCTCGATGCGCTCGCCGAGGATCGCTGGTGCAGCGAGTTTCCGCGGTTGCTGCAAACGCTGGCGGCGCGCGGTCTTGATCTTGCTGTGACACGGCGCCTCGAGGCGGGCGAGGTGCCGGTGCAAATCGTCGACCGCGCAAGCCTGCCCGCCATCGCCGCGGAAGACGATACGGCCCGCCCGCGGCAGTCGCCGCGAGCACTCGAAAAGCCGTAGGACAAGGACCGACGTGGAAAGTACGCCGCGCTGGATCACCGACTTGAAGCGGTTGCTGCCGATCCGCTCGCAGTTCGTCGTCGCCGGCAATATCCGCGACAGCTTTCTCACGCCCTACGAACAGGGGACCACACTCGCGCCGCTGCTGCGCTGCCTGTGGGTGCATCTCGCGCAGCTCGACTACAAGTTCCTGCTGGTGTTCGATCCGGTCGAGGGACTGCGACCGTATCCGAACGAGCCGGCGGCGGTGGAGCTTGCGACCAGGCTGTTCGACTTGAAGCTCGCCGACGGCGTGATGCCGATGAGCCTCGAGAATCTGATCGCGATCATGCGCAAGGTGGCGGGCCAGCGCGAAGCGCGCTGTGCGCTCGTCATCGACTTCGCGTCGCGCCTGACGCGCCAGCCCGATCACCTCGATGCCAACGAGCACCGCTTCTTCGTCGCGGCCGAACGGATCTCGCTCGCCGCGCATCCGATCGTGCCCAAGGGCGCCGACATCGCGACGGCGAACGGCAAGGCGCATTTCAATCCGATCCTGTGGCTCGTCAACCGCGGCCAGGACTTGCCGTCGTGGCTGGCGCTCGACTCCACGCGGGTCGCGGTACTGTCGCTCGGCCTTCCCGATTACGAGACGCGGCTCGAGGCGGCGCGCCACCTGGGCAATCTCTTCGCCGGCTTTGACGCGGGCACCGTGGAGGCGCGAGGCAAGTTCGCCAAGGACTTCGCGCAGCGCACCGACGGTTTGCCGCTGGTCGCGCTGGCGGACATCGCGCAACTCGCCGATCGCCAGGGCATCGGCTTTCGCGACGTCGACGATGCCGTCCAGTGCTTCAAGGTCGGCGCCACCGAGAATCCGTGGAAAAAGGACTATCTGCGCGAGCGGATCGCCGATGCGCTGCCGTTCATCGAGGAACGTGTGCGCGGCCAGCGGCCGGCGGTCACCAAGACGATCGACATCCTGATGCGCTCGGTGATGGGGCTGACCGGCGCGCAGGCGCGCGCGACCGGCAATCGGCCGCGCGGCGTGCTGTTCTTCGCGGGTCCCACCGGCGTGGGCAAGACGGAGCTCGCCAAGACGCTGACGCAGCTCATCTTCGGCGACGATCGCGCGTATATCCGCTTCGACATGAGCGAGTTCGCCGAAGAGCATACCGGCGCGCGCCTGCTGGGCGCGCCGCCCGGCTACATCGGTTACGACGCGGGCGGCGAGCTGACCAACGCGGTGCGCGACAAGCCGTTTTCGGTCGTGCTGTTCGACGAAATCGAGAAGGCGCACCCGCGCATCCTCGACAAGTTCCTGCAGATCCTGGACGACGGTCGGCTGACCGACGGCCGCGGCGAAACCGCGTACTTCTCCGAAGCCATCCTGGTCTTCACGTCGAATCTCGGCATCTTCGTCGAGGACGAGCACGGCCAGCGCGTGCAGAGCGTGCAGCCCGGCGATCCGCACCCCGTGGTCGAGGCGCGCGTGCGTACGGCGATCCAGGACTATTTCAAGTTCCGACTGTCGCGCCCGGAAATCCTGAACCGGATCGGCGACAACATCGTCGTGTTCGGCTTCATCACGCCGGACATCGCCGCGCAGATCTTCGACGGCATGCTGCGCAACGTCGTCAATCGCGTCCGCGACGAGCACAAGGTCGACCTGGCGCTCGACGAGACGGTACGGGATCGCCTGCGCGAACTGTGCACGCGCGACCTCTCCAATGGCGGCCGGGGCATCGGCAACCAGCTCGAGTCGTTATTCGTCAATCCGCTGGCGCGCGCGATGTTCCGCTTTCCGCTCGCAGGGCGCGCGGCACTGACGGTGACCGATCTCACCGAAGATGCGAACCGGATCATGACGGTTTCGCTCGCGTGAGCATGGTTGAGAATACATATGGCTCACGTCATGCCCGCGAAGGCGGGAATCCAGTCTCGTGCGTTTTCGGTGCAAACGACGCCGGATCCCCGCCTTCGCGGGGACGACGTAGACAATTGGTAGCGCCTCGGGCATGAGCGCGCTTGCCACGCTGCAACTCAACAAAGCCCATTGGCCGGTGACGGTGCTCGGACCGGGCCGGCGGATCGGGCTTTGGGTGCAAGGCTGCACGATCGGCTGCCGCGGCTGCGTGTCGCAGGACACGTGGCCCTCCGATCCGTCGAAAACGATTGCCGTGCGTGAGCTTCTCGCGTGGTGCAAGCGTGTTGCGGGCGACGAGCTCGATGGCGTCACGATCAGCGGCGGCGAACCCTTCCAGCAGCCGGAGGGCCTGCGCGCGCTGCTTGAAGGCCTGCGCGCATGGCGGCGCAGCGCCACGCTCGATTTCGACCTGCTGTGCTACAGCGGCTATCCGCTGAAGACGCTGGAACGCAAGCACGCGAAGCTGCTGGCATTGCTCGATGCGGTGATTCCGGAACCTTATGTCGATCATCTGCCGCAAGGGAATGTCTGGCGCGGCTCTTCCAATCAGCCGCTGGTTCCGCTGTCCGAGCGCGGGCGCGCGCGTTACGCGGAGCATGTCGCTGCGACGAGCGATGCCACGGGCAAGCGGATGCAGGCGGCGATCGAAGGCGGCCGCGTCTGGATGATCGGCATTCCGGGCCGGGGCGACATGGCGCAAGTCGAAGCGCTGTGCGCAAGCCGGGGACTTGCGCTTTCGAAAGTCTCCTGGCGCAGGTAGAGTCGGGCCGTGGCCCACGAGTATGTCCGCGTCTGTCCGGTCTGCGAACAGGAGAACCCGCCCGAGCAAGCGCGCTGCGCCTGTGGCGCGTCGCTCGCGGGCATCGATTTTTCGTTGAAGCGCGCGCCGCCGCCGGCGGCGCCATCACCGGTTGCGGTCGTGCAGCCCGCGGTGGATGTCACTGCCCCACCGGCAACAGGTGCGGTCATCTGCCCGCACGCCGACTGCGCGCAGCCCAATCCGCCCGGCACGCAGCGTTGTCTGTACTGCAATCGGCCGCTACGCGATGCAGCACCAGCGGCCGTCATCGCCGGCGCGCGGCCGTTGCCGACGGCATTGCGCGACGACTTTTCCGTCGTCGACGTATTCCCCGCCTCGGGCAGCGAAGCCGACATCCTGCTGGTGGCCGATGTGCGCAGCGGCGAACGGCGCGTAGCCAAGCTCTACCGCAAAGGCGTTGCGCCCGATTTCCAGCTGCTTGCGATCCTCGCCCAAACCGTGGGCGACACGGTGGTGCGCGTGCTCGCGCACGGCGTCTCCGATGGGACGGCCTACGAGCTGCTCGAATACATTCCCGGCGGGACGCTGGAAGACCTCATGCGCGCGGGACCGCTGTCGAAGTCGGACATCAGGCGCATCGTCAGTGAAATCGCCGATGCGCTGAACGGCATCCACGCGCACCGCATCCTGCACCGTGATTTGAAGCCGGAGAACGTCCTCGTCCGTTCGACGTCGCCGCTCGAATTGGCGCTCACCGACTTCGGCATCGCGTCGCTGGCCGCGGCCACCCAGCATTTCACCAGTGCGGCGCGCACCACCAAGTACGCGGCGCCGGAAGCGCTCACCGGCGTGCTCGATGCGAAATCGGATTGGTGGTCGCTCGGCATGATCGTGCTGGAAGCGGCGAGCGGCCGCCATCCGTTCGACGGCCTGAACGAGCAGGTGATGAATCATCATCTCGCCACGCGTCCGATCGACGTGCGCGGCGTGTACGACGACGAGTTGCGCATGCTGTGCCGCGGCCTTCTGCTGCGCGACCCCAAGCGGCGCTGGGGCGCTGACGAGGTTGCGCGCTGGCTTGCCGCCGATCCCACGCTTGCGGTATCCGAGGACGCGGAAGGCGCGGCCACCGCGGTGCGCCCCTACCGCTTTGGCAACACGGAAGCCACGTCGGGCGCGGAGCTCGGGCTTGCGCTGGCCAGGCATTGGGACGCTGCCTGCCGGGATCTCGCGCGCGGCCAGATCGCGCGCTGGCTCGAGCACGAATTGCACGACTACAACCTGCTGCGCGCGTTGCGCGACATCGAGGATCAGAAACATCTCAGCAGTGACGGCCGTCTGCTGCGGTTCCTGATCAAGGCCGCACCGGATCTGCCACCGGTATGGCGCGGGACGCCGGTGAGCGAATCGGAGCTGCTCGCTTCGGCGCGCACCGCGGCGAACGGCGTCGAGGCGGCTCAGGCCTGGCTCGATTCGCTCTACACCGATCGCGTCCTGGAGGCCTACGCCGCCGCCGGGCACGGCGCGTTTCGCGCGATCGATCAGCGCTGGCGCAGCGGTTGGGACGACTTCGTCGAGTTGTGGGAAGCGGCGCGCGCGGCCGAAGAAAAATGGCGCAAGCAACCGCGCGACGTAGGAGGCGCCGCCGGCTCCCACGCGGTCAGCTACGACGACCTCGCGTTCGTGGCGACCGGTCGGCTCGAGCTCCCGGCGCAGCGCGTCGTCAATGGGGCACTGTTGTTGGCCCAGGCGGATGCTGGCTACGTCGACGCATTGCGCGGCGAGGTCACCGGCGGGCTCGGTGCCGTTTCCGGTTTCTGTCCCTGGTTCGAGGCACTGTGGGAAAAAGCGCAACGCCATGCGATCGGCGTGGTGGTCGCCCGGCATCTGCTCGCCCATGCGCAGGACGACGCGGCGATGGAGGCGCGGCGGCAAGCGGCGACGGCCGGCGCCCGCGCGCGGGTGTTCGAAGAAGCCCGCGACGAAATGCGCGAACACCTGGCCGCCGTGCTCGCGTTCGTCCCCAGTGGCGACGAGGCGCTGGCCACGGAGACGGTCACCGAGCTCCTCAATGGGTTCAACGGGTTCCAGCTCGCCTGCCAGAAAGTATTGCGCGTGGGCCACGCCGAACCCGAGTTCGAATCGCTGCGCCAGGCGACCGAGAAACTGTCGTCGCTCGGTCTTGCCGCCCAGCGCGCGCTGGCCGAATCGGAAGAGATCAGCGGCGTCAACGCGATCTTTCTCACGCCGCAACGGCTGGTGATCGGCGTGGCCGTTCTCGCCGGCGCGCTGCTGCTGCGGGTCCCGGTGGTAATCCTCGTGGTGCTGGCGGCGGCCGCGCTCGCCATCGGCTACCGCTGGTACGTGGGCTTTCGGGCGACCGAGGCCGTGATCGCGAAGCTGCGGCTCTTCAGCTTGCACGGCAAGACCTTCCTGCGCACGGGTTCGGGGGCGAACGGAGAGAAGGCGCACGCGCAATGAGCGCGCGAACGCGGGCTTGACACTGCCAGGCGCCGGCGATCCAATTGAGATTCGTCAGCGACAGCGGGAAAGGATCGCGATGACTCCGAAGCGCAGGCAAATCGCAATTGCCCTCGCCCTTGCCGGAATTGGGGCGTTCGCCACACAGCCGGGTGCGAGCGCCGGCGGCAACGACGGATTCGATCCGCTATTCGACGGGGGCCCGATCTGCAGCGCGCGGACTGGCGGTCCGCCCGCCGTGTTGCGCAATTTCATTCTCGCGAAAACCGAAACGGCGCCGTTTCAGCCGGTCCCAGCCGAACCCGCGCTGGGCGAGAAGCCGGTGCTCTACGACAACCTGGGCAAGCTCACGTTCAAGGCGGGGACGAACAACGTCAAGGCGCAGGCATGGTTCGACCAGGGTGTCAGGCTCGCATTCGGATTCAACCATGCGGAAGCGCAACGGGCGTTTCGCGAAGCGCAGAAGCTCGATCCGCGCTGCGCGTTGTGCTTCTGGGGCGAAGCGCTGATCCTCGGTCCGAACATCAACGTGCCGATGATGCCGGACGCGAACGCGCCCGCGTTGGCGGCGCTGGCGAAGGCGAGCGAGCTTGCGGCTGCGGCGCCACCACGTGACCGCGCGCTGATCGAGGCGCTCGCGAAGCGCTACGCGGCCGATCCCAAAGCGGTGCGCGCGGATCTCGACGCCGCCTATGCCCGCGCGATGGAAGCGGTGGCCAAGCAATATCCTGCCGACGACACCGTCCAGGTGCTCTATGCCGAGGCGCTGATGGACACGCAGCCGTGGGACTATTGGGAAGCTGCCGGCACCAAGCCCAAAGGGAACGGCGCGGCCATCGTGGCGACGCTCGAGACGGTGTTGCAGCGCAATCCCGACCATCCCGGCGCGATCCACCTCTACATCCACGCGATGGAGGCGTCGACGCACGCGGACAAGGCGCTTCCCTACGCGAACCGGCTGGGCCGGCTCGAACCCGGCGCCGGGCACATCGTGCACATGCCGGCGCACATTTATTATCGATTGGGGATGTACCGCGAGGCGCTCGCCACCAACCAGCGCGCAATCGCCGTCGACGAGCGCTATTTCAAGACTTCGCCGTCGGACCCGCTGTACAAGTCCGCCTACTATCCGCACAACATCCACTTCCTCATGGTGTCGGCGCAAATCGGCGGCGACGGCAAGACCGCGATCGATGCTGCCGGCAAGCTCGACGCGGCGATACCGATCGAGGTCGTAAAGCAATTCGCGATCATGCAGCCGGTCAAGGCGGCGCCTTACACGACGCACGCGCAGTTTTCCGATCCGGACACGATCCTCAGGCTGAAGGCGCCGCCAGCCGACCTTGTGCTGGTCGATACGATGTATCACTACGCGCGGGCGTTGGCCTTCGCGAGCAGGAAGGACGCGACGTCCGCGCAGGTCGAGATCGACGCGCTGACCCGCATCGAGCGCGAGGCCGACTTCAAGCCGTTCGACGAATGGAATATCCCGGCCAAGGAAATCGTGCAGACCGCCCGCCTCGTTGCGCTGGGGCGCCTGGCCGATGCAAAGGGCGACCTCGCCAGCGCCGCCAAGGACTACGAGGACGCGGTGTTCATCGAAGACTCGCTGTCGTATACCGAGCCGCCGTACTGGTACTACCCGGTGCGGCAGTCGCTGGCCTCGGTGCAGCTGCGCCAAGGCAAGCTCGATGACGCCGAGAAATCCTTCCGCGAGTCGCTGGCGCGGGTGCGCAACAACGGCTGGGCGCTGGCGGGCCTGGCGGAAACGTACCGGCGCAAGGGTGACGCCACATCCGAGCATACGGCGCGGCGCGCGTTCGCCAAGGCGTGGTTCGGCAATCCGTCAGGGCCGCCGCTCGATCGACTGTGATCACCGCGCAGATGACTCGGGAACGTCGTCGCGGAACAATTGGTAGAGCAGGATCGCGCCGAAGGTCGCCGTGCCGATGCCGCCCAGGGTGAAGCCGCCGATCTTCAATCCGAGATCGCCGGCGCCGATGGTGAGCGTGACGGCGATGGTGACGAGGTTGCGCGCGCGCGAAAAATCGACGGCATTCTGCACCCAGATGCGGCCGCCGGTCGCGGTGATGAGACCGAACACGACGATCGCCAGGCCGCCCAGCACCGGGCCGGGAATGGTCAGGATCAGCGCGCCGAACTTGGGCGAGAAGCCGAGCACGATCGCGGCCAGCGCCGCCACGACGAACACGAGCGTCGAGTAGATTTTCGTCACCGCCATGACGCCGATGTTCTCCGCATACGTGGTGACGCCGGTGCCGCCGCCCGCACCCGCGACGATCGTCGCGAGGCCGTCGCCGACGAACGCGCGACCAAGATAGGGGTCGAGGTTCTGTCCCGTGATTGCGGCGACCGCTTTCACGTGTCCCAGGTTTTCCGCGACCAGGACAATGGCGACGGGCGCGATCAATGCAATGGCCTGCGCATCCCAGACGGGAAATGAAAGCTTGGGCAGGCCAACCCATGCCGCGGCAGCGACATCGCTGAAGTCGATCGGTTTCCCGAGGCCCATCCCGTTGGTGAGGAGCGCATACAGCGCATAGCCGGCGAGCCCGCCCAGCAGGATCGGCAGGCGCCGCGTGAGCCCCGGTGCGCGCACCGCCACGAGCCCGACGGCGACAATCGTTGCGATGCCGATCCAGGTGTCGAACGTGCTGCCGGCGATGCCCTTGACCGCGATCGGCGCGAGGTTCAAGCCGATCACGGCGACCACGGCGCCCGTGACCGGCGGCGGCATCAGCGTTTCGATCCACTGATAGCCCACCTTCATCACCGTGAGGCCGATGGCCGTATAGACGATGCCGGCCACGATGATCCCGCCGAGCGCCACACCAAGGTTCGCGTTGGGTCCGCTACCGGCGTAACCGGTCGCGGCGATCACCACGGCGATGAACGAGAAGCTCGAGCCGAGGTAGCTCGGCACGCGCCCGCCGACCGCCGCGAAAAAAATGAGCGAGCCGATGCCGGAGAACAGGATCGCGACATTGGGATCGAACCCCATCAGCAACGGCGCGAGCACCGTGGCGCCGAACATCGCGACGACATGCTGCAGCCCGAGCGCGATCGTCTGCGCCGCCGGCAGGCGCTCGTCGGGAGCGATGACGCCTTCCGTGCGCAGCTTCCAGTGCGGGAAATAGCCGGGGTGAGGGCTCATCAGTGTCTCGCGCGAGTGGGAAAGGCGCATTGAACACTGAATGGCATTCCATGGGAATCGCGGCAGAATCCGCGCGATCAATTAGAATGGCTCGGGGGAGCGGTGCTCACCGCTCCTCGCCGCAACCCATTGACATGGAGCCCTCGCAATGCCCGGAACGCCTTCGCTGCTCGACGAGCTGCGCACGCAGTACGAGGCGGCGCGCACGTCGCCGCATCAACACTCGGATGTCGAGGGCTTCGAGGAAATCAACAAGCGGATGCGCGGCGTGTTCGCCTATCTCGAGAAGGTGGTCAACTATCTCGATGGATTGAAGCCGCCCATCGAGCACCGCTTCGACCTGGGCCACGGGCTCGTGTTCGAGGCGCCGAAGTTCGGGCGTGGCTACGTCGGCCAGCACACGATGCGCATCGTCGGCTACCCGGTGCTCGACGAAATCAGCATCTGGTACGAGATCGCGGCAGCGAAACCGTTAACGATCGAGATTGCGCAGGGCGGCGTGGCAATGGCCGAAAAATGCCTCGACGACGCGGGACTTCACTACACGTCCCGTCGCGTCGAGGATCGCAGCGGCGTCTTGCAGAAGTGCGTGATCACGGTGCCGCCGGCCATTCCCGCGGCGGTGACGTTTCACGTCGATTACCAGACGGGCCTGGTCGTGGTGTCGCTGGTCAACGTCGACCGCTTCGACCGCGTGAGCCTCGAGTTTCACAGCCAGGCGATCGACGAATCGGTGCTCGAGGACCTGGTTCGCTTCATCCTCGGCAAGAACTCGGCGTTCCTGAGCCGCGCGCCGCTTGCGGGCATCCACGGGATCACCCGCGGTTGACCCGCCAGCGGTTCGGCGCCGCGTTCCTGTCAGTCCCAGTTGCGCACACCGCCACCGTCGCGGCGATTCCAATGGCGCTCCATGCGCTCGAGATCGTGGAGGTCGGTCGCGCGTGCATAGGACTCTTCCAGCTCGCGTATCTCGAGCTCTTCGCGTGCGCGGGGCCGCGGCGGAATGCTGCTGTCGGGGCGCCTTGGGGACAACGCGGCGACCGCGCGGTCGCTCATCGCGCGCACGAACGCCGTCACCATGGCGACCGGATGGGCAAACCGCGATTGGCCGCGCCGCGTAAAGCCGGCCCGCAAACACATTCCGTCAACATGAGGCATGATCGTTCTCCAATAGTTCGGGCTCGATTGCGCTTCAGGTTGCCAACCACGAATCGAATCCCACGCTGTCGAAGATAGGCGCGCCGGGCCCGAAGGACCAGCGATGAATTCGGCGGTTTATGTTAAGATTTTCTACAATGTCACAGGATAGCGATGCGGCTGCCACCGTTAAATGCCGTCCGTGCCTTCGACGCCGTTGCCCGGCTGGGCTCGGTGCGCGCGGCTGCGGAAGAGCTCGCCGTCACGCCGGCGGCCGTAAGCCAGCAGCTGCGCGTGCTCGAAGCGCACCTCGGCATCGCACTTACGCAGCGGCATGGCCGCGGATTGGTGCTGACCGATTCGGGGCGCACGTGGCATGGCGAGATCGCGCGGCACCTCCGCGCGATCGCGCTCGCCGCCGAACGCCTGCGGCCCGGTCGCCGCGTGGTCCAGGTCACGGTCGTGCAATCGTTCGGCTCGCGCTGGCTGATGCCGCGGCTGCAGTCGTTCACGGCGCGCGAGCCGGAAATCGAAGTGCGCATCGATGCGAGTCCCGTGCTCGCCGATCTTGCCCGCGATCCCTTCGACCTCGCCATTCGCGAGGGGCGCGGCGGCTATCCCGAGGCGGAAACCGTCAAGCTCTTTCCGCTCGAGTTCGTGCCGGTGGCGAGCCCGGACGTTGCCAAGAAAATCCGGCGGCGCAACGGTACGATCGATTGGACGCGGGTGCGGCTGTTGCATGAGGTGTCGTACGATTACTGGCCGGACTGGACCGCGGCCGGCGGCATCACCGATGTCGATGTCGCACGAGGCCTTTTTTTCAGCCACACGATGCTCGCGCTCGACGCGGCCGTCGAAGGCCAGGGCGTCGCGCTCGCCCCGCTGTTCATGGCGCAGCGGGAGCTTGCCCGCGGCGTGCTTGCCATCGTCGACCCGCGCAGTTACGTTCCCGGTTCCGGCATTTACCTCTGCTGGCCCCGCCGCGGACTGCGCGCGCTGTCGCCCGCCGCCATCGCGTTTCGCGACTGGTTGATCGAGGAAGCGCGGCAGGCAACGGCAGAGATGGCAATATCAGGGTCAGAGACGACTTTTCGGCCGCGATCCCGCGTAGCGCCGCGGCAACGCAAAAGTCGTCTCTGACCCTACGGCGTCGATTCATCCCGCAGTGCGGCAACTCGTCAGCAAGTACCCGGGGCTGCGCCGGCTCCGTTACCATCGCGGGTTCTGATCTCACGACTTACGGAACTTCACCCATGATTGATCAAGGTTATCTGCGCCAACCGACGTTGCAGGGCGATGCGATCGTGTTCGTCTGCGACGACGACTTGTGGAGCGTGCACGCGGACGGCGGCGTCGCCCGCCGGCTCACCGCCGGCTTGGGCGAACCTGCCACCCCGTGCCTTTCACCCGACGGCCGGTGGCTCGCCTTCGTCGGCCGCGACGAACAGCATCCCGAGGTCTACCTGATGGCCGCGGAAGGCGGTCCCGCGCGGCGCATGACGTGGCTTGGCCCTGACGTGATGGTGCGCGGCTGGACGCGCGACGGCCACATCCTGTTCGTGACGACGCATGGCCAACCGTTCTTCCGCAACTATCGCGCGTTCACGCTCGATCCGGCCGGCGGCCTGCCGCAACTGTTGCCTCTGGGGCAAGTGAACCACCTGGCGCTCGGCCCCGGCAATGCGAAAGTCATCGGGCGCAACACCGCCGATCCCGCGCGCTGGAAGCGCTACCGCGGCGGCACGGCCGGCCATTTGTGGATCGACGCCGAAGGCGGCGGCACGTTTCGGCGAATGAGCGAGGTCACAGGCAACATCACGAGCCCGATGTGGATCGGGAATCGCGTCTACTTCCTCACCGACGCCGAAGGTGTCGGCAACCTGTACTCATGCAAGCCCGACGGTGGCGACCTGAAGCGGCACACGGAGCACGACGACTATTACGCGCGCCATGCGCAAAGCGACGGCACGCGCATCGTCTATCAATGCGGCGCGCAACTCTGGCGTTACGATCCGCGCACCGACGCCGCCCAACGGCTCGACATCCGCGTGCCCGCGCATCGCACGCAGGCCGCGCGCAAGTTCGTGGCGAGTCCCGACAATCTGGGTGGCTTCGCCGTGCATCCGGCCGGTCACAGCCTCGCGGCCGACGTGCGCGGCAAGCTGTATACGTTCGGCCTGTGGGAGGGCGCGGTCCGCCAGCACGGAATGCCCGACGGCGCGCGCCATCGCCATCCCCAATGGCTGGCCGACGGCGTCACGGTGGCGGCGATCAGCGACGAGAGCGGAGAAGAGCGCGTCCAGATATGGACGGATGGCGCGACGCGCACGTTGCCCTGGGATATCGGGCGCGTCGTCGCCATGCGCGCGGCGCCGCGTGGCGCGCGCGTGGCGATCGCCAATCATCGCAACGAGGTGCTGTGCGGCGATCTCGAGACGGGAACGCTGACCGTGGTCGATCGCAGCGAGGACGGCCGCACCGAGGACGTCGCCTGGTCGCCCGACGGCGCATGGATCGCCTATTCGTTCTGGACCGACCCGCGCCACGTCGCGATCAAGCTCTACGACGTCGTCAACGATACGGCGACGCTGGTGACGCAGCCGGAGTTCAACGACTACGCGCCCGCGTTCGATCCGCACGGCAAGTATCTCTATTTTCTGTCGATCCGCACGTTCGATCCGGTGTACGACGCCGTCCAGTTCGAGCTGAGCTTTCCGCGCGCGGTGAGGCCTTACCTCATCGCGCTGCAGTCCGATGGTCCGCCGCCGTTCGAGCCGCCGCCGAAGGGGCTGAAGCCGGAGGATCCCGCCAAAGAGGCGAAACGCGACAGCGAAACTCCGACGGTGCGCGTCGATCTGCCGGGCATCGCGAGGCGCGTGTCGCCGTTTCCCGTGGCCGAGGGTCGCTACGGCCAGATCGCGGGCGTCGCCGGCAACAAGGTGATCTGGACGCTGCTGCCGATCGTCGGCGCGCACGGCCGCGGCGGCCACAAGGAAGCGCCGGGACGGCTCGAGCTCTTCGACTTCGACACGCTCCGCACGGAAACGCTCCTCGACAAAGTAGACCGCTTCGTGCTGGCCGGCGATCATACGACGCTGGTGATCCGCGAAGGCAAGCGGCTGCGTGCCGTTCCCGCCAACCGCAAGCTGGAGACCACCGATCCCGCGACGCAATCGGACACGCCGTCACGCAAGAGCGGCTGGATCGATCTTGGACGCGTGCGTGTATCGGTCGATCCGCGCAGCGAATGGCGGCAAATGCTGCGCGAAGTCTGGCGGCTGCAGCGCGACCACTTCTGGACGCCGAACATGTCGGGCACCGACTGGAACGCCGTCTACGAACGCTACGCGCCGCTGCTCGACCGCGTTTCCACGCGCGGCGAGCTGTCCGATCTCATCTGGGAAATGCAAGGCGAGCTCGGCACGTCGCACGCGTACGAAGTTGGCGGCGACCATCGCAAGCCACCATCGATCGCGCTCGGGCATCTCGCCGCCGAGTTGAAGCTCGCTGACGACGGGAGCTACGAGATCGTCAGCATCGTCGCCGGCGATCCATGGGAAGCGGGCGCCGATTCGCCGCTCAATGCCGTCGGTGTCGAGGCGCAGGTCGGCGATCGGATCGTCGCGGTGAACGGCCAGCCGGTCTCCCCCGCGACGCCGCCGCAGGCGCTGCTCGTCCATCAGGCGGGCGCCAAGGTCGAGCTCACGCTGGCGGCGAAGAAAAAGGGCGCGGCAGCGCGGACCGTCCTCGTCACCGCGCTGACCGACGAAGTGCCGGCGCGCTATCGCGCCTGGGTCGAGCGCAATCGCGAGTGGGTGCACGCGCAATCGGGCGGCCGCATCGGCTACTTCCATCTGCCCGACATGCAGTCGCACGGGTTCGCCGAATTCCACCGCTATTTCAGCGCCGAGTGCGACCGCGATGCGCTGATCGTCGACTTGCGCTACAACCGCGGCGGCCATGTGTCGCAATTGCTGCTGGAAAAGATCGCCCGCCGGCGCATCGGCTACAGGATCGCGCGCTTGATGCGGCCGTCGCCGTACCCGGACGAATCCGTCGCGGGGCCGGTGGTGGCACTGACCAACGAGCATGCAGGCTCGGACGGCGACATCTTTTCGCATAATTTCAAGCTGATGAAACTCGGGCCGCTGGTCGGCACCCGCACGTGGGGCGGCGTCGTGGGAATCTGGCCCCGCCACCAGCTCGTCGACGGCAGCGAGACGACGCAGCCGGAGTTCTCGTACTGGTTCAGCGATGTCGGATTCGGCGTCGAGAATTACGGCACCGATCCGCAAATCGAGATCGACAACGCGCCGCAGGATGCGGCCACCGGCCACGATCGGCAACTGGAAACAGCGCTCGCGACCGCGCAGGACCTGGTCGCGAAGGCGCGGCCCGGGCTGCCGGAGTTCGGGCCTCGCCCGAGCCTCGCCCGCGGTCCGCTGCCGCCGCGGCGCTGATCTCGCAAAGTCAGGCGAATGTGTAGCGCGCCGTCCAACGCGAATTGCGCACCGCAGTGTCATTTTCGCGATGGATGAGCGCGCTGCGCTCGTGGTGACGGCGGTCAAGGCCGTCGAAACCACCGACCGCGCACGTAGGGTCTGGACGGATGCCGATCGGGCGTGGGCGAGCCGCGCCGCCGCCGAGGTTGAAGGTGCCTCCGCAGAGCCCGCCACTTTTCTTGCGCGCCGTGCACAGCTCGCGCTCGAGCGCATCGGCGTGCGCGCCCCGGCGCTCGCGCGTGTGGTACGCGCCGCGCATTGGCGGCCGTGGGTCGGGGCGGTCCTAGTCGCGGCCGCCCTGGTTGCAGGTGTCGCCGGTGACCGCCTGGGTGACACGCAGCGCATCAATATTCTGGCGCCGCCCGTGCTGGGCGTCTTGCTCTGGAATCTTGCGGTTTATCTCGCGCTGGCCGTGGGCTACGTCGTGCGCTACGGCGACGCGACGGCACCAGGACCCGTGCGCCGCGCGGTGGCGTGGCTAGCGGGCGTCGCGCGCACTGCGCGCGCCACGCGGGTGGCAAAGGACGATCCCATGGCGCACGCCCTCGCATCGTTTACCGGGGATTGGACGGCACGCGCAGCGCCGCTTTACGCGGCGCGCGCCGCGCGCATTCTGCACCTCGCGGCGGCCGCGTTCGCGCTGGGCATCATCGGCAGCCTGTACGTGCGAGGGTTGGCCTTCGAGTATCGCGCGACCTGGGAAAGCACGTTTCTCGATGCCGCGACGGTGCGATCGCTGGTCGCGCTCTTCTATGCGCCCGGCGCATTGGTCTCGGGCATTGTCGTGCCCGATGCCGCGCACATCGCGGCGATCCGTGCCCCGGCCAGCGAAAATGCCGCGCCGTGGCTGCACCTCGTGGCGGCCACGCTGGCGGTAGTCGTGATCGTGCCTCGCCTGGTGCTGGCGCTTGGCATGTGGATGGTCGAGCGCTATCGCGCGGCCCGTGTCGGCGAGGACTTCCACGATCCCTACTTTGCCCGGTTGCTGCGCGATTTCGACGCGGGACCGGTGGCCGTGCATGTGGTCCCGTACAGTTTTACGGTCACGCCGGCGGCGGTCGCTGCGCTCGAGACGTTGCTCGCGCGCGCGTTGGGGGCAGGCGCGACGCTTGCCGTCGCTCCACCCGTGGCCTATGGCGATGAGGAAACCACGTCAGCTGACATGGCGCACGCCGGGCACGGGCCGGTAGTCGCGTTATTCAATGCCACGGCAACACCCGAGCACGAGACGCATGGGCGGTTCCTCGCTGCGCTCGCGCAAGTGGCCACGCCGTCTCGCCCCGTGCTGGTCATCGTCGACGAGGCAGCGTTCAACGCGCGCTGGCGCGACGACCAGGCGCGCCGGGAGGCACGACGGCGACTTTGGCGCGACTATTGTGCGGAAGCACGGCTGGCGCCGGTCTTCGTCGATCTTGCAGAGCCCGACTTGGCCGCGGTGGAAGAGGCGGTCGACGCCGCGCTCGCGGACCCTGATCGCCGGTGAGCGAGATTCGATGACCACGATCGCGCTGTCGCTTATCTCGCATACCAACGCGGGGAAGACCACGCTGGCGCGCACGCTGCTCGGCCGCGACGTGGGTGAAGTGCGCGATGCGCCCAACGTCACCACCGAGGCCGCCGCGTATCCGCTGATCACGACCGACGAGGGCGACACGCTGGTGCTGTGGGATACGCCTGGATTCGGCGACAGCGCGCGGCTTGCACGCCGGCTTGCGCAGCAGAGCAACCCGATCGGCTGGTTCCTGACGCAGGTATGGGACCGGTGGCGGGACCGCGCCTTCTGGCTGACGCAGCTTGCGGTCCGCAACGTGCGCGAACAGGCGGACGCCGTGCTCTATCTCGTCAACGCCTCGGAAGATCCGGCCGATGCGGGCTATCTTGCCGCCGAGCTCGCGGTGCTCGCGTGGATCGGCAAGCCCGTGCTCGTGCTGCTCAACCAGACGGGTCCGCCGCGTCCATCCGC